>Ga0081529_122744_pt1 | contig 118289 bp, 131 predicted proteins | sample EchGeymetagenome_FD_71012 | JGI IMG/M metagenome (GOLD analysis project Ga0081529, IMG submission 71012) | Ferrous microbial mat and aquatic microbial communities from Echinus Geyser, Yellowstone National Park, USA - transect B T=78-80 C v2... ...
GTGCCCGAGCCAGGTCAAAGGGGCAGGATGGGGGCAGAAAGCCCCCAGGCCAGGCTCAAGACCCTGTGGCGTAGGCCTACGTGGGTTCAGGCGACGCCGCCTCCGAATCCCACCCCCCGCATCCACCGGCTCTTTCCGGTTTCTGTCTAGTCCAACCGGATGTAGCCAATTCCGTATGTCGGCTGTGCGGCGTGTCGGCTCCATAGCCGGCTAAGTTCGGCGTGCTCGATCCGATATCGGCTTGGCCGTCTCCGTTCGCGCCTCTGTTTCCCGGCCGTTGGCCGAAGGCGCCGACCTCCAGCGGCTTTCTGCACGGAATCGTCGATTTCACGCGGCGCGAGACGCTCTGTGCTAACGACATCGGCTTCGAGGAAACGGCAAGGCGAGCCCACAAGCCGGGAGAATGCCGAGACTTTGTTATTATTAAGCTTGTCTAGTCTTCCGTGATAGCTGTCGTCTACCGCGGCGATTTGGCCGACATAGCTAAAAGGCTGAGGTCGTTGCTGGGCGCCTCGGAGCTGGACTGCTCGGCGGATCGGCCCGACTTGACCGTAGTCGTGGGGGGCGACGGCACGCTCCTGGAGGCCATCCACAAGCATCCCTGCGTGCTGGACTCCTTGGTCGTCCACATAGGGGGTGGGCGTATAAACTTCTATAGAACTACGAGGATCGGCGAGATGGCCCTCGAGGAGATCGCGAGGAGGGTCCTCGCGAGGGATATGAACGTGGTGGAGTTGCCGACGATAGACGCAGGCGGCTGCACCGCTGTTAACGAGGTGGTGATCCGCAACGTCGACTATAGGAAGCTGTTGTCCTTCAGGATCACGGGCGCCGCGCCGATAATAAGCGGCCGCGCCGACGGCGTCATAGTCTCCACGCCCCAAGGGTCGCCCGGCTACGCCGTGTCGGCATGGGGCCCCGTGGTGGACTACAGGCTGGAGGCCTTCGTCATATCCTTCATAGTTCCCTACACCCTCTACCTAAGGCCGCTGGTGGTGCCGCAGGAACCCCTCGAGATATCGACGGCCCAGGAGGCCGAGCTGACCTGCGACGGCTACGGCGGGCTTCGCGGCAGATCGTTCTCTATACGTAGAGGCGCGAGGCGGCTGAGGCTGGCCGTCTTCGGCGAGTACGACTACTACGACAGAGTGCTTTCCAGGCTCTTGTCGCCATGAGCTGTTACGTCCTGGACGCCAGCGCTTTTTTCCACGGGCGGGATATGAGGGCCTTTCAAGGCCGTCTCCTGACGACCAGACAGATCCTCGAGGAGCTTAGGGACCCCCGGGCGCAAGTCGCGCTGGAGATCCTCGGCGTGGAGATCGTCGACGTCGACGAGAGGAGGATAGAGGAGCTGGCCAAGAAGGCGTCCGGCCTCAGCGGGGCCGACCTCTCGGCATTGGCGCTTGCCCTCGAGACGGGCTGCGTCCTTCTGACCGACGACGCGGCGTTGGCCAAGGCGGCTAGGAGATTCGGCGTCAAGGCCAAGGGCTTCTATTTCGTCAGATAGGCGTCCGCCATACGTGCAACATCATGTAGGCCGCGGCGGCCGCCGCCAGAGGTATGGCCAGATTGTCCTCTACGCCGTAGGCCTCGGCCACAGCCACAAATGCGGTTATCACCAGCGAGGTCAGAGGCCCGTAGCCCGCCGCGATGAATACGGCCAGGGTGGGCACGGCGCCGCCGAGCATCCCCTCAACCGTGGCGTCGACGGCCGGCAGCCTATGTCTGCCTAGAGCGGATCCGACCAGCGCCGAGAAGCTGTCGTAGACTGCGAGGCCCACCACGGCCGGCAGAAGCCCCACCGGGCCGAAGATGTCGTAGGATATGAGGACGCCCACAGCCCCCATTAAGAGGCCCAGATAGCCGCCGCGTTTCTCGTAGTCCCTCTCGGCGGCCTCTATGGCCCTCTCTATGGAGCCCAACAAGGCGTCGTACTGCACCTTCAGATCCGCCCGCCCCACGGGCACCAATTTATCCAAGCTCGCGAAGACGTCCTCCAGGCTCTTGAAGACGTCCCGCCTTAGGTCGAGGAGTATCTGCGGCCGTTTGACCTGTATAGAGTATAGAAAGCCGGCGGCTAGGGCCAGGGCGGCGTAGTACACCGCCGGCTCGATCCTGGCGAAGAGGGGGACGGCCAAGAGGACGGCGCCAGCTACATGGAACGACTTCCTCACCAAAAGCCCCCTGATGTCCATACTGCTGGACTATCCGGCGGCTTTTAAATCGTATTACGTCGGGCCGTCGGGCCTCACCTCGACCTCGACCCTGACCACCACCCCGTCCCTCAGCCTCGACACGAGACCTCTGGGCAGATCGGCCGCCGCCCCGTCCGCCCCCACCGCCAGAGTTGAGTCGTCCACATGGCCGCTCCTCCTGACGACAAGCCTGTAGGGGCTTGTGGGCACGGCCAGCGGAGTCCTCCCCGTGATTGCGTACCCCATCCCTCCGGCCTCCACGACGATTCTTACGGTCCCCGGTCTCATCAAGGCCTCCAGCACATCTCCGGCCAGCTCGGGCCCCGCCTTGTCGGCGCAACAGGCGATTATGCAGTCGCCTCTCCGCGTGACGTAGGGGTCTTTAGTTATTTCGAGCGTCCGCCGATTGCTGGCAGAGATATTGGGATGGCCTCTCGCTATTATGACGTCCTTGACGGGGCGCCGCTGCGCCATCGCGTCTGTGAACAAATACAAAAATATGGCTTCCTACCACGGCCATGGACGTAGAGGAGAGGCTGAGGCTGATAACCAGATACCCAGCCGAGGAGGTGCTCACCTTGGACGAGCTCAGAGGCCTCCTGGAGTCGGGGTACAGGCTTAACCACTATATAGGCTTCGAGATATCGGGCTATATCCATATAGGCACGGGCCTCGTCAGCATGGCCAAGGTGGCGGATCTGCAGAGGGCCGGCGTGAGGCCCACCATATTCCTGGCGGATATCCATTCCTGGCTCAACAACAAGCTTGGGGGCGATTTGGACCTGATCAGACGCGTGGCCGCATCTTACTACACGGCGGCCTTCAGGAAGATAATCGAGGCCATGGGGGGAGATCCCGACGGGGTTAGGTTCGTCCTCGGCTCGGAGCTCTACCACAATAACGACGAGTATTGGTTTCTCCTCATGGATATAGTGAGGAATCTGACCCTCTCCGATGTGCGCCACAGCTTGACCATACTGGGCAGGAAGATGGGCGAATCCATACCGCTCGCCTACTTGGTATATCCGCCTTTGCAAGTAGCCGACGTCTTCGCGCTGGGCGCCCATATACCGCACGGCGGCATCGACCAGAGGAGGGCGCACATCCTCGCCAGGGAGGTCGCGCTTAAGGTGAAGTTCTACCCTCTGACGGTGGACGGCAGGAGGATAAAGCCGGTGGCCCTCCACCACAAGCTCCTGCCCGCCCTCAACATATCCGAGAGGCCTAAGAGCAGGGAGGAGCTCAGCGAGATGAAGATGTCGAAGAGCATCCCGCAGAGCGCCATATTCGTCCACGACGGCCCCGACGAGATACGGCAGAAGATCTCCAAGGCCTACTGCCCGCCCAGAGATACCGAGTACAACCCCGTCCTGGAGATACTTAGGATCTCGGCGTTTAGGGAGGAGAGGAAGGAGCCCTTCGTGCTGGAGAGGCCGGCTAAATACGGCGGACCTCTGGAGTTCCTCAGCTACGAGGAGCTGGAGAGGGCCTACGCGGCCGGCCAAATACACCCCGCCGACCTGAAGAACGCGGCGGCGGAGGCCTTAATAAGGGCCCTGGAGCCGGTGCGCGCCTTCTTCCAGGGACCTGGGGCAAAGACGTTGCAGGAGATGAAGGACCTAGTAATCACAAGGTGACTGCGGCCGCCCGGCTCGCCGCCACAAAAACTTCAAAACCCCCGATATTACGTGGAGCGCCTAGCGGAATATTACGACAAGCTGGCCGACGTATACGACGAGCTCTACGGGCAGGAGCAGACGGTCAAGTACCTAAAGGCGCTGGCCTATGTGAGCGGGTCTAGGATCGTCGACGTGGGCTGCGGCACCGGTATAGGAGTAGGGCTTCTGTCGCCTCGATACGTCCTGTGCGTGGACATATCGCTGGGCATGTTGAGGAAGGCGGCGGCCAGAGGTCTCGACGTAGATCTTCTGGCGGCTGACGCCTATCTGTTGCCCCTCAGGCGGAGGAGCTTCGACACGGCCCTCGCGATAACGGTGTTCGAGCGGCTGGAGGACTCGCGGGTTCTGGCCGACTTCGCCGAGGTGGTCGTGGCCGAGACGCTCGGCCGTTGGCTGGTGTCGAGGGGCTAGAGCTTGACGAAGATCCAGTCGCCGTCCTCAGGCACCACGGCGTATCTATACGCCGCCGCGAGGGCCCTATGGCGCCCCAGGTCGTCGTATCTGGCGCTTATGTGCGTCAACACCAGCAACCGCGCCCCCAGGGCTTTCGCGGCCTCTACCGCGTCGAGGACGGTCGAGTGGCCCTCCTCGTGGGCCTTGGCGGGATCCACGTCATCGGCGAACGTGGCCTCGTGTATCAACACGTCGGTCCAGCCCACCGCCGCCAGGGCCTTAGGGCAGGGCCCCGTGTCGCCTGTGTAGAAAAGTCTCCTCCACCTGTTGTGGCCGGGCTCCGCCACGTCCTCCGGCCTCACGATCCTTCCCCCTATCTCCACGGGCTCGCCCTTGATGAGCTTGGTCAGAGCTTGTCTGGGGAACCCCGCGACCTTGGAAAGATCCAGCTTGAACCCGACGTCCCACTCGAAGAGCCAGCCGCAGGTCTCGACGGTGTGGCAGACCTCCACGCACCTAACGCTCATGTGTCTGTCCGAGATCGACGTCGAGCTGTCGACGCCGCCCTTGGCCAACGCCGCCGCCAGCCTCGGCGGAGCCAAAACCCTCAGAGCCTTCCCGGCCATCTTGGCGGTGCTCAACAGGCCCGGCAGCCCCAGGACGTGGTCCTCATGTCCATGGGTAATGGCCACGTAGTTCAGCGACGCCGGCGAGATGCCGTTGGCCATCAACGCGTACTGGACGCCCTCGCCTGCGTCGAGAAGCACGCGATGCCCCTCCCAATCCTCTAGATATATCCCCGGCATCCTCCTATCGGACCTGGGGACGGCCCCTCCCGTGCCGAGGAAAACCAGTTTGAGAAGAGGCACGGCACCGCGGCGCGGGAAATTAAAAAGCCTTCCTCGAGCTGTAGAGTTGCGCTATCTCCTCCGGGGATAGCTGATAGACTCGCCTCTCGGAATCCGCCAGCTTCAGCCGCCGCAACGTCTTCCGCCGGGCGGAGAAGAGCCATGCCGTAAACCGCTGGAAGCCCTCGAAGTCGTCCACGCAAGGGCTCCTGGGCGTGAGGCGGACCACCGCCGAGTATACCCTCGGCGGCGGCTCGAAGGCCCGGGGCGGCACGACCCGGAGCACCTCCACCTGGTAGCGGCATTGGATCGCCACGGTGAGGCGGCCGTAGTTCTCGTCGCCGGGCCTCGCGGCTAGGCGCTCGGCGACTTCCCTCTGCACGGTCACAACCGCCGGTAGCTCGCTCTCGGCGAGCCTCAAGAGGAGGGGGGAGGTGATGGAGTAGGGGACGTTGGAGACGAAGAAGTCCGCCTTGGGCCATTCCAGCTCCAGCGCGTCGCCCTCGATGACCACCACGTTGGGCGGAGCCGTCCGCCTCAGCACATCTGCGAGGGCCGGATCCACCTCTATGGCGTACACCACTCTAGACTTCTGGGCGAGGGGGATGGTGAGGATCCCCCTGCCGGGCCCTACCTCGATCACGTCCAGGCCGCCGGGCACGAGGCCCGCTATGTATTCCGCGATCGACACGTCCCTCAGAAAGTGCTGGCCGAGCCTCTTCCTCCTGCTACGCACACACGTCGATCTATGGAGCTATTTTAGCTCTGTCCTATTCCGGAGACCGCCGGCCTTGGATATATTTCATTAAGGCGGCTCAACGGCCTCCGCGGACGCGGCTCGGCATCGGCGTTTTTATATATAGTCTTTGCAGGGGACTGTGGACTACAGAGCGTTGGGCCTCAAGACTGGCTTGGAGATTCACATACAGCTAAACACCAGCAGGAAGCTCTTCTGCGGATGCCCGCCGGTTCTGCGCGACGACGAGCCGCACTTCAGAGTGTCCAGAAGGCTCTACGTAGCCCTCAGCGAGCTTGGGTCCGTGGATCCGGCGGCCGTCTGGGAGGTTAGGAAGAGGCGCGTCTTCGTCTACGAGGGGTACCGCGACACGACGTGCCTGGTCGAGCTGGACGAAGAACCGCCGCATCTGCCAGACGAGGAGGCCCTCGCGGCCGCCGTGGCGGTGGCCAAGATGTTCAACGCCAAGCTCTACGACGAGATCTACGTGATGAGGAAGACGGTGGTCGACGGCTCCAACACCTCGGGCTTCCAGCGCACCATGCTGGTGGCGCACGACGGCCGGACGAAGGTGTTGGGATACGAAATCGCCGTGGATACGATAGCCCTGGAGGAGGACGCGGCGAGGAAGATGAAGGAGGAGGGCAAATACGTCTACTACAGGCTGGACAGGCTGGGCATACCGCTCGTGGAGATATCGACATCGCCCATGGAGTACGAGCCGCAGCAGATCGAGGAGGTGGCGTGGATAATAGGGTACAGCGTCAAGGTGACGGGCAGGGCGAAGAGGGGCCTCGGGACCGTGAGGCAAGACGTCAACGTCTCCATAGCGGGAGGCGCCAAGACCGAGATCAAGGGCGTACCCAAGCTGGAGCTGATACCCAAGGTCGTGGAGTACGAGGTATTGAGGCAGCTGAACCTCCTCAGGATAAGGGATGAACTAAGAAACAGAGGCGCGCAGCCGCCCGAGGGCGGCCACCTAGACGTCACGGACGTCTTTAGAGACACCAAGTCCAAGGTCTTGAGGAGGGTCCTCGACGCGGGGGGAGTCGTCTACGCGGTGAAGGCGTCCGGCTTCCAGAAGCTGCTCGGCTTCGAGGTCCAGCCCGGCCGCCGCCTCGGGACGGAGCTGGCCGACTACGTGAGGGCTTGGACCGAGCTGGGCGGCTTGATGCATTCGGACGAGCTTCCGGGCTACGGGATAACCTCAGACGAGGTTAGGGCCGTGGAGCAGAGGCTGGGGACAAACTCCTTTATACTCCTCTCGGGGTTGGACCCCAGGGAGGTGGCCGAGGCCGTGGACGTGGTGGCGCAGAGGCTGAGACAGGCCTTCGAGGGGGTCCCCGAGGAGACCAGAGCGGCGAATCCCGACGGCACGACGAGGTTCATGAGGCCGAGGCCCGGCGCGGCGAGGATGTACCCCGAGACGGACCTCCCGCCCGTCAGAATAACCATAGAGATAGAGAAGAAAGCCGAGGAGATAGCGTCGCGGAGCCTGGAGGCCGAGATCGAGAAGATCGCGTCGCTCGGCGTGAACAAAGACATGGCCCTGAGGCTCGTCAAATCGCCGTGGCTTGACTACTTCGACGACTTCGTACATAAATACAAGCGCGTGCCGCCGACCCAGATAGCCAGCCTCTTGCTGAATACGGCCAGGGCCCTGGCCAGGGAGGGCGTCGACGTCACGCCCGAGAAGATAGAGTCCGTGCTCGCCGAGCTGGACAGAGGGACCATAACCAAGGAGGCCGTGGAGGAAATCCTGAGGTCGTTGAAGGAGGGCGAGAGCGCCCTGGACGCGGCGAAGCGCCTAGGCCTCGTGAAGATGCCGTACGAGGAGGTCAAGAGGGTGGTAGAGGGGCTGGTCAAGGAGGTCGGCCCGGACAAGGCGTTGAGGGAGGCCATGAGGAGGTACAGAGGGAGGATAGATTCGGGGGACGTCGCGAGGGCGCTGAAGGAGATAGCAGGTGGAAACTGACGCCCCTCCAGCCTCGGAGGCGGCTCCCGCCCCAGCGTAGTTGGAAGTAACACCTGCGGCCCTCCGGCGCAATATTAATTAAGGCCTCTGCTAGTTGTCTCCGATGACGATACACATAGCGGCGGATATTCTGGGCTTGATAGCCCTGGACGACCGGGGGGACGTCGTAGATAAAATCCTTTTCGAGAGGAAGGCCGAGGTAATAGCCGACAGGCTGGCCGAGTTGGAGAAGTCGTCGCCGGTGCCTGAGCTCCTCGAGCTTGCTAACAGGCTTAGGGGTAGGGGGGACAAGATAGCCCTTGAGGATCCCGAGCTGGCCAGGAGACTTTCGGCGGTTCTGCAGGGCGTCGAGGTGGTGAGCGAATCGCCTGACCAAGTGGTGTCTGAGTTTAGGCGTAGGTTCTGGGACGTCTATCTGCCCGGTCTGGGCGTCGGCAGGGAGGAATACAGCTCGTTGCTACTAGAGGTCTCCGACTTGATCACCAGGAGGAAGCTAAGGCAGGCTGTCGAGAAGCGCGATCTCTTCATAGCGCAGTCCATAAGCACCGTCGACGATATAGACAAGACGTTGAACCTAATAGCGTCGCGCATCAGGGAGTGGTACGGCATTCATTTCCCAGAGCTCGAGGAGCTGGTTAGGGACAACAGGGAGTACGTTCTGTTGGTCAAGAACATAGGCCATAGGTCCCGTTACTCGCTCGACGCAGTTAGGGACGTCCTGAAGGGAGCGCCCGAGGATAGGGCGAAGAGGATAGCCGAAGCCGCTAAGAAGAGCATAGGCGCCGATATGTCCGAGTGGGATCTCGACCAGATAAGGACCTACGCAGATATATATTTAAGGCTTGACGACTATAGAAATAAATTGTCAGAATATATAGATGAAGCCATGAAAGATGTGGCGCCAAACATAAGGGAGCTCGTCGGCTCGCTCCTCGGCGCAAGGCTCATAAAGCTGGCCGGCGGCCTCTCCCGCCTCGCCATGTTGCCCGCATCCACTGTGCAGGTGCTAGGCGCAGAGAAGGCTCTATTCAGAGCCCTCCGCACCGGCGGCAGGCCGCCGAAACACGGCGTGATATTCCAATACCCAGAGATATTCCGCGCGCCCAGATGGCAACGCGGCAAGATAGCGAGGGCCCTCGCCGCCAAGCTGGCCATAGCCGCCAAGGCGGACGCCTTCACGGGCAATTTCATCGCTGTTAAGTTAAAAGAGGATCTACTTGCCCGCATCCAGGAGATAAAGACCCTCTACGCCAAGCCGCCGCCCAGAGCGCCGGCCGTCAAGCCAGCCAGAGCTCCCGAGAGGAGGCCGGGGCCTCCGCCTAGGAAGCCCTCGGCGAAAAAGCCATCGAGGAAAGAATAAAAGCATGGGGGAGGTGTAGGGCATGTCCATTGAAGTTGTCGACGTGAGGCCTCACGAGAGGTTCGCAGGGGTCTACGTGGCCAAGTTCGAGGACGGCTCCGAGAGGCTGGCGACGAGGAACTTGACGCCTGGCAGGAGGGTGTACGGCGAGAGGCTCATCAAGTGGGGGGACGTGGAGTATAGAGAGTGGAACCCCTATAGGTCCAAGCTGGCCGCTGCGATACTTAACGGGCTTAAGTACGTCCCGATACAGGAGGGCACGCATATGCTCTACCTAGGCGCCGCCTCGGGGACGACGCCGAGCCATGTGAGCGATATAGTGGGCGAGAGGGGGCTTATCTACTCGGTTGAGTTCTCGCCGAGGGTTTTCAGGGAGTTTATGGAGAAGCTTGTCGACCAGGGTAGGAGGAACGTGGTCCCTATACTCGGCGATGCCAGGTTTCCGTTTCAATACGCCCATTACATCAAGGGCGTCGACGTGGTGTATATAGATATAGCGCAGCCGGTGCAGGCGAAGATATTGGCCGACAACGCAGACTATTTCCTCAAGAAGGGCGGCCACGTGATGCTGGTCATCAAGGCCATGAGCATCGACGTGACGAAGGAGCCGTCGGAGACGTTCAAGCAGGAGATAAACGCGCTGAAGGAGCGGGGATATGAAGTCCTCGATACGGTGCATCTGGAGCCTTACGACGTGGCGCACGCGATGGTTATAGCGAGGCGCGTCTAGCCCCGGCGGGCCGCAATAAATATATTGTTAACCGGGCTCTAGGTATATGCGCTATTTGGAGAGGCCGTCGCCTCTATCCAAAATACCGGAGTTCTTGTCGCAGATAAAGCCCATCGAGGAGGCCTTGTCGATCCCGACGTGGGACGCCGCCGGCTTCGTTGCGGCGAGGGACGTGGTTATGCCGCACGACTATCCGCCCAGGCCTAGGGCGGCCTACGACGGATATGCCGTGAACTCGGCGGAGACTCCGGGCGAGTTCACGGTGGTAGGCTCCATATTGGTGGGCCAGTACAGAGAGGCGAGCGTGGGGCGCGGCGAGGCCTACTACGTGACGGTCGGCGCCTTCCTCCCCGAGGGGGCCGACGCGGTGGTGCCGGAGGAGGCGGTGCAGAGGAGGGGCGACAAGATCTCGGTGGCGCGCAGGTACAACGCCTACGATAACGTCGACCCTCCGGGCTCATATGCTCCCAAGGGCGCTGTCCTCGTCAGGAGGGGGCAGGTGCTCACCGTGTTCGACGTGGTGGCCCTCCTAGACGTCGGCATCACCAAGGTCAAGGTCTACAGAAGGCCCAAGGTAGCGATTTTCTCCACGGGGGACGAGCTGATAAAACCGCCCATAGATCCCGACGAGGCCGCGGAGCTTGTGCTGAGGGGCAAAGTCGTCGAGTCGACTGGATCCCTGGTTGAGTGGTATATCCGCAACTACATGCCGTATGTGGAGCTGGCCGATAGGAGGGTCATGGGAGACGACAACGAGGCGCTCAGAAAGGCCGTCGAGGAGGCGCTACAGCGGGTGGACGCGGTCATCATAACGGGAGGGGCGGGCCCCAGCGAGATCGACCATTTCTACAAGCTGGGCTTCGCCGGCATTAGAGGCTTTAGGATGAAGCCGGGCCGCCCCACCTCGGTGGCGTTCGTGAACGGCAAGGTCGTCTTCGGCCTCTCGGGATATCCAATCAGCGCGTTGCACGGCGCCATACGTATAGTCGAGCCGGTGATGAGGCGGATGGCCAACGTGACCGCGGGGCCCGGCAGCGGCTGGGTCTACGCGACGCTGGCGGCGGACGTAGCCGGCGAGCTGGCCCAGTTCGTGAGGGCCAAGGCCGAGTATAGAGACGGCGAGATCGTGGCGACGCCGCTGAGGACGAGGCACCACTCGTTCACGGATCCCGACGCGTCGGGGATTCTGGTCATACCGCCGGGAGGCGCCAAGAGGGGCGATAAGGTCCTGATGTTGCTCTACAGAGATCCCAGAGACTTGGGGAGGTGGTTTGCGTAGTACAGATAACTGGCAATAAGGACGTGGGCAAGACGGCGCTGGCCGAGAGGATCATATCCCTCGCTAGGTCCCTGGGATATAGGGTGGTCGCCGTCAAGCAGAGCCACCACGTCCCCGACGTGCCGGACAAGGACAGCTACAGGATGAGGGCCGCCGGGGCCGACGTGGTCGCTCTGAGGGGCGGCGGCGTGTGGGCAGTGTATTCCGACAGATTGCCGCTCAGCCGCATAGACGCAGACCTGGTGGTGATAGAAGGCTTTAGAGATGCCAAGCTTGGTTTCAAAATACATATAGGGCCCAATCCGCCGGCCGACGCCGACGTGGTCGCATCGCTTGAAGACGCGTTGAGGGATCCGGAGGAGTTCTTGAGGCGGGCCAAGTGCGGAGTGGACGCGGGCGAGCTGCTGGCGTTTCTAGCCGCGCGCTAGCTTGGACTCGGCCTGGCCCAGAAGTATCTTGAACAGAGCCACGGCAACGGCGTAGAGCCCTGCCGTTATGAACAACGGTGCGTCGACCATGCCCGAGCCCATGAGGTAGCCCCCTACGGCGGGCCCCAAGGCTCTGGGCACGCTGCTGAGCGTGTTCCACAGGCCGAAGACTCTGCCGCGCTCCTCCTGGGGGACCAGGTCGTTTATTAGGGCCGATAATAGGGGATTCGCCATGTTCATTAAGGCCGTTCTGGCTACGAAGAGGGTAAGGGCCATCTCGGCCGAGCCGACGAACGGCATCGATGCCAGCAATGCAGTAGCCAGAGACTGCAACGCCACTATGGCGTTGATCCTGCTCCTCAACGCCCTGGCTATCAAGGGCGCCGCCGCCGCCCCTAGGGCGAGCGTCAGGTCCGACGCCGCGTAGAACGCCGCGAGGCTTCCCATGGAGACGTGGAACTTGATATAAAACCATAGAGAGAATAGAGGTATTATGACTCCGGCCCCGAGCCCTATCAAGGACTCCGGGATGAGCCGTTTTAGCAACCAGTAGGATTTCAAAGCCCTCAGATCGAGCAAAAGCCTGCCTCGCTCCATAGCCGCGGCGGGCTCCGATAGGGATATCAAAACCGCAGACGCCGCTATCACCAGGCCCTCCAACAAGAAGAGAGCCTGGAAGCCGGGTATGCCCGCGGACGTTATGGAAGTCGAGAGAGATCCCAGTGCGGCGAAGAACGAGAAGAGAGATGAGGAGAGCGAAAAGGCCTCGTTAGAGAGTCCTCTAGCCTTGGCGTGGTCGCCGAGAATCGCGCTGTATACAGTTCCTCTGTTCAACAAACTTGCAGATATGTAGGACGCGACGACAACGAGGGGCTTGGCCGCCGCCATGGAGGCCGTGAGGGCGGCCGATGCGATCGATAGCGCGTAATAGAGGCGCCTTCTATCGTATATATCGGCCAGATAGCCCCACAGCAGAGATCCCGCCGTCATCGCCGCGGTGGATATGCCGTAGACGATCCCTATCTGCGCGGCATCCAGCCCTATCTTGACTAAATATATCGAGAGAGCCACTTGGTTCGCGCCCCATATGAAGCCCGCCAGGGACCCCGCCAGTATTAAGCTCCAATAGCCCGCTCCGCGCACTTGCCTTAAGAAAGCCTATCGGTTAAATTTATTCCGTACGGATACTGCGAGCTCTACGTCGTCGCTGGCTATTCCGTCGACCCCCCGAGACCAGAGCCCCTCCATGGTCCGACCATCGTTGACGGTCCAGGCCACGACCTTAAGGCCCATCCTGTGGGCGAAGTCCACAGCTCTGGCGGTGGCGAGCCTATGATGGGGTAGCACCAGGTCGAGGCCCAGCCTCCTCGCGTCGGCTATTCTGCCCGGCGGCTTGGCGTAGATCAAGCCGAGGGGGACGAGGCCCTTAAGCGGGACCAGAGCCTCCTCATGGAAGCTGATCACGGCCGTCCACGACGCGGCGCCGACGCGCCTCAACACGTCGCCGACCAGCCCCGCCGCCTCTGGGTCCTTGACCTCAACGAACACTCCGGCTCTCCCCGCCACGGCCTGTAGCGCGCCCTCCAGGGTGGGAATAGGCTCCCCGTCCACCCTGTAGCCGGACAGCTCGCGCCACCGCGCTTCCTTTACCTTCAAGACGCCGTCCGGCGCCGTCACCGCGCCGTCGTGGATGACCACCACCACGTCGTCGGCGGTCTTCCACACGTCCATCTCGATAATATCCGCGCCCGCCTCCACGGCCGCGACGAACGAGGCGATCGTGTTCTCGGGCCTCCTACGGGGAAAGCCCCTGTGGCCGACCACAGCCTTCCTCGAAAGCGCCTCGAGGACTCTATGCATAAAATAAATTGGCCCCATATTTAAAACGTGGCCGAGGTCCTCCTGTTTACGGAGGTGGACATAAGCCGCCGCGTGGTCGAGACCGTCGAGTCGTCCTTCAGAGGCCTGTTGAGGCTGGCCGTCACGAGGGCCGATTTAGGCGAGGCCAAGGCGAAGGCCTACGACAAGGACAGGGGGCAGATTAGGGCGGATCTGCTGCTGGACCTATTAAAGCCGGCGGAGAGGAGATGGCGGAGGTACGTATACGTGGTCGAGGGCGACGGCTACGCGCCCGGCCTCAACTTCGTCTTCGGCGTGGCCTACGGCGACAAGGCCGTCGTGTTCACCGAGAGGCTGAGGTCCGCCGCCGAGCTCTTCGAGCTGAGGCTGGCCAAGGAGATCACTCACGAGCTGGGCCACACCTTCGGGCTGGGCCACTGCGGCGACCCTAGGTGCGTCATGTACTTCAGCAACACGATAGGGGACACAGACCTCAAGGGGCCCGGCTTCTGCCCCCGATGCTTCGCGAAGCTCGAGAGGGCGCTTTCGGGAAGATAGACGAGCACACGGTCCTGCCCGATTTAAGCTCGTCGATCAGGCGCCTGTAGGAATCGTACACGTCGAATATCCAAGTGTTGACGCCCTTGATGGGCACGGGCTCCGTGTTGAAGACCTCCTCGAGCTCCTCACCGCTGAACCGCCTCAAGTAGTGGCAAGGCTCCTTGAGGAGCAGAATCCTTCGATACTCCACCTCGTGGACGTGCGTTATCGGCGTGCCGGCGGCCCCCCTTACGGATCTGATCAACGGCTCCACGTCGGCCAGCGAGATGTTGTTGGCGAACCCTCTGGACCTCCACTCGGCGACGGTCGCGTTGAAATAGCCCACCAAGTCGTCGAGGTAGGGACGTCCGTCGTTGTAGTACATCAACACTATGGGGTGGTTTAGCCAGCCCCTCCTGCCGTCGTTCAGAACGCCCATACGCCTCAAGATGGCGAGAATAACCTGTTTGGCCTCCACCCTCTGTTTGCCCAGCCGCCTGTCGTCCAGAGCCCACGCCGATTTATGCCAGTCCACGTAGGGCCTGAATATCTGCATGGCCTACAGAGGCCGCCTCGTGCCTGTCTGCGCGCCCTCGGCCCGAGCCCCCTGGGACCGACGCAGCCTGCGCATCAGCCCGCGGCGGAAGGCTGGGCAGGTGCGCGGATGGCGCCCCATCCTCCGCGGCCCACCGCGATGAAGCCAGCCCCGGGCTCCGGGCAGCAGACCCCACGGGATGGAGACCAACTGACGATGGAAGGCTACTGCTGTTGGGCCTGCCCCTTATCCTGTTCCTGCATCTGCCTCTCGATCTCCTTTAGCGCCTGCTCCACCTCCTTTTCGATCTCCTCGATGGGCTTCGGGGGCGGGGTGGTCGCCAGGGCGTAGCCCACCCAGCCCAGTATGCCGAATACGGCCGCCACGGCGAGGAACGCAGTGGCCTCCAAGACCACGATGGAGTATTCGGTCAAAAAGACCAGCCAGGCATAGGCGACTATCACGAGCACCGATAGGACGAGCAGAGCTATGCCGACAGCCTTATCCCTATACATAAGCCTCAAGTGTAGGTCCGTTTTTAAAGATTCACGGAATCGGCTAAAATAGGATAGATCGAGTTTTCCGTGAAGATCGACACGGGCAGGCTGCTCGCCATCGCGTCGTTGGCGTTGGTCCCGTCCGGCCTGGCCCTCCTATATCTCCAGATGTCGTTAGCCCATTTCCTGTCGCCCCTGCTGGAGAAGATCGCCGTGGGGCCGTACGATGGCCTAGTGCCGTACCTAGCGCTGGTCTTCACGGGCTCCGGCGCGTTTTTGGCCTTGATCCTCTCCCTAGAGGTGGTCGCCGGGAAGCTGTTCGGCGTAGGGAGGGGGGTCTATTTGATAAAGGTCAAGTCACACGGCGCGAGGCCCTACGGCATCACCACCGGCGGGCTGACGCGGTGGATCTCCCTAGTCGTGCTGGGCGGCGGGGAGGATCCCGACCTCGAGAGGTTCGTCGAATTGCACGAGGAGGCCCACGCGAGGCTCAAGCACCCGGCCAAGGTATGGACGGTGGGCGCCATCCTCTACGGAGAGGTGGCGGCTCTGCCTGCGACGTACGCCTCTCTGGGCCCGCCGCCGGCCTACGTCTACGCGTTCTCGGTCGCCTTAGCCATCTCGACGGTCTATGGGCTCTTCGTCTTGGTGAGGGCTCTAGAGGTCGAGGCAGACGTCTACGTCTTCAGGAACATGGGGCTGAGATCGCACGACCTATTCGTAAAGCTCATGAAGATGCGCTACGGCAACTGGCGCCAGCCGTTACGCTCAAGGCTAACCCATACGCAGGGGGAGTTCGTTCTGCTCTTGGGCGACCCCATAGCGGCGCACGCGCCCTGGGAGCACCTAGTCCTGTTCTCGCTCCTGTCGTCGACAGCGCTTCTGCCCAAGATAGCGGCGAACTTCGCCCCGGCCTATCAAGACCCCGGCGCCTACTACGTGTTGACGTTCCTAGCGATTCTGGTTCTGAGCTATTTTCTCTCCATGGCGGGCGAGGCCGTGCTCAGAAAGATCGTGAGGATCAAGCTGACGGACAGAGGCTACACCAATCTGGCGCGGTTCGCCACAGGCCTCTCGTTGACTATGGCGACCGTATCGACCTTGACGCCTCCCGTAGCCTCGGCGATATTGTTAGCGCTAGGGAGTTTTATATATTATAAAATTATTAAGAGATATATTAATAATATATATTTATTACTAATATATCTTATTATCATAATTATAATAATACCATTATTTATCTACATATAATAGGTCATATATCCGGGCGGCGCCTCGGTACGCGGCCCCCTGATCGTAGAGCGTCTTAGCTTATATTTGGGCCTTAATGACTTGACGTGGCTAGAAAGGCGCTGGTGTTGGACAGCGGCGACGATTTGACGAAGCTCGTCGTGGAGGTGCTGGCGGACAATGGATATATTATTCATCTAATTTCCAATGAATATAGAGGTGAAGAATTTATTAAATATCCAGTATATATACATACAATAAAATCGGAGTCCTATGAGAAACTAATAGAGGGGATATGCCTTGAGGACGTCGAGACGGCCCTGTTCATCTCGCCGAACGACTCGCTCAACGTATCTCTGGCAAAGCTGTGCAGATCCAGGGGGGTGCCGCGCGTGATCGTCACGTTGAGGAACCAGGCGGCAGAGGAGGAGGCTACGGAGTACGGCATCACGGCCGTGAGCACGTCGCGGTGCGTCCTCGGCAGGCTTTACAGAGTGCTCAACTTGAAGTACACCAAAATAACTCCCCTTAGGGGCGACTTCGGGCTTCTGGAGATGTTCGTGACCGCGGACTCCAAGCCGCTCGGCCGCGGCCTGGCGGAGATAGAGGAGTCGTATGGCGTGAAGGTCGCCTTGATGAGAGACGACGAGATCATCACGTCGCCCGACGCCGTGGCGCAGGAGGGCGACTACCTGATCGCCATGGGGGCTATCGGGGCGCTGAGAGATCTCTCGTCATGAGCAGAGACTGGCTGAGGCGCAGGCTCAACGTCTTCGATATATACTCGCTGGTGCACGCCGACAGCCAGTCAACTTTCTACTTCATCCTGGGAGTTATAGCGGCCGAGGCGGGGAGGTACACATTCCTGGTCGTCCTCTACGGCACGGCCTTGATGATAGCAATAGCGCTGGCCTACGGCGAGATGGGGTCCCGGTTTCCCGAGACCGGCGGGTCCTACCTCTACGTCAAGACCGCCTTGGGCAGAACTTTCGGCTTCTTCTCCGCGTGGCTCCTAGCCCTAGACCAGGCTATAATGGTGGCCTACGGGTCGCTGGACGGCGTCCTCTATCTGGCCAACATGCTGTCCTATTACGGGGTCGACGTGCCGTACCTGGTGGCCAGAGCGCTGTCGTTCCTCGTGGCGCTCGGCCTCTTCGCCATCACGTTAGTAGGCATAAAGGAATCCGCCAGAGCCGCAACAGCCATCGCCTTGCTGGACATAGCCGTGGTCGGCGTGCTGACGGTGTTGCTGGGCCTCGCCGCGAGCCTGAGGACACCCCCTCCCTACTTCTCCTGGGGCAACGTGCCTCCCAGCGACGTGTGGGCCGGCCTCTCCTACGCGTCGAGAGGCTACACGGGCATGGACGCAATAGGCCAGCTGGCCGGCGAGGCCGAGATGCCGCTGGTGCAGGTGCCTAGGGCGGCCGCGCTGGCCGCAGGCCTGGGGGCTCTATACGGCGTAGGCTTGACAGCGCTGTTGATGAACAGCGTGGCGTATCCGGCCGTGGCCTCAAACCCGGCCACGGCTGTGGTGCAGATAGCTGCGTCGATGCCCTACGGGAGGTGGCTTGTCCTTCCCGCCGGCGTCGTGACGGCTGTGGTGCAGATAATGGCCGCACTGGCCGGCTTCGTCGCCTTTTCGCGCCTGCTCTACAAGCTAGCCGAGGAGCAGTTGCTACCCGCAGTCTTCTCCAAGGTGCATAGAAGATTCAGAACGCCGCACGTCTCCCTCGTGCTGTCGGCTGCCGTAGCTTCCGCCCTGCTGGTGCCTGGCGAGATCTATCTGATAGTGGACGTCTACGCGATATCCTCGTTGATAAACTACCTGTTGGTGTCCATATCGCTTCTAGTAGTTGTGCGCCGCGGCGACCTCTACGGGGCCGTGAGGTCGCCGACTGTGAAGGGCATATCGCTGGTCGGCGCAGTCGGCGTAATCACCACGCTGGCCGGCGTGCTCCTATCCACGTTGGTCAGATACGGCGAGCTGTGGATAATAGGCCTATGGGCCCTTGCCGGCGCCCTTCTTCTGCTCCGTAGCCGCAAGAAGGGAGTACGCCCTGTCAAGTAGGGAGTAGCGAATCTCCTCCTCCCTCCGAGGGTCCCTCAGGATGCCCCGCGCGACCAGCACGACGCCTCTGTACCCTATGTGGTCCACGTCGATCCTGAAATTCTCAACGCCGTATTCCGAGGCGACCGAGCCGAGCTCAGCCCTAAGTCTGTTTATATCTATTTTATATGGTATATACATATATATCCTAATTTCATGTCCCTCTTCTACTTTAATAATATTAAATATTTCATGTATTAATTTAGTATATGGTATATACACTAAGTTACGCCGGAAATCCCTGACGACCATGGCAGTCGGCCTCATGGCGACTACGTAGCCCGCCGTCTTGCCCACCTGCAGATAGTCGCCTATATGGATGCCGTGCACCCTGGAGACCGCTATCCCGGCGAAGTACTCCTCGACCAAATGCCTGAGTGCTATCAGAAGGCCGGCGAGGGCGAACGCCAGAAACAAGACCGTCAGAATAAACAGAGCGTAGACGCTATACGCCAGCGTCTCCATGCCCAGAAAGATCGCCGTAGCTAACAGAATCGACACGGCGTTGAATAGAGGCATCGGCTCGATGCTGAGCCCCTCAGCTAGGCGGGAAAACCCCATACGGGCCGCCAGATAGGAGGCGATCGCGGCGCCGAGAGCCGCCGCAGTGACGGCTAGGCCGAGGTCCATGGGCATATGGGGCGATTGCCGTAGCCTTATATAGATCCTGCCCGCTGTGGGCGATCCGTCGCGCCTAAACGGCGCGTTGCCTGCGAAAGTCCATACCGCCTATCGGCTGCAAATCGTACAGATCTCTTCCGGGGCCGGCCTATGTCTATCCAGCCGCGCGAGCCGCAGGCCGGCGAGCCCTTAGGCGCGCCGCCGATCCTGGTCCTAGCCGCCGTGTCTCCGGCCGCCGGGCGCTCGATCCCCAGCCTCGGAACGCCCCGCTACCTACGCCTCCGAGGCGGTCGTCCAGGCCGGGGAAGAGAGACGCAACAGGTCTGCGGAGCCAGCGATTTTTAAGCACATGTAATCTCATATATTCTTCGTACTTTTTACAACGATATAGATATATATAAAAAATTTTACCATGCATGGACCAGCCGACAATAGCCGGCCGTTTGGAAAGAATTCCATGGACTTCATTCCATACGCGCCTAATTATATTGCTAGCTATAGGCGAATTCTTCGAGCTATACGACCTATTCGTAGGCGGCTTCGTGACAGTTCCCGTACAGAATTACTACGGAATTTCCCTCACGGCATCTGTATACTACGTAGTCGCGTCGCTGTTCCTCGGGGCTTTCGTGGGCGCCGTAGTCTTCACGTTGATAGGAGATCTGTGGGGCAGAAGGACTGCGCTTCTGTTCAACCTAGCCCTCATGAGCGCCGCCTACCTCGCCACTCCCTTTGCGCCGAGCCCGGAGGTCCTCGGGCTGTTGAGATTCGTCGCGGGGCTGGGCGTGGGGCCCGAGGCGCTGCTAGTCCTCGACATAATGATCTCCGAGTTCTTCCCAGCCAAGATTAGAGGGAGGGCTCTCGCCACCGCCTACACGATCAGCTGGACCGCGCCTCTGGTGTCGGCCCTGCTGGCCTATTTGTTGATACCCAGACAGATCTTGGGGCTCTACGGGTGGCAGTGGCTGTTCATAATAGGCGGGCTCGGCGTGTTGTTGCTACTGCCGTTCCGTCTGCTGATACCCGAGTCCCCCCGCTGGCTCGAGGTGAAGGGCAGAACCGCTGAGGCCGAGAGGATCGTGGCCGAGATGGAGGAAATCGCCGTTAGGGAGAAGGGCCAGCTGCCGCCGCCGGCCCCGGTGCCCGTCGTAAATGCCGGGAGGATTCCTCTCGGCAGGCTTTTCGGCGAGCTTTTCAGCGAGGAGTATATGCGGAGGACCGTAATGTTGTGGATCTTCGAGTTCCTGCAGACCGGCGTGTACTACGGCTTTGCGAGCCTAGCCCCCTCCGTGTTGTACAGCAAGGGCTTCACTTTGGTTAGGACACTCGAGTACTCTGTGTTGATATATACATCGTATCTCCTATCTTCATTGATATCGATCTTCTTGATAGACAACGTTAAATTCGACAGGAAGTGGCAGGTAGCGCTTATCGCGTTGTTGATGGGCATCGACGGGCTGGCCTTCGGCTACTCGACGACGCCGGCGCAGGTCGTGGCCACAGGCTTTATATTCGGCCTCCTGGCCAACGTGTTCTCCAACGCCTTCCATCAGTACGGAGCCGAGCTGTACCCGACCAGGATAAGGGCGTTCGCCGACGGCGTCCAGTACTCGTTGAGCCGCCTAGGCAACTACATCTGGCTGTCCCTCCTCCCGCTGGTGCTCGCGTCGTACGGCGCCTTCGCCATGTACGCCGTGGTCTTCGCCATGGCGGTGGCCGTGTTTCTAGACGTCGGGATCCTCGGGCCCAGGGCGTCGCAGATAGAGCTGGAAAAGCTCTCCAGGTGAAATAGGCCTTTTTCACATCGCCTATATTTAAAAGGGGTCCGCGCCTCGCCTTGCGGTGAGGCTATTCAGCTACATATTGGCGTCGAGGGCCGTGTACGCCCTCCTGTGGTTCTATCTATCGCCCCTTCTCCCGGCCATGTCGAGGGATCTCCACGTGTCCGAGGCCCAGCTGGGCTTTCTGCCTGCGGCCTTCATAGCGGGCGCGGCCGCCGCCCAGATCCCGGCAAGTCTGGCGGGGTCTAGGATAGGCGACGTGAGGACCGCGGGGCTCGGTCTGCTTCTGCTGGGCCTGGGGTCCGCGCTGACCGCGGCCAGCCCGACGTGGGGCGCCGCCTTGGCTCTGCGGGCAGTAGCCGGCGTCGGCGCCGGGCTTTTCTTCTCGACGGCGGGCGCGGCCCTAGTGGCGCTGAGGCCCCGCGAGGCGGGCAGAGCGCTCGGCCTGTACAACGCGTCGTTCAACATAGGCGCCTTCCTGGGCTACTACTGGGGCTACGTGGCGGAGCCGCTCGGCTGGAGGATCGCGGCGGCCGCTCCCGGCGTAGCCGCGGCGGCGATGGCGCCTCCCCTGATAATGCAGGGCGGCTTCAAACACGGGGCTAGGCCATCCCCCTCGGCCATCTGGCTGGGCCTCGCCTCATTTCCGCTGTGGGGCGCCGTCTACGCCGCCAACAGCCTCGCCGCCGCGTGGCTCCACTACTATAGAGGCCTCCAGGCCTCCGAGGCGGGGGCGATAACCTCGGCGTCTATGTTGTCCGGCCTCCTCGGAGGCTTTCTAGGCAGTATATACGACAAGGCCAAGGACAAACGCGCGGTGCTCCTCTACTCCGCGGTACTTTCGGCCGCCCCCATGGCAGCTCTGCCCTACCTTCCCACCGCGGCCGCGCCTCTGTTGGTGTTCACATACGGCGTAGCGTATACCATATATATCACGGCAATCTACGCGGAGGGCTCCAGGAGCGGCGCGCCCGCATCGGCCCTAGCAGTCATAAACGTAGTAGACATGGCGCTCGGCCTCAATGCAAGCTATCTATTCTCGTTCACCATGGCGCTCAGCCCGCCGTCAGCCTGGGAGGTAGATGTCGGCCTAGCATTGGCCTCAGCCCTAGCCACATTTGCCCTAGCCGGACGTATATCGAGTAATAAGGAAATGGGCCCGCCGGGATTTGAACCCGGGATCTCCCGCGCGTGAGGCGGGCCTTAGGGAATTGCTTTCAATCCTACCGCTAGACTACGGGCCCCTTGCCGTACATTCCGTAGATATTAAAAGCTTTTTCCCGACGTAGCCTTACGGCATCGATACGGCATCCATATAATAGATAAAAAACTGAGGCCTGGTGGGCGTATGACGTGCGTCGGCGATGAGGAGGCCATAAAGGCGGCTAGGAGGAGGGCCCTGGGCTTCTTCGGCTCTCTGAGGAGGCCTGAGGCAATAGCCGTTAAATTCGGCGACGATTGGCTTATCGGCTTCGTCTCGGCTGGATACAAGGACGACGAGATGTCTCTAGAGGTTAAGTGGGCCTACGTCGACTGTAAGGGCGTGGCCCTCGAACGCGTGCCCCCCGACGCGGAGGCAGCGCTTAGGGCCTTAGTCGATGATCTGCCCTCGATAATAAAGAGGGAGGTCGAGGCCAGGTCAAGGCGATGATATTAGCCATAGACGTCGGGGCCACGTGGACCAGAGTATTGCTTGTGGAGCGCGACGGCTCGGTGAGGCGTCGCGAGAAATTGAGGACGGGCTCGGACCCCGTCGGAGACGCGGCCAGACTCGCCGAGAGTTGGGATTTCGAGGCGGTGGGGGTCGGGTCGATAGGCCCGCTGGACCTCAGGACGGGCTGGGTCACCGCGGCCCCCAACTCGCCCTCGAATAGATTCCCCCTCGTGGAGCCTCTCCTTAGGTTCAGGAAGCCGATTTATGCGGCCAACGACTGCGTGGCCGCCGCGTGGGGCGAGTACGTGCTCGGCGGCTGGGGAGTCGAGAATTTGGCCTATTTAACCGTGTCAACGGGCCTGGGCGTAGGCGCCGTGGTCAACGGCCATTTGCTGCTGGGGAAGGAGGGGAACGCCCACGAGCTCGGGCACGCTGTCTTAGATTTGACCAGCGGCGTCAAGTGCGGTTGCGGGGGCCTGGGCCATTGGGAGGCTATGGCGAGCGGGGCCAATATCCCCAGATACTTCAGGGCCTATGCCGAGAGGCTCGGCAGGCGGCCGCCCGAAGTGAGGACGTCGGAGGACGTCTTCCGGCTCTACAGAGAGGGCGACCCTCTGGCCCAAGCCTTCATAGACCATTGGCTGGATGTCAACGCGGCGGGCATAGCGGTGGTGACTGCGGCGTACGACCCCGAGGTCCTCCTCGTCGGGGGCTCCATAGCCCTAAACCACTGGGACATATTCAAGGCAGTTGAGGATAGATTGAGGAAATATACGCCGTTAACTCCGCCGGCCTTGGAGAAGGCCAAATTCGGCGACGACGAGGTGGCCATAGGGGCCGCCGCCCTGGCGATAAAGCCGCCCGACACGCTTAAGAAGTTCGGCTACCCCAAGGGCGTTTGACGCAGGGGCGTTGCCGGCGGGACGCAGGGGGAAAGACTTTAAATCCCGGACGTACATAGAAGGTGGCGGGGGTAGCTCAGCCTGGTTGGAGCGCCCTGGGGCAACGCCCCGCGTAAGTGCCGGCGCCGTCGGCGAATCCGCCCCTCTGGTCCTCCATGAAGCCGGACTCCATATGCCAGCGCGGCTAGGCCAGCAGCCGTTGTGAGCAGAGCCGTCAAGGCTGGGAGGAGGTCAGCCTCTCGACGTACTCCAACGCCGCGCTCGCACCCTCTTTACATCGTCGGCCACCAGATCGACGAAGGGATATCTGCCGTAGATGCCCGGCCTGTCCAGCCCGTCGTACTGGAGCTCGTGGAGGCTCAACGCCGCGTTGGTTAGGTCGTAGAGCTTCGTGCCGGCCGAGGCATCTAGGGCCTTCGCCACCGCGAGCATGTACCCCGTCGTCATGAAGGCCATCACGAAATCCGCCAGCTGGACTCTGCGCCCATCCCTGTTGGAACTCCGCTGAACCGCCCGGCCAACTCGTCCCGGCGGTCGACCGTCAGAGCGGCGAGGAGGGCTCTCCACGCCTGGAAGGCCTTGCCCGCCGCGTTTCGGTATAGCCCCTTCTCCAAGAACCTCAACGCAGGCTCGGCCTCGTACTTGGCCTCCAGCAGTTGGCCCGTTTGTAGTTCTGCGGATCCCGCCAAGGCTTCGCGGGCTCCAGCACGGAGAAATCCGCCCCCACTTAAAAATCATCCAGCGGGTGCCGCGGGCTCAAGTTATCAAAAGACTTAAAAATCGGCTCCGGTGTCATCTAGGGGCTGGATTCGCCGACGGCCGACGGCGTGGCTCATAAAGGGTCCCCGGCCCGAGCAGCCGGGAGGACCCGGGTTCAAATCCCGGCCCCCGCATCCAGCAAGCTCTTCCGGCTATCGTCTGTACAGTTCGGCCGGACATACGTAGCCGATTCCGCACGTCGGCTGTGCGGCACGTCGGCTCCATGGCCGGCTGAGCTCGATGCGTTCGATAGATGTGGTTGTCTCCGTCCACCTATCCGTATAGTTTTATTCTAAATCGCCAGATTGCTCACATCTGGTCGTCGTGCGCGGAGGCCGCCGGGTAGGCCGCCGCCTCTGCGAGACTCTTAGCGTCGCCTTCACAGTATTTCCGTCCTCTCCAGTGGACGCACTTAACAAACGCCGAGGTCCACACGACGGCTGGTATGACGAAGTTGCCCAATGCCCAGGTGGCTAAGATCTCCGAGGGCCTTGTCCTAATCCCGGCGTGCCTCTCCACGCCTCTCGCTCTGATGAAGTCCTTGGCTAAGTTTATCAACGGTATCGAGAAGCCTACGGCGAGCGCCGGCGCGCCGGCCGCCAGGCCTACTGCGGGCATCGCTATGCCGAAGGCGAAGTTCAAAGTGTATATTACGAGGCCCACCGTCCAGCCTTGGCGCGAGTACCATTTGACCATCAGCACCTGTCTCACGGCCCATCTGAACATATCGCCCCATCTACATTGGGGGTCCGGCGTCGGCGCTATGGACCTCCTGGAGAACCAGATCTTGCCCCCCAGCTCCTTGACGGCGCTGTAGGTGGCGTAGTCGTCGCTGATGTAGCGGGGAAGCCTCTCAGCTATCCTCCCCCTCTCGACCACGTCCCTCCTCAACGCGGTGGAGCCCCCCCAGAGGAATCTGGAGCGGGGGTCCTGCATGGCGGAGAAGGCCGTGTTGCTCACCGCCGCCCTCGCCCTGGTGCAGAGGCTCCGCCCTACGTACCACCGGTACGTAGTCGCTGCGTCGTAGGCGGATAGAGGCTCCGTGAGGCCTTCCAGCCATCCAGGCCCCGGCCTTATATCGTCGTCGGCGAACACCACGCAGTCCCCCCGCGCGGCCTCCAGGGCCTTGGCCAGCGCCCAGCTCTTGCCGGGCGCGCCGGGCGCCGAGCCGGCGACCATAACCTCGCCGAACCTCGCCGCAACTGCCGCCGCGGGGTCGCTCGCGTCGTCCACAACGAACACAAACCTAGCCTCGCCGTTCGTGAGCCTCTGCCGCGTTATGGCGGCTAGGTTCTCCTCGAGGCCGGGGGGCGTCCCTCTTAGGGGCACCACCACGTCGACCTCGCGGCAGATCTGCTCGTGGCGCTCCGTAGCAGACCAGAACTTGGCCTCTCTGTAGAGCCCGGCGAGGGCCAGGGCGGCAAGCGCGAGGGCAACCGCCGCTATGATGGCGGCAACGACCACGCCGCGCCTTCACGGCGACTTTTTAAGCGTTGTTTCCGCGGTTTAAATAGCCAACGCTCACTCGGCGTAAGATCAGGCGAGCGATCCGTTTTTGAGGATTGCCCGTTTATAAGTCGGCGTGCTCCCATGTATGGACGGCGTGAGGGAGTTCGACCTGACCTACGAACAACTTTTCAGCGCCCCCGATAGGGAGGGGTCCATCGTGTCGGTGCGCGTGCATAAAAAGGTCAAGTCGCTCCTCGAGGAGCTGGCCGAGAGGGAGGGGCTCGACGGCGTCTCGGAGCTGGTGCGCTACCTCATAGCGGGCTACCTCATGGGCAAGTACAACATAGTGCGCCCCGAGAGGAGGGTGGTCGTGGAGCCCATAGTGCTGAACATCAACGTGGCCAAGGGGGGCGACCGCGACGATCTCGACATGGAGCTGGCCCTGCAGGAGGTGGAGAGAGTAGTCCAGGACGCGGAGGACTATCTGAGGAAGCTGACCATGGGCGTAGTCATCAAAAACCCGGAATATATCGCCAAGCTGAACAGACAGCTGGTCAAGGCGGCCAAGACGGCCAAGAGGATGGGGCTTAACGACGTCTACTCCAAGATCTTGAAGCTCAAATCGCAACTGATGGTTCTTGGCTGAAAGCTTATTAAGACGCCCGTTCGGGCGGCCATGGTCTGCGAGAGGTGGGAGCGGCTGATGCAACACGCCGAGAGGCAGGGCAACAGGGAGAAGGCGCTCGGCCTCAAGGAGAAGCTCGTGGAGTGCCTGGTCTACCGGATGCGGAGCCTCATAGCCGAGCGGAGGCTCGACGAGGCCGAGGCCTTGATAAAACAGGGGAGGGACCTCGCGAAGAGGTACGGAATAGAGGAGCTCTCCTTCCATCTAGACCTCGGCGAGAGGGAGATAAGGGCGATCAGAGAGAGGCGGGCCAAGGCGGCCGCTCAGAGCTCGTAGACCTCGTCGAGGAACTTAGACAGCCTGTTGATCTTCCTCCTGCTGGCTCCCGCCACAGCGCCGTATTTCCCGAGCCCCACGGCGAGGACGTCCACCACGACGCCGCCTACCTCGCGGCCGGCCAGGACCAGATAGCCCCGAGATCTATAGCTCCTCCAGAACGCGTAGAGACGCCCGGCGACTCCGTCCCTCCTGGCCCTAATGGCGCCGGCCCTCTCCAGCGCCCTCCCCAGCCCGTCAACAACGGCGTAATAATACGGCGGCCTCTGGATCCTCCGGACCTCGAGCCTGAGGCCGGGCACTCCGTCGGCCGCGGAGGCCACCACGTAGGCGCCTGGGTATTTGGCCAGAGCCGACAGCCTGCTGAGCACAGCCCTCTTGGCCTCCACCACAGGCACCACCGGGGTGTAGAGGTTACGTCCCCTGTAGGCGGCGGGCAGGATCGCGCCGTTCAGCTTGATGAAGGCGGGCTCGAGGCCCTCTGCCTCCAAGAGCTCGGCAACCAGATAGGGGGCGGCCTTCCTTATGCTGGACCTCCCCGGGCGGTAGAGCTGGAGATTCCTCCTAAACACGTCGTGTAGCTTCGACGAGTTGAGCTCGACGGCGCGCCTGAGGACGTCCTCGTCGACCTCGTCCCAACCTGCGAGATCGCCCAATATCTCCGCTATGAGCCAGTCCGGCGAGTCGTAAACCCCGACCACCTCCCCGACCACCTTCTTCAAGGTCTCTATGCCCTCCAACACGGCATCTGCCCGGAGCGGCATCGCCATTTAAAAAGTTATCCCACAAGGAAGATCATGAAATGGGCGGAGCTCACATGGCCCCAGTTCGAGAAGGCGGATAAGTCCGTGGCGGTTCTGCCCGTCGGCATCGTGGAGGCCCATGGCCCCCATCTCCCGCTTGGCACGGACGCCCTGATGGCGATATACGTAGCCGAGAGGGCCGCGGAGGAGGCCGGCGCGCTCCTTCTGCCCCCCATCTGGTACGGCAATACGTACGTGCTGGATAGATTTCCCGGCACCATATCTATTTCGGCGGAGACCCTCCACAGGCTGTACAGAGACGTCTTCGTCGAGGTGGCGAGAAACGGCGTCAAGAACCTCGTGGTGGTGAACGGCCACGGCGGCAATGTGGACGCCTTGAGGATGGCGGCCAAGGACGCGGCCAGGTCCACGGACATGGCCATAGTCCTGGTGAACTGGTGGATAGACTTGGCCAAGGAGGCGCGGCGCAAGGTCCTCGAGACTCCGGAGGGCCACGCGGCCGAGGACGAGACCAGCGAGGTTATGGCGGCCTATCCACACCTCGTGAAGGCCGTGCCGCAGGACGCCGACGAGTGGGTCGAGGTCAGATACGCGGTTTACGGGCGGAGGGCGTACGAGGCGATGTACGCCAGGGCGGTGCAGGGATATCCCTCCAAGGCCTCCAGGGAGAAGGGCGAGGCGATCCTGAAGGCCGCCGTGGAGGAGCTGAAATCGCTGATATTGGACCTCAAGGCGGGGAGGTTGCCCCTCGAGAGGAGGGGATAGCGAAAAGGGGGGTTTACGACGCGCAGATCTCTCCGTTAGCGCCGCCGACGTTTACCCAATAGGTGCCGCCGGACTGGAATATCTCGAAGACGTACTGTATGCCGGAGCTCGGCAGAGTCACGTTGGCCTCGTATAGAGTGTAGCCGTTGTAGGAGCCTACGGGCTGAGCCAAGACGTCGTCGACCGGCCACCACCAGCTGCCGTAGCCGTAGTGGAGGACCGGATAGACGGTTCCGCTGGACTTCACGGCCACGACGACGCCGACGGTGGAGCCCGCTGGGGCGTAGACGCAGCCGGGCGCCGCGGCGGGGCTGTATGAGGCGTAGCCGCCGTTATTGTAGACTCTGATCTGGTAGACGTAGGCGTCCTGTACGGAGCCCGTCGGCGTCGGCAGCACCGTGATCCAATAGTTGCCGTCGGCGGTGGAGCTCGCGTGGGCGTAGTAGGTATTCTGGCCCTGCGCTATGTAGATGAACTCGTAGTTGCCCGGCTTGAGGTACACCGTGGCCGTATAGACGTAGTTATTGCCGTATACGCCGCTGAAGTTCATGGGCACGAAATATAAATATGTCCAAGGCCCTCCGAAGCTGTTGACAGGTCCGAAGTGCAATATGGCCCTTATCGCCTGTGCGCCGGCCGGGCCGGGAGGCGAGTAGTTGGGCGACCAGATCTGTACGCCGAAGTTATACGGCCCCTCCACGGTCACTATGCGCTCGAAGGGGGAGCCCGCCCAGCCTATCTGCGCATCGCTGGAGAAGTATATGGGCGTAGAGAGGGGCCAGGTGTAGTTATATTGCGCCGCCGCGCACTGCGCGAAGGCCCTGAACAGATCATCGAATATATACGGCGTCGCCGAGGCGAAATAGCCGCTGTACCAGAAGAACCAATCGCCGGCCTCCGCCTCGTACATGCACGTCCAGTTGGCCACGTCCTGCCGCACGTTGTAGAGTATGGTCCAAGCCAAGTTCTGCTCCCAGTTGCCCACCCAGGTTGAGAAGTCGCCGGCCCAGGTGGAGGCGACCACCGGCCTCCTGAGGAGCTCCGCCTTAGACTTAAGCGCCTGTACGGCCTCGAAGGCCGTGACCATCTTCAGAGACTTATCATCCTTTATCAAGCGGTATAGGTACGTGAGGTACTGGACTCCGTCGTCGTTGAAGTACTGGAACGGATTCTCGCCGTCGAGTGCTATCAACACCACGCCTTTCCTTACACCAGCCCGCTCCAACTGCTCCTGGACTGATTTAATGGCCCAATACGTCTTGTTGGTTGCGTAGAAGGGACCGCGGCTGTTCACGTCGCCGCTGGCCCCGAACCCTATATAGTTCGATATCCCGTCGTCTCTCGCGAGCACGTAGAGACGCCCGTATCCGGTCGGGACGTACCACAGGACGTAGTTGAGGACGCCCGGCTGGCGGCCCAGCGTCAAGGCCAAGGTATAGCCCGATATGAATGTGTAGTTGAACCCGGCCTCGGCGATCAGCTCAAGGGCCGCCTGCGACACGGCCATCTCGGGCGGCCAGAGCCCTCTGGGCACGAACCCGAACGTCTGCCCGTAGAAGGACCTGGCATCCAGCAGTTGTCTATACACGTCCTGCGGGTAGCTGAAGCCCGTGGGCGGCACTATGAGGTACGGGTTGCTCTGTAGGGCCGAGGTCAAGTTGATCACCAGAGGCATTATTGGGTAGTACATGGGCGTCGTGACAATCTCAAGAGAGCCCGAGCCGCCGCCTCTCTCCTCTATCAGCTCGAGTAGCCTCTCGGCGTATTTCTGGAAACCGGCCAGCAGCAGGTCTCTCTGCTGGACGGTGAAGTGGGTGGTGCAGTTGCTGTTTAGGGCGTACAGGTATATAGGCCTCAGCTGGGGATCCCGCTCCAGGATATAGGCGTTGTACCAGGCTAGGTTAAAGAGGGTCTGGAGGTCGAGGTAGTCTTGCGGCGTGAAGGCGCTCAGGGCCCACTGGACGCCGTTCTGCCTAACCTCCTGGTATAGACAGTAGTATCTGGGGTACCTCTCTATCTGTATCGGCGCCGCGTCGAAGAAACGCTCGAGTATGAACAGCTTCTGCGCGTCCGACAGGGAATAGGGATTCGCCTCAGAGGCCTGGAGGTATGGGTCGTCGTATTTACCCTCGGCGACCATCTCTATCTGCTCTAGGAGCGTGGGCGTGAAGTCGAAGGTGACGTGGGCGTGTTCGGCGAGAGCCAACGCCACCATGGGGTAGTAGCCCTTAGTGACCCAGAGCCGCGGCCAAGGCGCCAGCGCCGTCCCGTTGGGCAGAACGTAGGGCGGCTGATGCATGTGCCAGAGAAAGACCACGTACAGGTTCGCATGGGTCTCGGAGGAATTATTGGCTCCGGCTAAACTGTACGAAGCCAATGCCAAGAACAATAACGCCGTTATAGCCAAGATGAGTTTTTTGTTCATAGAAATTGTCCATGAAAGATCCTTTTAAATATATTCTGTCGATGCGCATAGATGCGACAGCTCACGGCTAATGCGAGCAAGGCGGTCGGCATCGACATACACATCGCCAACATCCTATACGGACGTAGCCCTCCGTCGGCACATGCGGGACTGGACTTCCAGCGCCTAGCCGCCGGAGCGCATCGGCTTCGCCGCCCGGGTCCTGGCTCGGCCGGCCCGGACGGATGCCATCTTTTAATACGCATAGGGGTCGCCACGTGTGGAGGTGCCTGACTACGGCGGCGGAGGAATAAACTCGGTGCCTAACGCGCTGCTGGCCCATTTCGGCCTGTCCCCCAGAGGCCCGCAGTTTAGATTCGGCTTGGGCCTGTCGTCGAGGAGGATCGCGTTGGTTCTGCTCGACGGACTTGGGTTCAACCTATTCGCCAAGATAGCTGGGAACTACGCCGGGAGCTTCAGAGGGGTTTACAGGATAACTACGGTCTTCCCGTCGACCACCGCATCTACCTTGACGACCCTATCCACGGGGCTGACGCCGTGTCAGCACGGCGTCGTGGCCTGGAGCTTCTACCTCAAGGAGGCCGGCGCCGTTATAGATGCGTTGGCCATGAGCCCCATGCTAGGCGAGAGGGACGGGCTGAACAACGCGGGGTACGACCTCAAGGCGCTTTTCAACGCCCCGACCGCGTTCGCGGATCTGTCCAGAGCGGGCGTGAAGACCTTGGCCTTCCTGCCGAGAGGTCTCAACGGCGGCATCAGCAGGATCCTCTACGACGGCGCCGAGGTTTTCGACTACGTCTCGCACTACGACGCCTTAATAAACGCAGGCCGCCTCCTGCGGCAGAACGACTCAGCCCTAGCCTATATCTACATCTCCACGATAGACAGCGTCGAGCACAGATACGGCCCCCGCTCGGACGAGGCGGCGGCCGCCGCGGACGGGCTGCTAAACGACGTATTGAGGCTGGCGAGGCGCCACATGGAGGGCGCCGACATCTTGATAACGGCGGATCACGGCCACGAGGAGATACAGAGGAACGAGGACCTCTCGAAGGACGCCGACCTCCTGAGGGCCCTCGCCGTCCCGCCCTTCGGAGACCCGAGGGCTCTATACCTAAAGGCCTCGGCCGGTGCGCGGGATCTGGGCGAGCTCTTGTCTAAACACGGCGAGTTCCAGCTGATGTCGAGGGAGGAGGCCGTCGGGACGGGGTTGCTGGGGCCCTGCGAAGGCCGCTTCGCGGATAGGCTGGGAGACTACGTGGCGTTGCCCGGCAGAGGGCTCGCGGCCATGTACCTATATAAACGCAGGAACGAGGACCCCTTGAAGTTCAAGGGGCACCATGGAGGGCTGACCGAGGACGAGCTCTACGTGCCTCTGATCATCGTCTGACGGCCACGTCGCAACGTCCTCCGCGCCCTATCTGCCGGCAGCGGCCGGCTGCGCCGCCGCAGATGCGCGTCCCAGATCTCAGCCGCGGTCTTGAGCCGCTGGGCCCAGGGCCAAAACCCGCCTGGAGCCGGAAAAGAGATAAATATCTGGCCGTTGTGTATCATGGCAAGGCCCAAAATACTGATAATCGCGGGCGACGCCGTCGAGTCGTTGGAGATATTCTACCCCTACTTCAGGCTGAAGGAAGAGGGGTTCGAGGTGGACGTGGCGGCTCCCAGCAAGAAGGACCTAAGGACCGTTGTGCACGACTTCGAGCCGGGCTGGGAGACCTACAGCGAAAAGCCGGGCTACCTCTTCAAGTGGGTCACGAAAACGCTCGCCGAGGTGAAGCCCGAGGAGTACGACGGGCTGGTGATACCCGGCGGCAGGATGCCGGAGTACGTCAGGGTGGCGGCGTCGGAGGACGTCAAGAGGATAGTGAGGCACTTCTTCGAGCGCAACAAGCCGGTGGCGGCTATCTGCCACGCGCCCCAGATACTGGCAGCCGCCGGGGTCATTAAGGGGAGGAAGATGACGAGCTACATCGCCGTGAGGCCCGAGGTGGAGAACAACGGCGGCGTCTGGGTCGACCAGGAGGTCGTCGTCGACGGGAACCTGGTGACCTCCAGAGCCTGGCCCGACAACCCGGCTTGGATGAGGGAATTCATCCAGCTGGTCAAGGCGAAGGCCAGGGCCTAAACCTATCTTTTCTCCATTTCGTGGACGTATTCCATCAGCTCGGCAGCCACGTCGACGCCGCTGGCCCTCGAGACCGCCTTGAACTCAGGCACCATGTTGACCTCCCCCACGTAGTGGGCGCCGTTGCCTATCAGTATATCGACGCCCGCATACTCGGCGTTGAGGGCCCTCGCGGCCTTGACGGCAAGCTCCTCCACCTCCGGAGGCGGCGTCACGCCCTCTACGAGCCCGCCCCTGGCCGCGTTGCTGCGCCAATCGCCGGGAGGAGGCCTTCTGATCATGGCCGCCACCACCCTGTAGCCGACCACGAACGCCCTTATATCGGTCCCGTCGCCTATGCGCTCCTGCACCAGGTAGACCTCGTCGGGGTCGGCCCCCTTTAGGAGGGCCTCGACGTCCTCCCTGGACTTGGCCAACGCGACCTTCCTCCCCCAGCTCCCGAAGGCGGGCTTCACTATGAGCTCGGGGGAGTCGGGGGCCGCCGGGGCCAGCCGGGTTCTGGGCACTGGAAGGCCCGAGGCTCTGAGCATGGCTAGGGCGACCGCCTTGTTCCAGCCGGCCGCAAGGGCTCTCCAGCCGTTCACCGAGATCGCCCCAGACGCCTCCACGTGGGCTGCGGCCACGACCGCCCTGTTGTGGCTGAGGGTCCTTATGAGGTAGACGCCGTCCTCCACATCCTCGGCTAGATCCAGCCCGTCGACCCTCACTATATCCAGCCTTACGCCGAGTCTTTCGGCCGCCTTCATCAGCATCCTCTCCTCCTCCTTCAATATGTCGACGACCAGCCTCACCACGGCCCCACGGCGAGCTCCCCCCCTTCGCGGAGCCAGTTGAACGCCCTCGCGAGCTCCAAGCCCAGCGACGGGTGTAGGACCAACGGCGTCGAGGTGTCGGCCGCTACGCGCCTAATGGCGTAGTCCCTCTCGGGGGTGACCCCTGCTGTGATGACGACGTCGACCTTCCTCCATTTTATCAGGTCCACAACCTCAGGGCCGGGCTCCAGGAGCTCCAGCCAGCTCAACGCCCTCCTTATCTCCTCGACGTCCTTAGCGTAGGCCTCGTCGAAGGTGTAGACTAGGGCGTTCCTCCTAGGCATCTTGTTGGGCTGGGCCGAGAGCCAGCTCTTGAGGAGCGCCTCCTCGAAGACGTCGCCGAAGGAGGCCACCTCGCCCGTGCTGTACATCACGGGCCCCAGCCTGGGGTACGCCCCCCTAATTCTGCTCCAGGAGAACTGCGCGGTCTTGACCCACCACCTGGAGGGCCTCAACGTAGTGATTTCCTCCTCGTAGGGCAGCCGCTCCTTGGTCAAGACGTCGGCGGTCAGCGACATGTAGTTGACGCCGGTGGCCTTGCTGACGAAAGGCATGGAGCGGCTGGCCCTGAGGTTGGCCTCTATGACGTACACGTCGTCGGCCACGATGAACTGGACGTTGAGAGGCCCCTTTACGCCGAGCTCTCTGGCTATGGTGTAGACGATCTCGGCCATCCTCCCCACGGCCCAGCCCGGGGTCCTCCGGGGAGGCATCACCATGGTGGAATCGCCTGAGTGGACTCCGGGCGGCTCCACGTGCTCTATTGGCGTGACCACGGCCCTCCTGCCGTCCGAGACCGCGTCGGCCTCGGCCTCTATGCCGTAGGGCATGAACTTGGACACGACGACGGGGTACTCCCCGCTGACCCTCGCCGCCTTGGTGAGGAACTCGGACAGCTCCCTGCCGTCTCTCGCCACGGCCATGTAGGTGCCGCCCAGGACGTAGCTGGGCCTGAGCAACACGGGGTAGCCGAGATCGTCGGCCAGCTTCAACGCCTCCTCGACGCTTCTGGCGTAGAACCAAGGCGGCTGCTTTATGTTGAGTCTGTCCAACAGGCTCGAGAACTTGCTCCTATCCTCCGCGAGATCTACAGACGAGGCGCGGGTGCCGCCTATCCTGACGCCGAGCGCCTCCAGCTTGGGGTAGAGCCTCTGCCCGATCTGGCCCCCCGCGTAGAGGACCACCACGGGGCCTCCCTCCTTCTCGTATATATCCAATATCCTTTCGGCGGATATCTCGTCGAAGTAGAGCTTATCGACGATGTCCCAATCGGTGGAGACGGTCTCTGGGTTGTAGTTAAGTATGGCGACGCGGTAACCCCTCCTCTTGAGCTCCAGGGCCAGGTTGACGGTGGCCCAGTCGAACTCCACCGACACCCCTATCCTGAAGACGCCGGCGCCGACCACCAGGTAGTCCGCCTTCGGGGAAGGCTCGTCGAACTCGCCGCCGTAGGTCAGATACAGGTAGTTGGTGTCCGCCGGCCACTCCCCGGCGAGCGTGTCGATCTTCTTCACGGCGGGCCTCCGCCTGCTCCTCGCCAGATCCTCGGGCTTGGCGCCCAGCGCGAGGGCTATCTGCTCGTCGGAGAAGCCCAGCCTCTTGGCCTCCTCCAGGAGCTCCGGCGATGCGCCGCCCGACTCGAGCGCCTTCCAGACGTCTACCACCCTCCTCAGGGCGGCGATGAAGAACCTATCCACCTTGGTCAGCTCGTAGATCTGGTCCACCGACGCGCCGAGGTAGAGAGCCTTAGCCGCATATATAGGCCAGTAGGGGAGGTGGCGCTCCAGAGCGCGCAGAGACTCCTCGAGGGTCGCCGATCTGAAGAGAGGCCCCCCTACGAGGCCCGGCTCGCCGATGTCTATCATCCTGACCGCCTTCTGCCACGCCTCCTCGAGGTTGCGCCCTATGCCCATGGCCTCCCCTATGGACATCATCTCGGGCCCCAGCCCCTCCTCAACGCCGAAGCGGTCGCTCTCCCAGCGCGGGTGCTTCACGACTATGTAGTCCAGCGAGGGTTCGAAGGCGGCGACGGTGCGCTTGGTTACTTGGTTCAACACCTCGTCGAGACGGTAGCCGAGGGCCAGCTTGGCCGCTATATAGGCCAGGGGGTAGCCCGAGGCCTTGGAGGCCAGGGCGCTGGAGCGCGACATGCGGGGGTTGGTCTCTATGGCGTACTGCTCCGGCCCCGCGTAGTTTATAGCCACCTGGACGTTCCCCTCGCCGACGAGCCATATGGCCCTCTCGACCGCTATGGAGATATCCCTGGCGGTCTGGTACTCCTCATCCGTGAGGGTCTGGCAGGGCGCCACCACTATGGAATCGCCGGTGTGGTACCCCATGGGGTCTATGTTCTCCATGCAGACGACGGCCGCCACGTTGTCGTGCGAGTCGCGGACCACCTCGAACTCAATCTCCTTCCACCCCTCGAGGTACTTCTCCACGAGGACCTCGCCTATGGCCGACTGGGCGAAGGCCTTGTATATACGCGACTCCAGCTCGCCCCTGCTCCTCGCCTTGAAGGCCCCCGCGCCGCCGAGGTTGAAGGAGACGCGCACCATCACCGGGTAGCCCAGCTCCTCGGCCGCCGCGAGCGCCTCGTCGGGGCTCCTCGCCGAGAGGCTCGGCGGGATGGGCACGCCGGCCTCCCTCATGGCCTTCTGGAAGAGCTCCCTCGACAGAGCCTTCCGTATTCCCTCCACGGGAGTCCCCACGACCCTCACGCCGTATTTGGCCAGAACCCCCGAGTCGTGTAGATCCACGCAGGCAGAGAGCGCGGTCTGGCCGCCGAAGCCGCAGGCTATGGCGTCGGGCCGCTCGCGCTCGATGACGCGCTCGAGGAACTCGCGGCTGATGGGGAGGAAGTAGACCCTATCCGCCAGGACCTTCGAGGTCTGGATGGTCGCCACGTTGGGGTTCACCAAGACCGTCTCTATGCCCTCCTCCCTAAAGGCCTTGAGGGCCTGCGACCCCGAGTAGTCGAACTCGGCGGCCTCCGCGATCTTTATAGCGCCCGAGCCGACGACCAAAACCCTCCTTATGTCCATGGCCCCCCGGAGAAGACACGCCTAGCTATGTAGACAACAGCGAAGCCAGAAGTAGCTATATTCGCCCCGCCGACATTAGCCCCACAACGGAAACCCCTATATAAACTTTATGCAGATCGAAAACGCCGCGAAGCCCGCATCTACAATCGGCGCCGATCCGCCACCCTCACCAGAATGACCATTCGAGAAGCCGCGTTTCCCATCACGGCGCCTATTGAGGAAATTTTTCTCAATAATACCAGAGTGATACAGAAAACGTTTTTACGCACGCCGCATCGAGCGGACGTGAGGATGTACACCACCGAGGAGGTCGCGAGGATCTTCGACGTTACGCCCGCGGCCGTGAGGTACTGGGCGAGAAAGGGCAAGATAAAGGCGGTGAGGGAAGGAGAAAAATGGCTCATACCGGAGGAAGAGGTCGAAAGGCTCAGGAAGGAGGTGGGCGGAGGCGCCGAGGAAAACGGAGGAGGAAAGGCCGGGGAGACCTGCCTCAATCCCGACGCCGCGAAGGCCCTCGCGAAGGCGCTTCTCGAGGCGGCGGCGGAGTTCCTTAGGGAAAATCCGTGGGTGTTGGAGGTGCTGGGGCTGAGGCCCGGCGAGGAGGAGAGGAGGCTTGCGTCGACGGTCCTAGAGGCCGCAAGGAGCCACCAGCCGAAGAAAAACGAGCTGGCCGAGATCTTCTGGACCGCGCTTGCGGAAAAGCTGGCGGAAAGGGCGGCGAAATAGCGCGGTTTGTTGAGCCGCCCAAGCTAACACATCTATTTTAGTTGATATTGTTGTTTACTTATATCTAATATCATCGGCGTAAGGCTTAAATATTATGGCATCTACCAAACTCCGTGCACGGAGTCGTGGGCGATTCCGGCGGTATTACGGAGGATGCAGTGCACAGAGGACTCGACGTGGTTCTGGCCGTGGTTATAGCCGCGGCCATAATGGTGGCCATACTCTCGATGCCCGAGGTCCTTGAGCCGGTCGCCAAGGCCATCCTCTCCTCGCTCGGCTTTGTCCTGCCTGCGGCCATGCTGGCGATCGGCGTAGTGCATGGGCTTAAGCCCGACGAGCACACATGGCCCATAACTATCTCATATGCGATGATGCAGAGGAATACCGCCAGGGCTGTGTTGGCCACCATGACGTTCACCGGCGCCTTGACGCTGGTGTGGACCGCCATGAGCGCTCTGGTGGGCCTCCTCCCCGAGGCCTTGTTCCAAGGCGTTTACGACTGGCTTGTGGACGTGCTAGTCGGCATCACGATGGTCGCGATAGCCGCCGTCTATTTGAGCAAGGGCCGCGAGGAGGGCGGCGAGGCGGCGCCCGATTATAAGGCCATATGGATACACGGCATCGGGGCCGCCTTCGGCGGCGATTTCTTCGTGGTCCTCTTGCTGGCGCTGACGGTCAAGGCCGCCACGCCTTGGTTCCCGACGCCGCTGGTCGGCTTTCTCTTCGGCTTCGGCTCCTTCTTGGGCCAGCTGGGGATAGTGATACTTGCCTACAGGGGCCTCGTCGGTCTAGTTAAGGCTCCCCAAATACTAGTTAGGGCAGGTAGACTTAGTTTGCTGATTTTAGGATTTTTCCTTATAGGTCTTGGAATATATACATATTTCTCGTAAATCTGGCTTTTCCGCGTTTTAGATACCGGCATCTTTAAAATACTGGTGGAGTACATCTCCGTGAAGGCGGGGGCTATAGCCAAGAGGCCTGCCATCGTCGTCGAGTCGGGGACGACCATAGAGGAGGCGGCTAGGATCATGGCCGAGAGGCGGATAGGCTTCCTCCCCGTGGTATCCGCCGGCAAGCTGATCGGCGTTATCTCGGAGAGGGACATAGTGAGGGCGGTGGCGTCGGGGGTCCCGCCGACGGCTCCCGTCGATGAGGTCATGAGCCGCGAGGTCGTCACGGTTAACTTCAACGACGACGTGGAGGCCGTCTGGAGCCTCATGAGGGAGATGGACATCAGACACATCGTGGTTATGAGAGGCGACGAGATATATGGAGTGATCTCAATCAGGGACTTCCTCGCCGAGAGGATAGCGCTCGGGAGGCTGGCGCAATCGCCCTCATAACTTTAAAATCGACACACTCTCGATCCGGGGGCCGTAGTCGAGCCTGGTAAGATGTGCGGCTTGGAGCGGCGTCGCCGCGGGCACGCCCGCAAGATCCCGGGAGGGGGACCCCCGGGAGTTCAAATCCCGGCGGCCCCATCCAAGTTCTTCCGGCCATCGTCGGCACAGTACGGCCGAAGAACCGCGGTGGCAGCGGCTCCGCCTCTTGGCCGAGACGGCCAATCCCTAGGGCGGCTCGACCGGCCGGCCGATCGCCCAGGCCGTGGGCTTGGGGACGACGTGCATCTTGTAGGCCTTCGGCGGAGCGCTCAGCGCTTAGATCCCTCGTCATTAATACGCTAGCCTGACCTCATCACCAACATATTTATTGCAGGTAATTAAAGGCGTGCCCACACCGTTGGAGATAGTTGTGGGGGAGATTGCGAAGGGCTACGCCAACGCCTTGGCCAGGCTGTGCGAATGCCTCAGGCTCAGGAAGGAATATGCGGGGGATCTGGAGCTGGCCTCCGTCGCCGATACGGTCATGAAGGCGCTTGCCGAGGAGAGGCCCGTGGAGGCCGGGCCCGTGAGGGTGGAGGTCAGGAGGAAGATCCTCGGCAGGTCCCTCAAGGCGTTCCTGAGGGGGCAGGAGGTAGATCCCGACGAGCTTCTCAGCAAGATCTCGCAGGCGCGGTCCAGGGCGGCTTGGCTCCAGTCCGACTGCTCCGACTCGGCCATACTGGAGCCCGTCTACGCCACCAACGACAGAGATGCCATCGAGTACGCAGTTAGGCATCTCGACGAGCTGTCCAACGTGTGCGGCGGCGCGTCCCTCCAGCTGGAGGGTCTCGACATGCCTCAATACGTCAAGGAGGGCATAAAGAGAGGCGTCGAGAGATTTCTGGCGGGGCGATGATAGCGGTGAAGCTGAGCGGGAGGATCTTCGACGATAGGTCGTTGGTCAGAGAGTACGTCTCGATCATCAAGTCGGTGGAGGAGAAGGTCGTGGTGATCGCCGGCGGCGGGACGACGGCTAGATCGTACATAGAGGCGGCGCGGGAGCTAGGCGCCGGCAACTACCTGCTGGACGTGATAGGCATAGAGGCGAGCAGGCTAAACGCCTGGCTGATAATAGCCGGCCTCGGCGAAGACGTCTATCCAAAACCGGCTGAGTCCCTAGGCGAACTGCTGACGGCGCTGGGGCACAAGAGGAGGGTGGTCATGGGCGGCCTTCAGCCGGGGCAGTCGACCGCCACCGTGGCCGCGCTGGCCGCCGAGGCCGTAGGGGCCAGGGCGTTGATCAACTGCGCCAATATAGACGGGATATACGACGACGACCCCAGGAGGAACCCCAACGCGAAGAGGATACCGACTATAAGGGCGTCGGAGCTCGCCGCGATCTTGAGGTCGAGCGCGCTGCCCGGCACGTACGAGCTCGCAGACCTCTGGAGCCTCGAGATCCTCAGGCGGTCCAAGATCCCCATGTATATAATCGACGGGAGGAGGCCCGGGCTCTTGCTGGATGTGCTGAGGGGCGGCGTAGCCCCCGGATCGTTGGTGCTGCCCGAATAACGGCGTGTTGGCCGGCCCCCGGCGCCGACGGAAGGCTTATAAACACGAGCCTCAATGGTGGGCGGAGCCGGAGTTGGCCCGTGGGGGCCTCGATGATAGGCGATCCAACCGCGGGATCACATATCTCTGATAAGACGGATCTGCGCGCCGGCCCTGCGCGTAATACCTCAACACCTTTAATTAACCCTCTGATACATTGCGACGTGAAGCTCACGGCGACAGAGCAACGCGTGGTGGAGCTCTACAACAACGGCTTGAGGCCCAGGGACATAGCCAATAGGCTGGGCATATCCATAAACACGGTCTACAAGGCGCTTTCGAAGTACAGGAGATTCTCCGAGTCGCAGGACGGCGACGACGAGGGAGGGATTCCCCAGCAGAGCTACAGCTACTACGCCGTAGTTATGCCCATGCCCAGCTCGTCCCTTGTTTACAGCTTCGCCGCCTCTCCGCCGACGCCGCGCACAGACGGCCTGGAGCCTCTGGTCAAAAGGCTCGAGTACGTCTTGGAGAGGCTGGAGAAGCTCCTAGACGGCAGGCAGACAGCCGAGGGCAAGGCCGTGGAGGCGCCGGAGCCCGCCGAAGGGGCGCCCGATTTCATAAGGCGTAACGCTTGGGTAAAGCTGTTGAGGGGCAGATCGCTTCAGTGAAGACGGCGGCTCATCCCTCTGTCGGGCCTGCTACATAGCCCTGCGGCCTCTCCGCCGCATCGTTGCTTCTGCGCGCCTCGCGGGGGCGCGGCTCCGCGGCGTCTCACCGCGTGATTATCTTCAGGATGAGTCCGTCCCTCACCTTGCTCTCGGCGCTCAGCCGCCTGCCGGTGGTGACCTCCACGGCCGAGACGAACCTCTCCCCTACCTCGCTGTGGATCATATAGGCGACGTCTCTGGCCGTGGCGTCGCCGGGTACCAGCAGCGCGTCTGGCAGGACGTTGCCGTTCTTGTCGGCGAGCTTGTGCTCGTCCTCGACGGGGTAGACCACCACGTATTTCAACGCGTCGAACACGGCGGCGTTGATGGCGGCGACCACGCCGGTGCCTCCGAACCTCTTCACGAGGTCTCTGACCCTCTCCAGCGCCGCCAGCTGTTGCTGCGACAGCTGGCCCACGACCTCGAAGTCGGGATCGCCCGGCTTGTAGCGTATCAGCCCCCTGTTGGCCGCCCTCCTCAACGCGAGCTCGGCCTCGGCGCTTGTGGGGACGACTATTCTGTCGGGGAAGGCCTTCCTGAGGGCCCTATAGCCCTCCTCGCCTTCGGGCAGATCCACCTTGTTGGCGGCTATCACTATGGGCCTATACGCCCTCAGCCTGCCCACGAAATCGAGGAAATCGCCCTCGGCCCATCTGCTGGGCGGCTTCTTGGAAAGCCCCGTGGATTCGAGCACGTCCTCAACCTGCCCCTTCTTGTAGCCGAGTCCGCCCAGCTTCTCCATGAGCAAATCCGCCAGAGGCCTCTTGCCGTACTCGGAGAACCTCACCGCCTTGTCCCAATCCTTCTTCACGATAGAGACCAGCCACATGTCTATCTCCCTCTCTAGGAACTCGACATCCTCGACGGGGTTTCTGGTGCCAGGCTTGACCATCCGCCCCTCCTCGTCCGTGGACCCCGACGCGTCGACTATGTGTATCAACACGGGGGCCCTCCTTATGTGGTCGAGGAACTGATTGCCGAGCCCCCTCCCCTGCCAGGCGCCCGGCACCAGGCCCGCCACGTCGACGAGCTCCACGGGTATGTAGCAGACGCCGTCGAGGACCAAGTAGCTCGCGGGGTTGCACCTCAAGCTTCTGCAGGGGCATTCCCTCCGCACGTAGCCGATGCCCACGTTGGGCTCAACCGTGGTGAAGGGCACGGGCCCTATCTTGACGTCCTTCATGGTGGCCGCTGCGAAGAAAGTGGACTTGCCGGCGTTGGGCTTCCCAACTATGCCTATCTGCACCCTGGCCTGTACTACCACGTGGACGATATCTCAGATATATATACAGACGGAGCCCGGGCGGCCGGCAGACGCGCCCAGATGCGGACGCCGCCGAAGGCCCCGCGGGCCGCCTCATGGGGCGGGGCGGCGAGGCCTATCCGCGGCGGCGCCGATGTCGACACGCCGGTAGTCGATATATATCACATCGTATTTCAATGTGTGGGCGTGAGGCGTTTACTGTTGTTTTTATTGCTACTTCTCATATTGTTTATATTATTTCATAGTATTATTTTGATAGTACTAATTTTGCTTGTTGCCATATTTTTTAATAAAATAAAAATATTTTTGAAGCTCTACAGAATATATGGAAGCATAGAGAGGGAGAGCATAGCCGCCGCGTCGTCGCTACTCGCGGCAATCCTCCTGATACATACGGCGCCTTCCATAAAGGCCTTCGCGATGCTGTTGGGAGCCTCCTCGCTGTTGCTGGCTCCGTTCTATCCCCAGATCGCGCTGGCCCTCTCATCGTTCGGCTTGGCGGCCGAGCTACCTATATCGGGCCTTTTCAGGGTCTTGGCCTTGGCGCTATCGGCGGCTCTGGGCTATCTCGCCGGACTTAAGGCCGGCAGGAGCGGCCTGGCGAAAATATCGGCGGCTGCGACCAGCCCCGCCGAGGCGATGAAGGTCTTGGCAAAGCACAGGGCGGTCGCGAAGGGCCCCGGCTCCTTCTATGCGCTGTCCCGCGGAGGCGCCGCCGCGAGCGGCGATTTGGTGTTCTTTTCGCCGGAAGGCGATATCCTATATCGGTGCAGATCCCCCCGATGCCTCCCCCTATCGGTCAAGGCTGGGGAGAAGGCGCGGAGGGAGTTCGAGGACCTGCTCGCCGAATATCTATACCTACTGTTCCCCGAGTTGAGGTCGATGGAGGCGCCGCTCGTGGTCATATCGGAGGGCGAGATCGCGGAGAGGATTGCAGGCAAGCTGCCCAGAGCATATGTGTTATCTCCGCGCGGCGCCCCCTCAATCGCCGCCAATCTGTTCGACGTGCCTGTCGACAAGGCGGCGAGGGCCGTGGCCGCCGTCATGGAGATCTACGGCTTCTCGGGCCGCGAGGTGCTCGAGGAGATATATACATACATTAAATCCGGCGGAGCCAGGCGCATAGACCCCCAGATACCGGGCGCCCCCATCTTGAGGGACTTGGTAGACGGGTTGAGCTCGTGGCCGAGCATCACGGGCTCGGTGGAGCTCGGCGACGATCCGAAGTCGGTGCTGATATCGTACCTGTTGTATCTGAAATACGGCGGCTTTATCATAACATTCTCTAGAAAAATATTCAACATACTAAAAGAACTCGAGGTAAAAAATGTTATATTTATAACAAAAACTATAGATTTGATGAAGGATGAATCATACATAATAGTAGGGCCTTTCAATGGACGTTTCTCGAATTTTCTCGATAAATATATAGAAAAACTCGATAAATATGAATATATAGGGTATGTCGCTGGGTCGCCGGTCCATGGGTATATATAATAGTGCCTCATAGAATTCTATGGAGAAGGTGGAGGCGAAGCTCGCAGAGAGGGGCGCCGAGGCCGCGCCCCCAAGGCTCGTCAGAGATGTGATGGAGTTCCCCGCTGTGAGGATAGTCCCCACCCACACTCTGATGGCCGTATGGCGCTACTTCAGGGAGTTCCCCCACGACATGTTTCCGGTGTTCAGAAACGCGTTTGTCGACGTGGTGGACGGGGCTATATATCCTCAGTCGATCCTCCTGCTTAGGGACAGGTCCGACGACAGGAGGGTGCGCGACGTGGTCAACAACGCCGTGTTTGTGCAGGCTGATGCAACCGTGGAGGATCTCTACAGATTGCTCAAGGAGAGGAGGGTCCCCGGAGCCGTCGTGGTCGACAGAGACGGCAAGTATCTGGGCATAGCCACCCTCCGCGGGCTTCTGGAGGCTGTGAGGCGCATGAAGCCTAAGGCCAAGTCGGTAGCGGCGGTGTACAGCGAGTTTGGGAAATCCGTCGCTCTCGCTGGGGAGGGGGATCCCGTGGAGAGACAGGCGAAGAGGCTCGCGGGCGGCGAGGTGGAGAGCGTCGTGGTGACCAACGCCGACGGCGTGGTTTCAGGCGTGTTGACGGTGTGGGATTTCGTGAAGTCGTCCATATGGCTGAGGCCCAGAAGGGAGCCCCGCCCCATCTTCGGCAGAGGGGCCAGCCGGGGGTCTTCTGAGGGGTCCCGGCCCCCCGAGGTGAGGGCTCTGGAGTCCACCGGCGTGCCGGCGGCGACCCTTAAGACGCCTGTGGAGGAGGTCGCCAACGCCATGGCGTCTCTGGGAGTGTACGTGTTGCCGGTGGTCGACAAGGACGGGAGGCCGGTCGGCGCCATGACGGTCTGGGACGTCCTCAAGGCGTATTTCGAGGGGCCTAAGGAGGGCAGAGAGGACGTGGAGCCCGAGAGGCCTATTTCCGAGCCACTCGAGGCCAAGCCGAGGGAGGCCGCGGCGAGGCCTGCGAAGTTCGCGACGGGGGTCAGAGCCCGCGAGCTCGTGAGGGCGGACATACCCACGGTGGGCCTTCTGGACAGCGTGTCCCACGTAAGGCGCGTGATGGTCAGGACCAAGGCCCCCGTCGTCGCGGTGGTTAACGAGGAGGGAGGCACCGTCGGCTTCATCTCGAGGCGCGACCTGTTGTTCTATCTTGCCGAGAGGTCGCTTGGGTATTGGAAGGTCCAGAAGGGCAAGAGGCTGGTGCTGAAGGAGAGCGTAATGCCGGGCGAGCAAGCCAAGGTCCTCAGAGAGGAGGGGACCGCGTCGGAGCTCATGAAGATAGATGTGCCGAAGCTCGCCGCAGATGCATCCGCCGAGGAGATAGCGTACGCCATGCTCTCGTCGGGGCTGGACTACGTGCTGGTGCTGGGCGGAGACGGCAAGCCCCTCGGCGTCGTGACCAGAGACGACTTGGTCAAGGCATACGCCGAGAGGGGCAGAGACGACGCCACGGTGGCCGAGCTGATGACGCCTGCGGATATAGCTGTGGTGAACCCCATGCACAGCGTATCCCACGTCATCGACGTCATGAAGAAGTACGAGCTGGACGGCGTGCTGGTCGCCGAAGGCGGAGACATAAAGGGCGCGGTGGTGGACAGCAAGCTGTCGCTGGTGCCGATAGAGGAGAGCCTGAGGGGCGAGCGCGTCTTCGTGGTGACCAAGGGCGGGCTGAGGAAGGAGGGATCGGGCAGATTGAGGTACCCCAAGGCGGGCACCTTGACGGCGCTCGACATAGCCGATGACCCGCCGCCGTCCGTGCCGCCGACCCTCAGCGCCAGGGAGGCCGCCAGGCGCCTGTTGCAACACGGGATGCTGGCGGTGCTCGACCAGCAGGGCAGACTCATCGGCGTTTTGACGGGCTTCGACGTGGTGCGCGACCTGGCCAGATCCTACGTCGCCTTCAAGGCCGAGACGGCCAAGAAGGTCGAGGAGAAGACGTAATGGATGTGAAGACCGTCGTGGAGCACAACACATGGCATACGCCCGAGGGGACTTATGTGAGGCTGGTCGTGGTCAGAGGCTGCCCAGACGGCGAGGAGAGGCTGGTCGCGGAAGGCGCAGACCTAGTCCTCTACACGTGCGAGGAGGTGCCCCTCAGGGACGTGGCGGCGGCCTATAGATTTTTCGAGAGGATTGGGCTAGACGCACACCTGATATACGGCGAGTCGTCGAGAGTTAAGGTGTTTAGGGTTCAGGGAGACTACGAGAGGATAGTCGCCGCGATAGCTACATCGGCCAGCGGATCCGAGGCCCCCAGCTGGGCGCAGTCCTGACCGGCGCAAAATATATTAAAGAGGGGAAAACCCCCTTTGTGTCTGCCGGCGAACAGCCAACCACGGAGGCCAAGCCCCAGAAACTACGTTGGGGCATCGCCTGGATCTATTCAAGTAGCAACAATACAATTATCACCATCACCGATCTGACGGGCGCGGAGACCGTGGCCAGAGTCAGCGGAGGCCAGGTGGTCAAGGCGGATAAGGACAAGCCGTCGCCCTGGGCCGCCATGCAGGCCGCCTATAAGGCGGCTCAGTTGGCTCTGGCGAGGGGGATCAACGCCGTGCATATAAAGGTGAGGGGGCCCGGCGGCTACGGCATGAAGGTGCCGGGGCCCGGCGCGAGCGCCGCCATAAGGGCATTGGCCAGAGCCGGCCTCGTGATAGGCAGGATTGAGGACGTAACCCCGATACCGCACGACACCATAAGGCCTCCTCATGGCCGTAAAGGCAGAAGGGTCTAAGGTCGACTGTATAATAATCGAGGTCGACTACTCGCGGGATAGGCCGAACGACTGGGCTAAACAAGTGCTGAGGTACGCCAGAATACGCTCGCGCAAGCTCGTGCTCTTGGCCAGAGGAGGCGCCGCCGACGCCTTCCTTGCCGATCTGAGGGCTCTGTCTGCGGACAATATGGACTTCCCGGTGCGCATGTACAGCGGCGCTGATGTGGAGGAGGTCGCCGCAACGGAGAGGTGCGCCACCTACGAGGTAAGGAGGCTCGGCGATATAGTTAATTTAGCCGCGATCAGGTAATCACAGTGATGAGGAGGCATTAGGGGCGTCGCATCGCCGGCGCTGGAACTGCTGAGCCTCACCTCTCTGCGGCGGCTCGCCTCAGCCTCTGCAGCGCGAAGGGGACGTAGTGCTCCTCGAGGATCCTCTCCTTCAGCTCCTCGACGCCGGAGCACGTCTTGGCGGATATCCTCATATGGCCTCCTCCGAACAACTTCTCCACATTTTTTATATCGTCATCACTGGCTAGATCTATTTTATTTATTGCTATTATTATAGGAATTTCAAAATTATTTTTAATATTATTGAAGATGTTCATCTGAATTGAGAGGTCGAAGCCGCCGTGGTGGGTGGGGTCCACCAGGAACACGACGACCTTGGCGAGATATCTCAGCGCTAGGACGGCTTGGAGCTCGGCCTTGTTCATCTCGTCGAGCGGCCTATCCAACAGACCCGGCGTATCTATCACCTGTATCCTATCTCCCCTGACGAATATATGGCCCACGTGGATCTGCTTGGTCGTGAACGGATACTCGGCGACCTTGGGCTTCGCCGTGGAGAGACAGCCGACCAGACTGCTCTTCCCCACGTTGGGCGCGCCGGCGATCACCACGGTGAATAGATCCGGGTCTATGTCGGGCAACCTCCTGAGGAAAGCCGCTGCGGATCTGGCAGCCTCCAGCTCGGGCGCCAGATCGCCTATTAGATCGACTATCCTCGCTACGTAGGCCCTTCTGACCCTGTATATCTGCTCCTTGGAGTACGCCGTCCTCAAGCCCATCAAGGCCTCCCTGGAGATAGATCTGACGGCCATAGCCGCGTTGCCCACCTTGCCCAGGGCGTGTTTATATCTGGCCGTCCCCACGCCCAGCTCTAGGAGCTCCCTATAGAACGGATGGAGGTCGTCCACGAAGGGCATGGAGAGGGCCATCTCCCTGAGGGCTCTGGCCAGCCCTCCAGCCGATTTCTTGATCCTCACGGTCTCGAGCCGCCTCAGCCTCTCCAAGCCCGGCTCGGTCGAGGGGCTTTTAGCCTCGGCGGATTTATACAGTCCGAAGAAGTAGCTCCTCAGCTCCTCAGGCGAATATATGTACGGCGTATTGAAACGCACGGACCTACACAACCTCTATATAAATCAGCATACGTCCACTCCTCACAGATCAGCGTAGCTCAGCCTCTTCACGTATGGGCCGGGCCGCAGCCCTATAAATACTCCACCCCGTCACGGGCCGGCCCTGAGGCCTATTCCCGTCACCGAGATGGTCGCCGGCCTTCCGCCCCCCAGGGAGAACTTGACGGGCAGGAACCTCTCTATTACGTATGCGTTGGTCCTCGAATGGGAGGTGATCTCGGATACCGCGACCTCGCTGGGCCCCTCGGCCAACGCCATGTATAGCATGATCATATCGCCCATGTGGGCGTCCAAGGCGGCGCCCGACGCTACCTCCCTCAGGAGCTTCTCCGCGGCCTCTCTGCCGACCGCCTCGGCGGGCTTGCCCCTCTCGCCCAAGGCGTCGGCCCCCAGCACCAAGCCTCTGTCGGTCTCCGCCCACAAGACCACGCCCGAGCCGGGCCCTAGGCCGTCCTGCCTATGCTCTACGGCTATCTCGACCGGCGCGCCCAGCCCCCTTAAGGCCTCCTCAGCCGCCTTGGCCTGCCTCTCGGCCACGTGGCGCGGCAGATTCACCGCGTGCGAAATGCCGGCGATCCTAGTTATATTTCCGCGCTCCCTCCACGACACTGGGGCGAGCCGCCCCGCCGGCTCCACGACGAGCTCGACCAAGCCGCCTCCCCTCGGGTAGTGCCCCCTCTTAATCAGCCTTATGGAGGCCCTCGCGCCCATGTGAGCCAGAAGCCTAAACATGACGTTGGCTATATAGTCCACCGGAGGGGCCATGGGGACGTCGGTGCCGCCTCTGATGACGGCCTTGGATCTACACCGCGAGAACAACAACACGGGCAGCACCGTCTGGATCACGAGCCCGACGCTTCCGGCGGTCCCTATATCGAAGGAGAACTCGCCGCATCTACGGCCGCGCGGAGAGAAGGTGAGCCTGGTGGACCCTATCTCGGCCCCGCCGACGTCCGCGTCGGTCAACGCGGCCGCGGCCCTCACGGCCGTTAGGTGCTGGTGCTGCAGGCCTGGGTTGCGCCGCTTGGCCCTTATGTTGTGTATCTCCACCGGCCTCAGGAGCAGGCTGGACAGCGCGAGGGCCGTCCTCAAGATCTGCCCTCCCCCCTCCCCGTAGGATCCGTCTATGGCCACCGCCTCCATGCGACCGAATCAACGTTAAAATAAACCCGTTAGGCGCATCAGTGACGCTCGAGGCGCTCGTATCGCCGGGCTCAGTCGCCGTCATCGGGGCCTCGGCGAAGCCTAGGACCATAGGCTACACGATATCGGCGCAGTTGATGAAGCGGTTCAGGGGGAGGATCTACCTAATAAATCCCAACTACGGCGAGGGGTATATAGAGGGCAGGCGCGCCAAGTTCTACAGATCGATCCTGGAGGTGGAGGACAGTTTGGATATGGCGGTGGTGGCGGTGCCGGCTAAGGCGGTGCCGAAGGTTCTGGAGGAGGCGGGCAAGAAGGGCGTCAAGGTCGCCGTGGTGGTAAGCGGAGGCTTCGCGGAGGCGGGCAACTACGAGCTGGAGGCCGAGGCCGTGCGGGCCGCAGGCGAGCACGGGATGCGCATCCTGGGCCCCAACTGCGTCGGCGTCTACAACGCGGAGGTCGGGCTTGACACCATGTTCCTCCCAGAGGAGAAGGCCGCGAGACCCGCCGGAGGGCCCATCGCCTTTATAAGCCAGAGCGGCGCCGTCATGACGGCCGTGCTGGACTGGGCGGCGGCGGAGGGGGTGGGCATAGGCCTGGCCGTCAACGTCGGCAACAGGGCCGACATAGGCGAGGGGGAGATCCTGGAGCTCCTAAGGGGCCTGGACTACGTGAGGGTCGCGGCGCTGTACCTAGAGGGGTTCAGAAGGCGCAAGGAGGTGGAGGGTTTTCTCAGGTCCGCTAGGGAGTTCTCCCGGGAGAAGCCGTTGCTGGTGTACAAGGCAGGCCGTAGCGCAGATTCCGCGAGGGCCGCCAGATCCCACACGGCGGCTCTGGCGGGGAACTACGACTACTATAGGGCTTTGTTCAGACAGGCGGGGGCAATAGAGGCCGAGGACCTCATCGACCTTTTCGACATGGCGCAGGCCCTGGCCCTCCTGCCCCCGCCCAGGGGGCCCAACGTCCTCGTCGTTACGTCGTCCGGCGGCATCGGCGTGCAGGCGACGGACTTCCTGCTGGAGCAAGGCCTCTCGGTGCCGAAGACGCCGCAGCCTCTCGCGGATGAGCTCAAGCGGATCCTCCCGCCTCTGGCCTCGCTGGGGAACCCCATAGACCTCACCGGCGGCGCCGCCAACGAGGACTTCGCCAACGTGCTGGAGCGCGCGTTGGACTATTTCGACATGGCGCTCGTGGCGGCCCTGATACATCCCCCCGGCCTCGACGAGAGGCTGGCCGACCACATAACGGCTGCGGCCAGTCGGGGAAAGCCCATCGTCGCGGTCAGCATCGGGAACTCGCCCGCCGTGAAGGAGCTCGAGAGGAGGCTCAGGGGCAGAGTGCCCGTCTACAACTCGCCGAGGAGGGCCGCGCGGGCCCTATGGGCTCTTTATAGATATTCTATAAAACGCGGCGGATCCAAGCCTTCATGATAGCGCTCCTCACCGACTTCGGGACCAGGGACTACTTCGTGGCGGAGATGAAGGCCGTGATCCTCTCCATAGATAGGGAGGCCGCCATAGTCGACATAACGCACGAGATACCGCCGCAAGACGTGCGCACGGGCGCCTTCGTGCTGTGGAGGGCCTACAGGTGGTTCCCGAGGGGGACCATCTTCGTCGCCGTCGTCGATCCGGGCGTCGGCACGTCGCGCGCGCCCATACTGCTGAGGACCAGGGGCTACTTCTTCGTGGGGCCTGACAACGGCCTGCTGAGCCTCGCCGCCGAGGAGGACGGAGTGGAGGAGGCATACAGAATAACGGCGCAGCTGCCATCGGCGTCGAGCACCTTCCACGGACGCGACGTGTTTGCCTTCGCGGCGGCTCTCCTATCCAAGGGCGTCGCCCCCAGCTACCTCGGGGTGAGGATAGCCGACTACGTGAGGCTCGAAAAGCCCGGGGCCGTGAGGGAGGGGGGATCGATAAGGGGCCAGCTGATATATGTCGATAGGTTTGGGAACATCTTCACTTCAATAGGAGAAAAAATTATAAAAGAAATCGCGGAATTCGGCGATAAACTGTGTGTAAATATCTCGGGGAAAATATATAGGATGAGGTTCCTCAAGTCGTACGGCTATGCCGAGGCCGGCGAGGCCATCCTTCTGATAAACAGCGAGGGGTTTCTCGAGGTAGCCGTCAACGGAGGCAACGCCGCGGAGAGGCTGGGGCACAGAGTGGGCGAGCCGGTGGAGGTCTACAGATGCTGAAGAGCCTCTCTGACCGCCTTACAAACGTCGTCGAGAGAGACGCCGTCTTTCAGCATCTGTATGAACAACAGACCCACCACCGCTGGATAGTCGGAGCGTAGACCCGACGCCGTGTACTCCCTGCCGGCAACCACGGCCTTTATTTTAACGAGACCGCCTGCGCTCTCCACCGAGATCATAGAGGCGCCTGAAGCCAGCTATATAACGATAGCGGGCTAGATCGCTGAGATGATGGACATCAATAGCTGCACTGCATCCTGTGCGTTGTCCGCGATGCGGTCTGCGCTATATATCAACGAAATTATGTGGTTGAATTCCACCGCCGATAGGTTCAGCTTATATACTTCGTCCAATATGTACTCCTTAACCTCGTCCACCTCCTCCTCGAGCGTGCTGACCATCCTGGCGTATCTGCTGCAGAACTCCAAGTCCCTGGTCCTCTCGAGCATGGCGCCGACGTATTCGATGATGGTCCTGTCGAGGTCCAGCATCTCCCTGAATTTTCCCCCAATTATTTTTCTAATATTGTCATTTCTCCATACAACATATCCCCTTTTAATTTCTTTAGAGATATAGTAAATATTATCTAATATATTATCAATTCTATCTAGTAGAAGTTCCGCGTTACCTATAACGCTGGGGACCAAGGCCCCCTTGGATATATTGTCGTCGATCTGCCTTATTATCTCGTCGCCCTCCCTCTCTATAGCTGTTATCTTCCTCACGATTTCGTCCAGATAGTCCTCCGTCGCATCGGGCTTGGTTATCGTCTGCTGTATCAAGTCCAGGGCTTGAAGCGAGTAGCCCACATGCGCCTTCAGGCGGCCTATCATGGCCTCCCAGCCCGAGGTGAACCAGCGCTTGAGAATGCTCACACAACCCAGCACAGGGCCGGTTAAAAAGGTGTGGGGAATCTTAAGGAAAGCAGAGCCACGTCCGCCCCGTCCTCTCGACGGCCCGAGGCTCATCGTTGGTTTTATGCTCCAGGGTGGTCATGAAAAGACTTAGGAAAAATAAAGGAATGAGGGATTCGCAAAGGTGAACCGATCCTTTACAGGCTGAACCTGAAAACCTCCTCCCCCTTCCGATATACTGCAACGTCTCTCCCGTCGGTCAGGGCGTAGCACCTGAACCTGGCCGAGCTATCCACCCTTAGGTACTTCCCCCACTTGAGCTCGTAATAGGAGTAGCATCCGCCGGCCATGTGCCCGCTGAAGTGCAGCCTAGGCCTTATCCGCTCCAGCGCCTGCGCCATGAGCATCGCCGGCTCGTCGTCCCTCATGTTGGGGTACAGCTCGGGTATGTACGGCGGCTGGTGGGTCACGAGGACGTCCACCCCCTTGATCTTGGCCACTATCCTCATGAACCTCCCCGGCGGTATGCCGTAGTCCTCATCACGCCCTATCAGGCCGTTGATCCCCGAAACCCTCAACCCCCCAACCTCTATTATCTCTCCATCCCTTATCGAGAGGCTCTTTATTATCGCGAAGTTCTCGTGGTTTCCGTAGACCGTTATCAGCCTAGCCCTCGCGAGGATCTCGGAAAAATCATCCGCAGTCATCGCCTCCCCCCAGTCCCCCGCCCCAATTAAATAGTCCGGCTTCAGCTCGTCCAAGACGTCGAGCAGCCACCTGACCGAGTTCATCTCCTCCACGCTGTCGAGGCTTTTATGTAGATCGCTTATCAGCAGCATCACGCCTTCATAGCCAAGCGCTGGTTAAATAAGGACACCGATACGAAAGACGGGCGCTGCCTAAAAGGCATCAAGGACCCCCTGCGGAGCTCCTACGTGAAAAGGCTGAAGATGGGCAACGAAAACTTGGGCCCATCCTATGATGGGGGTGTGGGGGCAAGATGACGGAGAACCTTAAGTCCCAGGAACCCACCTATGCTCGAATTTAAATGGTGGTGTGAGGGAAAGAGGAAGTTTTTTCTATGTGTGTCGCATAGCTAGCCGTGAAGGAGGCGGTCCTCTACAAGCCCCTGGCCGACGGCCGCGTCGTATGTACGGCGTGCGCCAGGTATTGCAAGATACCTAAGGGATATTGGGGGTTCTGCAGCGTTAGGGCCAACGTAGGGGGCAAGCTGCACCTGTCTGTATACGGCCTCATCTCCGCGATCGCGGTGGATCCCATAGAGAAGAAGCCCCTCACCCACTTCTATCCGGGCGCGATGGTGCTGTCTCTGTCCACCTTCGGTTGCAACTGGGCCTGTCAGTACTGCCAGAACTTCGACCTAAGCCAGAGGAGGAGGGTCGAGGGCTTCGAGGTGGCGCCCGAGAAGGTGGTGGAGCTGGCCGAGGCGTACGGCGCCCACGGGATCACGTACACCTACAACGAGCCGACCATCTTCATGGAGTACGCGCACGACATAGGCGTGATCGCGCGCAGGAGAGGGCTCTTCAACACGTTCGTGACGAACGGGTTCATGACGCCGGAGGCCGTCGAGTACGCCTCGGAGTTTCTGGACGCCGCCACCGTCGACTTCAAGGGAAACGGCAACAGGAGGTTCCTCGCCCGGTTCTCCATGGTGCCCGACGTCGAGCCCATTTACCAAACCCTCGAGGAGATGAGGAGGAGGGGGATCTGGGTCGAGGTAACCGATTTGGTGGTCCCCAAATACGGCGACAGCCTGGATGACGCCAGGAATATGGTGAGGCGGATAGTGGACGTGCTGGGGCCCGAGGTGCCGATACACTTCCTCCGGTTCCACCCAGACTACAAGATGTCGGACGTCCCCCCGACGCCTGTAGAGGTCCTGGAGAGGCACGTGGAGTTGGCGAAATCCGAGGGCGTGAAGTACGCCTATGTGGGAAACGTACCTGGACATAAGTACGAGCACACCTACTGCCCCGAGTGCGGGAGGCCTGTGATCAAGAGGCGTGGTTTCGACATAGTCGAGGTCAATCTGGTGGAGCGGGGCGGCGAGTACCGCTGTAAATTCTGCGGAGCTAAGATAAACATAATAGGCAAGGTGCTGCCCACGTGGAGGCTCGAGAGCCGCTTCGCCTATGTGCCCATAGATGTGATGGCCAGATACGTGAGGCGGACCGACGTCCCCGCCCCTCGGAGCGAGGCCGATACTTGATGGGCGAAGCCCACTGTTGCGTTGTTGGCTCCGCGCCTGATGAACGTCACCTCGTAGTCGCGTCTGATGCCGTCGACTTCGGCAACTATGGCGATCTCCAAGAGGATTCTGCCGCTCTTTCCCTCATCGAACTGGTCCCCTCCGCTTATGGCTCTATGACCGCGGCCCGAGGGGCCGTTGAAGGCCGGGCGAGGGCGCCGATGAGCCGCCCGAAGGGAGTCCCTTAGGGCGGAGAGGAGGTCAGTTCCTCGGCCGCACGCTCTACGCCTGCCAAACCTGTGGGGCGGTAGCCACTACCAACGTGCCTCCGGCCATCACGTTGTATCTCGGCTGGCCCTCCTCCAGCACGGGCCCTTCTCCAGCCATCTCTGCGCATAAGCAGATCCACTCTCGCAGTAGTTCTCATAGCAATTTTATTAAAATATTTATTATAAGTTTAATATGAAATTAAAACAATAGTTTTTATTAAGCTAACAAACAGTGAACGAACCACCACCTGGGGAGAGGCCAGATCCTTGTGTATAGTAATTTACACTATTCGGATGAAGCCACCACAGTGTGGCGTCTGATGCTACCTCGCCGTTGATACCACCATAATTCCCTAAGTTTAAGCCAAAGTAGACGCTAGTGACTTCATTAACTTGGGACGTTGTTGTGCCGGATGGATAATACACAACAGTCGACGTAATAGATCCCCACCCACTCCACTTCTGGCTATCTATTGTGATTTCATTGTAGAACGAATATCCAACTATTCCGCTAGTCTGTATCCAAGTCTGAGAGCTAATAAGATAAGAACAGTCAGTGGTATATTCTACATATTGATATATTGTAAAGACATTCACACCTACAAGACTGTAGCCTTGCCAAGTTATGTCGCCAATCCATGTTATATCGGAAGCAAATGAGTGCTTTCCGGCTTGATTGCCGGTTTGGTTGCCGTCTGTTGGTAGCTCCATAGCGATAACATATGGTATATATTTTATCAAATCTTTTGCAGTTTTATTTATATCATCAAGCGATTTCTTATTTAATATAAAATATATTTTAACAGATTTACTGTGGACATCGTAGCCATTGAAATCGTAGATAAGGGTAATGTTAGCCTTATTGACCGAAATCCAGCCCTTTAAGCTGGTGGGTGTTATGACCACGTATCCGCGGCCCTTCGGGGGTGCTAGATATATCTGGTGCACCACCATGTACAGAGCCCTCGTTCCCTCCGGCGTAGTTATGTTATACACGCGTGTCGTGCCGTTAGGAAAGACGACCACCGCCAGCCCGCCGTCTTTGAGCTGAACGACGGGAAGAGTCTTAACGGTGCCGTTTGGATACACCACCTGCGGGTTACCAACTTTAGATTCAACCCTTATCGGCAATATGCTTGCCGCCGCCAGAACCAGTACTGCTGCTGCTACCAGAACCATGCCCAACTTACTCACCCTCATACGTTATCTACGCATATCTATATATAATTGTGTTCGTCGCTTGTCGATGTAATCTCCCGCCAGCTGGGTACCTCCGTCAGCTTTCTGAAGGGGGTGTGGGCTATCTCCAACGCGGCAGAGCCAAGCCCCGTCGCCCCCGCAGATAGAGCCGCATGTTCGGCAATTGCGTGGGCTAGGCCGAAGGGCCTCTCGCACGTCTTCTCCGTAGCTGGGTCTATCCTCACGTCTTCATGCTGCCTTTGCCCACGCCTGCCTACTGCATATGTGTGCCTGTAGGTAGCCAGCCGCAGGGCCGCCGCACAATAACTCCAGAGGGATGGCCCTCCAAGGCGTCTAGGCACCTCCTGGCTAGGATCTATCTGGAGCTGATGGCATTTGGCGTCGAGCGGGTTAGGGACTGGGCCCCCACGCTAGAGAGCGCCCAGTGGAGATCCCGAAGGTACCAGTTTCTCTAGGTGGTGAAAGCGATGGAGCAGAGGCCCGTGGCTCACCTTAACCCCTATGCGGTGTAGGCCTATGTCGCGAGGGACGGGTTTAGGACCTGCGCCTCCCTTAACGGTAGGGCTTACTGATTTACAGACGGGGCTAGGACGGTGGGGTTTGAGCCCCAGCTGTCTGGAGCCGCATAAAGGCAGAGTAAGACGGCTGTACCGCCCAGGGGACTGCCGCCCTTCGCGGCTAAGGCGAAGGAGTACATGCAGATCCTGTGAGGACGTTCTTCGATAAGGGAGAGGCTCGTAGTCGGTGAATAGCTAAATACATTTAAAGGTGGCATGGAGGTGGGGCCATGTCCGAGGAGTACGGCATCGGCGCTACGGCTGTCGGCATAAAGGCTAAGGACGGCGTCGTCCTCGCGGCGGAGAAGCGGATAACCTATGGGTTCTACTCTCTGAGCTCGTCCGGCAAGAAGGTGTATGTGGTCAACGACAGGCTGGCGCTGGCCTCCGCAGGCGTCATCGCCGACATGCAGACCATATCGAAGATATTGAGGGTCAACTCCAAGATGTACGAGCTGGAGTCCAGGAGGAAGCCCAGCGTAGCGGCTATGGCCAAGCTCCTCTCGGTGATCATGTTCAACAGGAGGATCATGCCGTTTATCGCCGAGGTGCTGGTAGGAGGCTACGACGAGGAGGGTCCCCACATCTTCGTCTTGGACCCGGTGGGCAGTCTGATCGAGGACGACTACGCCGCGTTGGGGACCGGGGCCAAGATGGCCATAAGCATCCTCGACGCGAACTACAGCAAGGATATCGACGTGCAGGGAGCCAGGAAGCTGGCCGTAAACGCCATAAGGGCGGCGCTCGAGAGGGACCCCGTCTCCGGCGGCGGGATAGATCTGGCCGTGGTTACCGCCAGCGGCGTCGCTGAGGAGGAGGTCAAGGTCTCCACCACGATGGTCTAGCAACCGGCCTCGCCCCACTTGTCGAAGGAGGCCGCCGCGACGCTTCTCTTAAGCTCGTTGGCCTTGTTGTGGGCCAGCTGTATCGGCAGAGGCATGCCGCCGTCGGCGCACAGCGTCCTCACGGCTCTGACCGCGTCGTCCAAGGTCACCCTATTGCCTATGGATACGTACAGAGGCCTCCGGCACTTCACCACGGCGCCTATCACCTTCCCGTTGCGCGGATCCACCAGCCTATCGCCGACGATCTCTCCGAACAGCCTGGATTTGGCGACGCCTATGGTCGGCGCCCCGAGGACGACCCCCAGATGGGCCGCTATGCCCAGCCCGTACGGGTGGGCGACCCCCTGTCCGTCCACCATGATTAGGTCGTAGCGGACAGTCAGCCTCCTCAAGGCTCTAACCATCGGCATGAGCTCTCTGAAGGATAGAAGCGTCGGCACGTAGGGGAAGATGACCATATTGGCCGAACAGCTGTAGCCCACCGCCTTGCCCTCGCGGACTGAATAAGCGACGGCGGCCGAGATGCCCACATCTCCTCTATACGCGACGTCGAGCCCCACCACCACGTCGAAATCGCCCAGGGGCTCCTCGGCGACTTTCGCGGCCAGCCTGCTCTGTACCCTCCTCGCTAGATCTATTCTAAATCCTTCTGGAACTCTCACAGAAGGTCTCCAGTATTTTATTTATAATCTTCGTGGTGGAACATAGATCGCAATCGTAGGGATTGGCGCGCAGTATCTGGGCCTCTACGCCTCTGCGCCTGAGCTTCTCGGCGAGGGACCTCTCGTCGAAGGGCTGGTTGGCCCCCAGCAGGACCACGTCAGGCTTCTCCTCCTCAACCACCCTCAGCATGTCGTCCTCGTAGCCCATCCTCGCCTTATGTACGTAATATATGCTCGATACGACTCTGGCCCTGTTCTCGGCCGGTATAGCTATACTACGGCCTTTTATCTTAGCCGCATTTACGTCCCGGGAAACTACGGCGACCACGCGGCCTAGGCGCCAGGCCTGCTCCATATAGCTTATATGGCCTGGGTGCAAAAGCTCGAAGGTCCCCGCTATGAGGACCTTCTTGTAGTTCTTCTCGATCTCGCTCGGCCTGCTCCACGCGAATTCGGCGTAGCCCAGGAGCCTCAAGGCGTCCAGCAGACCCTCGGCGTACGACGCGGCGGCTATCGACGTAATCACGTCGCCTCTGGAGAGGTAGTGTTTGGAGTCCCTCAGGTACGCCTCGGCCAGCTCGGCCACCTCTCTGGCTCTGCTGTCGGCGAGCTTCAAGGTCTCCAGAGCCCGCTCTAGGTTCCTCACGTAGATCTCGGCCCGCTCCACGAGGCGGAGGCTCTGACGTATTATAAGCCTTTAGTCATCTTTAAATATAGCGGGAGTAGCTCGCTCGATGGCGGAGGAACTCCAGGAGGCGGCTAGGTCCATAGTTGTCGGCTTGAGGCAGGCGGAGGAGCTGGCTAGACAGGGCAAGAGGGAGGAGGCCGAGAAGCTATACAGAGAGCTGAAGAAACAAGCGCTTGAGAAGAGGCTCTATAGGGGCTTCGCCGGACTTTTCAGAAAGGTCGAGGGGCTCATACGGGGCTAGCCTCGACGACGAAGAACTCGCGCCCGTTGCATACGGTTTTGCCCAACACCTTTTCCACCAGTATCTTCTCGCCGGGGCTCAGCGCGTCCTCGCCGGGGCAGTCCCTACACCCTCTGCACTCGCCCTCGTAGGTGACTACGACGCCTTCAAGCGCCTTTTTCCTGGGCAGTAGAAGCCTCAGGGGGACCTCCTCCACGACTACCGGCGTCATCTCGCCGCCTGTGATCTTACACCTCTGGCCTAACGACGGGCGTACCTCAGCCACCACATAGGTCCTGCCCGGCTTGAGCCTCCCCATACAGACTTGGTACAGCCTGCAGCTGGAGCACTCGTCGGGTATTCTGACAACCCTAAACCTATGGCCAACCTCGGCCTGTTCCCTAGACACCAGGGTCACTATGGCCCTCCCCACAGTTGCTGAGCCGCGGAGTGGCGATAAAATATTTACGCCCAACAGCGCCGCGGGAGAGCGGCGGCATTGCAATAATTTTATTCCGGTATATTTTTCGGTGTCCATTAGGTCTCTGGTGGAGGCCTACAACGCCCTGGATAGGCTCGACCTGAGGGTCCTCAGACTCCTCGAGGCGGCGCACGTCAGGCGTGAGTACATACCGTACGGATTGGTCGTGCGGTGGGCCGGAAGGGACGAGGGGGCCGTCGGCAGATCTCTCTCCAAGCTGAATAGGCTCGGGCTGATACAGAGGATCAAGGGCCCCTACGAGGGCTTCCGGCTGACGTTTAACGCATACGACGTGCTGGCCCTACACACCTTAAGGAAATCGGGGAAGCTTGTCAGCATATCCCCGACGCCCATAGGCGTAGGCAAGGAGTCGGTGGTCTATTCTGGGGAAATCCCCAGCGGCGTTAAGGCGGCCGTCAAGTTCCACAGGACCGGCACTTCCTCGTTTATCAGAGCCAGGAAGGCGCGCGCCTTCCTGGCCAGGAGAAGGCATTTGACTAAGCTCTACGAAGCCAGGCTTTCAGCCCATGCGGAGTTCGCGGCGCTGAGCGCCGTGTTCGACGGAGGCGGCCTGGTGCCCGAGCCCATAGCGGTCAACAGACACGTGGTGGTGATGAGATATATCGAGGGGGTAGATGCGCGCAGGATCAGGCCGGAGGACGCCCTGCCCACCGCTAGAGACGTCGTCGAGACCGTGGAGGTCGCGCTGGAGAACGGCATAATACACGGCGACCTATCGCCGTACAATATACTGGTGGGCGATAGGGCGTACGTCATAGATTGGCCCCAGTGGATCCCCGCGTCTAGCCCCAATTCTGTCGAGGCCTTGTCGAGGGATATAGCGCGCCTGGAGGAGTTCTTTTCTGGATTCAATATATCTATAGATAAAGATAGATTAATTAATATTATAGTAAACAACAAATATAAACAAATAGATTTTAATAATGTATACGAGAAAGTGTTGAGATCATTTATAAAGACATGAGGATATTGGGCCTAGATATAAGCGGCAGGGATAAATTCGCCTATACTGTAGTGGAGGCCGGCTCGGCGCTGGAGCAAGGCACCGCGTCGGCGGCCGATCTGCTGAAGGTCATCAAGAAGTACAGGCCCGGGATCCTCGCCGTGGACAGCATCTCGGAGCTGATGGAGCACGGGAGGATCGTCGTCAAGGCGTTGGGCAGACTGCCCTTCAACGTGGAGGTCGTCGAGGTGACGCGTGGCGAGGACAACGTGAGCCTGCCCATGGAGGCGTTGGTGGAGAAACACTTCAAGGTCGTCCGGGGCCGGCTGGACCCTCTAGAGACGTCTTTCTTCGCGGCGTTGCTGGCCGAGAGGGGACTCGGGGCCAAGATCAAGCTGTACGAGGAGGAGACAGTAGTATTGATAAAGCGCGTCTCCTCCACAAGCCCCGGCGGGATGAGCCGCAATAGGTATATGCGGAACGTTAAACACAGGATAAGGGATCTGGCCGACCGCATATCTAGACGGCTCAACGAGGTCGGGCTCGACTACGACCTCTTCTTCAAGGAGGAGTCGGGCGACATAACCTCGGCGAAATTCGTGGTCTACGCCAGGAGGGATCTGGTCAGGAGGTACGTCAAGCCCCTTAAGAGCTCCGACGTGGTGATAAGGGTTTTCTCCGAGCCTGTGAAGTCCTACGGATCGGAGCAGGGAGGCCGGTATCTGATAGTGGGGGTCGACCCCGGGGTGGTTACCGGAATCGCCATAATGGACCTGGAGGGCAAGGTGCTACATACAGAGGCCAGGAGGAATCTGCCCAGAGGGGAGTCGCTCAGGAGGATCTACCAGTGGGGCGTGCCGGTCGTAATAGCCACAGACGTGTCGGACGTCCCTGAATACGTCAAGAAGCTGGCCGCCATGAGCGGCGCGGTTCTATACAAACCCGACAGGGATCTGTCGGTCGGCGAGAAGAGCTCGATCGTGGAGAAGATAGGATACCCCGTGGGGACCAGCCACGAGAGGGACGCCCTGGCGGCTGCCTACAAGGCCTTCGCCGAGTATAGGACCAAGTTCGAGAAACTCGAGAGGGATTTCGGAGCTGTGCTGACCAGGCGGCAGCTGGCCGAGGCCAAGGCGCTCGTGGCTAAGGGCAAGTCGATAGCGCAGGCCGCCGCCGAGGTCCTTAAGGGCGATAGAGAAGCGGGTTATACAAAAGTAATATATATACCTATAGAAAAATCCTGTAAAAATATAGATGAATATAATAAAATTATGATAAATGCTCTAGAATATGAAAAAAGACAACTTGAAAAAGAACTAGAGGAACTTAGATCCAGAGTCTCCTCGCTGTCCCGCGCCCTCAGCGACTCCCTGTGGAGGGACGCGAAATATAGGGAGCTGCAGAGACGCGTCGAGGACCTCTCCAGCTCGTTGAAGGCCTGCATGGAGGAGAAGGAGAAATTCGCGGAGGAGCTCATGGAAATCGTCTTGGGTCTACTGTCGGGCAGATACAGGCTGTATAGAGAGGACGAGGTGGCCGAATGCAGGAAGACCGGCGGCGCCCTGTGTAGCGACATCTCGACGGTCGAGGAGGCTGTGAGCAACGGCGTGTCCGGCGTGCCCGTAGGCCTTGTCACTAGATATAAATCTAAAGGTTACTACATAATTGACGAATCCAGGAGGCGAGAGATAGCCGAAGCGATAAGGAAGGCCTTAGCTGAGAAAAGGTTTGATCTCAAGAAACTGCTTGACGAATATAGAAGGCGTCTGCCGGGCTAGAACAGCCTGACCTTACCCTCAAGCACCAGTTGCGTTATCGCGGTCACGCGGCTCAGCTCCTCGGCCGCTATGGCCTCAGCCTCCCTCTTCAGCTCGCCTGTCAGCTCGCCGCCGTCCGCGATAATCTCGACGTTGAGTATTCTCGGCTCGGTTATGGGCTTCCCTATCTGGCTAACCACCTCGACTGAGACCTCCCTCACTCCCTTCACCTCGGCATAGATCCTGTCGGCTATCCTCTGGGCCAGCACGTTGTATATCTTGCCCACGTGGGATACCGGGTTTTTGCCGGCGGAGGCCTCCATCGACATGACCCTCATGGGAGTTATGAGGCCGTTGGCCCGGTTGCCCCTCCCGGTCATGCCGTCGTCGCCGTGCTCCGCGCTTGTGCCCGTCACGGTTAGATAGAATATGTTGTATTCGGGCTTGTCCGCCGTATTTACGTCCACAGATACGTTGTATCCAGGCGCTATTTTCGCCGCGAGGTCCTCAACGCGCCTCTTGACCTCCTCCTTGACCGATATATAGTGGTCTTTATCCTTGACCAGCTGGCTGATCATGGCGGCCGCTATGGTGAGCTTGATGTCTCGGCCGATCCTTACGCCCATGACCTTGACGTCTTCGCCGACCTCGGGCAGCCTCGACTTCAGCTCTACCGAGTTCAGAGTGCGCTCGACCCTATACACGAGGTTCTCCAGCGGGGATAGAGGGGCGTAGCCCACGCCGATAGATGTATCGTTGGCAAGAGGTATCGACTTGGCCCCTAGGTCGTAGACTCCGGTGAGGTCAGCTGAGCCCTGCCCGATCCTGTAGTCCACTATCACATGTCTGTCGGGGTCCAGATATCTGAAGTTCTCCCTAATCCACTTCCTGGCGGCTTCAAGCACCAGAGGCCCGATAGGTACCCGCTCGACCCCGTTGCCGCGCCTCACCTCCACCGTGGCCCGCCCCGAGACGAGTATATATATCGGCTGGATCACATCGCCGCCTCCAAACTCAGGCCTCGCCTGGCCTCCGACCACCAGCGTCTTGTCCACGTTGTGGTGGAGAATCACGCCGTATTTCTGAAGGTAGTATCTAGATAGGTAGAGGCTGACGTATTCCGAGATGCCGTCGGCGATATAGTCAGGATGTCCCTGGCCCTTCCGCTCCACGATCTCGATGTCCCGCTCCTCTACGGGCGCCCTGTTGGCCCTCGTTACGGTGATCATGCCGCCGCCTCCTCGCTGGAGATATAAATTACCTGGCTCCCCCTTATGAGTATCCTGCCGTATTTCATCTTGGCGGCGCCGGCCTTGTCGAGCTCCTCGGCGTCGTCTAGGACCAAGTTCATACACGAGTCGTATATGCTCAAGACACCTCGAACGACCACATCGCCTTTAAGCCTGGCGACGACCACCTTATTCACCATTTTGGAGAGCACCTTCAGCGGCGAGGGCAGTTTCAATTGCTGGGCTTTGTTCGACATTGCCCAGCACCTCAAGCCCATTAATAAAATTTTACGGAAGCCTCTCAGCGGACCTCGAACTTGAGGACGTCGTCGATCCAATCCACGTGGGCCAACAGAGTCCTGCGGCAACAATACCTAGACACGCCCAGCTCGTCGAGCACTCTGCCGGGATCCTCGCCGGCCAGGACCCTTTGCCTAAAGGGCTCCCATAGATGCCCCAGAGGCCTCCCGCAGGTGAAGCAACGGACGGGGGCCATCATGGCGTTAGCGGTATGCCTTTTGTCTCTTGGAGCGCGCGTGCTTAAGGCCGGGCTTCTTGGGCTCGGCCCTCCTGGGATCGCCCTTCAGCATGTACGGGTCGTACCTCATGTATAGATCCCTCAGCTTCTGGTCCTCGAAGTATTTCGCAAGGCCTCTCGCGATCGCCATTCTGACCGCGACAGCCTGGCCCATATATCCGCCGCCATGTACGTCCACATCTATATCCACCTTGTTGGCCAGATCCCCTGCCAGCAACAACGGCTCGGCCATCTTCTGGCGCGCCATCTCGACGGGCCAGAGCTCCAGAGGGTATCCGTTCACCCTGACACGCCCCACGCCGGGCCTCACCACGGCTCTTGCCACGGCTGTTTTCTTCCTCCCAACGGCGAGCACCACACGCGGGGATTCCTGCGCCACATAGGCGCCGGGGGCCCTGGTTGCGGCTTCTGCGGCCTCTGTCATAGCCCCTATCTAGTCGAGGGTTTTAACTTTTCCGACAGCATCTGCGCCTCCTTCCATCTGCCCCAGGCCTTGGGGTCTATGAGCCTCCAGAGCTCCTCCAGCGTCACGGCCTTATATAGAGGCCTGGGCTTTGTCAAGGCCTCAGGGACGTAGTAGAGCTCCCCCTTTAGGTCGGGGGGCATGGCCATGAATACCCTAAGCCTCTTCAACGCGAGCCTCCCCTCTTTCTGTTTATAGGGCAACATGTCGCGGACGACCCTCTTGAATATGCGGTCCGGCCTCCTGGGTATCTTGGGGCCTGCCTTCTCCGGATTGTAGTGGGTCCTCCACAGAGATATCTTCCTAGCGTACCAATTCACCACCATCTTTCTGCTACCTACTATAAAGGCTCTATCTATATTGACGACTATGACGTTTATGTTTTTATTATCTCGGAGGATCTTGGCGATAGCAGAAGCCAACCTCCCCACCACATGGTTCGTCGCGTCGATCACGACGGTCCCCCTCTCTATCCGCTGAGGCAGAGGCTTGCTCATATCACTATCTTGACGTTGGTGCCCTTCGGGTTCTCCCTGACCAAAGCAGATATGGGCACTAGCCGTCCGCCGGATTCGAGCACGGCCTCGGCGGCCGTCCTGGAGGCGGCCAAGGCGGCCACGGTCACCTTCTTCTGTAGCCTGCCGCCGCCCAACAACTTCCCTGGCACCACAACCACATCGCCGTCGTTCACAAGCTTGTTCAACTTACCTACACCTACGGCCACTCTCCGTCTCCGCGGCGCAGATATCAAGTCGGCCACGTAGGCCCAGATAGGCGCCTCGTTGGACTTAGCTGCCTTTCTGAGGAATCGAGCCAACATCCTCAGCCGTACGTTAGTAGGGCCTGTGGGATTAGGCGGCACGCCGCCTCTTCTCTGGCCGTATTTAAACGTTATCGGCCTTGGCTTCCCCCGCCTCTGCGCTTGTCCGTCTGTAGATTTCTCTCTCCAGAGCTTCGATAAATGTATTCAGCTTAACCTTGAATATGCGGAAGGCTTCGCTCAACATCTTATCGACAGACATGTTGCCATAAGACTCGATATTCATTATGTATTTAAACCGATCCCAATCCACGGTCAATAGGCCGTTGCAGAGGTTCTCGCATGTCTTGAGCTTGCCAAAACTGCATCTATACGGGTCGAACTCGTTTAGGCTGTCTCCAAAGGCGTCGGGACATATGGATTTACATCGAGCGAGGCATTGGGGATCCTCGCCCTTAACCGTCAACTTGGGGAAGTAGTGATAGGAGGCCAGTCCGGCCTGCCACTTGGCGTGCTCCTTGGCGCGGCCGAGTCTGGCGTATGCCTCAAGCGAGATGGACTGGCCTTTAACAAGCTTAACTATGGGTATGTCGCTATATACCGGCTTCACGTCGGGGTGGTCCGACGCAAGATCGCCGGAGTATACGGTCCTGGCGTCGTCGGCGGTTATCTGCAGCGTCAACCTGACGGTGCATTCGGCGGGGTCCACCATGCCGGTTTCGCATTCCTCTATCTTTGGAAAGAGGTCAAGGGGGGTGGTGAGGGGGATCAGCCCGAGCCTGTGGGCCAACATCTCGTCGTACATAGAGGATGTGTTGTTGACTATAAGTACTTGATCTATAGCGAAAACTGGAACCTCAGATATAACAATTCGCCTTATTGAATTTATCAAAGAGGGTTTTACCCCCTCTACGTAGATCTTTAGGTGTAGGGAATCCCGTTCTAGGACCTTTGCAGACGGCATTAACGCGTGGGCTTCTGCTTTTTGCCGCGTAGCACGGCAAGAAGCGAAACTCCGTTGACCTTAGTGACCTTGAACCTTATCCCCGGGATATCGCCGAGGGATCTGCCCTCAGGCCCGCCGATACGTTCTATTATGACCTCGTCGTGCTCGTTGATGAGGTTAAGCCCGCCGTCGTAGGGCACAAACGCGGTCACGACCTTGCCGTTTTTCACCAGCTGAACCCTGACGCATTTCCTCACGGCTGCGTTGGGCTTACGCGCCTCGACGCCGACTTTCTCGAGCACGATGCCTCTCGCCATCGGGGCGCCCTCCAGCGGGTCGAACCGCTCGGCCAGCCTTAGAACCCTCCTCTTATAGGTTATGTCGTTCCACTTGAACCTCTGCCTCTTCTCTTTCAGCTTCCTCGCCGCGAATAAACCGACAGGGGACTTCTTGCCGGGCACAGGGCCTTACTTCTGGCAGTATATAAAGTTTGATGCGGAGCCCGTTAAGTTAACACGACCCTATCCACGTCGTAATACCTCTTAGCCAGTAGCTTGGCCTTGGCTATATTCCTCCCGTTTTTGCCTATGGCGATGCTCTTGTCCTCCGGCACAACTGTGGTTATGGCCACCAAGTTGCCGGAAGGCGATTTGGTCACCTTAACCGCTATAACCCTGGCTGGGTATAGGCTGTTCTTTATGAGCTCCTCGGGGGTCTCCGCGTATTCGACAACCTCGATGTCCCTCCCTATGATCTGTCTCAACATCCTCACGTTGTTGCCGCCCTTGCCCACCGCCAGCGCCGCCTGGTTCTTGCTGACGACGAAAATTATCCTGTTGTAGTCGCCGTCGACCACCACATCTAGGGGCGTTACTCCTGTCATCGACTCGAAGAGAGTGGCGTACCTGATCTCCTCGTCGGTTAGCCTTATATCAGGCATGTCCAGCCAGCTTCAGTATCTCGCTTTGGCCTGGATCTATAATCGCTATGGCCGATATCTTGAAGGGCTTTCGGGCGGCGGCGCCCAGCTCCAGGCTGGAGCCTGGGAAGACGAAGATAGGAGTGCCCGCGATCTTCGAGTAATACTCGAGATCTCCCCTAACTCTCGGCGGGGCGTTGGCCGCTAGAACCACCATCTTGGCGCGTCCGCCGAGCACGGCGTCCTTGACGCTTTTGTAGCCGATGGACACCTTGCCGGTCGCGATCGCCACCTGGAGCTCCCTAGCCAGATCTATCGACGAACTCACGGCCCTTGGAATTAAGGCACATATATAAGTTTTAGGCTAGAGGCGCATCAGCAGCTTGACCATGCCCGTTCCAATGGGGATATGGCGTCCCGCAATTATGTTCTCGAAGACCCCTCTGAACGGCTCTACCTCGCCTTTCACCGACGCCTCGACCAACGTCTTCACGGTCACCTCGAAGGCGGCCTTGGCCAGCGGCGACTCCTTTGAGCCCACGACTCCATGTCTGCCGATAGGCCTCACCTTGCCCAGCCAGGTCATGGCGTCGGCTACAGTATACATGTGTCTACTGTCCACGTCGAGGCCCTGCTCCGCGAGGACTCTCTTGATCTCGAGCGCTATCAAAGTCCTGGCTACCTCGATCCCCAACACCTCCGCGACTTCGTGCAGATCGTTGCTGTAGGTCCTCGTGTGGTCGACCTCCTCCAGCTGCAGTACCCCCTCCAGATTGCTGCCCTCGGTTATGATGTACCACTCCCCGGTGTTTCTGTCTTGATCGACCAAGACCTTCCTGACGCCCTTTATGCCGCCTATCCTCGTCTGGAGCACCTTGTCGCGTAGCTTCCTCAGCTTCAACATGTCGGGGGTTTCGAGCTTAATGGTTATAGTATATCTCTCTATCTCTATAGATACGCCTTTACCGCGCATTCTAGAAAGTATCCTCTCTACATCTTTAATATTTATTCCTCGATACTTCATCTGTTCCGGATCTAGTTCTATAGTGATGCCGTACGTTATATAGTCTATATCGACAAATTTAGCTAAGTTCTCTATGGTGGTCAGCTGTATCTTCTTAGCGACCTCTGTTGCTGATTCCTTAGATTTATTGTGGGGATGTTTCAAATAGACATACATAAGAGGCGTCGAAGGCTTCCTTCTGGCGTCGACTATCTCTATCATTCTGGGCAGACCGCGCGCCATGGAGAATTCCCTCAGGCCGGCGAAGTGGAAAGACCTCAGGATCATCTGCGTCGATGGTTCGCCTATGGACTGGGCGGTTATTATGCCTATGGCCTCGCCGGCATCTATAAGAGACAGGGCGTAGAGCCTCAACGTCCTGTAGATCAGCCGTAGCGCCGTCTCTTCGTCGAGCCCCTCGACGGCCTTCTTGAGGTCCTCGTAGAGAGTTCTGGGGATTGCCGACGATAGGTCTTCGAGCAGCTTCGCGACCGACATCACCTTATGTAGAGCCTCATTATATTTACGTTTGCGGACTTGCCGTGGTCGGATTTGGATACGTCGGTGCCGTCGTCGCCGTATAGGGGCTGTAGGAGAAGCCCGGAGCCGTAGCGCACAGTGCCGTCGTAGGCCACATAGGCGTCCTGTAGCGCGTTGATTATTCTGCGCTGCATATATCCGCTTTGGGCCGTGCGCACGGCGGTGTCTATCAAGCCGTCTCTACCGCCCGCTGCGTGGAAGAAGTACTCCACCGGCGTAAGGCCCTTGATGAAGGAAGACGACACGAAGCCGCCCGAGAACGGCCCTATATCTCCCACGGGGAAATGCGGCAGGGTCCTCGTCCTGTATCCCCTCTTGATCCTCTCGCCCCTTATGGTCTGCTGGCCCAGAGTGGCCACCATCTGGACTATGTTGGTCAAGCTCCCGCGCGCCCCCGTCTTGGCCATGAGATAGGCCTCCGAGCTCTTGTTGATGTATCTGTCCACGACGCCCTCGGCGTCGCTGCGCACCTTAGAGAGTATCTCGGCCAGCCTGTTCTCGAGGGTTTCCTGCACGGTGTAGCCGGGCATGGCCTCCAGCTTGCCCTCCCTGTAGAGCTCTATGAGCTCCATCGCCTTGTCTATGCCGCTCTTTATGATCTTATCCACCTCGGCCACGGCCTCGTCGGGTATATGGAGCGAGTCGGGGCCTATGGAGAAGCCCTTGAGGTCCAGGTACCTCAGGAACGCCCTCAGCGAGGAGTCCAGCCACCTTCTGGCTATATCGGCTGGGTAGTCCCTAGCTATGCGGTGCCAGAGCGAGTCCACCTGCTCGGCGCCTATGGACTTTTTGTCCAGAGTGCCCGTCACCATGTTGCCGTTTATTATTATTATCCACTCGTCCGTCTCGCATCCATAGGGCTCCTTGCAGGTGGACTTGAACGCAGTCGGCTGAACCCAGTTGAGGTCTTTGGGCAACGCCATGCTTATGATCTGCTTCCCCGTCCACAGCTCGACGGGGTGCATTATGGCCGGCTCCGGCAGATCTCCCTCCAGCTTCATGGCGCCGGCCAGATAGGCCGCCTCCTTCTTCGTGAGGAGGGTAGTCTTGCGCGATAGGAGGTAGGCGCCTATAATATAGTCCTGCCTGGCGCCTATTATGGCGCCGCCGTAGCGCGGAGTCACTATGTGTTCTTGGACCAGCATCAGGGTCCGCGCCTCGGCCCTCGCCTCCTCCGTCTGCGGTATGTGGAGGTTCATCTCGTCTCCGTCGAAATCGGCGTTGTAGGGCGGACATACGGCGAGGTGGATTCTGAAGGTCCTGCCCGGCAGGACCCTCACTATATGGCCCATCATGGACACCCTATGTAGCGACGGCTGTCTGTTGAAGAGGGCTATGTCCCCGTCCCTTATGTGGCGCTCGACTATCCAGCCGGGGGCCAGCTTCTCGGCGAGCTGCTTTCTGTCCTTGACGTAGCGCAGATCGACGCGTCTGCCCTCAGGCGTTATCACGTAGTTGGCGCCGGGCCAAGTCTCGGGCCCCCTCATCACGGCCTGTCTGAGGTAGTCGAGGTTCCACTCGGTGACCCTCTCGGGCACAGTCAACACCTTGGCTATGTCGACGGGGACCCCGACCTCGTTTATGCTCAGGTTGGGGTCCGGGCTTATCGCCGTGCGGGCCGAGAAGTTGACGCGTTTGCCGGAAAGACTCCCCCTAAATCTCCCCTCCTTGCCCTTAAGCCGTTGCGCTATGCCCTTGAGGGGTCTGCCGCCTCTGTGTTTGGCCAGGGGTATGCCCGGCAGCTCGTTGTCGAAATAGGTCGCGGTATGGTACTGGAGAAGGTCCCAGAGGTTGTCTATCACGTTGGTAGGCGCGCCTGTCTCCAGCGCTATCTTCAGCTTCTCGTTCATCCTCATTATGTCGACCAGCTTGTGGGTCAGATCGTCCTCGCTCCTTATGCCGGTCTCGAGCTGTATGGAGGGCCTCACGTGGGGAGGCGGGACCGGCAACGTCCTGAGGATCGCCCACTCGGGGCGAGCCACCGTGGGGTCGACCCCCAGGAGCTCGAGGTCGCCGTTGGGCACCTTGACCAGCCTCTCCAAGATGGTCTCGGGGTCCAGCTTCACCAAGGCGCCCGCCTCGGTCTCCTCGTAGAAATTATAGGGCCTTTCGAACCTCACCTTGTTGCGTCTATAGCCGCAGTGAGGGCAGGTGGTCCTCTCGGCGGCCTTCCTGAGGATCTTCTCGTGGAGATTCGTGGCCAGCAGCTTCCACCTGCCCCTGAGCCTCTGAAGACGCTCGCTGTACCTCCTGATCTCCTCGTCCTTCAGCATTATCCTGCCGCAGTTGGGGCAGGTGGCCCTCAGGACGTCGTATATAAACCTGGCGAACTCCACGTGTATCACCGGCTTCACGAGCTCTATGTGGCCGAAGTGGCCGGGGCACACGTCGTAGGGCTGTCCGCAGGTCTCGCATCGGGCTCCCGGCTCCGCGACGCCGAGCCTCCTATCCATCAATCCGCCGCGGATGGGCAACCCGCCCTCGTCGTAAATCTCTGACGTAGTTATCTCGAGGACCGAATATCGCCTTATTAGGTCGGAGCTGAGGATTCCGAACTTTACATCCCTTATAGTCTTAGTGGGGATGTAATCCTGTTGCTGAACGGCCACGGCAGCCGGTGAGACCCGCTATATAAGTTTTCATATATCGACGCGGCGGGCTCCCTAGGCCTCACTCCAGGATCTCCGCGAGTTCCAATTTCGGGTAAATCCCCAGCGCTATGAGCTCTTGAAGCAACAGCTTAAACGCGTAGGGCACCGTTACCTTGGCGAACTGGCCCGACTCGCCGTGTATGGGGCACTTCGGCCTGTTCGTCTTGGCGTCTAGATAGGCGGGGAGACCGCACAGCTCGCAGACGTACATGGTGTACTTGTCGCTCGACTCGACCATCCTCTCGTAGAGGAGGGCGGAGGCTCCGTGGGCGATGAGCACATCGCGCTCCATCTCGCCGAGCCTCAGCCCGCCCTCGCGCGAACGCCCCTCGGTGGGCTGTCTCGTGAGTATCTGGACGGGCCCTCTGGAGCGGGCGTGTATCTTGTCAGCCACCATGTGGTGGAGCTTCTGGTAGTAGGTTATGCCTATGAATATATCGGCGACGAGCTTCTCGCCGGTTATTCCGCTGTACATGACCTCCTTCCCGTCCCATCTGAATCCCAGCTTCATGAGGAGCTCCCTCAGCTCTCCCTCCGTGACTCCCTCGAAGGGCGTCGCGTCCACCAGCTGGCCTGTCAACGCGCCGGCTTTGCCCGCTATCGATTCCAGCAGCTGGCCGACCGTCATGCGCGAGGGCATGGCGTGGGGGTTGACGATTATATCGGGGACTATCCCGTCCTCTGTAAACGGCATGTCCTCCTGTCTCAACAACATGCCGATGACGCCCTTCTGGCCGTGGCGCGAGGCGAATTTATCGCCGAGCTCTGGCACGCGCAGCTCCCTCAGCCGCACCTTGACCAGCTTATTGCCCTCGGGCGACTCGGTTATGACGACCCTGTCGACGATCCCCCTCTCGCCCCGCCTCACCGGTATCGAGGCGTCGCGCCTTTCCTTCAGGATCTTCTCGGTCTCGAGGGTCATGTAGAATCTCGGCGGGGCGGTCTTGCCTATGATGACCTCCCCGCCTGTGACGTACACCTCGGGGGGAGCTATTCCGTCCTCGTCCAGATGGCTGTAGGCCTCCGGCCCTCTATATCCTCTGGCCGAGGGGTCGGGCACCTCTATCCTATCCTCCTCGCCTCCCAGATATCTCTGCTCCTCGGTCTCGTAGGTGCGGTAGAAGTTGGAGCGGAGGAAGCCGCGATCCACCGACGACTTGTTCATGATGATGGCGTCCTCTATGTTATAGCCGGTGTACGTGAGGAGGGCTACAACGGCGTTCTGGCCCGCGGGCTTCCTGGAGTACCCGACCAGCTCGAGCCCTCTGGTAGTCACGATGGGCCTCTCGGGGTAGTAGAGCATGTGGCCGCGCGAGTCCAGTTTATACATGAAGTTGGCTTGCGGCAGGCCGAGGGACTGCTTCGCCATAGCGGCCTCGTATTGATTTCTGGGCGACTGGTTGTGCTCCAGGTAGGGTATTATGGACGCTATCGCGCCTAGGATAGACGACGGGATTATCTCCATGTGGGAGTACTTGCCCATATCGGGCTCTGGGCCGACCGCTATGTAGGCGTTTTCCTCCTCGTCTGCGTCTAGGTACTCCACGACGCCCATCTTGACCAGGTCGTTCCAGGTGAGCTCGCCCGATGCGAGCTTCTGGACGTGCTCCTTGGTGAGCTTCAATCTGCCGTCCTCGACGACCAGCAAGGGCCTCCTGATGCGTCCGCCGTCGCAGTTGACGTAGACGGCGTCGCCTATATGGGCCACGTTGATCTCGTCCGAGATCCTGCCCTGCCGCCTCATCTTGCGGAGGGTCTTGACGAGCTCCTCGGGGTTCTGGTGTACGCCCACGAGCCGCCCGTTTAGGTAGACCTCGGCGCCCTCGAGCCCTCCCCTCCTCGCCTCCAGCACGGGCACCACGCCCAGCTCGGTCAACATCTTCTCGACGGCGGCCTCGTCCACCCCTATAGTTACCTCGGCCAGTAGGGCCAGGTTCTTGACGAGCCCGACGTTCTGACCCTCGGGGGTCTCGACGGCGCACAGCCTGCCCCATTGGGTCGGGTGGAGGTCGCGGGCCTCGAAGTGGGGCTGGGTCCTGCTGAGCGACGACACGACCCTCCTCAAATAGCTGAGCGTGGAGAGGTAGTTGGTCCTGTCCAGTATCTGCGAGACGCCTGTCTTGCCGCCGACCCAGTTGCCCGTCGCCAGCGCTTGCTTGACGCGCTCGGTTATGATATCGGGTCTGACTATGGTCTGGAGATGCGGTATCTTGCCCCTTGCGTAGTACTTCTCTAGCTGGTTCTTGAGCTCCTGGAGGAATTGCTTCATGACGGTTCTGAACAGCTGGGCCAGGAGGTCGTTGACGAGCCTCACGCGTTTGTTGGCCACGTGGTCCTTGTCGTCAGGCTTCCTTCTGCCCAGCTGCATCTCTATAAGCCCCTTAACCACCTGCCCCAGCAGCAACGCCTTCTTTATCCTGGCCTCCTCCATGGCCTTCTCGTCGGGCTTCTGGGGGTTGAGGTTAGGCAGGAAGTATTTGTCGAGTATCTGGAGGGCCCTCTCTATCCTTATGGGCTTCGGCTGGCCGACCGCGATCTTCCCGCCAATGAAGTCCAGCGCGTCGTCCTTAGTCGTGGCTATCTCCTGGCCTGCCAGCAACGAGGGCAGCAGCTCCTTCTGTATATCTGGGTCGTCCGAGACCGCCAGGACTATGTCCTGGTCGCTCTCGAGCCCCATGGCGCGCATATACACCGTGAACGGGATCCTGACGGGTATGGCGGATAGGGTCACGTATATGACGCCGTCCTTGTGGTACTCGACGGTCATCGTGGCGCGGTAGCCGGGCCCCGTCGATATGACCTTGGCCAGATACCTGATGGTTGGCTTGTCGCCCGCGTCGTAGATAGGCCTGTCCGTGACCAGGTCCTCCTGGCTTATGACGACTCGCTCGCTCCCGTTTATTATGAAATAGCCGCCGGGGTCCTCCGGGTCCTCGAACCGCTTGGGGTACTCCTCGGGCTTCAGCCTGGTGAGGTTGCACTTCTTAGACTTGACCATTATGGGCAGCTCGCCGGCGTATATGGTCTCTGTCGCGTACGGCTCGTCCTCGACGTAGAGAGTCACCGTCAAGTACATCGAGGCGCTGTACGTGGCGTTTCTGAGCCGGGCCTCCATGGGGTATATGGCGGTCTCGGAGCCGTCGGGCTCCTTTATCCTCGGCCACCCTATCTCGACGCGCTCTATGGCCACCTTCAAGCCCTTTATCTCGGTCTCGACGATGCCCATCTCCTCTATTATCTTGGGCAACTTCCTGTCTATGAAGTCGTTAAAGGCCCTTATTTGGTGATCCGCTATCCCTCGGTCTCTGATGAAGGCCTTGACCAACGTCCACCTATCATCCGACGTGGGGAACCCGCCGTCCTCAGACCTGTACCTTATCGGTAACGGGAGCAGATCGACCATCAGCCGGGCACCACGAGGCGGTATATAACTGATTCTCCCGCGGTCTCAGAGCGCCTGACTATCTTCAGCACGTCGCCGGGCTTCGCGCCGACGGCCTTCACCAGAGGATCGCTCGACCTGATCCAGGGTATCTGCCAAGGCCTTACGTGAAGCCTCCTCAAGAGAGCTCTGGCCTCCTCCTTGGTGAGTATAGAAACCTCTACGGGGCCCAGCACATGCTCCAGTATCTTCCGGCTCACATGCCCCTCCATCTGTCGATATAAAACCTTTTTTCTCTTGCCGTCAGCCCCTGGCCTTCGCGATGAGGGCGTTGATCTCGGCCTTGAGGCTCTCTATGAATTTCCCGAGCTCCCTCTCGGCCTCATCGTTCTTGATCTCCATCCTCAGCCTGGGAAGGCGTTTGACCAAGTCGAGCTCTCTGAGCGACGAGGCGGGGACCCCGGCCTCCACGGCCTTCAGCCCAGCCTCGTAGTACGTATAGATGGCCCTCATCAGGAGGGCTTGCTTCTTGGGCATAGACGGGGTATCCGTGGGATTAAACGCGTCTTGCTTCAGGAAGCCCTCCCTTATTAGAAATGCCGCGTTCAAGATGTGCTTCTCCTGCTCGCTGAGGGCCTCCGTGCCGAGGATCCTGACCACCTCCTGCAGCTCCGCCTCTCTGCTCAAGATCGACTGGAAGACGTCTCTGATGCGGCGCCACTCCGGATCTACGCCCTTAGACCACCACTCCTGTACGGCGTCCACGTAGCGGGAGAATCCCATCAGCCAATCTATCGCAGGGTAGTGGCGCGAATAGGCCAGGCGGGGGGATAGAGGCCAGAAAGCCCCTATGAAGCGCAACGTGTTGGACGTTACGGGCTCCGTGAAGTCGCCTCCCGGCGGGCTCACGGAGGCCGCTATGGTGAGCGAGCCGATGCGCTCCTTGCTGCCTATTAGGAACACGCGGCCGGCGCGCTCGTAGAACTCGGCCAGGCGCGTGGGCAGATAGGCCGGATATCCCTCCTCGCTCGGCATCTCGCCGATACGTAGAGCCACCTCCCTCATGGCCTCCGCCCATCTGCTCGTGGAGTCTGCGGACACGAGCACGTCGTAGCCCATGTCGCGGAAGTACTCGCCGATGGCCGCGCCGGTGTATATCGAGGCCTCCCTCGCCGCCACGGGCATATTCGACGTATTCACTATTATCGTGGTTCTCTCAAGCAACGACTTGCCGGTATACGGGTCCTTCAGCTTCAGCAGACCTTGAAGCGCGTCGGCCGCCTCGTTCCCCCTCTCGCCGCAGAGCACAGGCACTATTATTCTGCTCTGCGCGTAGAGGAAGAGCGTGCGTATAGTCACGGTCTTCCCGGAGCCGAACGGCCCCGGTATAGCGGCGGCGCCGCCCTTGGCTATGGGGAACATCGTGTCGATGGTGCGCACGCCGGTTATCAACGGCTCCGTCGGCGGGAGCTTCTCGCGGAAGGGCCTAGGCCTACGCACAGGCCATTTATGCCACATCTTGACCTCCACAGAGCCCGACCTCGTCCTTATCCTAGCTATGACGTCATCGACCCTATATTTGCCCTCAGCTATCCACTCCACCACCCCAGGCCCGTTGCCGGGCAGAGGCGGATACATAATTCTGTGCTCTATCAACGAAGTCTCCTGGACGGCCCCCAGCACGTCGCCCGGCTGCACCCCCTCCCCCACCTTGACGAGGGGCTTGAAGTCGTACTCGGCCTTGAGGTCCAGAGGCGGGGCCTGGTCGTAGCCTATCCCCCTGGCCACGAACGGCGTATTCGACATCTCGAATATGGCCTTCAGAGGCCTCTGGACCCCGTCGTATATCCTGCCCAGGATGCCCGGCCCGAGCCAAGCGCTTAGAGGCTCGCCGCTTCTGACAACGGGCTCCCCGGGCTTTATACCGGTGGTGTCCTCATACACCTGTATAAACGCCTTATCGCCCTGTATTCTGACCACCTCGCCGAATAGCTTGAGCTCGCCGACGAAGACGAGCTCGTAGAGCCTGGCGCTGGGCAGATCGGCCTTCACCACAGGGCCCGATATATACTCTATCCGTCCGCTCATAGCACTGACGACATTGCCCTCTTTATCTCATCCACGTTGGTCTCCAGCAAGGTGTCCAGCGTCATATCGAGCACAATGGCTCCATCGCGTGAAGACGCGATAAGCCCCCCCGACATGTCCCTATCGACGACCTCTCCCCTCAGGCCATGTTTTCGCATTAATATGGTCAGGACGTTCCTATCCTTCGGAGATGAATACACCAACACGTCCTCCCCGATTACCTCCTTGGCCTTCAGAAGCACGTTCTCCAGGAATTTTATATACCGCTCATTTGTCCTGTTTTTATCAATGTAATCTCTTATATCTTTTTCAATTTCTTTTAATAAATCTTCATAGGTATTTGATATAATCCGCCTGCTCTCCACAAGCGCCTCGTAGAGAATCCTTTCCCGCTCCAGCGTAACTTGGCTCTGAACGTTGCCTATCTCTTCAGAATATTTAGATAACAGCTCATAGGATTTCTGTTTAATCTTAGTCTCGACCTCGCTGAGAAGCTTCTGCTTCAAGGCCTCGAGCTCCTTGATGTGTTGATCCACTAGATCCTCGAAAAGGCTCATGGAGGCCTTAACGGCCTATTTTTAAAGTGTTTTCGGCGCCGTTATCCGCCGAGTATCTGGCGGACGAGCTGAAGGTAGTTGACCTCCCTCTCCATGTTCTCCAGGACGCTTGGTATCTCCACGAATATCTTATTTGTATTTCTAAGCCTGAGCTCGTCTAGCTCTTTTCTGAGCTGTCTAGCGAAGTTTGATGAAATAAAAAATATATTATATATATTAATATTTTTTAATATATATTCATATAGCTCCTTCGCATCGGTGAAAGCGCGTCCGTTGAATCCCATCAACTTGAATAAATCGACAGTGTACCTATCGCCGAGAACTATAGACATAGCGGATAGTCCACGCCAGTTTTAAAGGATTACCAAGGCTCTTTTTTCAGCCGTAGCCGGTAGGCCGCGATATTGGTCGCTCTGTGGATCGCCGGCGTTATTAAGGCCGAGATGAATATAGCGGCTATCGGTATATATGTATATAGGGAATAGACGAGCAGAGACATGAGCAAGAAGTCCAGCTGGTCGAGAGGAAACGCGGGGTGTCCGCGCGGGAGGCATAGCCTCCTCTTTATGAAGGCGCCGAGCAGATCCCCCAGGAGGGCGGACGCGGAGAGAACCGCGGCGTCGCCTATGCTGAGGACGTTGTACAGTAGGTTGGGAAGCCACCCTATGGTGGTCCCTAGGGTGAGGCCTATCGCGAAGCCCTCGAAGGTTTTCCCGTCTCCGAATATCCTAGAGCCGCGCCACCTCCTGCCGAAATCTATCGGGTGCCTTTTCGGCAGGGCGGAGGCCAACACGGCCAATCCGTTGGCCACGTAGGGGGGCCACATAAGCACCAGCGAATACGCCAGGAGGTCCAGCGGGCTCATTCGTGGGTCCTCGTTATGTGGACGAGCAAAGCCTCCCGATCGACGAACTCCCTGCCGCAGACGCCGCAGAAGTACCTATTGTCCTCGCCCACCGCGAAGTGGCTACGGATGTGGTTCCTCACATCGTTTTTCTTAACCTTGGCGTTACATATTCCGCAGATGACGTCGTTGCCCGACGGCTTCACGTGCTTCATGTAGTGGGACACGGCGTTGTCCCAATCTATCGCGGCGCCGCATATGGTGCATTTATACTCAGTCGCCGCCACGAAATACCCATTGCCCCTGGCCTGGCAGATCAGGCAGATTTCGCCGGCCATGCGGCTGGGGGAGTAGCTTTTATTAAATTTGACGCCGGCCTCCACGTGTTCGGCATAGCTATGCCCGACTGGAGAGACGGCGTAATAGCCGTGGTCAAGGCGGACGAGTCCGTGAGGGACGCGGTTGCGCACGTGATGTCGTCCTGCGGAGTTTCCACCTTAAATACAGCGGAGCTGCCGAGGTATAAATTATCATGTATAGAAATTCTCTTGAAAAAATATAAGTATGAATCTATAATATATATAACAGATATTTATGGCATAGTAAATAGGGTAGCCCTGAAGAGCGGCGTAGGCCGCTCGGCCCTCTTCGAGGCGGCGTGGGCCTATCTATCCAGACATATCTGCGGGGGGATCGACGCGGCGGAGTGCGACGGCGAGACGAAGTTGTCGTGCTGCGGATCGAGCTGCGGCGCCTTGTGCGAGCTGGCCAAGCTGGAGGCCAATATGAGGCGCGGGGTCGTGGTGGATCTGACGAGGAAGCTGGCCGAGGCCCTAGGCGTATCTCAACACATCTAGGCGTTTCTCGTTCCATTTAGCTCTCAACATCTCCTTATACCGTTCTATGTCAGGCTCTATGCTGTCCAGCTTCTTCTCTACATAGTTTATGAAATAATTTGTTAATAATCTAATGGGCGAGTAGCGGAGGCCTTTGAAATAGAACTTGTTGACTATATCGCGGGCCCAGAAGATGGAGTGCCTCGCGACCACCTTCAAGAGGTCTATGTGTTCGGGGTATAGGTTCATTTTATCCAGCCAGCCTGTCTTCTCAGCCTTGACGTGGCTCATGGGCACGTAGAACAACGGGACTATGAGGGATCTGTACGGCCTCAGCCGCTCTATCAGCTCTATGGTCTGAACCACGTCGTCGGGCTGCTCGCCGGGGAGACCCACTATGAGGGTCACCGCGGGTATGAGCTTGAGCTCGTGCATTATGGCCATGGACTCCTCGACGACTTCATGCCACTGCTCTATCTTGTAGGGCGCCGCCTTGCCCGGCATTATCTGTTTGGCGACCCTCACGGACCCGGTCTCCAGCCCTATCTCGGCGCCCCACCAGTCCTGATGCTCATCCTCTATTATGTCGGCTATCTTCGTCATGAGCTTCCCGTATTTCCTCTCGGCGAGCAGAACCGCCACGAAGGTGGTGTGGCTCCACCCAACCTTTCTGTAGTACCTCTTGGCCAGCTTATGTAGCTCTACGAGGGCCGTGGGGTTTAGCTCAACCCCGTTGGACCCGTATAGAGGCACCTCGTCAGAGTGCAGAATGCCGTCGATTACGCCGGCCCTCGCGTTGACCTTCAGCTCCTCCTCGATCTTGCTGAGGGGATACCACCTCAGAGGCCTCAACGTGACTGAGCAGAAGGCGCAGCCCCTGGGGCATCCCCTGCCTATTTCGACCAGACCGTTTATGGAGGCTCCCTTGATGGTGGGGATCTCATCGACGCTCGGGGCCTCGGAGGCCCCCACGTAGATATACCTCGGCGGCGTCTTCCCCTCCAGAGTATTCTTGACTATCTCCACTATCAGCCTGTCACCCTCCCCGTCGAATATCGTGTCTATGCCCCAGCGCTCCACCAAGTCTGGGTAGTAGAGCCACTGCCAGGCCGCCGGCCCCCCGACCATGACCCTCAAGCCGCCCGCCCTCTTGGCCTCCCGTATCTGCCCCTCTATCCGTTCCATGAACCTCCTGAAGAGGTAGGCGTTGAGGGTCTCTCTGCCGAGTATGACGCCCCAAGTGCTCGACGGGGGATTTACGCCGAAGTAGTCGTGGTGGCTCAACATCAGGATCTTGGCGCTCTTGAGGTATCTAGGGACGTGGTCTGGATCTATTATGGCGGCGTTTATGCCCGCATCTAGCAATTTAGCCTCTATCTTCCTCATGCCGTAGGGCGCCTGCGCGGGCCTCCCCATCTTGTCCGTCTTGATCTTCGGCGCGAAGAGGAAGGTGTGGAATCTCTCGGAGAAACCGAAGGGGAGCTCGACGAAAACGGGCCCGGTGGTGCCGAAGCCCAAAAACTCCTTCCCGTGGTAGTTGCTCATCATGCCCCTATCCGTGGTCAACACAACGTCGAAGCCCATAGACGAGTTCGTTAAGTCAATTTAAAGCATTGCAGTCGTAGGCCGCCATGGACGTGATAGAGCTGCGGCCTGTGGACAGGCGGGAGGTCGAGGAGGTGCTCGCCGCGTTGAGGGAATTCGGGGAGGTGCCCGCCGACGTCGTCCTGATATTTGCGGACAGAAGCTCTGCGAGGGAGCTGGCCGGAGCCGACGTTGAGGGGGCCAAGGCCGTCGAGAGCGGGGGCCATTACGCCGTAGTCGTGGTGAGTCCCGACAAGCTGTCGCTGTGGCGCGAGCTGGCGGCCATAAGCGCGTTGAACGACGTGGATGCCGTGTCCATATGGGCGCGGCCCGAGCACGCCGTCGGCGAGCTCGCGGAGATCCTGTCGGCGGCCCTCTATAGACGCGTGGTGGATCTATATATAGCGCGGAGGGACGTCCGGCTGTTGGCAGCCCGCTTCAACCCGCAGGACATACCGGTGGAGGCCGACGACGTGAGGAGATCCTTGGTCTACACGCTGGCTCTGGACGCGACTGTCAGCATGGCGGTCGCCGGCTTCAAAAGCCTCGCCGAGGAGCTCTACCTACGCGCCAGGAGGATCCCGATATACAACCTCTACGGCAGATTTAGAGACTTTGCCATAAAGAACTTTAAGTTCGAGTATATATACAATTATTTATCCCTATTTAGTCCGTGAGGCCGTCCTCAGTTATTTTAAATGTGGCCTCCCGCTCGGGGTGGTAGGGCGAGTCGAAGATCTTCGCTATCCTTATGTTCTCCTTGCTCTTCCTGAGCCACAGCCGGTAGGTTGCGCCGTGGGCCAGCACGTTGCCTCCGGCGGGCCTCAGCGGATTGCCGAAAAACACGTCCGGCTGGGCCATCACCTGGTTGGTCACGACGACAGCCACATCGTAGGCGTCGGCCACCTTCAGGAGATCCGCTATGTGTTTATTGAGCTTCTGTTGCCTCTCGGCCAGGTTCTCCCTGCCCGGGAACTCGGCGCGGAAGTGGGCCACTATCGAGTCGATCATCAGCAACTTTACGTTATCTTGCTTTATGATCCGCCTGGCTTGTTCCACCAAGATCATCTGGTGGTCAGAGGAGTAGGCCCTGGCGTAGTATATGTTCTTAAGCGCCTGGTCCGGATCGAGGCTCCGCGCCCTGGCCATCTGCGTTATGCGCTCGGGGCGGAACGTGTTCTCCGTATCTATGTATATAGCCTTGGCGCTGAGGCCGCCCCTATCCTCGGGAAGCTGGACCATCACGGCCAGCTGATGGCAGAACTGCGTCTTCCCGGCGCCGAACTCGCCGGCGACCTCGGTCACCGCGCCCGTCTCCACGCCCCCGTTCAGCAGCTCGTCCAGGGAACGCACGCCGGTGGATATACGCTTTATGTTGACGCGCCTTCTGTATACATCAAGGGCCGATATGAAGCCGGACAGCCCCAGCATGCTCCTGGCCGCCTCTATTATCTGCACGGCCCTCTCCTCATTGCCTATGATATCTGCTATCTCCTTGACGGAGGCGAAGGCGAGATCCCTCACTGTGTAGTACCCCCTCTCTTTAAGCTTCTGGCCCGTCACCTTGCCGATGCCCTCCAGCTCCTCTACGTCCAGCTCGGCCTGTCCTGCTACAGGCCGCTCCACCACCTCCACCTCCGGCTCCCCCTGAGCCTCCTCCCTCCTCTTCGGCCTCGGCACGTCTTAAATATCGGTCCGAACATTATAAACTTGATGGAGAGCTTACTGGCGCCGATGGATGAGGCCGGGGTCAGGGACTGACTTTTATAGTGCGCACTACGTATCGTGGCCCTCAGGAATATGCTGAAGGGGATCGTCCCCGAGGATCTTCTGGCGGCCGTGCCCTCGTCGTTTGACATAATAGGCTCGCGGCAGGGAGCCCTCGCCATCGTGGAGCTGCCCGACGAGCTAGAGCCCTACAAGTTGGAGATAGCGGATGCCGTGAGGCGGCTGAATAAAAACATCAAGGCTGTGCTTAGACGCAGGGGGGCCAGGTCCGGTCCCTACAGGCTCTACAACTACGAGGTGTTGATAGAGGGGCCGACGGAGGTCGTGCACAGAGAGCACGGCTACCTCATAAAGGTAGACCCCACAAAGGTCTACTTCTCTCCCAGAGATCAGAGCGACAGAGCCGAGCTGGCCGATATGGCCCAAGACGGCGAGCGGATACTCTACCTGTTCGCCGGCGTCGGGCCGTACGCCGTGGCCATAGCCAAGAGGCGGAGAGTCCGCTGGATATATGCCGTCGAGCTGAACCCCTGGGGCTTCAGGTATATGATTGACAACGTCAAGATGAACAAGCTGACCTCGGTGGTGCCGGTCAAGGCCGACGTAGCGGATTTCTGCTCAGCCTTCGCCGCCAGAGCCGACAGGGTCTTGATGACGTTGCCGCTGGGCGCGAAGGACTATCTGGACCTCGCCCTCCGGTGCGTCGAGGACGGCGGATATCTCCACTTCTACCACACCGGGCCCGAGGAGGATCCATTCGGCGAGGCCGAGGAGCTCGTAAGGTCTCTATGTGGCGGATGCGCCGTAGTGAGCCGGAAAATCGTGAGGGACTACGCTCCGCATGTATACAAAATAAGGATCGACGTAAGGGTCAGAAGAACCTAGGGGTCTCCTGGCCGCCTCCCCTCCTCCTTCCGCCGCCCTCGCCCTGTCCCTGTGCCCCCCTCTGCATTATGTAGAGGGTGACGACCTCGGGGACCTTGCCCTCCTTGGCGTATTTCGCCAGCAGATCGCGGTATTCCGACGTGTGGTCTATGTCGACTTGGATGAACTTCACGGCGACTTCGCGCAACATGCTCTCGAGACGTCTGAGCATGTCCAGCGGCATTATGGCGGTGACGAGCGGGTTGTTCAGCCACGACTCGAAGTCCTTCAACACGCGGCCTATATAGTTCAGCATGGCCTGGGCCGAGTAGAGCAGGGTCAGCCGGTCGGCGACCTCCATGACCTTTCCGTGGGTCTCCAGGTCGTTCACTATCCGTTGCTGTTCCTTGACCCACTGCTCCAGCCGCTCTATCATGCTCTCCAGGTAGTCCATTATCGGCTCTGAGGCCGGTACATCCGACATACGTAGCACCTCGTCCGACATTAATAAAGTTATGTTTCCGCCGAGGCTAGAGAAGAGAGGCGAACAGCAGCGGGGCCAGTATCAGATAGACCACCGTCAACGCCCCCAGCCTCTTGTAGCTCTCCACCACGCTCCTTATCTTGGCGAAGTTGGGCCCGAACACGTCCGCCTCGACCTCCAGCACCCTGTAGGCCCCCCTCCTGGCCCCCAGGGAGCTCTCGGCCGCGGCGACGGCCCTGTTGACCAGCTTGAGGAGCTCCTCGCGCCGTATGCCGGAGCCCACCACTCTGTAGCCGCCTCCGCCGACGCCCATGCCGGTAGACGCATGGGTGTCCGTGGTGATGGCCTCGACTAGGGCATAGGCGCCGTTAAGTCTGTCCTGTAGCTCCCTATAGAACGAGCCGTCCATGTTGTTCCCGTCGAATATCAGCAAGAGGCTCTTCTGCCCGTCGCAGTCGGTTACGACGGCAGCGACTCCCCCGGCGCCCAGCTCAAGCCTCAGGGGGTCCACCAGCGATGAGTCGGCTCTGCCTATCCCTATCTTGAAGTCGCGGCAGCCCTCGGCCCTCGATGCGTCGTCGAGAGCCCTCTGGAGGGAGGCCACGTCGTCGTCATCCCACCGAAGAGGACCGTCGAACTTGTTCTGCGCGTCCACCATCACGTAGCCTCTGGGGTCCACCCTCTGCGCCACGTCCAGGGGCACGTCGTCGGAGGCCGAGTTGACCCGCGACACTATGGCCAGCGGCGGGCCGACCCCCAGCGAATAGGACGTCAGCCTCACGTCGCCGACCTCTATCCTCCTAGGCCTTATGCCCCTCAGCACGTCGACGGCCTGCATGGAGGACGCGGCCCTGAAGACCTCGCTGACTATCCTCTCGACGTCGTCGGAGGACACCGGATCGCGCTCGTGGCCGCCTACGCCGTGGATGAACACAACGTCGTAGCCTCCTCTGAGCCCTCTGGCGACGAGCTTCTCCACTAGGATGCCCCCGCCGACGTTCCTAAACGGCCCTGGGTGGAAATCCGAGACGACAACCAAGTGCCTCCCCTCTATGAGGTATAGATGGATCTTACCCAAGTCCTTAACCCCCAGAGGCTTGAAGACGTGGTCGAACATGCCCTCGGCCGAGACCGAGGAGTAGAGAAAGCTGCTGAACATGCACAGCGCGTCGCTGCCCTTAACTCTGCCCGCCAGATATTTCCTCAACAGCGGCATGGAGACGGCGTAGGCCGCGGCGACTGCCGCGAGCGGGTAGTCGCCTACATAGAGGTAATATAGCGGAGTTAATACGACAGGCGCCAGATATACGCCGTCCCTGCAGTGTAGGGACATGGACATGGAGGAGGCTATTACGGACGAGATCAGCAGGTAGTGCAGAGGAGGTCTGCCCAAAAGCAGGTCGAACAACGCGCCGAGGCCTAGGGCGAACGAGGTGACCTTAAACACGCCGGTCCGCGTCCATAGGCGCCGCCCGACGAAGAAGAAGAACGCGTAGAAAATTAAAAAGAATATTATATATAATAAAGTTCTTTTAATAATAATATCAATTAGAATAACTATAAGTAAAATATATGATAATATATTGGGCGCCTCGCTGAAGATGTTGCTATATGCCTCCTCGAACGTCCTCTTCATAGACTTTCAATATATGAACGTAAAGCCATGGATTGTGAATGAGATGAGATATACTTGCTGAGATATGTATTATGCCTAGGAAATCTATATATGTATAACATTTCGTTTACGAGATCCAGCGCCATGTATCCGCTCGGCGAGATCTCGAGCTCGGCCAGCCTGTTGGCGACGGACCTATGGACTCCGGGATTCACGTAGGGATGCATGAGGACCGCGTAGTCAACGCCGTACCTCAAGTAGTCGTTCACGGCGGAGAAGCCCATGTGCACCGTCCTAGTGATATCCATATACTTAATACTGATAATATATTTATTATCAAGCTTTATCAAAATATCTATTTGTGTATTATACTTATTTATTAACTGAGGTATAAATGATATTTTAGTTAATATTTTCTCGATTTTTCCCCACAGAAAATATCCGGCGGAGCCCACATAGCCGGTAAACGCCTCTATGGGATCCCCCCCGGAGATGCCCGAAAGGCTCACCGCGTAGGGCCTCTTGATCTGTTGCGCCCCCTCGTCCTCCACAGGTAGATAGTCGAGCAACCTCTCGTTCAGCGCCGTGTGGGGCACGTAGTAGAAATCGCCCAGGCCCTCCGCCAGCCCGGCCCTCGCCATCGCTTGAAGCTGCCGGCATATTCCAGACCCGCCGGAGCAGTCGACGAGGAGGCTCCCCGAGAGGAAGCCGAAGGCCCTATTCTTTATGCCGTTGTTCCTCAGGGAGGCTAGGGCCCTCAGCGCCTCGCCGGGCACTTCGACTATCCTCTCCAGTATCGCCTCCTGGGGATAGAGCTCGCCGGCCCTCTCGGCCTCGCCCCTATGGTCGGCCGGGGTGCACGAGAGCCTCGCGGCGCAGAGCAGATCCACGGAACCACAAGCCCTTTAATAATTTTTCAGACAATCGAGCGCTCTTCACCGATCCAGCCGGGGATAAGTCATCACAGCCTCTCAGCTACATGTATTTTAATAGGCCTCCCCCGCCTCCGATGAATCTCGCGAGATCCTCCTCGAGGGCGCCCCTCAGCTTGGGGTTGTAGAGCGCGGCCGCCGGGTGGTACGTCACACAGAGGGTGGTGTCGACGGCGCCTATGCGGACCTCAAAGCACTTGCCCCTCACGTCCGCGATCTTCGCGATTTTGCGGCCGGCGAGGCCCATCAGCGTCCTGGCGCTGTGTACGCCAAGGGCTATTATCAGCCTGGGTCTGACCGCCGCTATCTGCTCCACCAGATAGGGCGTACACGCGGCTATCTCGTCCTCCAGGGGCTCTCTGTTGCCCGGAGGCCGGCACTTAACCACGTTTGTTATGAACACGTCGCGCCCCCTATCTACGCCGTGTCTCGCCAATATGGCGGTCAGAAGCTTGCCGGCGGGCCCCACGAACGGCCTGCCCTCCTCGTCCTCCTTCTCGCCGGGCGCCTCGCCGACGATCATGACGCCCTTCTCCGCCCTTCCCTCGCCTGGAACCGCCAGCCGCCTGGTCTCGTGCAACCTGCACCTCGCGCATCTACGTATCCGCTCGGCTATCTCCAGCAGCCTATCCACAGATGCCGCTTAATACATGCAATTAACTATTACCCTTTTTATCGCTCCGCGCGCCCAATGTCGTGTTCTGGCGTTTGTTCGCGCCCCAGAGGCGGAGGGAGGTGCCTAAGGTGGGCGGGAAGCCCGTATACATAGGGGGAATGCTGCTTCTGGGCACGGCGGAGCGCGGCGAGTTCGACGTGAGGAGGCACAAGTTGATAGCTATATATATAAGGGACGGCTCGAGCCAATATAGGCTGGATACGAGCGACGTCAAGGTCAAGATATCTAAGGAGAGCGTGGACCTGGAGATATCTGCAGTACCTAAGTTCTTCGAGGTGAAGATGCGCGAGCTCAACGACGTGGTGAAGAAGCTCGGCGACGAGAGGAGGGACATAGAGGGCTCGTACAGGAAGCTCGAGGAGGCGCTGATAAGGGGGGCGATCAGCATGCAGATATACGAGGAGTCGAAGAAGAGGATAGCCGAGAAGGAGAAGAGGCTGGTCGCCTCGTGCATGGAGGCCGAGAGGAGCTTCGTGAAGATAAACGACGACTTGAAGAGGCTTCTGGGCGACGTCGAGTCGAAGAGGGAGGCGCTGGAGGCCAAGAGGCTCCTGGACAGATTAGATAGGGGCGAGGAGGAGACGCTGGCCAACCTGACGGTTTTGAGGTCCAGCATAACGTCGATAGAGCAGATGTTGAACACCCTGTTGCTGCAGCTGAGGCTGGTCTGCTAGTCGGCGATATCGACCCCGGCGAAATCGCCCGGTGGGGCGAGGCGCCCGCTGTCGTCGTAGTAGCCCAGCACGGCGTGCTCCCTATTCGCCTTGCACCTCCTGCAATATATGTAGAGGCGGCCTCTGAACGCCGTCAAGTTGAATCCCACGTCCAGCACGCGCTCACTGCCGCAGACGGTGCAGCGGAGCAGCCATTTGGTCATCGTCTGAGCAGAGCGATATATTCTGCTATATGCTGGGCAGGGTTTATGCCGGTGCTCGACTTGAAGCCCCTCCAGTCGGGGGAGGCGTTGACCTCGAAGACCACATATCCGTCCTTGGCCTCGCCTATGTCGACACCCGCGTAGACCAGGCCGAGCACCTTGGTGGCCCTCACCGCTATGTCCTCGAGCTCGGGGCTCAGGCTGCACGGCTCCGCCCTCGCCCCCTGGGCTATGTTCGTCTTCCACATATTGGAGATTCTGTACATACACCCGATGGCCCTTCCGTCGACCACTATCACGCGGATATCCCTGTTGGGCTTCTCGACGTATTTCTGGATGTAGAGCGGGTTGCGAGATATCAGGAGCGTCCTCATCACCTGGAAGGCCAGATCGGGGTCGGAGAAGAGCATTGCGCCGAAGCCTCTACTGCCCTGTATGGGCTTGACGACCACTGTCTCGAGGGCCTTAGTCGCGTTGTATGCGTAGAAGAGATCCTCGGTGACGACCGTGGGGGGCACCGGTATCTTCGCCCTCCTCAGTATGTATAGACTCATCAACTTATCCCTGGAGGCCATCAGGCCGCGGACTGGGTTTATGGCCGTGGCGCCTTCCTCCTCCAAGATCTCGAGGGTGGTCACCCGCCTTATCATCGTGTTGGAGTCCAGGAGGAAGCCGATGCCCCGTATTACCACCACATCGGGCCTCACGGGGCCCCTCCGGGTCTCGACGAAGACCCCCTCCTGGGACATTCTGACGGACAGCCGCTGGATGGGCACATATCTGCAGTTAATACCCCTCTTCCTCAGCTCCAGCAAGACGTCTCTGGCGGGCTCGTCCGGTATCGAGGACTCCGCAACCACTAGCGCCTCCACGGAGGGGGCCGTATTTCAGCTTATATAAATAGACGACATGCCTCAAGTGAGGCTGCGCCCAAGCGGTGGGGTCGCCATGTGCCCCTCCTGCGGATTCGCCATGCCCGGTCTGGACATATGCGAACTGACCGGCACATGCGTGGAGTGCGCCCGCAAGTCCCTGGGGGACGCCTGCGCCCGTTGTCCGGAGAAGGCTCGTTGCGACTCCGCGCTGGAGGGTCTGAGGTTCGTCAAGTCGCTCGAGCCGCGGCTGGACGTCTTCGTGGACGTGTCGCGCAGAGTTGTCAGCAAGGCGGAGAAGTACGGGCGGATCGACGTGGCCGTGGCGTTCATGAAGTCGCTCATGGGTCTCGTCAAGGCGCTGAGGGAGGCCCCGCCGAACGTCGCGTTCCCGGCCTGGGTAGCCGCCGTCCTGAGGCGCGACGCCGTGGCCAAGCTGGCGAGGACGCCATACGTATTCGCCGGGGATTTCTACGAGGAGTTCAGGTGGTTCTGCGCCGAGTTCGGATGCCGCGGCCTCGAGGCCCCCCTATCGAACCTCCTCGCATCTATACTGAGCCTGTCGTTGATAGAAGGCGTTGCCGACCCCTCCCGGTACTTTAACTACGTCTGACCGCCCTCGGGGCGTAGTAGGCGAACAACGCGCCCAAGATCCTCCGAGATAATACATACATAATCGTCGCAATTATATTTATAACTAGATACACCCCGAAACCGATATATATATTCATCTTAAAATTAGATATACAGGCGGAAATTTCTGACGCGGCCACGGCTTGGGTCTGGCAGATCATCTGCACTATGCCGTACATCAACGGGGTGAAGGCGACGGCCGACAGAGCTATGGCCGCCGCCGAGAAGAGCAACGCAGCTAGAAGCAACTTGGCGGCCGATCCGTACTCCCCCCTCACTACGCCCGACTTGGACAGATAGCCGGCTACCGCGGCCACGATGGAGAGGAAATACGATGCGATCAACATGCCGCTAGGCAGCTCCCCGAAGAGGAAGTAGCTGGGTAGCCCGAACGCTATATATATCGCTATGCCGGCCACCGCGGCCGACATGGAGAGGGCCACGGCTACCCATATATACCTGCTATATTGGGCCCTCCTGTCCTCGATCTCCTTCAATGTGCGCGCTCGGCTCATCTGGTCAGATAGACTACCTCCCTGATCTTCACCTTGCAGTGGGGGCAGATGAGCAGACGCTCCAGCACCCTATTGCCAGTCAGGTGTTCAACCCTCATGATTCTGCTGTCCTCGTTCATGGGCCTTCCGCAGGACGGGCATATCGACAACAGCTCGAGATCCACGGCCACGGTGGCGCCACCAAGGCACTATTAAAAGGTTGAGCTTAGCTTAAATAACCGTCCACTATCGGTAGGTCCATGGAGAGGATCTCGCTGTCGGCGTTGGTCGAGAGGATCAAGGCCGGCGAGAATCTGGAGGTCGGCGGATATGAGGGCGAATACGCGCTGGTGGACAGAGTGAGGGGCATAGTCAAGGGCGATATATCTGCCGAGGAGCTCTCCGACCTCAAGAAGAGAAGGCCGCGGGGCGGGCCTGCCAAGAAGCAGCTGGAGGCCGCCGGCGAGATCGCCAGGAGGCTTGCCGAGAACAGGATAGCGTTCAAGGTGGTGTTCGGCCCCAGGGAGGCGACGATAAGGGTTGGGAGGGGGTTCATAAGGCTTGTCGACGGGGTGAGGATCGCCGGCTTCTCATCGCTCGACGAGGAGCCTCTGCCGTTGGTCATAGACGTCCTCGAGAAATACGGCGACGTCAAGTTGCTGAAGCCCCTGAAGTAACTGCTGTAGTTAAATTAACGCCGTCGGAAGATGGCGTGTTGCCGTCATATCTGATAACGGAGTCGCATCCGCGTCTGCGGATAGACGCCGGGGGAGGCATCTGCGTCGAGTACGCGCGCGGCGGCCCCTTGGTTAGGAGGGACTGCGAGGACGTGGACTACCTGGTGCTGGAGCCCTACAGAGGCGTGTCGCGGCGCAACGCGCCGGCTAGGCCGTTCAGCGATAGCGCCGTCGAGTTCTTCGACTTCTACATGGTCGGCGGCTTCGGGCTGGGCGGATATAGAATGGTCGTGAGGGGCGGGAGGGCTTCCTTGAGGCGTATACACGAGATAGGTCTTTTCAATGGATTTGTCAAATCAGGCGAGTACAGGGCCGTGGAGAAGGCCTTTGAGAACTACGTCAGGGAATATGCGTCCAGCTGCATATTCGGGTGCCTGGCCTCGATGGCGTTGGCCGGGCTCTCCGAGGTGCCTCTGCCGAAGGCCGCGCTGGAGCGCAGGGGGAGGATATACTATGCCCCCGGACTTGCGGTGTACGTGGAGCCGAGGGGGAGGTCGAGCGCCGTGGTGGAGATAGCCGCCTCGGCGCAGAGGGCCGACGAATTCAGGGAGATGGCCGTAGGTCTCTTCAGGGAGGCCTACGGCGTGCATTGGGCCTATATGGGCAGACTGCTGGCCCTATCGCCGTCCATGTTGCTGGACGTATTTCTGTCCAACCCTAGGAGGGCTGTTGCTGGGCCGGCCCTCTGAGCGCGACTATATTTATGCGGCCCTGCCGCCTCACCTCGACGAGGCCCCGCTCGGCGAGCCTTCTGACCGCCTTATGCACCGTGCTTTTGGGCAGATAGAGGTCCTTGACTATATCCCCCTGATAGGCCAGCCCGCCGCGGGCTCTTAGGTAGTTGAGTATCTGCTCGTCGACGTCGGCCGTGCCGTCGAGGTTTTCCTCCTTCGGCGAGCTGTTGAGCGCCTTCAGGATGCGCCGCCGCCCGGTGTACGTTGCAAGGGCAAGGAGGGCGAGCTCCAGCGCCAGCAACAGATAGCCTAGCATGCGCCTGCCCTCTGCAGGGCGGCGTCGGAGACGTCCAGCGCCTCGACCAACGTCTTGAATTCCCTCTCGGCCTCGACGCCCGCCCCCACTCTCCGCACGGAGAAGCCGAGTTGCTTCAGGTGGTCGCTGCAGTCGGCCGTCGAGAAGAGCTGGAGGTGCCTGTTGACGCAGTCGCACTCCACGACGGTTATGCGGGAGCCCGAAGGCGCCGATTTGCGCATCCTGGACAGATCTCTGTCCAGGATCCATCCGTCGCTCGCCAACGCGTAGAGGAGGTCCAGCTTGAGGTCGCTGGGCATCGTGGCGCATAGGGATCTCAGGGATTCCTCGACGCCGTCGACGTAGGGAACCGCCCTTATGCGCCCCCCCTCCTCCTCGACCCTCTCGGCCAGGCCCCTCAGGGAGAGGTAGGCGACGACGCGCTCAAGCTCGGGGGCCTCGAAGACCAAGGCGTCTCCGTCCCTATACGCCAGACACACGGAGAGGGCGCACCGTATTAATATAAAGGTTTATGACCGTCCGTGCGGGGGGAGATGGGCCCGTTGCTGAGCTTCAAGGAGAAATACCTGGCGAGGGTATTGAGCGGGGAGAAGCGCGTGACCATCAGGCTGGGCACCTTAAGGCCCCGCTTCCAGCTGGTATACGTAGCGTGTTGCGGCATGTTGTACGGCGAGGCTGTAATAACCAAGGTGGAGTACATACGGCTGAGGGATCTCGGCGAGGACGTCTTGAGGGAGGAGGGCTTCAGAGACCTCGACGAGGCTCTGTCGGAGCTGAGGGAGTTGTACCCGAGAATAGAGCTGGGCGACGTGGTTTCTGTGATCAGATTTTCGCTGGTTAGGCGGTATGAGAATCCAATACATATAAGCACAATTAAGAGAACATGAGGCGCCTGCTGGAGGCCCTCAAGGGCTACGACTACGTGGTGCTGACGAGGCCCGGCAACCTCGCCTACGCCGTGGGCTTCCCCGACGGCCTGGCCCTAGTGGTCGACGCCAGGACGGGGGAAGCCGCTCTATACGTCTCCCGCCTGGATTATAGAAGGGCCCTGGCCTCGGTCGCCGTGGACAAAATCGTCGCCTTCGCGACGGCGGAGATACCGCCTAGAGGTCCAGGCGAAGAGCTTCTGGTGGCCAAGAGCCTCCTTGACAGGCTGAGGGAGGCGTTGAGGGGACGGGTGGCCTCCGACAGCAAGGAGATCGGCGAGGATGTGTCCAGCAAGATCCTGGAGGTCAGATCCATCAAGACCGAGGAGGAGGTCGGGAAGATCAGGAAGGCTCTGGAAATAACTGAGGACGCGCTGTCGCGCCTGGGGAGCCTTGAGGGGCGTAGCGAGCGGGAGATCGCCGCGGAGATATATAGGCTGATGATATCGCTGGGCTCCGACGGCGTTGCGTTCGAGCCCATAGTGGGCTCGGGCCCCCACTCGGCATGGCCTCATTACAACTACGGAGATAGGCGCATTGCGTACGGCGATGCCGTTGTGGTCGACGTGGGGGCTAGATATAGGCTCTACTGCGCCGACATGACGAGGACCTACCTGATAGGGGAGGCGCCGAGGCAATTGAGAGATGCGGTGTACGCGGTGTACGAGGCGTCAAAAGCCGCCGAAAGGGCGATAAGGGCCGGCGTTGCGGCGCGCGAGGTCGACCTGTCGGCCAGAAAGGTCCTCGAGGACTACGGCTTCGGGCAGTACTTCATACATTCGACGGGCCACGGGGTCGGCGTGGAGGTCCACGAACCGCCCAGGCTGTCCGCCACGTCCGACGACGTGCTGAAGGAGGGGATGGTGGTCACCGTGGAGCCAGGCGTGTACGTGCCCGGCGTCGGCGGAGTGAGGATAGAGAATATGGTGTACATATCGCCGTCGGGCGCCGCGGTCATGAATAGGCTGCCCTATATAGTCTGACGACGGCGCGCAGGGGCCTTCACGGCGAATACGCCGAACCCCCTCTCCACGGTCTTAACGACGAAGCCGGCGGATCTGAGCCTCTCGGCCACGCCGCGCCATACCGAGACGCCCCTATACTTGGAGCCGGTGGCGCCCGTGTAGTGGAACAGACCCCCGCCTGGCCTCAAAATCCTCGCGTACTCCCTATAGAGGCCCGCTGAGTATAGAGACTGGGTCGCGTAGCTGAGCCTCGGCGGATCGTGGATCACGTAGTCGAATGAGGCGCTCCGCAGCGCAGCGACCAAGTTCGCCGCATCGTCTATAATCAGGTCCACCTGCTCCGAGAAGAGCCCCACGCTGTAGGGGTTGTACGACGCCAGCGTCAACACGTTGCGGTCTACCTCCACGGTGACCACCTGCCGCGCCCCCCTCCTCGCGGCCTCGATGGCCGTGTAGCCCAGCCCCGTGCAGCACTCGAACACTCTCCCCCTGACGGCCCGCACCTTGCGTCGAGTCACCGACAGCGGGTCCTCCAGCACGCTGTGCATGGTTATGCCGTCTATCATCAACGTGGGGGCCCACCCCCTCTCGAACACGCACAGCTTGTAGAAACGGGCGCCGGCTATGGACAGCTCCCGCCAGACGCCGTCTATCAAGGCGTACACCTCGCAACTATCTTCGTAGACCTCGGGGAGCTCGTCCAGAGAGATCTCGTAGGCCTCGGAGCCGTGCTCGAAGCGGGCCGTGCCCCCTGCATAGGCGACTTTCGACCTGCTCCTCTCGAGGTCGAAGGAGACGTACGGCTCGCCGCGGCGCAGATCCTCTATCTGCCACCGCGACAACACCGGCACCACCGCAGGCCCCGCGGGCAACTCACTTTCGACGCGCCCTCTCCCCACTTAGAGCTTCTTATCTATGGGCATTATATACGGAGCCGTCCATGTTGCCATGTACGTCCAATCCATGCGCTACTCGCCGGTGGGCGAATACCTGCGGCTGGTGGTCCTGCGGAGGCTGGCGAGGGGGCCGGCCCCCGTGGAGGAGGTGGACGAGCTGGCGAGGAGGGCCGTGGAGGCGTTGGGCATGAGGTACGACTGGAGGGTATGGCCCCAGCTCGTGAGGCGGGAGGTCGCCGTGAAGGACGGCGTGGCCCAGCTGACCGAGGAGGGCAGGTGGATCTTCGAGAGGACGGAGGGCGCCGTGGCCGAATACGTGAGGAGGACGTTGGGAGCGGCGCTAGGCCGAGATCCTCCTTACGGCTAGATCCATAAGGGGCTCCAGAACGGACTTGAGGCTCGCAGTCGCGTTGTTTCCGCACCTCTCGACTGCGCCTTTCTTTACATAGATAAAGACGTGCGGCGCCCTCCTCCAGGCCTCGTTGACGGCGTCTGCAAGCGGCGAGATCTTGGAGAGCGGCAGAGGTCCCATGGAGGTGGATATATAGAGATCCTCGGCGTATGGGTCGAAGCTGACGTAGGACAGAATCAAGTCTTCCGGCGTCAGCTTGCAGCCGGCCGCCTCGCCCAGCTCGACGTTTAGACGCTCCACCAGCTTCCTCTTCAGCTCGTCCATGACGGCCCAATGCAGAGGGCCCAGCCTGTCCACTATCTCGTTGACGCGGACGGGGTCCTTGAAGATCTCGAGGAAGTCCTTCTCCCGCTTCCATAAAGTTATATATTCGGGCGGCTTGCGGGACAGAAGGTCTCTGAACCTCCCGTCTCTGACAAACACCGACACGAAGTAGTCGTCGGTGGCCTTCCAGACGTTCTCGCCGTCGACCTGCCCGGCGGCGAACTTGGCCAAGTCGCACAGATATCCGCAGATCGCCCCATCGCCGGAGCCCTCCGCACATTTCGCTATATTGTCGGCGAGTATCCCCCGGGCTATTTCGGTGAACAGCACGGTCTTGTGGTGCAGGTATACATGTCTGTATAGATTGTAGCGGGTGATGAGGTAGCCCTCAAGGTTGACCCTCGCCTTCTCGTTGAACAGAAAGCTGTCCCCCGCCACCTCCAAGTTCTCCACCATCCTTTCCAGGTCTATATGGGTGAGGTTGGTACCCACCGCCGCGCCCGTGAAGAACATGTCGCGCATCACGTAGTCGAGCCTATCGGCGTCGAAGACGCCAGAGAGGATACTGCTGTACAGCCTGTATCTACCGCCCCTGTTGAAAAGCAGCTCCGCCACCAGGCCGGGGTCGTACCCAAGCTCCGACAGCCTGGGCTTGAGCCTATCCACCAGAAGCCTTGTGGTGACCTCATGCGGCTTCTGTGCGGCGTCGAACGGCGCCATGTCCACCTCGAGGCATCCCCTAACCGCCGCCATGTGGAGAAGCTCTCTGGTCAAGATCTCGAAGGAATGCGAGAACGGGAGGTGGCCTATGTCGTGGAGGAGAGCGGCCACGCGTATATGCCTCAACAGCTCCTCGTCCACCTCGCCCAGCTGTTGCATGATCCGGTTGCCCAGCAACGTGGCCACGTGCATCACCCCGAGGCTGTGATCGAAGCGGGTGTGGGTGGCTGCGGGGTAGACCAGGTAGACGAAGCCCACCTGTTTGACATACCTAAGCCTCTGGATGAGGGGCTCGCCGTCTATCAGCTCCACCTCGTCCTCCGTCAGCTTTATGAAGCCGTGGACTGGATCTCTGACGGCTTTCTTGTACTGCACGACAACAGAACGTCGAGTGTTTAAAAGGCAGTCGGGCAGTGTCCCTATGTCGAGGGCCGGCCTGCGTCGCGCGACATGAGGTGTCGCAACGCGCTGACCAGCGCGCGGGGCGCCTTGCTTGAGGCGGCCATGGCGAGGGCCAGCGTCTTGACGTGATCGTCGTAGTCGACCGCGAGGAACTCGGAGCCGTCGAAGATCCTTAAGGCCTCGTGGACAAATCCCCTGACGTACATCAACTTATAGACGGCCTTGGCGGCGGAGAGCCTCAAGACCGTGGGCCGCATGGAGTGCTCGTAGGCCTCGGGCTCCCCGGACTTTATCGCCTCGGCGAGGGCCGCCCCGCTCTTGACGGCGAGTATTATGCCGCCGCCGCTCAGCGGCTTCGTGAGGCCGGCCGCGTCACCCAGAAGGGCGATGTGGCCGTGGACAAGCCTCCTGACGGGAGGCCCGGCCAACACGCCGCCGCCGAAGGGCTTGCCGACCGGCGTGCCGCCCACCAGCTTCACGAGTTTGCGTAGCTTGTCCACGACGCAACACCTATCGGCGAGCCCCACTCTGTATATTCCCCTGTCGATCTCCACTATCCAGGAGAAGTAGGCATCCGAGAGCTTTCTATTGTATACTACGACTATGCCGGAGAGGCCCTTGTTGCTCCTCACGTCGACCTGGAGGCCGGGCAGTCTGTCGACCTCGCCGTAGATGCGCGAAAACCTCCTCACCGCCCCCTCGGCGATGGCTATGTAGTCGTAGGGCCCGCCTCTGCCGGCAGACGTATACACGTATCGGCCTTTTATCGCCTCGACCCTCACGCCCAGCGCTATCGAGGGAACTCCATCCGAGAGCCGCCTCTCGAGACCCGGCCTATCGAGGAGGTAGATGCGATCTCTAACCCTAAACCATATCCGGCGTCCCTGGAGGTCCGTCACCAAGAGCCCGTCGTACTTGTTAAGGACCACGTCGGACGGTATGCCGGCCTCCCCTGCCGACCGGCCGCTGACAAGGCTCGTGCAGTGGCGTGGAAGCCCTACCTCTTGGTGCTCCTCGTAGACGTCTGCATCTATCCGCGAGGCCAGGGACAGGCCTGCAGGCCCTGCGCCGACTACGGCTATGCGCACCGCCCCAGTCTACGGCACTATTAATATTATTGGCGCCTCGGGTCTGCCCCAGCGCCTGCTATGGCGCAGGTCCACGTGGCCATCGGCGCGGGCGGCGGTAGAGCCTGTTGCGGCAGGGCCCGGCCTAGCCCTCAGCGGCTTGTTTCTTGAGCCAGCCCAGGGAGCCCACGTCAACGCCTTCCCCAGTCTTTATGAGGGACACCATATTCCACGTGATCAGCGCGATTATTATATGCCTGCATATAAGGCCCTTGATCATATTGGCCTCGCAGGTGCACTTTGCGCCGTAGGGACCCACGGAGACGTAGTGCCACACGCCCTCTCTGCTGCTCGACTCGACCGCCATACGGACTCCAAGGACTTTGCCCCCCTCCTCAACTATCTCCAATATGCGGGCGCGCCTAGGCTCCACCGAGAAGTAGAGATCCAACACTCTGGAGAGCCTCACGCCCAGAGCCCCCGAAAGGTCCAGGAGGAAGCGCCTAGCCCCCTCCTCCAAGGCCTCTGCGGAGCCCATCTACGAACTCCCGCGTGCCCGCCAATAAAGATATCCCCCGCGCCTCCAGGGAGTAATTCCCCAGTATGATGTACTCCATGCCGAGCGCTCTGCCCAGCAACAACGCCGCCGCCACGTCGAGCATTCTCAACTTGCCCCTGAGGTCGGCGAAGCCCACGGCGGCGCCGAGGCCGGTCAAGAGCAGCTCGTAGCTGGAGCACCCGAGGCTACGCCCCTTGAGGCCCATGGACGATATGAGCGAGTAGACCTCGGGCGGAACAGACTCGCCCATGGCGACGAAGGCGACGTTCATGGATCGCTCCGACCTCTTGAGGAGGGTGCCGTTCTTGGTTGGCGGGGACCCAGGGCCCAGAGAGTACACCTCGCCCGTGGGCGGAACCGCCAAGACGGCGTATTCCAGATCGTCGAGCTTCCCCGTGCGGTTATGGCCTGCGGCTATCGAGATCGTGAACGCGGGGATCCCCAGGGAGTAGTTCAAAGAGCCGTCGAGGGGATCCAGCACGAAGACGTAGCGCTCGTCGCCCCACCTGTAGACCCCGCCCTCCTCGGCTATGAGGACCCCGCCCTCGAAGGCGCCTCTCAGCGCCGAGTATATGTATTCCTCCATCTGCGCATCCACGGCCCGCGTCACGTCGTCCCCCCGACGAGCCACCACCTCAAGCCCCCTCCTGTCCTTGAAGTTGCTCCACAAGATCCAGGAGGCCTTGGCCGCTATGGCCTCAAGTCTTCCCAGCACGGCGTAAGTAGCCAGGCCATATAAAAATTCAGCCAAAGCGCCACCGGCCATCCATGCCCGTAACTCTGACTACATCATCTTGAGATAAAAACCACTCGATTTATATATGCGGTGAGGACGAGCGACGCGCCGATCGGTGACGATTAGGAGGTGAGCGCCGATCTCTATCCGCCGCCGGCCGCGAAACGTTATATATTGGTGCGGGGCGGGCGACGTGGGAGGACGGAGAAGGAGGAGGAAGATAATAGTCAGGCCCAAGAGGACAATACCCAAGATATTCGTGTGTCCTAACTGCGGAGCGCAGACGGTCAACGTCAAGAGGATGGGGGATAGATACGTCGTCATCTGCGGCACCTGCGGGCTGAGCGAGGAGTTCGACGAACATCCCCGCTGGAGCGCCGTCGATTACTACAACGCGTTCGTCGACCACTTCCTGGAGGGAAAGATAAAACCGCCTGAGGCGGGGCAGGGCGGCGGCGCCGAGGAGGCCGCCGGGGCGGGCGAGGAGGAGGCTGAGGGAGAGGGCGAGGGGAGCCGTGAAGGTCCTTGAGTATATATCCGAAGGGGTCAAGCACTTCACGCTTCTCGATCCCGACAAGTCGGTGGATTACCTAAAGGTGGCTAGGGCGGCGCTCGACGCCGGGACCGACGGACTTCTTGTAGGCGGCTCCCTGGGGATTCCGTCCGAGAGGCTGGACGAGGTCGTGAGGGATCTGAAGTCGGTAGCGCATGTCCCCGTGGTGCTTTTCCCCGGCACCATATGCCAGATCACGCCGAGGGCAGACGCGATATTGTTCCTAAGCGTGTTGAACTCGCAGGATCCGTACTTCATAGTGGGCGCCCAGCTACAAGGCGCCGTGATATTGGCCAAACACTACCCGCAGCTGGAGGTCATATCCACGGCGTATCTCATCGTAGGCGAGGGCGGAGCCGCGGGATATATAAGCTCGGCGAGGTCCATCCCGCCGAGGAGGCCCGATATAGCGGTGGCCTATTCGCTGGCGGCGAGGTATATGGGGTTCGCCGCGGTATATCTGGAGGCCGGTAGCGGCGCGCCCGAGCCGGTCCCGACGGCCATGGTGAGGGCGGTCAGGAAGTACCTAGACAGGGTGTTGATAGTGGGCGGCGGCATAAGGTCGGGCAAAACCGCTGAGGAGATTGCGCGCGAGAGGCCCAACGTCATAGTGACCGGCACCATAGCCGAGGAACAGCCGGAGAGGCTAGGCGAAATAGTGCGTTCGATAAGAAGCGCCGTAAAGCCTTAAAAACCGGTACATCAACGACTATCGGCGGGGGTGCCCGAGCCAGGTCAAAGGGGCAGGGTTGAGGTCCCTGTGGCGTAGGCCTGCGTGGGTTCAGGCGACGCCGCCCACAAATCCCACCCCCCGCATCCACCCGCTTCTGTGGACACGCTAGACGTTAGGCGGCATCTCTATGGGGTATGCGCGCTCCTAGAGCTGTTGGCCGACGCCGTATGAGTGGGCCACGTCTGCGGTTCCGCATTTGCCGTGGTGCGTCGGAAAAAGTTGTGGATGGGCCCATCCGGCTCCGCGTTCATTCGCCTCCGGGACCGCGGAGGCGTCGGCGGGCGGGGAGCCGGGGGTTCTGATGCGTATATCGCTCTGCTTAAAGAAGTTTTCAGCCCATGCGATTGAGGTCATTGGTCGCCCTATCGGGGTCTCATCATTAATAAGGCTATGTCGGGTCTGTTTTATGGAATTCGCCGAAAGGGCGGCGGCCAGATTCAGGGAGATCTTCGGCGCGGAGGCCGAGGTGGAGATACTCGCGGCGGGGCCGGAGCTAGTTAAGGCCAAGTTCGGCGGAAATATGTGCTACACCTGCGGTACCTACGACTACTTTGAGGACTTCGCCTATATTCTCGGCGACGAGGCCGGTGAGGAATGGGCCGTGTCGGGATACGAGCAACTGGACGGCGGAGAGTACGTGGTGGAGTTCAGACCGAGGCGGCTGGTGGGGAGAGCCGTACGGCATGTCAGGATAGTCCTGGACGGCTCCGCCTTCGACTTGAGGGTCTGAAGGCGGCGTTTACCTCCCGGAGGGCTTCCAGCAACGCCCTCTCAGAGATCATCGCCGCGTCGGCTATCCCCCTGGGCTCCAGTCTATATCCATTAGCCCTCGCGGAGAGAAGGAAGGCCGCCGCCTGGGCCACCTTGCCCCGCCCGACCACCGGCGCTATTAAACGCAGTATGTCGAGCGCGTTCTTGACCACGTCCCTACCCACGTTCAAATCCTCAGCGAGTTTGAACATGAAGTGCTTGGGTGAAGGCGGCGGCATCGAGAGCCCGGCCGTTTTCTGGACCCACAGCACCTTTCTGGCCAGGCGGCGCGCGTCGTAGCCTCTAAACATATGATCGGCATATATCTTGGCCAGCCTGCACGACAGGAACAGGATGGCGGCGGCCGCGTACTCCACATCGCTGGATCTGCCCAGGCGCGCCGCTATGGCCTCCCCCATGTGCGCACAGACCTTGGGCAGGCCTAGATACGAGCCGAGCCTCTCCACCTCAGCCGAGATCTTGTTTCCAGATCTTCTGGAAATGGCTCTGTAGATCTTGAACCGAGGCGTTATGACTCCTCTCACGTCCCTCCAGTCGTATTCGGTACCGCCCTCCAGGGGCAGGTAGTCCGCGGGCCTCTTTGAGGCGAGGGGGCCCGTCGCCACTGCCGGCCCCATCACGGTCCCGCAACTTCTACACACGACGAGGCCCTCGGAGTTCAGCGCCAGATCGCGCCTTCCGCAGACCGGACATGCGCCCAGCTCGACTATTAGGCTCACGAAATTCGGCGCGTTTTTAAACAGCTAACGCTTTTAATTCCCCGCTCAGAGCCTTCCATGAAGGCCTACATGGTGCGGGGCCCTAACGCAGAACTCGAGCTCTCGGACGTCGAGAGGCCCAGACCGGGCCCGGGGAGGGCCCTAGTTAGGGTGAAGGCCGCGGGCATATGTTACCGCGACTACCTGGCCTGGACCGGTTGGCAGAAGGTGAGGTTCCCCACCGTTCCGGGCCACGAATACGCCGGAGTTGTCGAGGAGGTGGGCCCCGGGTCCTCCTCGCTCTCGCCCGGCGACCGCGTGGCCGGCATGGTGTATGAATACTGCGGCGAGTGCGAATACTGCAAGTCGGGCCGGGAGAACCTATGCAGGAACAGGAAGGTATTCGGCGAAGATGTGTGGGGGGCCTTCGCCGAGTATATAGTGGCGGACTCCAAGTCCTTGGTCAAGATCCCCGACAACGTCGACTTCGCCGCGGCGTCTTTCGCCGCCTGCGTCCTCTCGACGCTCGTGAGGGCCGTCAAGAGGACGGGGGTCGGGCAGGGCCAGCTCGTGGTCGTGACGGGCGCATCGGGGGGCGTGGGGATCCACGCGTTGCAGGTGGCGAGAGCCTACGGGGCCAAGGTCGTCGGCGTCACAAGGCCCGAGAAGGCGGAGCATGTGGCCAGATACGCGGACCACGTCGTGACCAAGCAGGAATTCGCCGACGAGATAAGGAGGATGGGATACGCCGACGTGGTCATAGAGACGGTTGGAGGTCCCACCATAGGCCAGTCCGCGAGGGCTCTAAGGCCCGGGGGGAAGATCGCCTTGATAGGCAACGTGGATCCAAACCCGCAGCAGATACAGCTGGGGCTCTACATACTGAAGGAGGTAGATATATTGCCCGTGCTGCAGGGAACTAGGGCCGATCTAGTCGAGGCGTTGAGGCTTCTATCCGAGGGAAGGATAAGGCCTATATACAGCCTCCATAAATTCGCCGAACTGCCGCAGTTGCTCGCGGAGATGCCGAAGGCGAAGCACGTGGGTAGACGCGTCCTGGAGATCTAGCAGGCCCGCCTCCTGAACCTCAACACGGTTATGGCTATAACGACGACGTAGATGGACGCCACGACGGCGGTGTCCAGGCCCATGGCCGCCTCGGGCCAGAGGATTTAAATAGGTTTACTTTTTACGTCATGGAGACCAGTCCCCCAAACCGTAGGGATCATAGGTCTGGGCAAATTGGGCTCGGCGCTGGGGCTGAGGCTTAAGGAGAGGGGATATAGGGTAGTTGGGTCCGTCAAGACCTCTAGGTCCCTCGAGAGGGCCTTGAAGCTGGGCCTCGAGGCCCATCTCGACAACGCCCTCGTCGTCGAGAAAAGCGACGTGGTGCTCCTCTCGGTTAAGCCCCACAACGTGGCCGAGATATCCATAAGGACGAACAAGCCCGTGGTGTCCTTCGTGGCGGGCATCCCTCTGGCGAGGATCTCCGGCCTGTCCGCAAGGCCCTTTAGGGCCATGACCAACATAGGCCTCACCGCGATCGCGGTGGCAGGCGAATACGACAAGGAGGTGGACGCACTGCTGAGATCGCTGTCGCCTGCGGTGATATGGATGGAGGAGAAGCTGCTGGACCCCCTCACGGTAGTTCTGGGCAGCGGCCCCGCGCTGGTGGCGCGGCTCCTCCGCGCCTATATAGAGGCGGCGGTGAACGTGGGAGTGCCCTGGGACCTTGCGAGAGAAATAGCCGCGAGCCTTTTCTCGACCGCTCCGCAACTCGCCGCGAGGCTTGGCCACGAAGGCGTGGTGGAGATGGTGGCGACGCCCGGCGGCACAACGATAAAGGCGTTGATCAAAATGGCGGGCCTCGAGGGCCTTCTAGCGACGGCGGTTGAGGAGGCCGTGGCCAGGCTAGTACCCAAGTCTTGACAACGCCTCGTAGAAGCGGCGGTATGCCTCGCCGGGATCCACGGACGGCGGCGTTGCGGGCATGTCCACCCCCCTCAACGCCCTTATAAACTCGTCGATGGCCTCGCCGGCCTCTGCGGCGTATAGAGGCGCCGAGCTGTCGCCCAGAAGCGAAAAGGCGTAGGTTGAGAGGTAGCGGAACGACGTCCCTCCGTACTTCTCTATGGACGGCCAATGCTCAGCGTATATCCTCGCCAGCGCCAGGCCGACGGCGTAGCTCAGCCCTATGGTGTACTTGACTAAACGCTCGTGCTCCTCGACGGAACCCTCGACTACAGATGCGCCTAAGCTCTCGAAGAAGGCGCGGGCCAGATCCACCCCCCTCCTGCCCGGGACCTCCATGACGACGACTTTCCTCCCCCCTATGGTATCCGCGCCGGGCCCGAACATGGGATGCGCAGTGGCCGCCGAGACGCAGTCAGGCAACGACGCATATGCCGGCAGTACATATTTTTTAAACGTGGCTATATCCAGGACCAGCTTCCCGCAGAGATCCCGCCCTGAGAGCGACCTTATCACGTCCCCCGCCTCTCTGAAGCCCACGGCGACTATGATCACGTCGCTCGACGCGACCAGCCCGTCCAACGTCTCGACGTCGCTTCTGGACCTATCCAAGTCGTACACGGCCGTCTGGTACAACTTCGCTATCTCCCTCTTGAGCCAAAGCCCCATGCGGCCGCCCCCCACTATCCCCACCCTCATGTTCCCCAATCCGTCAACAGAGCCAATGTGGAGTAAAGCCCGTGTTCCTCGGAGGCCCTCAAGGCCGTCGACAGAACGGCCAGGGAAGCCGGGCCGAGCCTCAACGCCCTGGGCAGAGGGAGCGGCTGAGGCGGCGGGCTGTAGACCGCATCGGCCCAGGCGCAATCGCCGGCGCCTAGCCTCGCCGCCACTATGGTCAACCCCGGCTCGACCTCCCGGGCCCTCTTGGCCACCGCCTCCCCGAGGGCGCCCGTGAAGCACGGCACGGCTATCGAGTCTATCCCGGGGGCCAGCGCCGCCACGTCGTGGGCTATCGTGTTGTAATACGCCTCGACCGCGAGGGCTCTGCCGACAATCTCGGCGTTCTCCCTCCCGTCGGCTGTGCAGTCGGCGCAGAGCGCCATCGCCACATCCCTAAATCTCTCATCCTCGAAGTAGACCCTCCGGAAGCGCCCCAGTATATAGGCGGCGGGCAGGGCCTTGACGGAGCCGAACAGATTGAGGAAGAGGGGCATGCCTAACACCCTCCGCGGCCCCTCCTTGATCACCAGCCGCGACAGCTCTCCATGGATCTCCATGTCCAGTTATTCAACTCAAATTTTAACTACCCGCTTAATCCGTGGAGCGCCTCGAGAAGGTCAGAACGCAGCTGGACGGAGTAAACGTCCTGAGATCGGTCAAGAGGCTATTGGGCCTGACGTACAAGGAGCTCTCGTCGTTGTTGGGTCTACCCGAAAGCGTGCTCTCGCGCTACTATACAGGCGATATGCTGCCTTCCGTCGAGACCGCGTCGGAGATAGTGGAGAGGCTATTCGCCGAATACCCTCTGGATAAAATACTGATGAAGAACTTGCGCGTGTACGAGACCTATGTGGACCTAACCGCTACGTACAGCCCCGATCTCTGGGCTCTCTACTCGATATATATAGCCAGAAGATTCGCCGGCCTGAAGGTCGACAAGGTGCTCACGGCGGCTGTCGACGGAATACCTCTCGCCGTGGCCGTGGCGCAGAGGTTCGAGGCGCCGCTGGTCGTGGCCAAACAGTACAAAGAGCCCGGAGCCAAAAGCCTCGAGGTGTCCTACATAAAGGGCAATAGGGTGGTGTCGCTGTACGTGCCCCAAGGCCTCCTGGCCAAGGGCGACTCCGTGCTTATAATAGACGACGTAGTTAGATCCGGCAAGACCATAAGGGCGCTAGCCGATCTGGCCGAGGCGGCTGGCAGCAAGGTGGCGGCCGCCGCCGTCCTCCTCGCGTTTCGAGGATTTTCGGAGAAGTTCGAGTTCCCAGTAGATATAGTGATCACCGTATGACGTCGACGGGGGCTTGCCCCTCAGCCCTCTAGGTGTTCCTCAACCTTCGGCCGTCCCGAACGCCGTCATCACGGGACTCGGAAGTCACTGGGCGAGCTCCTGTTGTTGCCTGAGGTACTGTTCCACTATATCGTATCCGTAGATGGCCTTGAACATCTCCCTGCCCTCAGGCGTCATCTGGGTCGGATCCCAAGGCCTCTCGAAGTCCACATCCACCTCCACGTCCTTGGCCTCAGGCACTACCGACTGCACCGCGAGCCCCACCTCATTCGCCAGAGAGGAGGAGACGGGGCAACCGACCGCCGTGAGCGTCATGACTATTCGCAACGTCCCGTCATCGCCCAGAGCGATCTCTCTGATGAGGCCCAAGTCGTAGACGTTTATGGGTATCTCGGGGTCGTAGATGTTGCGGAGCACGTCCACCAGCTGTTTGACCTTTTCGGGGGGCAGATTGGTCTTGAAGACCACTCCGTTTCCGGCCGGCTCCATGGCGTAATTCTCGTTTCATCTTTATTTAGTTAAGTCCCCGAGAGACCTATGTACGTCGAGTATGGAGGCAAGTTCTACAGGCCGCTTCACCCTAGGCCGACCGTCGTTGTGATATCCAGATGTCCAGACGGCAGGATAAACGCGATGCCCGCCAGCTGGAACACGCCCGTATCCGAGGAGCCCCCCACGATAGCAGTGGCGGTGGACAGATCGACGTATACGTTCCAATGCCTAGAGCACTCGGGGGAGGCCACGATAAACGTGGCGTCCGCCGACGCTGCAGATCTGGTCTACGCTCTCGGATCCGTCAGCGGCAGAGATGTGGATAAAACCTCCGCGTTCGGGCTCAAGCTGCTGCCCAGCGACATGGTCGGAGCGCCGGGGCTCGACGGCTCCATCGCTATATATGAGGCAAAGGTGGCGGCCAAGCTGGACGTCGGCGAGGTGAGGCTCTACGTCTTCAACGTGATCAAGGCCAAAGCCGCACAGGGCCTCGTGGACGAATGGGGGCCCATCCTCGAGAAGACAAGCCCGTTGCTCCACGGAGCGGGCAGGGCCTTCTACAGAGTCAACCCCAGAAAGATATGGGCCAGGAAGCCGACCGCCAAGGCCCCTCCGAAGTCCGCTCCGCCGGAGGCCGGAGACCCCGGGCGGAGACCCGAATAGGAACCGCCTCCCAGGCGCGCATTTGACAAATACCGACAGGCCGGCGCCGCGCCAGCACCGTCGCCCCCGGCCACGACGGGCGGTAAAATTTTTAAGTGGTGGCGGTATGGCCTATCGGCGGGGGTGCCCGAGCCAGGTCAAAGGGGCGGGCGGGTGGTTGATGGGCGCCTCCCGCTACTCTCCACGTCATTATATTCATCTCCTAGATTTCAAAGCACTTGTACATACTCCCTCGCCGCCGCGGTAAACGCCAGTAGTCTCTTTGGCCTATATATCCAGTATCCTTCTTATCTCGCCTTCATATACCTCATGACGGCTGGGCTCCAGCTCCAGCCGCATCTCCCTCCCGTGCAGGGCGTCCCTGTAGAAGCCAGCGAGAGCCACCGGGGGCCGTGCTCCGCCTTTACGCCGATCTCGGTCCTGCTCACGAGCCTCAGGGGTGCCGCGCGGATGCGCGCCAGCTGGACGCGCCGCAGACGCGCCGCTCCGGCCCCGTATCGACCACGCTATCAGCCGCACGGCGAAGGAGCTTTTCGAGGGGGCCAGGAGCCGTGGAGGGGCCGGCGGAGCTCTTCGTCGAGGCGGTCGCGAGGGTTCTGGCTTGGGTGGACGAGCACAAGGCCTACCTCTTCTTGATGACGGCTGTGGCGGCTGGGGTGGTTGCGCTGTCTGCCGCGTTGAATATGTGGGGTCTTGTGGAGCTGGAGAAGCTGGCCTACGCCGCCGTGGGCGCGCCGTTTGCGGCGGCTGGCGTTAAGGCGGATGAGAGGAGGGTTGCCGAGGCGGTTAGGCTGGTTGAACGCGCCTTGGGCGGCGCTTGTGCCGGGCGGCGGCGCCGCGTCGGCTGAGGTGGAGAGGTGGCTGGCGGGCCTGAGGAGCGGGGAGGTTAAAACCGCGGTGGCCCGCGCCGCCGAGATGCTGAAGGGGTGGCTTGAGGCTGTGAAAGGCGGGAGATATGCCGACTACTCCTCCGGCCGCGCCGCGAGGATATGCGCCGAGGGGGTCTGCGCCGTGAAGACGCAGAAGTGGGCTCTCTACTTCAAGCCAGTGAAAATCGAGGCACAAGGCGGAGAGGCTAAAGAGAGGTGGATAGTGGCCAGGAGCCCGGAGGAGCTTGAGGCCTGGCTCTCTAGGGCCGGCTCCGCCTACGTGGCGCCGGCGTTATTTTTCGAAGGCGGCGGGGCGGAGCTCCGCGTAGTTGCCGTCTCCGAGGCCGTAGTCGACGAAGTCAAGAGGCGGCTGGAGGCCGTCAGAGGCGCCGGCGACGTTGGATACGACGCCTTGGCCGCCTCCGCCAGACGCGGCGTCTTGGCGGCGGCTAGGGTGGGCGACGTGGCGAGGCTCTGGAGGGCGTATATAGACGGGGTGGAGTCCTACCTGACCGATCCCGCCAGGCGGGAGGAGCTCACGCGCGAGGCGGAGAGGTGGATAAGGGCGCTGAGGCTGAACACAACGGCGGAGGAGGCAGTGGCGAGGGGTTTGGAGATGCTGAGGAGGCTACGGGACTCCGGGCTGTTTGATGCTCTGAGAAAGATGGCGGAGGAGCTACAGAAAACGATCGCCAAGTCCGTTGATGAGCTTTATAGCGCCATGGGCGCTGATCGATTCTGGCTAGAGCCTACGTCAAGTAAAAGCATAAGAGTCTGCGCAGACATATGGTGCGTCAGAGCTAAGGTATCAGCTCGTGTAATCTATCAAGCGGAGTTTAACAGCATCTCTACAACCCTTGAAATACCAGGGCAATCCATACCCCCGCATCTACTACACGCCGCATCTCTTGGCTGGCGCGCATCAGACGAGCACGTAAACACAAAGGGCAAGGTTGGCATGGGTACGCCCCAAGCATGGCAAATAATAGCCTGGTCTCTCTCCCGGGGAGGTGGTAAATTGAGCCTGCGTTCTTATTATGGTGTATTTACGGGAAATGGAGTTTCGATCTATATAGAGGCAGAAACGAGACCGGGAGAAGCGCTGATCGTGCGGGATAAGGAGCTCGCGATAAGAGAGGTTTTGAGGAGGCTGGATGAGGGTGATCCTCTGCCACTGGTGTTTTACTACCTTGGCGACGGCGTGGTGAGGCGGGAGAGACCGGATTTCCTTCTGGCGGTAGGGAGGCAGATGTTGCCGCTATTTGCCGGAAGACGCGACGTGGTGATACATAGGGGCGGGGACTACGTCAAGCTTGTGCTTAGGCCCAGCCGCTACGCCGAGATGATGGGCGAGATGTACCTCTCCGGCCTCGGTACCGTGCTCGACGCCTTGCATTCACATAAGTGGCTTAATCTAAAGAGGTTGGCCGCCTACGCCTTCTCCACGGTGGAGGTAGCGGGGAGGCAGATGACTACCGCACTTCGCCATGGTAGCCTTGTCTACATGGCGTATTTCAACGAAAGAGCGAAGGCTGAGGACTTCGCGAGGCGGATAAAGAGGGAGTTCGCCGCATATGGCATCGACCCGGAGCCCCATATATGGAAGGCTAGGAACGGTTTCTTTGTACGGGTAGAGGAGAAAGACGCCCTGGGGTACGCAGTGAGGAACCCCGCGGCGCGGGAAGCCGTGAAGTGGATGCTTCTGCTCAAGGCGCAGGAAAGGCCAGACGAGGTGCGTCGCTTCTTAGCTAGACACCCGGAATTCGCCGCTGAGGAGGTAAAGCAGATGATTAACGACATCCCCGCCGAGAAGCCGCGGCCTAGAACTGAGAGGAGACCGAAGGAACGGGCTAGGGCAACCGCCAACGTATTGCTTGTTAAGGCCGTAGATGGCGTAGTGCCTATGAATCTGCGGATTGTGGAGGTTCATAAAGCCTCTTGGCGTCTAGCCGCGGTGAGGAGGGTCAAGACGGCGGAGGAGGCGGAGGAGCTTAGGCGCCGGCTTAGGCTCTCCGGCCTCAACGTATCGGTGGTAAGCAGAGGCAAGATGGGGTTCGAAGTCGTTGTACCGCAGAAGGAGCTGGAGAAGCTTGCGCCGGAGGATAAGGAGGCAATAAGGCGCTATCTAGAGCACAAATTGCGCACGGGCGACGAGGAGGAGAGGGGTAGAGCTGAGGAGGTGATGCGTAGTTTTGACTTCGGCGTTAAGGCCGTGGAGATAGGCGGGGTGAGACTTCCGCTCACCTTCGCCGCGAACAAGGGCCTCATGGTGGAGAAATACGGAGACCCAGACACCATAGCCCAGATAAAGGCCGCCGTCGAGGAGTGGTTTAGAAAGACTGTCGGCGACAGTGAAGGCGTGAGGACAGAAGACGGCGGCCAAGTGCTTGTAGTGCCGGAACGGCTGTTGATACAAGCCGCCAGAAAAGACGAGAGGATACGCGACGCCTTCGTCCAGCTCCTCGAAGAGAAGCTAAAGACGGCGGAGGGCAAAAGAAGGGAGAGAATCGTGCGCACCCTAAAGCAATTAAAAACTTAAAAACATGCAAAAAAATAAGACCGCCCCACCACCCGCCTGCCCGACGAAAGGGGCAGGGTTCCCGGCGGTAAGCCGGCCTAGAGGTCCCTGTGGCGTAGGCCTGCGTGGGTTCAGGCGACGCCGCCCACAAATCCCACCCCCCGCATCCACGAATTCTCCAGACATCACCATAGCTGGTTGAGCTATTGATAGCTTGCGAGGAGGACCGTTGGCCCGGACAACGGAAGCTCGGATTGTCTGTATACGCTGAGCTATAAATTCCTCGTTCCGGCCCGCCGCGTGGAGAACCTGCCGGCGGCCTCCGTGCCGACCGACGCAGTATAGGGCCTTCAAGAAATTGAAACCGCCGGGCCTGACCACCACGTGGCGGCTGTTGGCCTCGGTGGCTGGGCGCCTTCGGGGCCCAGTACGTAAAGTCTGTACTCGCCGCTGGGGTTATGGCCGACGCGAGAGGCAGGCGCTGGCGGTTGCCGAAGGGATCTCCGGCGCCGCTAGAGGCCCGGCGTCGGGGAGTCATCGTTATTTATGGGACTGTTATCGCATATGGGCGTGCTTGAGGAGTTGCAGAAGAAGGGCGTTAGGTTCCACGCCTATAAGGCCAACGGGCTCACCATAGCGTATGTGATGGGCGGCGAGGTCGACGCAGTGCCGGAAAAAATCGTGAGGGCCGGCGGCCACGTCTTTATGTATTTCGGCGACGTGGTCGTGGTCAAGCGCGAAGCAGCTTCTCAAGCTCCAGGAGGTCCTTCAGCTCCAGCTTGATGGTTTTGCCGTCTGGGAGCTGTCTCACTATGGAGAAGTTCAGCTTGCCCTGTCTGAACTCCTCCATGGCTATCAGCACGGGGTCCCTCGTGTCCAGCGAGCTTATATCCACCAGCGGCTGGGCGCCCATGGCCAGCTGCAACGCGCGGGCCGCGATGACCCTCGCCACCTCGAACCTCGTCAGCCTCGGCGGATAGAGGGATCGATCAGCCAGGGCGGATCTGAGGACTTGGATAAGCTTCTCGATTCTATCGACAAGCTCCGGAGGAGAAAGCCTACTCTCCATCGCCACGAGGACTGGAGAAATACTAAAATTTTGTGCTGACCCTAAAAAGGTTAGTCGGTCTTGCTCTCGCCCTCTTCCTCCTTCTTCTCGCCCTTCTTCTCCTCCTTCTTCGGGGCGCCGGCGGCTATGATGTCGTCGATGCGGAGCACCATTATGGCGGCCTCCGTGGCTGACCTCAACACGTTCTGCTTAACCAGCAACGGATCCCACACGTTGAGGGCGGCCATGTCGGCCACCTTGCCGCTCAACACGTCGACGCCGGCGGCGACCTCGCCGTTGTCGTGCCTACGCCTCAGCTCGGCTATGGCGTCCACGGGGTCGAGGCCTGCGGTCAGCGCCAGTATCGTCGGTATGCCCTCAAGGGCGTCGGCGAACTTCAGAGCGGCCAGCTGCTCCTTTCCGGGCAACTTCCTGGCGAACTCCCTCACGCGCCTGGCCAGCTCCATCTCGAAGGCGCCTCCGCCGGGCACTATCTTGGGCAGCCTGAAGAGATCCCTCGCCACGTGGAGGGCGTCCTGCATCGACCTCTCCACCTCGTCCAACACGCGGTCGCTGCCGCCTCTGACCAGTATCGTGACGGCCTTCGGGTTCTGCACCTTCTCGACGAACACCATCTTCTCCTCGCCCACCTTCCTCTCCTCGACGAGGCCAGCGGAGCCGAGGTCCTCGGCCTTGGCGTCCTTTATGCTGGTGATTATGCGGGCCCCCGTGGCTCTAGCCAGCTTCTCTATGTCGGAGCGCTTCACGCGCCTGACCGCCATTATGCCGCGCTTGGCGAGGAAGTGCTGGGCCACCTCGTCGATGCCCTTCTGCGTGATCACCACGTTCGCGCCTATCTCGGCCAGATGGTCGACGTACTGCTTCAGTATGTCGGCCTCCTGATCCAGGAAGGCCTTGATCTGGTCGGGCGAGTTGACGCTGATCTTCGTGGTCCACTCGGGCTTCTCGATCTCCAGAGGCGCGTCCAACACGGCTATCTTGGCGTTCTCGACGCGTTTGGGCATGCCCGGATGGACGACCTCCTTGTCGAGCACTATGCCCTGCACCAGCTGCGTCTCGTAGAGGGATTTGCCCTTCTTCTTCTCTATCTTGACCCAATCGAGGTCTAGGTAAGGCGTGCCGTTCCTCTGCTCCACCGCCTGGAAGGCCGCGTCGACGGCTATGCCGGCTAGGTAGTCCTTGGCCTCGGAGACTATCTTGCTGCTGAGCGAGTTTATGACGACCTTCGACATGCTCTCCTTGGTCAGCTGTATGGACTGCGCCACCTCCTCGGCGACCTTTGCCGCGAAGTCCGACGCCTTCTTAAACCCGTCGATTATTATGGTCGGGTGGATGCCCTCCTCCAGGAGCTCCTCGGCAGCCGTCAGAAGCCTCCCAGCCAGGACGACCACCGTGGTGGTGCCGTCGCCGACCTCGGCGTCTTGGGCCTTGGCGACCTCTATGAGCAGCTTGGCCGCCGGATGCTGTATCTCCATCTCCTTCAATATCGCCGCGCCATCGCCGGTTATGGTCACGTCGCCGAAGGCGTCGATCAACATTTTGTCCATGCCGCGGGGGCCAAGCGACGTGGCGAGTATCTCCGAGATAACCTTAGCGGCTTGGATGTTGGAGCGCCTGGCGTCCTCGCCGGCGGTGCGTTGAGACCCCTCCTTCAGGATCATTACAGGTACTCCTCCAGCCTTTGGAGCTTGTGCCATGGCTTGACATAATTAACGTCTATAAAAATTTTTCCCCGTAAAACTATTTTTAGAGGGTCTCCGCCACGGCAATGGGCGAAACCGAGAAATGGGTCCAAGACATCTTCGTATTCGCCGTGATACTCTTCGCGGTGTTCCTAGCGGCGAAATACATCCTACGCGTTTCCTGGCCCTTCGCGGTGGTCTCCTCGTGGTCCATGATGCCGGACCTACGCGTGGGCGACTTCGTGGTGTTGACGGGAGCGGGGAGCTGTCCCCATGTGGGCGATATAATTGTCTACGTCGCATCGCCCCCATTCCCGCCCGGCGAATGGATCATACACAGGGTTATCGCCGTGGGGCCCGGCTGCTCCCTCGCGACCAAGGGCGACAACTCCATCACGAACCCCATATCGGATCAACAATACGGCGAACCGCCGGTGACCCCCGGCGATATAATAGGCAAGGCCATGCTCGTCGTGCCCTATATAGGGGTATTCCCCCTGATAGTCAGGCCGCAGAGCGCCGCCGGCGTCGGGCTCTGGCTTATGAGGCTAGGCATATTTCTGATGCTAATAGCGGCCTACTACGCTGCGTTTAAATGGCTAAACGCCGCGTCTAGTGTTGCTGGTATTGATAGCAAGTCTGTCCCCCGCAGTCCACGGGCCTCAGCACGCCGCCCCTCATAAGCCTATCGAGAGCCTCCCTGAAGTACAGAAACCTCTCCTCGAGGAGCTCGTTTCCATACCACTCCACGAACTTCTCCATTATCCTGTCTAGAGTCCAGAGCTGCTGTTTCTCCTCCCTTAACATGCGCACGACGAAGCTGGACATATCCTCGAGCGCCGTCCACGGGTACTGGTACCAATACCAGTCGCGCACCTCTATCGCGTAGTAGTCGGGCACGAACTTCGTGGTGCTCGTGATTACCTGAAGCGCCGCCGTCTTGACGGACCTCGGCCTGCAACACCTCTCGACGAGCTCCTTGGCCAGCACGACGCTGTCGCCCGTGTCGACTATATCGTCCATCACGAGCACGTCCCTGCCGGAGAGGTCCACGGAAAGGCCGTACTTGACGTAGGCCTTCTCGGCCACCTGCGCCGCTCCGGGCCAATGGACCACCTGGACGCTGAGGAGGTCCTGGACGCCCAGAAAGTCGCAGAGGAGCCTCGCAGGCACGTAGCCGCCTCTAGCCACGGCCACCACGACGTCGGGCGACCAGCCGCTGGACCTTATATTGTCGGCGAGCTTCCTGGCCCACGAGACTATCTCATCCCACTCAACCACCTTTACGGGCACCTTCGGCACTTATCCCAAAGACACCTACTCCTTTTATATATTGCCCCGCCCTATTTACAAGGACGGATGGCGGTAAAGGTATAAAGATCGGAGCAGATGGGCCTCCCCCTGAACTCGAAATCCCACGTCCTGACCACGGCGCAGTCCACGTCGATGCAGATGTTGAAGTAGAGATCCCCTACGACGCACCTATCGCCGCCGCACGAGGCGTAGTTGCCCCTAATCCTCCCGCCGGAAGCCATGACGTTCAGATTCGAGGCGGCGAACGGACGGCCCCCGGACGAGAACAAGACCGCGAAGCCTCCCATGAGCCTCACCACCAGATACGGCAGAGCCCGCAGGACGCCCACGTCGAGGGCGACGCCGCCCGGAACGGCGAACGGATCAAGCGCGGAGTAAAGCCCCAGGAGGAGCAGCCAAGAATCTCCGTCGAGGGGAAGGCCCCACCTCAGGGCCGAGTAGAGGCCGTAGCGCATGGCCACGGCGAAGCCCCTCCAGCTCCTGTCGACGAGCCTCAGGGCGTCGCCGAACCTCGAAAGGCCTAGGACGGCCCGCGTCCACTCGTCGAGGCTCGAAAATGCCGAGGGGTCGTGCGCCGCGGCCTCCCTCAAGCCGCGCGACGTGAAGTATCGATCGATGTAGCCGCAGACGCCGCTGGCGGGCCGGGGGGCCTCCCTGTAGTATATACCCCAGAGCGTCCCGGAGCCCCACACCAACGAGTAGAGATAGCGGGCGAGGCAGTCGCCCTTATTGAGGGCGTTCGTCGCGTGCAGCTCGGCGATCCTCAGCGCGTCGGAGAGGCCGGGCGCGTAGGCCGCCCTATATATAAACCTAGGCCTCCTGCGCGCCTCGCCGCAGAGCTCGACGCCGCCCACCTTGGCCGGGCACTTAACGGCGCGGGTCAGCACCAGCGGCCTTCCGCCGACCAGCACCTCCCCGCCCTCCACGGAGACCTCCCCCGGCACGAAGGAGGAGCCGAGCTTGGCGCCGTCGCTCCTCAGCTCGAGGACAAGTCCGTTGCCCAAGTCCACCGAGATCCCGCCGTCGAGCACGCCGGTAGGTAGGCCGTCGTTAAAAAGATATCAGCGTTCAAATCCCTCACCACGGCTCAGCCATCGCCTCTCTTCACCGAAGGGGGTCTACGCGGAGGTTTTTAACCTTACCGCCGAGGCGGTCCGGCTCACGGCGGACGATCATCATGACGACGACTATAGAGCCCATGGCGCCGGGGGTGGGATTTCTGGGCGGCTCGGCCTGAACCCACGCCCCCTCGCGGGGACGGGATGTCCTGCTCGAGGTCTCGAGTCCCGCGCCTTGGGCCGCTCGGCCACCCCGGCCGTCCCTCCCCGCGCCGCAGTATTTAACTTTTTCTGCATCCCGCCCGGCGTAGGGAGTCCGCAGAAGAAGGAGAGGTGGTGCGGCGGCCGGGATTCGAACTCCCGGGGGATCCCTCCCGGGATCAGCGGCTTGGGAGGCCGCCATCCGTAGTCGGGGCTATGCCCCCTTAAACCAGGCTAGACTACCGCCGCTGTGACTGCCAAGCCTCCGGCTTAAAAAGCTTTATGCCGTGATCCGTCCTCGTTGGCCCTCAGCGGACGAGTCGAAAAACCCTAGACGTCGAAGGCGACAGCGCCTACTCCTCGCACATCGGCAGACAGGCGCAGAGGGCCCCCACCAGGTTCCTGCCGGGTCGTGGGGCCGGCCCTATTTGCCGTGGCCGATCGGCTTCTCCAGGCGGAGGCCCAGCCCCTTGAGGCGCTCCATCACGGCGTCGATGTAGCGCTCAACCTCGTCTCCGGGGATCCCCCTATCCTTGAGCTGCGCCTTGACGAGCTCCATCACGGCGTCGTACCTCTTGTACTGTTCGTTCAGCTTGCGCCAGGGTATGCCCTTGAGCGCCTGGCCCAGCCTCTCGTCGACGGGCAACACGCCGCGGGCCATGAGGAACGATATTATGGGGTAGCCCACGTATCCCCTGTAGACGGTCCCGTTGTCGTCGCTGTAGGCGGCCCTCCTGCCCAGATCGACGTAGACTCTGTAGGTCCTGGCGCCGTCCGACGAGACCACCTCGGCGTCTTTCTCGCTCAGCAGCTTGATCCGCCCGTCGGCGATCGCCGAGAGCGCCTCGAGGATCTTTATCCTCGGGGGCAGCCGCATCAAATCCTCAACAGGTTTAGGATTATGACTATGCCCATCAGCACCATGGAGGCTATGACGACGGTCTTGGGGTTCAGCCTGATCTTCTCGATCTCGCCCTCGCGGGAGAAGTTGAGCAGGCCCGCCGCCGTGAACAGGTTGAGGTCCCCCCTCCGCCTCCTCGCCATATGCCCCACGACGGGTTGATATTTAAGCTTGACCTCCTCGACCGCCGTGAGGATATTCGACAACCACGCCCACGCCAACGAGGCGACGGGGCTCGGCGCGGCGGAGGTGGCCAAGCGCTTCAAGAGGGCCGGAGGGACCGGCATAATCTTCGTGTCTTTGCTCACGTGGTCCATAGGGGGCGTGCCGGGCGATAGGAGCTGGGTCGAGAAGCTCTACGAGCATACGGTTAAGAACAGCGAGGCGGCGAGGGCGCAGGGGCTTATCTCCGGCGCCGTCGTGGGCGTCCACCCCGCCGAGTGCGTCAAGCTGAGGGAGTCCGGCTGGGGCGAGGACGAGGTCGAGGACTTCATGCGCTGGACGGCGGACCTCGCCGCCAGATATGTGGCCGAGGGGAGGGCGGTCGGCTTCGGCGAGTACGGAAGGCCGCATTGGGACGCAGGTCCCGACGCGGCGGCCCTCTGCGACAGAGTGCTGGAGTACGTCCTCGCGAGAGCCCGCGACGTGGGCGCCGTGGTGCATCTACACCTAGAACGGCGTGGGGAGGAGACCGTGAGGAGCGTGGCCGAGATCGCCCGTCGCGCCAACGCAAGGCCCGGCGTCGTGGTTATGCACCACGCGGAGCCCCAGGCGGCCCCTCTGGCCGTAGAGCTCGGCCTGGTCCCGTCGGTGCCGATAGGCCGGAGGGGGGAGCTGGAGGAGGCGCTGAGGCTGGAGCCCATATACGTCGTTGAGAGCGACTACATAGACGACAACGCGAGGCCCGGCGCCGTAATACCTCCCTGGAGCCTCGCCAACAAGATACGGAGGGCTGTGGAGAGAGGCCTCGCCTCCGAGAGCTACTTCGAGCAGATATATATAAATACAGAGACTCTATACAGAGCTCTACTACACAGCTCCACGGATAATATATAATTTCTCATGGTAATAGACCGGCGGGATGGAGCCAAAATGACGGCGTCGATCGATGCGGCCGGGATTTTCCAACATCTAGGTCGACGCAACGGCCGTCGCTTCCTGGAGGCCCTCGGGCGTAAAACAGCCGAGATGGGCGTGGAGCCCGGCGTCCTCTACGTGGGGGCCTCAGCGCCTTAGCTCCAGCAGGACCTTCTCGAAGGCCTTGGCGGTATCCGCGGCGTCCTCAGGCGTGAGGTTAGGCAGGACGAGGAGCGACACGACCCTCTCGGCGGCCCACTCGGCGTTGGGGAGCCTCTCGTAGGCGATCTTGCGGCCGTAGAAGGGACAGCTCCAGGGACAGCCCCTCCCGTGTCCCTCCATCCTCTGGAACAGAGGCGTTCTGTACAGCGGGATGGGATACGCCACCGACACGTTGCCTATGCCCTCGCTCCTCAACGCGTCGACCACGAAGTCGCGCGGTCTGCTCAGCCGCTCCAGAGACAGGAGGATCTGCACGAGGTGCCAGCCGTGTTTGACGTAGGGCCTGGGCTTGACCACGGAGAGGAGGCCCTCCCCCTCGAGGCGCGCCAGCCCGTCTAGAAGCGCTCTGACGTACTCCTCCCTAGCCCTCTGGAGCTCCTCGAACCTCCTCAGCTCGTGGTAGAGCAACAGCCCCTGCAGCTCGGTCAGCCTGTAGTTGTAGCCCAGTAGCTCGTAGAAATACTTGTCGGTCTCGCCGTGAGCCCTGATGAGCCGGGCCCTCTCGGCGTAGGCCGCCACGTCGGTGGCCACCGCGCCGCCCTCGCCCCCGGTTATATGCTTCGTGGCGTAGAAGCTGAACGCCGAGATGTGGCCCATGGAGCCGGCCCTACGTCCTCTGTACTCGGCGCCGAGGGCCTGCGCCACGTCCTCGACTATATAAAGGCCGTATCTATCCGCCAGCTTCATGAAGGCGTCCATCTCGGCAGGGTAGCCGGCGAGGTGGACCACGACCACCGCCTTAGTCCTATCGGTGATCTTGGATTCAACCGACGCAGGGTCTAGGTTGAGGGTCTCGCGGTCTATGTCGGCGAATATGGGGACCGCGTTGGCGTGAAGGACGGCCGTCGCCGACGCGGCGAAGGTGAACGGCGTGGTTATCACCTCGTCGCCGGGCCCGACGCCGAGGGCCTTAAGGGCTAGGTGAAGCGCCGTGGTCCCGCTGGTGGTAGCGTAGGCGTATTTAACCCCCACGAACTTGGCCAGCCCCTCCTCGAACGACCTCACCCACCTGCCGTGCGTCGACACGAGGGCCCCCGACCTCAAGACCTCCTCGATGTCCCTAATCAGCTCGGGGCTGTAGACCAGAGGCCTGGCCTCTATGCGCCTCTCGCGGACAGGCTTGCCCCCAAATATAGCCAACATGGTGCGGCAACATCCACACGTATATAACAAACTCCGCCGCCGCAGGTCCGCCTAGCCGTAGGCGACCAGCCCCGGCGGGACCAGCGCCTCCCCGCGGTTGGGGGCCAATGCCGCGGAATCTAAGTCGGGGAAAAGCTTTTAATGGCGACGGAATGTAGGGCAGGGGCCCGTAGTCTAGCGGTAGGATTGAAAGCAATTCCCTAAGGCCCGCCTGACGCGCGGGAGATCCCGGGAGGGGATCCCCGGGAATTCAAATCCCGGCGGGCCCATCCACCATCTTCCTCGCGGTGGACAGTGGCGGTGCCCGCGTCGTCAGGAGGCCGCGGGCGAACAGAGGCGCTACGGCACAGACGCCCAGCTGGCGGTAAAATTTTTAAGTGGTGGCTGTATGGCCTATCGGCGGGGGTGCCCGAGCCAGGTCAAAGGGGCAGGTT
>Ga0081529_132017_pt1 | contig 117714 bp, 111 predicted proteins | sample EchGeymetagenome_FD_71012 | JGI IMG/M metagenome (GOLD analysis project Ga0081529, IMG submission 71012) | Ferrous microbial mat and aquatic microbial communities from Echinus Geyser, Yellowstone National Park, USA - transect B T=78-80 C v2... ...
TTCACCATATTTACAAACTCCAATGCGCAGTAATTACAGCAGAAGAATAGTCTTTCCCCATCCACCTCCTCGTAATAATCCCCCCATGTGGCTCCACATAAGGCACATCCTTTTTCCTTAGCTCCAGCCTCTTTCCCATTCACAATTATCTTCATCGCCCGAACACCTCCTTTACTAAACTAGGTTCTATTTCAAAAGCTCTCTCCAATCTAGATAGTAGATATTTTGAGAATGCATCAAAGGATTTAAGGACTGTGATCTGAACATCCTCCTTTATTCCGAATTCCTCAGCATACTTCTCAACCATGTTTAGCGCCTCCCCTGCGTGATAGATGTCAGCCTCATACCCCTCCCTTAGGAAATCCTTAACTTCCTGGGGGTATTTATCTGAATTCAGAATTGAAGGATTAAAATACGGTAATTTTGCCCCGTATTTAACTAAGCTACGATCCGCAACTAATTCCAAGCTATGCATCGCAGCCATGGTCTCAACCCAACTCTTATTTTCAGCTATTTTTCTCCAAGTTCTTATCGCACTCTGGGTTCCAGGTAATGGCGGGGTTGCTAGTATTTCCTTTCTTTTCATTCCTAGGACCTCCCCCATCCTTAATAATAATTCGTAATGGGAAGGCTTCCCATTATATCCTAGGAACTCCACCGCAATGTTCTCTAATTCGTATTTTATCACATCATCCCTATCCGACCTAAAGACTATTGACGAGAGTATTCTAACCCAGTTCTTAAGGAAATGTTGATGTTCTATTACATAGCCTAATAACACGCCTCTCGTGGGATTTTGCATGGCAACTATAAAGGGGTGAGGGTTATTACCGTAAAACTTTTCGATGAACCTCCTCCTTATCCACATGGCTAAACCCTCAGGGGTTAGGAAGAATTCCTCCAGTGACCTAGCCAACTCATGCACATCCAATCTACCCGTGGATATGTTCCTGTTTAGCCACATGACATGGGATGGGTCACTCTTAACATTAGCCATTTCGTTCATGTGCATGGCTAAGCCCTCCCAGGTAGGTAGCTTAATTTCACATGAGGGGCAAACCGGCACGGCTATGATATTCACAAATACTATTAAACCTTCCTCGGCTATGAAGCATTTACGAACATCATCTACAACATTCAGTATTATTATTCAATGTTTAATGAATTATCCCATGAAAATTACAGTATCCACCTTAAAGACGTTAAGATTACTCGCTGATACCTCCCTGCCTTAAGTAGTGAAGTTTCCTCAGTGCCTTAGAATTTACCCTTTAAGGAGCTACTAGGAATCTAAAAATAAAACATAATGTACCGCTCCGAACCCTATGCAGCGGGTAACCTCACCTCTAGAGGGGGCGAGTTTAACTTCAATATTACTGTTATTAGGTCCTCTTTTAATTATTATATACGTGATATATGTCATTAAAATAACCATGAGCATGCTTTATTCTTGGGGTCTGTATTGTAAAAAGAGACTAAATATTACGGCCACTGACGTTGCCACTATCGAGTATAGGCACCTAAGTAATACCCGAATTAAACGGAATTTGCTGAATACGCGCAGTCTGTATTGCGGAAACCTATAAAAGTAGCTGACTTGGATTTATCCTTGGTATGTCAGATGGAATAAAGAAGAAGATATTAGACTACCTAACCCAGAATAGGGGTAAGGAATTGGCCGTTGAGGATATAGCTAAGGCAGTTGGTGAACAGAGACTTAACGTAGTTAAGGCTCAATTAACCAGACTAGCTAAGGAGGGTAGGGTCCAGAAGGTGGCTGAAGGTAAGTATAAGGCCGTTTAACGTACATTAATTATAATGAATCAAATATAGTGTTTTTCAAAATAATATTTTTACCTTTACCGTTACTGGATTAAACCAAGCTTCCTGGCCCTCTCCACAGGGGTATAGACGCTCATCCTATGCCCCTTAGACACAAGTACTAACTCCCCCTTCTTAGCTAGGTCATTCAGAACCCTGGTGGCTGCACCCATCTTAAGTCCATACTTAGACGATATGATGTATGTGGTTACGTAATCCATACCCTTAATATCCTTAGTTATCTGATCATAAAGCTCAGCTGGCACAGTGGCCACCACCTTCTTTACAGCTTCTTCAGCTGCCTTACCCTTCCCCTTACCCTTCTTTTCAACCTGCTCCTTCTCCTTAGCCTCCTTCTTGGCTAATTGGGATATGGTCGGCTTCTTCTTACCTCCCATATACCTAACTTAACTAAGTTGGGTTTTATAAGTGTTTACGGCTTGGCCACGGTCCATCAATGTAGGGGTGTTTGTTAGCCCTACTATGCCAATTCCCGTTAGTCCCCTTTATTAGGATGCTTACCTTGGGTAGGGTTGCTGGTGTTTTAATGACCCCCTTCCTGCCCTTTAGGGTGGGGTTTCATTGTGGGGTCTTGATAGTTACCCCCACTACAGGTTTTTGAAAACCTCAGTGGAATATCTCCATGAGACTCCACGTAGTGAGGTAACCCCACCTTGAAGGGCGATTCTTGCCGTTCTTTAGTCATGAACATAGGTTAATTAAAGGGTACCTAACCTAGCTTTTAATGCTCTTAGCCGTTTCTTCACCATCCACAGAGGCGCATGTTGCCTCGGTAAGTAGGGTTGTATCAGCATTACTGGTTAAGGGTAGGTTTGAGAACGTAGCCATACCCATACCTAGGGAGTTGCTGGGCATAGTAGTTAAGTTAGCCTTATCGTCAGGTAAGGGTGCGGTGGTCGAGTTCCTGAGGGGTAGCCTAGGTAACGCGTGGCTGGTAACCCACTCCCCGTTAATAGACCTAATACTGACGCTTTACAGGGAGTACCCATGGGTTAACCTGGTTTCAAGCGGCCCAAGTCTTAATGACCAGAGGAGGATAAGCAAGATAGCGGTTGATATGGTTGCCTTAACCGCTAGGTCAGCTGTAACTGGTATTGAACTTGAGAGGTGGATTAAGCTTCATAGGCAAGCGGTTGAAACGCTGGATAAGCCCAGGGATTACCCAAGTGACTCAATAGTGGTTACTATAGGGTATGTTAACTACGTTAAACTAAGGGGCTTAGCTGATGGGGTAATCACCGTTGGTGAACTTAAACCAACACCAACTGAGCTATTCTACATTTATAGGGGTGACTACGACGCCACGTTTAGGAACATAGTTAAGTGGGTTGTGAGGTACCTAAGCGACATAGTCCCATCATCAAGGAACCTAACCGAGGCTTACTCATCAATAATACGCAATAGGGAGTACATGAGTTTCATAAACTCACTACCATACTCATCAATCTAAGGCACCTCCCCAATGGCCTTTAACACCACCCCTTAGAGGTGTTCATCTTTCCCATTGTGTTGTGCATGAATTAAGTGCCACTATATAGCTTACTTATCTGTATGTTAGTTTTGGACCTGGGTAATGTTTAAAAATATAGTGGGGTGACCCCTCTATGGATAAGCTGGAATGGGTTGGGAATCCGGAATCCAACTTAAGGTACTGGTGACGGATAAGGTCGATGAAAAACTGTTGAATAGGCTCCGCAGCATGGGTATGGTTATTGACTACAAGCCCGGTATACAACGTGACGAACTCCTGAAGTTAATTGATGGTTACCACATACTTGTGGTTAGGAGTAGGACTAAGGTGGATAGGGAGGTTATTGATAGGGGTACTTCACTCAAGATAATAGCCAGGGCGGGGGTTGGCCTCGATAATATAGACGTTGAATACGCCTTAAAGAGGGGCCTCGTGATTATCAATTCACCTAACGCAGCCACTTACTCGGCAGCTGAGTTAACACTAACCCTAATGCTCATGCTGGCTAGGAATGTGCACCTCCACATATTTGATGTTAAAAACGGTAAGTGGAGTAAGGGCGCCTACGAGGGGGTTGAGCTTAGGGGTAAGACGCTTGGTATAGTGGGCTTTGGCAGGATAGGTAGGGCTGTTGCGAGGTATGCGGGGGCGCTTGGCATGAGAGTGTTGGCCACCGACATTATTGATGTATCAAGGTACGCTAATGAACTTGGCGTTAAGCTGGTTAGCCTCAGTGAGCTCCTGGAGCTCAGCGATGTGATCACCCTCCACGTAGCCCTAACTAAGGACACGTACCACATGATTAATGATGATAGGCTCAGGTTGATTAAGGATGGTGCGATGATAGTGAACACGAGTAGGGGTGAGGTCATAGACACCAGGGCCTTGCTCAACCACCTGGATAGGCTATGGGGCGTAGGGCTTGATGTACTTGAGCATGAACCCCCCAGGGAGGATTGGGAGTTTAAGTTGATACAGCACCCAAAGGTCATAGTGACGCCCCACATAGGGGCTGAGACCGTGGAGGCCCAGGGGAGGATTGTTGAGGAGTTGGTGGCTAATATTCAGGATGTGCTTGAGAGGGTGAGGAACCATGGTTAAGTACCTAACCCCAGGTCCGGTTCAATTGCCGAGGAGGGTTATTGATGCCTACGCCAAGCAGCCGATGTTCCACAGGGGTAGGGAGTTTAGCGAACTGTACAGCGATGTAGTTAACCAGTTGGGTAGGGTGTTCAGAGGGTATACGGTGAGCATACTGCCGGGCACTGGTACATTCGCCGTTGATGTCATGGTGTACAATTTCATTAAACCCGGCGATGAGGTACTGGTGCCGATTAACGGGGAATTCGGGGAGAGGCTAGCCCAATCAGTGGAGTCAAGGGGTGCTGTTGTTAAGAGGATTTATGTTGAGCCTGGTGAATCGCTGTGCGACCACATTGATGAGTTTAATGTTAAGGCTAGGGCCTTGGCCATGGTTCATAATGAAACCAGCATGGGGATTGCTAATAGGTGCATTGATGAGGTGGCTAGGCTAATTCACGATAATGGGGGTTTAGTCCTCATCGACAGTGTATCAGGTGTACCGGCTGAACCAGTGGGTGAGGGGGCTGATGTAGTGGCCACGGCAACCCATAAGGCGCTACTGGCTCCACCCGGCGGCTCAATTGTGGCCTTCAAGGACCCTGGATTGATTATTAATTACCCGAAGCCACCATCAATGGACCTGGGTAATTACTTAAAGTACAGCGCCAGGCTTGAGACACCCTACACCCCACCTATCAATGTGCTTTACGCTCTAAGAGAGTCGCTAAGGTACATTCTCGATGAGGTTGGGCTTGAGAGGTATGTTAAGCTTCATGAGGAGAAGGTTAGGTTCCTCTACGGTGAGCTGGGTAAGCTGGGCTTCAAACCAGTGCCACTCAACCTAGGTTACGCCAGCAGGACAGTGACAGCCTTCTACAGTCCAATTAACCCCGGTAAGGTAGTGGATTACCTAAGGCAGAATGGCTACGTGATAAGTGGTGGCATGTGGCGCATTAGGGAGAGGAGCATAAGGATAGGGGTCATGGGTGACGTGACCCTCGACGACTTAAGGACTGTTGTCTCACTACTGAGCAATCTAGCTGGAGTCGGCTAGTACCAGTAGGTTGGGTAAAACTGATGCTCGTTGATGAAAACCCCCTTCTCGTATGCATTGCACACGCCTCTTAAGGGGCATGTTGAGCATTTTGGGGTATCCTGAATACACACAGACCTACCCAGCCTCCATAGGTAATCGTCAAGGGCGAAGGGGTTAACCCCAGCATTCACGGAGACCAACTTCCAAGCATCCCTAACCAAGCCCCTGAGGTTAACATCCTCACTGGGTGTGAATGGCACACCACCAGTAACCATGTCGTGGTACCTCTGCTCCAGTTCAACTAACCCAAGTCTGAGGGCTAACCTGGTTAGGTGGTTGTCAACCGCAACCTGGGCGTCATCAACATCAATGAACCTGATTAACCCCCTACCATGCAGGAACTTGGCCAGTAGGAAGGTCTTCTTCTCAACTGGGTCCGTGTAGGCCGTGAAAATCCTCATCATGTCCGTGAATCCCCCAGATCCAAGAAGTCTACCGCCTGTGGATTTCAGTAGGCTTAGTGCCGAGCCGTTGAAAAACGACAACACCTTACGGCCTAGGTCAGAGAGTAGGAATGCCCTTACACCGTAGTCCCACACGTCACCAAGCCAATCCTTAACGTCACTGGGCTTCAACCCAGCCAGCGACCTTGGGGTGAAGAAGGATGCATCGCTCCTAAGCTTCTCAACACCAAATCTCCAAAGGAGGTCTGAACCCACGTAAACCTTGCCATTGATCATCGACTTGAATTGGTGGCCAGGTACATTAAGCCTGTGGTCTATGGACACCATAGCCATGAAGTACATGACCTGGAGCTCAAGGTCAACATCCACGGGTGGGTAATAGTCTAAGTCAGTGTAGTTATCTTGGCTAATACCCAAACTGCCGATTACCTTAGCCACCTCAAAGACCTTATCGTAAACCATCCACCCAACCTCATTACCAGCATACCCAACCTTCACTTACTACCTTCAGGCAGCCTAGTTTTTAAACCGACCTACGACTTACCGGCGGTTCCCCATTGGCGAGGCATTGCTGCTTAACGCTGCATATTGACAGGGACATGACAAGTCTCGCCCTTTAGGGCGGGGTTACCCCACTGCGTGGGTTTCATAGCGATAGGTTTATTAATCCCAGTTTTGCATGGGTTTTCGGTACTCGGGGTGGTGCCCCTGAGAGGGGGTTTCCCTACGTTAGATGAGCCGGTGGGGCGATACCCCACCATTCATCACCACCCCGAGACGAAGCCATTAACCCCCAAAGAGGGGGTAACGCCCGAGACCCCCGGCGTGAAAACCCGCCCAAAAGGCGGGAAGGGGGTCATATCGGAGGCTCATGGACTATTAACCCCGCCTATGGCTTAATACAGCACCCTCACCCACGGGCAGGGATCTGCAAGTTCAAAGAATAAGGTAAACCCGGCAAGGGATGAATTGGATGGGGAAGGTGTGAAGTCATCCAAGGCTGGAGGTTTCACTGTAGGTAATTCACCCATTTTTAGCCGCTAAATAATGTTTAATAGGGTTCGTTAATACTCCGCACTGTGTCTAGTGAAAGAAGGAATATTGAACTACCCTATAGGCTTATGGACCTGTCGCCATCGGCCAGGATAATAGTGAGTTACCTTCAGTTCGAGAGCATGATCAATGGGAGACCCTACGTTACCTTCAACGACATAGTTGAGAACACGGGCCTCAGCCAAAGGGCTGTTAGGGGTGCCTTAAGTGAACTTAAGGCTAAGGGTGTAGTTGAGACTATACTGGACGTCTCAAGGGGGAGGAGGTACCTGTACAGGTTGATACCAAGCAACATAAGCATAATTGAGGAGCAGGTTGAAAGTGGCGTCTACCTGGTTGACGTGGGTGTGGGTGTGCCAAGCATGATGAGCTTCAGGGTCTACAGGACCATTAGGGCATCTGCAATAGTCTACTACACAAGCCACGTACCTAAGTCATTCCTAGAGTACACCAAGTGCACATGTGCCTCACTACCACTTGAGGGTACTAGGCCTGACCAGGTGGTTTTCATAGCCAGTAAGGTTACTTCATCAGGTGGAAGTATATCCATAGTGTATGACCAGTTGCTGGATTGGGAACTGGTAGACCCGTACATTAATGCCATTAAGGAGTCTGGGGTTAAGGCAATTAGGCCATTATCCTCAGTATCCCCCCTGATCCTGGGTATTCAACTGCTTATGAGTAAGTCTGATGAGACCCTCAGCTTCAGGAGGGGTAACCTAGGGATTAGGATCCTTAGGGTTAACCCGGGTGTTGAGCCAAGTAACCTAAATAGGGGGTTGCTGCTTAAGGTTTTCGAGATAAGGAGGATTAATGAGTTGGTTGAGGTGAGGCAGCTGGGTGATTTCAGAAACCTAACCAGCGACTATGAGAAGGTCCTGGTAATATACGAATCAATACCCGAATACACGGCTTAAGCCTGTTCCCAGGCATTTCTTATGCGCCTAGCGTACTCCATCGGCGTCTCGGGTATTGGCTTAGCATTAAAGAAGACCTTAATGAAGCTCACGTCACCATTCCACCTAGGCACCACGTGAAATGCTGCATGTGGGTAGGTGACTAATCCAACGTTCAACCCATGTGGATTATAAACCCTCCTCAAAACCGCCTCAGCCCTCCTAACTAGTTTAAGCGCATGGTAGAGCTCACTGGTGCTTAACTCAGTGAGGGGTACATGCCTTTTTGGGACTATGACCAAGTGGCCGTTGTTGAACGGTTCATCGTAGGCGTATACCCTGAAACCGCCTTCCTCGGCTATGAGCAGTTCATTGCTTAGGTTGCAGTATTTACACAGTGTCCTGTACTCAACGCCGGGAATCTTCATTACCCGGTTACTTAATGGGTATCTTTATGTTTAACTCCTTAGCCAACTCCTTATACCTATTCCTAACCGTGACCTCTGTGACCTGGGCCGCCTGGGCAATCTCCTTCTGCGTCCTGACCTCACCCTTAAGCAGTGACGCTATGTAGACGGCGGCAGCGGCTAGGCCGGCCGGGTCCTTGCCTGCGGTTAACCCCTTATCCTTAGCCTCCTCAAGGACCCTAATAGCCTCCTTAGCTATGTCGCCAGGTAGCTTAAGCTGCTCAACTATCTTAGGCACGTACTGCCTTGGGTCACTTAAAGGTAGCTTAATCCTAAGCTCCCTGGCTATGAGCCTAAAACACCTAGCTATCTCCTTCCTAGGAGCCCTAGTGTACTGGGATATTTCATCAAGGCTCCTGGGCATGCCCTGCATCCTGCAGGCCATGTGTAGGCAGGCCGCTATAATAGCCTCAACGCTCCTACCCTTAACCAACCCGCTCTTAAGGACCTGCTTATACACGGCCAAGGCCTCATCTATGCATGACTTAGGCACACCGAGTTGGTGGGCAATCCTGTTAAGCTCATGGGTGGCCTGGACTAGGTTCCTCTCGTAGCTTGTCTGTACCCTAATCCTCTGCTGCCACTTCTTATACTTGAGAATCTCAAGCTTCTTCTTCAGGTCAGGTGATTTAAGCGTGGTTTCAATCCTAGTTACAAGCTCCTCACTAGTGGCTCTCTCAAGGGGTCCACCTGTCCTGGCCCTATCCTCCTTCTCCTCAGGTGTGAAGGCCCTCCACTCAGGCCCTGTATCCAAAATGTGCTCCATTAGCACGTAGCCGCATGAGGCGCAGACTATCTGGCCTCGCTCCGCATCCTCAATGAACACGGTGTTGCCGCATATTGGGCACCTTAACTTCTCACCACTGCTCTGGTCAATGAACTCTAGGTTATTACCCTCCCTCCTAAAGAGCCTAAACTTCTGGATTATCAACTCCCTTCTGTTTTCATCCTGCTGGTTAGAATCCCCCTGTGAAACGCCCATGGCAACCTCCTTTCCACCTAATTAAAACTTTACCCATTTATAAGCCTTTCGCTCAAGTATAAAATAAGCTACGTTAAGGTAAATCCACGTAATTGGCCGGGTAACCCCACCCCCTTCACTGGCCTGCCAACGCAGGTCTCTGGGGGGACTACCCTCAAGTAGCATTACCCCTACCCCCTTTAATACTTTTCCGTAAACTACGATGAAGAGGTGCGGCTGGGTAATTGCTGCCTCTCTGCGGGTGGTGGTTTTATTCGCTTGCTTCTTGGCGGTTTCCTTAAGCTTACTCAAATCAGTACTCCCCACCCGTCACCTAGGGTTCTCAGCCACCATGGATCTCGGAAACTCGGGGTAACCAATTTAAGCTTAAGAAACGCAAACTCAATAAACCCATTGCTCAATCCATATGGACAATTACAAAAACTAGGCTCATCCCCTGGTGAATTCCCTTAAATCATCTATCGATATCACTCTCACCCCTCCACTATTAATCATCAGTATTAGGGGTATTTTAACAATACCCTCCCTAACACCATACCTAATGAGCAGATCCTTAGCGTTATCTTCATTAATCATCATTAGCCTGCACCTAAAGCCCCGATTAATCAAAGCCCTGCAGTAATGCCTAACCAACCCAATACCCACCTCCCATTGGGCGGTAATGATCACGAACTCCACGGCTACGGGAACCGATCCAGGTTGCTCATAGGGTTTGCCATATTCCATCCTTAAGATAATGCCACCGAGCCTTTAAATAAATTAATAAAGCATTTAACCGCTGTAGGTATAGGTGCTGAGGTTAAATAGGTACATCGGTGTTGGATTTGCGTTAGGCCTCTTGGCTGTTGCGTTAGCCGTGATTCTAATGTTTAACCAGTACTCGTTAAGTCCAATTATCGTTGATAGAAACTGTGAGGGTAACTACAGCATTAATGCCAGGGGTGATGTTCTACTCATCCTCAACAATACCGGTAATGAAGCTGCTGCCTTGAACCTTTTAATCCACCAACATATACCTCAGACAAACATAACAATACCGCAGGAGTATAACATTAGCGTAACACCGTTAAACACAACCATATTAACCTACGGCCACGTGTTAGGCATTGCAATTGACTGCAGTTCACCAAGCCTATACGTAAGTGTATACCTATTAAGGAGACCTGTGTATTACCTACCGCTTTGGTTAATAATGACCGTATCATTCATATTTTCAGTAGCATTAGTTATCATAGGCTACTTGATGTTGCTGGAATCAAGCATTAGCACTAGAGGTAAGAGGTAGTGGATAAAGATTAATGTGGTAAAATTTAAAAAGGATTCACTCACTGATTAGGCTTATGGGATACAATCAAAACCTAGGGATCTCTAGGGGTGTTTTGGCTGCTGTGGTTGTGGCTGTTGTGGTTGTTGCTGTGGCTGGTGGTTTGGTTGGTTACTACGTTACCCACCCACCTACAAAAACTGTGACTGTTTCAACGGCGACAACAGTAACAACGACCACTACCGCTGTCACAACCACTGCAACAACAGTGACAACATCAACAGCAACAACAGTAACAACAACAGCAGTAACAACAACCACCGCAACAACAACCGCAGTAACAACGACAGCAACAACTGTTACTACGACCTCAGTAGCAACTACTACGGTTACCCCAATACCCATGGCCCAGACTGTTCAGGTAATGGAGGTTCAGCCCAGTCTAGTACCCCAGTACCTTCAGACTGACCAGATTGACCTGTTCCTTAACCCATTTGCAATACCGTCAAACATATTCCAAACGCTAACCACCATACCAGGTGTTTCATTGGTTTCACCAGCCGTCACCGGTGCTGATGACCTGCTCTTCAACCCATACCCCAGCAACACCACGTTCAACCCATTCGCCTACTGGCAGTTCAGGTTCCTAATGAACTACCTGGTTGACCGTTCATATGCTGTTAACCAGGTGTTCCACGGCTTCGCCACGCCCATGTTGGCTTGGCCTTACGTCTTCGGCATATACAGCTACCTGCTCATACTTCCAGAGATAGTTAAATATAATATTCATTATGACCCAGCCTACGTCAATGCATCCATATTTGCCCTATTCCAGCAGATCAATGCAACAGACCCTGTCTGGAAGCATAGGATACTTTATATTAACCACCAGTGGTACTACATACCGCCAAACTCCACTACGCCTAAGCCCGTGACTATACTGTTCTTCATTAGGAATGATGACCCGTATAGGATGGCTATGGGCAATGCCTTCGCCAGCGCCTTAGAGAGCCTGGGCTTCACTGTGCAGAGCGAGTATGGTCCAGGTAAGACCGCTATACCACTGGTCTACGCCTCAAACCCAGCCGACATGAAGTGGCAGATATACACTGAGGGTTGGGTCATCACCCCTGAGTCATGGGACACTGGTGCTGGTGCTGGCTTCTGCGCCTCATGGGCCACTAACATGCCTGGTTGGGGTGTTTCAGGTTACTGGCAATACACAAACTCAACTATTGATTCTTTAACCTACCAGGTGGCCATAGGCAACTTCACGTCAATAACCCAGTTCGAGAACATTTCAAAGATCACGTTGCTCGACTGCTTCCAGCAGGCCGTTAGGGTTTGGCAGGTGGCTAACTCATTCCCATACCCAGTGTTAAGTAGTGTAGTTAACTACATGCCCAGCATCTTCGGCCTTGAATGGCCTCTCGGCACTAAGTTCGCCTACTCAACGCTCCACCCAGACACGCTGAAGGTCGGTATGCTTCACGTGACTGTTCAAGCTTGGAACACCTACAACTGGTACGTCCAGGTTTGGCTATATGATGTTGATTTACTGCAAGGCTGGGTTGGAGACCCATTCGCCGGCTCTAACCCATTCAGTGGCGAGCCAATGCCGCTTAGGGGTGGTTGGTACGTTGATTTAAGCCCCAATGGCTCAGCGATATACCCGGTACCATCTAATGCCGTTGTTTGGAATGCCACATTGGATAAGTGGGTTGACGTTGGGCCAGGTCATTACGCTAAAGCTGTGGTGTACTACTACTTCAACGGCACTTGGATTGGCCAGTACTGGCAGGATGGGCAACCCATAACCATGGCTGACATTATATTCTACTACTACACATGGTTCGACCTATACGCAACCACGACCAATGCTTCAGTACCTGACCTTGGACCCCACGCCTCAGCTGTGAGCGACATAGGTTCTGCATTATCAGCACTTGTACCTAGCATAGTGGGTATGCAGTTCTTCCCCAACGGCACCGTGGTGGTTTACAGCGACTACTGGTTCCCAGACCCCAACTTCGTTGCTGCGTTCTTTGCCCCAGGTTTCCCAACACTCGCTAACCCATGGGTTATTCAGGCAGTTCAACTGTACGCCTTCGCCCAGGGTAAGTATGCATTCAGCAGTGGTGAGGCTCAGTCACTTAACATCCCGCAGCTTGACCTAAGGAGTTCAGATGTTAACGCATACCTAGCAAGCGTCATTAAGAATTGGCTTAGTACCGGTTACGTTTGGGATAATGGTTCATGGGCCATTATAAATGGTTACAACTTCCTAAACAGCAGTATGGTTACTGAGGCTTATGAGGATGCCTTAAACTTCTACAACACCTACGGTAACCTATTCATCAGCAATGGGCCATACATACTCAAGAACATTGTAACCGTGACTCCGCAGTCGGCGACCCTCGTGCGTTGGAGTGGTTACCCATACAACTACACCTACTGGTTCAACCAGATATACGGTAGGCTAGGCGTGACTACACTACCACCTGGAGGTAACCTAGTACCCAGGGTTACGTTACTGACGCCAACATCAATAACCATTGGCCAACCCGCGACGTTCAACATAACAGCGTATAACCCAGCAGGGATACCTGAGGTCCACGTCTACCTAATATCCCCAAGTGGTGGTGTCGTGTTTAGTGGCACCTACAATGGCACTGCGGTGGGCTTCAGTGGGTTCGTTAGCTTCACCATACCAGCATCAGTAACATCAACGTTAACACCAGGCACCTACACGCTCATAGTGCTCTACAGCACAAGCGTGGTGCCGATACCATCACAATACACCGCCTCCATAACAGTCAGCAGTTAATGACTGAATTAATTCACTAAGAGGTTAAAATCTTCATTTTACTTTTTAATAATTATTGAAAAAACTTAAAAATTCATCCTTATCTAGGTGTCAGTATGAGTATGCTACGTGGAATAGCTTTAAGGATAATTAACCTAACTGTAATACTGCTAGTGGTTTTAATAGTGATAGCTGCCGTGTTATCAGGCCCGGCATCGCAGGTCCTTAAGGATACTATCCAGAGGGAGACCAGTGAAATGGTGACTACAATAATGCTTCACCACCCCATGACACCCGCCCAGGCTGAGCAGTTGAAGCAGACTATAATTAAGCAACTTGAGAATGCCTATGGTTTAAATAAACCTGTCTACATCAGGGTCTTCTACGTGTTATTCAACATACTGTCGTTTAATTGGGGTTTCTCATACTACCCAGATGCCTATGGTGTCCCAAGTGGTAGCGTGGTTTCAATAATCATGTTTGCATTGCCTGGTACAATAATATTAGATACGTTGGGCATACTGCTGAGTGCATTGATAGGTATTGAATTGGGGTTGAGAGCGGCCTTAAAGTATGGTTCACTGTACGATAGGGCTATAACTTACTACGGTGCTGTTGATAGCGGTATACCCCAATGGTGGGTTGGAATATTAATGATACTTGTCTTCGCCGTTTACCTGAGACTAATCCACTCACCCATAGTCTTCCCCTACGGCGGCATAGTTGACCCCCAGTACTACAACGTGTGGCTTTACGACACAGCTAAGGCTTTCATTAACCCTAAGATACTTGCCAGCCTCCTCTACCACATGGTCCTCCCAATGTTAACGGTATTCATAGTTAACATTGGTGGGTGGGCCTACTTCGCTAGGTCGGTGGTGTTGAACATAATTAGGGAGGATTACGTAACCTTCGCCAGGGTTAAGGGTCTTCCTCAGGGTCAGGTTGTGAGTAGGTACATAATGAGGCCAGCGATGCCGGCCATATTAACCAGTATCTTCATATCCATACCCTTCATAATATTTGGTGGGTTCCTATTAACTGAGGCTGTGTTCCAATGGTGGGGTTTGGGTTACGTCCTCAACATAGCCATTGTGGGTGTGCCCACACCCGACATGCCTGTAATACTCGCCGATACCTACATGAGCACGCTACTGTACATAGTGCTGGTGTTCATACTGGAGATACTTATATACTACATAGACCCCAGGATTAGGGAGAGCCAGGGGTGATGTGAATGGCTAAGGTATCTGAACTAAGAATAGCCGGGATGACTCTGGGCGAAATAACGAAGATATACGTATCCTCAACCCTAGGTAAGGTCTCCATAGCGTTGTTTGTAATATTAATTGGTGCATCAATATACGCCGCCGTAACACTACCACCTAACTTTGGCAGCTTGTGGAATAACCCACTTTACTGGCAGATTTACCCAAAGGATGCTCCTCCAGCCTGGGTTAACTATCTCTCGGGTAATGGGTATGCCCCCCAGGTCATGTTTGGGAGGGAGGTTTCAACGCAGGGTAGCACTGTTAGGTTTAGTTTCGAGGTGGATAACGAGTACTCCGTGCCTTGGAGGGACCTTTACATTGTTATTAAACCCATGTCTGGTTCATCAACATTTACAGCCTACTTAAGTATACGTAGGCCTGATGGTTACGTGATTACAATTGGCCCATTACTCATAAGCTCAATGTATACTGAGGTTGGTACAACGCAGCAGGTTGAGAGCCAGGTTATTCAATTCTACCTAGCTAAATACGGCTACATGCTCACGGTACCCCAAGGCTTATCCGCAGTGCCGTACATATTCTCAACAGTCTCCTCAGGTTCGTTAAAGCCCCTTAAAGGTATTTATGTTATCAACCTAACCCTAATCGCCAACAACCCATCTAAGGGTATTGGTAATAGGTTGATTTCACTGGTCCTTGAGGGCAATGTCTACGGTTTAATGGGTACTGACGCCGTTGGCCACGACCTATGGCTAGGTTTATTAGCCGGGTTCCCCTTAAGCCTTGAGGTTGGTGTGGTTTACGCCTTAATATCAACCGCAATAGCCATAGCCGTGGGCTTGGCAGCCGGTTTCATGGGTGGTGTGGTGGATGAGGTTTTAACGAGGTTAACGGATTTCGTCATACTCATACCAGCCTTCGTTATACTTGTGGTTTTATCAGTCCTACTTAGGCTTAACATATGGCAGGCAATGCTTTACCTAGCCATATTATCATGGGGTGGTGCGGCTAGGATAATTAGGTCTATAACAATGCAGATTAGGACGGCCGCCTACATAGAGCTGGCTAAGGTTGGAGGAGCCAGCAACCTCTGGATCCTCAGAAACCACGCACTCCCCCAAATACTCCCATATGCGCTATATCTAATCGTCGTAGGTGTACCTGGGGCGATATTAACATTGGCTGGTTTAAACTTCCTCAACCTGGCTGGTGCGAACTACCCAACCTGGGGTAACATACTTTACTACGCGGAGCAGTATGGGGCACTTGAGTCTGGTATGTGGTGGTGGGTTGTGCCACCCGGCCTACTCATAGTCCTAGTTGCAGTTACATTCATAGTTACAGCGCTGGCAATAGAACCTATAGTTAACCCGAGGTTGAGGAGGTGATGGGTGTGCCGCTACTTGAGGTTAGAAACCTAAGCGTCAACTACACCACCATGAGGGGTGTGGTTAAGGCGCTTGATAGGGTTAGCTTCGACTTGGATGAGAATGAGACCATAGCTGTGGTTGGGGAAACGGGTAGTGGTAAGTCAACGATAGCTAAGGCCATTGTTAGGGTTCTTGAGGAGAACGCCAGGATAACAGGCGGAGAGGTCATATTCGAGGGTGTTGATGTGCTTAAGCTTAGTGAGGAGGAGTTTAGGAGGAGTTACAGGTGGGTTAAGGTGGCCATGGTCCCGCAGGGCTCAATGAACTCCCTTAACCCGGTCCTCAGGGTCGTGGACCAGATGATAGAGCCCCTAGTGCTCAGGGGTGTCCCTAAGGTCGACGCCATTAAGATAGCTGGGGAGGCCCTTGAGAGCGTTGGGTTACCTAAGGACACTTTGAACAGGTACCCGCATCAACTGTCAGGGGGTATGAAGCAGAGGGTAATAATAGCAATGGCCATTCAGGCAAGGCCGAAGTTAGTAATCCTCGATGAACCGACCTCAGCCCTGGATGTAATGACCCAAGCCAACATAATGAACCTCCTTAAGAGGCTTAAGAGGGAGTTCAAGTTATCCTACATATTCATAACCCACGACTTAGCCCTAGCTAGTGAACTGGCTGATAAGGTCCTCGTACTTTACGCTGGTAGGGTGGCTGAACTGGGTTCAGCGGACCTCGTATACACGGATCCAAAGCACCCATATACCCAGGGCTTAATGACAAGTGTCCCGACGCTTAGGGAGGATAAGAAGCTATCCTTCATACCTGGGGAGGTGCCAAGCCTAATTAACCCACCTAGTGGCTGCAGGTTCCACCCAAGGTGCCCATACGTCATGGACATTTGCCGCAGGGAGGACCCACCGATGATTGATCTTAAGGATGGACGTAAGGTGGCGTGTTGGCTATACCATTAGCATGAAATCACTTCTTAAGCGTAGCCCTTAACCTATCCTTAATGCCTCTTATTGAGGGTAGGTAGGTGTGGGTGTATAGGGCCAGGGTGTTGTTAACCATGGCACCATCAAACCCGTTGGCAATACCCCTCCCCTTAACGTTCCTAAACACGTAACCTTCATTCGAGTATTCAGCATAGGATATATGAAACTCATGCCCCCTAATCCTCACTCCACTTTGGGCAAGGAAACTGTCTTTAACCGCCTCAAGCTCCGTGTAACCTATGGTTAACCTGCCCTTGGCCACTATGCCAATGTCAAAGAGGCCAACCATCCTGTACTCCCTATCAGACCTAATGTACCTCGACAGGTACATTAAGCCACCACACTCAGCCAGTATTGGCGTACCTGAGTTGGACTTCCTCCTAATCCAGCTTGCCGTGTCTATTGAGTTCTCAAGCTCGGTTAAGTGTAGTTCTGGGTAACCACCACCGATGTATATGAAGTCAGCATCGTCAACGACCTCGTTGTTAATTGGGCTAAAGAACCTTAGGTTAAATAGACTTGATAACAGGTCCAGTGAGGCCCTATAGTAGAAGAGGAAGGCATTATCGTAGGCCACGGCAGCCACCCCGAGCTTACCTCCGCCATCATCTTCGCCGTCGCCTTCACTGCAGTTGACTGGGTTAGCCAATTCGTACACTAGGTCTAGGTTTATGTATTTCTCAGCTAGCTCAAGGCCATGTTTAATCAGTTCCTCAACCTCCTTATAATAATCCTCGACGGTCACTAAACCCAAGTGCCTCTCATTAACCACGAGTTCTTTATCCCTGGGTAGGTAACCCAGGTCGACAACGCCGCTTGGTAGTGATAATCTGCATGAGTTGTAATGGCCCTCAGAGGCTATGTTGTTGAAGATTACACCAACCACGTTTGATGGGCCGTAATCCACCATACCCTTCACTATTGCTCCAGCTGTGTAGGATATGTTAGAGCAGTCGATTACGAGTATTATTGGTGTTGAAAGTAGCTTAGCCACCTGGAAGGTGCTTGAGCCAACCTCAACGCCGTCGTAAAGCCCCATAACACCTTCAATGATTCCCAAGTCAACTCCCCTCATGTATCTGCAGAAGGTTTCCCTAACACCCACCTCACCCATTAGCCATAGGTCTAGGTTAATTGATGGTAGCCCCGTGGCCACCTTATGGTAGCCTGGGTCTATGTAATCTGGGCCAACCTTAAAGGCCCTAACCCTGAACCTTCTCGATAATGCCGCCGCCATCACCGAGGTAACTATGGTCTTACCTGAGCCGCTCCTATCCGATGCAACCAAGATAGCCCTAGCCATCCACTACTCCCCAGAGGACTTGGTGATACCCCTAATGAACTTAACCACCTCCTCCACGCCTGGTTCACTGAACCCCCCAATCCACAGTTTATCAGCCTCAATGGCCTGCCTAACCAACACCTCAATGCCATCGATGACCGTTAACCCCAGTTCCCTACCCCTCCTAACCAGTTCCGTGTCACTTGGCCCATAGGCCATGTCCAGTATCATTGAAACCCCAAGCTTCCCCAGGTTAAGCATCCAAGCCTCCTCACCACTGATGGGTGTTGCGTTCACGAGTAGGTGGGGCTTGCCGTAGTCACTACCTAATTCAGTGACACTGCAGTTAACGCCCAGGGTGTCGGCTAGTTTGCATAGGTCCACTGCCCTCTCCCTAGTCCTATTTAGGACCTTAATGGACCTGCACCCAAGCTTAGACAGGGCAAGCACCACAGCCCTGGCCGCACCCCCAGCGCCTATTATCAACGCCTCCTCACCCCCGTAACCCCTCGCCAACAGTGAGTCCTTAACAGCTAGGTAATCGGTGTTGTGGCCAATAAGCCTCCCCTCATTATTAACCACAGTGTTCACGCTACCTATAGCCCTGGTGTCATCGTCAAGTTCATCTATTAGCCTAGCCACTGCAACCTTATGGGGTATGGTTACGTTAAACCCGTTGAGGGAGTCCCTAGCAAACTCAATAAAGTGGGGTAGCCTCTTTGAGGTTACCCTGAGTGGCACGTAGTCGGCATCGATGTTTAGCCTCCTGAAGACATAGTTGTGTATCTGGGGTGATAGAGTGTACTCCAGTGGGTAGCCTATTAACCCAAATACCCGCATACCTCCCTCACCAGCCTAAGGTAATCACTAACCTTAACCTTAACCTTGACCCAATCACCCACGTCAGTGACCATGGGTATGTTTAAGTAATCCCCAGTCCTCTTCTTATCACCCGTAATGGCCCTTAGCAGGGAGTCTAGGTTAACCTTAATATCCTGCATGAGGTTCAGCTTGGTTAGGGATTCGGCTATTAGGCCTGGTACATCTGGTTTTGTGTAACCCAGCTTAACCCCTATTGAGGATTCGCAAACCATCCCAAGCCCCACTGCCCTACCGTGACTAATGCTGAAGCCTGATGCGGACTCCAGGGCATGACCCACCGTGTGGCCGTAGTTAAGCACTATCCTGACACCAAGTTTATCAAACTCATCGGCCTCAACCACCTTAGCCTTATTAACCAGTGATGAGTATATTAAATCCTCAAGCAACGTCCCATCCCTAGCCATGACTCTGTCTACATTGTCGTTGAGCCTCCTGAACAGCCCCTTATCCATGGTTACGCCGTACTTGAGGACCTCGGCGAATCCGTCTAGGTAACTGGCCTGGGGTAGGGTCTTTACAAAGCCTAGATCAACCACTATTTCAACAGGCTGCTTGAAAACACCAATAACGTTCTTCAGATTAGCCGCGTTAACACCTGTCTTCCCACCCAGGGCGGCATCAACCATGGCCAGCGTCGTGGTTGGCACATTGACGTGGTCAATCCCCCTCATGTATATTGCCGCGGCGAAGCCCACCACGTCTAGGGTGCTGCCACCACCGACACCAATCATAACCCCACCCCTATCCAGCGAGTGGTTCATTGAATCCTTAATCACCTCAAGAACAGTCTCAATGCTCTTCCCCTCCTCCCCATCCTTAATCACGATCCTTGGGCAGTACCCCTGCTTAACCAACCCACTTATTGATGATGGTGTAATCACCACGCACCCTGTGTACCTCTCAAGGAGCCTCCTAATCTCCTCATCAAGTGGTTGATTAACCAGGACCTTAACCTCCCCACTGCACTTACTTCTGTAGGTGAAGCCCCTCATAGACCCCTACCCAATGCGTACGCCACCGCCTTGGCCTTGCTCATTAATTCACGGAACATGTCGAAGGTTAACTGCTGGTCCGCATCAGACAACGCCTCCCAGGGTTTGGGGTGAACCTCAACGATGAGCATGTCGGCGCCGGCCGCTATGGCTGCTAGGGCGAGTGGTATGACGTACTCCCTCCTTCCGGCTGGGTGGGATGGGTCCACGCAGATGGGTAGGTGGGTTAGCCTCTTAGCAACCACCACGGCGCCTAGGTCCAGTGTGAACCTTGTGGAGTTCTCGAAGGTCCTTATGCCCCTCTCGCAAAGCACCACGTTGCCGTTGCCCTCAAGCATTATGTACTCAGCCGCCTCAAGCCACTCCTCCACGGTGTTGCCCATGCCCCTCTTAAGTAGGACTGGCTTACCGGCCCTACCCACCTCCCTGAGTAGGTCGAAGTTCTGGGCGTTCCTGGCGCCTATTTGAAGCATATCCACGTAGCTGGCCACGGTCTCAACCATCCTAGTATCCATGACCTCGGAGACCACCGGTAACCCAACCTCATCAGAAACCCTCCTAAGTATCTTCAAACCCTCAACCCCAAGCCCCTGGAAGCTGTATGGGCTTGTCCTAGGCTTAAAGGCACCACCCCTAAGCAACCTAGCCCCGGCCTCCTTAACAGCCTCGGCTGTTTCCCTCACCTGCTCATAGCCCTCCACGGCGCACGGCCCTGCGGCAACCACAACCTCATCGCCACCCACCCTAACCCCTGAAACATCAATGATACTCCTCTGCCTCCACTGCCTGCTGGCCAACTGGTACCTAGTCTTAACGTTAATGATCACGGCCCCTGGGTCTATTGACTTAACAAGCCTCTCGTCAACTATGGAGTCCGGCCACGTTACTATTAACTCCTCCCCAAGTACCTTAACCTCCCTGAACCTCACCTTAACCTTATCTAAGGCTGAGGCAACGTCACCCAGCCTCCCTGGGGTCACCCTTATTATCATGGCCTCACCCCTCGATTACCTTACTTAACTCACCCCTACTAACCGCTGAATTAACAATATTAATATACTTAATCAACTCACCCCTAGCCTCCCCCGCATACGGGTTCATTTCCTGTATCTCCTCAACCACATCAATCTGCTCCAGGACCCTCTCAATGGCCCTCATGGTGTATCTTAGGCTATGGGTGGCCACAGCCCCTATGTTGACGTTGCCCAGTTTACCAGCATCCCTAAGCATCATGTAGAGGGCCAGTAGTGTTAAGTGGTGGGCGGCCTGCACATAGGCCATCACCTTATCGTGCATCTCAGGATCACTGATTATGACTGGCTTTAGGCCTGCCGCCTCAAAAAGCTGCATTGCCATTGGTAGTGAATCCCTACTCGTAACCGATGGTATTAGGATTACTGCTTCACCCCACGTATCAGCCACGTTACCGAAGAGTGGGTGTATGCTAAGGTACCTGAAGCCTAACTCCCTAGACTCCTCCTCAATGACCTTAAACATCCTTGACTTAACGGAGAAGGCATCCATCAAAACCCTACCCCTCAGTTTATCACCGTGAACCCTAATGTAGTTAATGGTCTCCTCAGTGGGTCTCGTGGTCAGTATGACTACGTCTGAGTTTGGCAACTCATCCCTCATGCTGATCAGCGTTGTGGGTGTGACTGGGCTTAAAACCCCCTTAAGCACCTTGCCCAGTCTTCCTGAGCCAACCACGGTAACTCTTACGCTGTATAGGTTCCTCGTCTGCCTCTTGGTGGCTGCCCTCACCACTAGTTCAGCTATGCCCCTAGCCGAGGCTTCGTCAAACCCAGCCTCAACGAGTCCATTAACCCACCTACCAATGACCTCCTCCTCCCTCTCCCTATCCACAGGTGGTATGCCCAGCTTCCTCTTAACGTCACCTATGGCCTCGGCTATTGACAACCTCTTGGCAAGTAGCCGAATTATCTCATCGTCAACGGTATCAATCTCCTTCCTTAACTGCCACAGCACGCTACTCACCTTTAACCAGCCTAAGGGTCTCCTCAACAATCCTCCTGTGGGTTAGGTTCATGTACTCCATCAACTGCCTAGTTGACCTACCCGACCTACCGAAGCCGTTAACCCCAATCATCCTAATGGGTACTGGGTAACCCTGGGCAACAACCTCAGCCACAGCGGAGCCAACGCCGCCTATTGTGGAATGCTCCTCAACGGTCAACAGCGCCCCAGTCTTCTTAGCCGCCTTAATTATGGTGTCAACGTCTATTGGCTTCAGGGTGCTTAGGTTAATCACCATGGCCGACACGCCAAGCTTCCCCAACTCCTCAGCCGCCATTAATGCATCCCACAGCACAGGCCCTGAACCCACTATGGCTACGTCATCACCATCCCTCAACACGGTTGCCCTGCCAATCCTAAACTCCCCATCACCAGTGATCCTGGGTCCGTAATCCCTGCCAATCCTGACATAGGCGGGCCCCTGATGCTCCATTAAGGCTAGGATAGCCTTACCCGCCTCGTTGGGGTCGGCTGGAACCACCACGGTCATGTTAGGCAGCGTCCTCATTAGCGATAGGTCCTCTAAGACCTGGTGCGATGCGCCATCGGCGTAATCACTTAAGCCAGCATGGGTCCCGATTATCTTGACGTTTAGGTTCATCCTAGCCACCGTGTTCCTGACCTGCTCCCAAGCCCTCATCACGAACATTGAGAAGGCTATTGCAACAGGTCTTAAGCCGGCTATGGCTAGGCCACTGGCCACCCCTATCATGTGTTGCTCAGCTATGCCAACGTCAATGTACCTATCGGGGTACTTCTCCTTAAACCAAATAGCCCTAGTTGAACCACCCACGTCGGCCGTGATTACGTAAAGGTCCCTGTACCTTTCACCAGCCTCAAGCAGTGCCTTCCCGACGGCATCCCTCATTGACCCAAAGCCTGGTTCACCTCCATCGTCAAGTATCCTCTGCCTGCTCGTACCCTCAATCTCGGAAACCCCCCTACCCCTAATCGTCCTTGCAATAATAGCCTTTGGGCCATTGACTCCATGGGCCTGGATTAAGGCATCTATCAACTCACCTGGGTCATGGCCATCGCACTCGATTACTGTGAATCCAAGGGCCTTAAGCATGTCGACGAGCGCTGCTTTAACACCCCTTACGGGTCCATCCAGTTGAACACCGTTGTAGTCTATTATTACGTAGAGGTTGCTTAACCTAGCCTCAGCCGCATCCATTAACGCCTCCCAGGCCTGCCCCTCGTCAAGCTCCCCATCCCCAACCACCACGAAAACGTTACCCGATGCACCCTTAGCCAATAACCCCCTCGCCAAGCCCACTGCAGTGCTTAACCCCTGGGCTAAGCTACCCGTTGACACGGGCACCGTGGGTAGTTTAGTCTCTGGGTGGCCTTGAAGCGGGCTCCACGGCTCATTGATCATCATCAACTCGCTCTTATTAATAACACCCAGTTCGGAGAGGATTGCGTATAGGGCTGGCGCGGCGTGTCCCTTTGACAATATTATGTAGTCCCTTTTCAACGGATCCTCATCAAAGGCGTTAACCATTAGGTATAGTGTCGCCAGTATGTCCAGGCTTGATAGTGATGAGCCTAGGTGAGTGTGTGGGTCTATTAGGCTTAGGCCTGTTAATATTGAACGGGCCCTATCACTTACCTCCTTGATCTTATTAACCAAGTTTGCCCTAGCCCCCTTTACCATTCCAGGTATTCCACGTGGGTCCCGAATTCCATACCAATCTAAGAATCCCCCTATACAGTCTATATTTTTAAGCATTACCCATAAGTTAACTCCCGCTTCCCCTAGGGAGCCTCAGAATACCATTACATTGGGCTCATTGACGCATCGGCATGTTTCATGAGGGTAAATGGCCCTGCAGGTCCTTAATTAGGTATGGCATAAAAGAGAAAAACCCTCAGCTATAACTGCTCTCCGTGGATAACATTATTGAAGTGGGGGTGTGGAGTCTTCAACCAGTAACACCACTGGGGTTAATGCGTAACAGTTATGAGATTGGTGAAGCAATGAAGGACATGTGGGGTGGGTGGCGTGGGTAATAACGTCCTTGTAACCCACCATTACTGGGGGTCACCTGGAGGTGGGCAGTTGGTATGCGCCTCAGCGGCCCTAGCCCTAGAGCATCTTGGGTTTAACCCAGTGTTGACTGGGACCTTTAAATTCAACCCAAGTAAGTACGTGGATTGGTATGGCATAGACATATCAAAGTACCCCGTGGTCACCTTACCACTTGGTGGCATTAAGGCCTTTGGGCTTTGGACGAGGTTATTTGTGTGGTACCCGGCGGCTAAGGCTATTAACAGGTACCAGGCCGTGATCATGTTCACGGATGAGGAGACCTATAAGCCAATAGTGCAGTATAGGGACAGGGGCTTAAGCATAATAGAGTACATACACTTCCCCTTCGAGGTCGTGGTTGACCCAAGGTTTAGGGGAACTGGGTTAGCTTACGGGGAGGACCCCTACGTTACGGAGAGGTATAGTAGATTTCCGATGAACGTATATTGGGGCGTGTTCACTAGGCTACTCCCACATTACATTAGGGAGAACCCGTTTAACGATGCAGACCTGGTTCTAACCAACTCAAGGTGGACCGCTGGGGTGTCTAAGATGGTTTACGGTGAGGAGCCCACAGTGCTTAACCCACCAATAGCCCCCAACACAGAGATAGTGAGCGAGCCAAGGCCCTTCGATGAGAGGGGCAACTGGGTTGTCATGCTCGGTAGGTTCAGCGAGGAGAAGAGGTATCATTGGGTTGTGGGTGAGTTAATGCCCAGGCTACTCAAGGAGGTGGGGCCAGTTAAACTCATTATATTCGGTGGTGCAACAACCAGGACCCAGTTAATGTACATGAACAGGGTCATTGACCTAGCCTCAAGGGCTGGTTTAAGGGTTTCAAGGGACCTAAACCAGGAGGCTGACGTCTACGTGATACCCAATGCACCCAGGCAGCTGATAAATAAGATGATGGATTCAGGGAGGGTGTTCCTCCACGCAACTATAAATGAGCATTGGGGTATAGCCGTAGCCGAGGCGATGGCGAGGGGCCTACCGGTGGTGGTCCATAAGAGTGGTGGCGCGTGGAGTGACCTGGTTGAGGAGGGCAACACCGGCCTAGGTTACGTTAACGTTGATGAAGCCGTTAACTCGATAGCAAGGCTACTCACGGATGCTAAAGCCTGGGGCCACTACTCATCAGCATCGGTGGTGAAGGCGAGTAGCATAACCCTGCAAAACTTCATGTCAAGGTTCAGTGATTTGCTTAAGAGTGAGGGCTTAGTGTAGGGCGCCTTAAGTTTAATCAACCCTTATTTCACCAATCTCCTTAAGTACATCCTCAGGCTTCACGTTAATGCTCCCCCTCCTAATCATAGCCCTCAACGCCCAGTAGTGGGCTGGGATTTGGTATGCGTAATACCTGCCAATCCACGGTTCACCAGGTAAGTTGCTCAAACCCTCAGCGCTCACCAGGCTGATTAAGATATTCTCCTCAAGTAGTCGTCTAAATAGTGGAAACTCACCCCAGAATGTTTCAGAGTGGCCTGTTCCATCTGGTTGACCCACGTACTGCTCATTAATGCCGAGGCTGCTCAACCTCCCCTTACCGTACTCCATCAACTTAGTTAACGTACTCACATTCCCTATTAAATTATTAACCTCACTCACTATGCCGCTAAGCCACCTTTCAACATTCCAATTGTGCCTAATCACGAGGTCCTCAAGCATCCTCACGTTCCCACCCAGCAGGTTCCATAGCAACTCGGCATTAATGTCACGCTTACCTGTTAACGCAGCTACCTCATTAATCACCTCTATGAAGGCTGATTTGGGCAAGTTCCAGAGGAGGAAAAGCGATGTAAGCCCCTTACTACCAAGCCTCCTTGCAACGTTCACCGCCGCTTGGTCGCTTAATGCAAATACAGTAACCTTGGGTTTATCCGTGAAGTAGCTCCAAACCCCCTCGCCTGGGTGTTCGTGGGCCTCAGCGAAGAATTCAAGTAGGCTGGATAATGCCACGTATTCGCCATCCCCCCTCTCCTCCTTTAGGTACTTATCAAGGTTGTCGATTAGTATGAGTAGGCGCCTTGCCTCCATTACCTTAACCCTTGATATGGCGTAGGTTATGCCCTCCTTTAAGGCCTCGGCAATCAGCATCCCCGCCTTTAAGGCATCCACGTTACCCAACAGTGAGCGGACTCTCTCCACAACCTCCCTACCATTGGGTAGGCTGGACTCCAGTATGCTTGATAGTGCCCTCCCCTCAAAGTTCATGTAAACAATGAATACCTCCCCACCCAGTGACTTAAGGGTGCTATTAATCAGTGAGAGGAATGTGGTCTTCCCAGCACCATAGGGCCCATAGATAATGCGAATGCCCACGTACCTCAACGCCTCACCAAGGAACACCCTAGCCTCGTTCTCCCTATCCCTAAAGTGTATCCTGTACCCGCCGAAATCCACCATCGCATTACGCATTCGCTCAACTACTGCATCAGCTAAATGATACACGTGGAGTGTATATGTATAGGGGATTTATTTAAAGCTGCACCCAGATTAACCCCATGCTTCATCGCTTAACTGGGGCTGCCTCAGTTTCATGATTATTTGCAACGTTTATTATTGTTACCCTCAAATAAACTTAATAAACTTAGCCTTAACGCCCTTATTGGTTATCCTTGGGTTTCCGAGACCCGTAATGGCTGAGAACCCTAGGCGACTAATGGGGGCGGCTACTGTGAGTAAGCCCAAGGAAACCGCTAGGAAGCAGACAAATAAAACCACCACCCGCAGAACTGTGTGGTTGCTCATGGGTGATTTTAGATGTCTTTAATGGGGAAACACTTATTAATTTAAGTTAAGCCTTGGTTAATGAAGAACCCCAGCCCCTTCCTAAGGGCGGCCTTCCATGCGGGTGGTGCGGCGTTTTTCAAGAAACGCTTTTTAAATCCTCCACAACCAATACGGATTGAATCGCAATGAGAAGCGGTAGTAGCGGCAGCAGTGAGGAACCACTGGTGCTTTACCACGGTATGTGCCCGAACTGCGGTGGCCCAATCACCTCGGATAGGCTAGGCAACGGTCTACCATGCCACGTCTGCCTCCCTGAGGTGGGCAGGCTTAGGGCTGCGTCACTCAGGGAGGTGTTGAACATACTCAATGAGTCAGGTAGGTTGATTAGGCTTAGGGAAATGTCGAACCACCTGGCTAAGTACAATGAGTTCTGCGAATTATTCAAGAGGGCTACCGGCGCATCCATGTGGGGTGCCCAGAGGTTTTGGGCTAGGAGACTGGTTAAGGGTAAGAGCTTCGCAATAGTTGCACCAACGGGTAGTGGTAAAACCACCTTCGGCATAGTTGCATCACTATACGTAGCCAGCAAGGGTGGTAAGGTCCTAATGGTGTTCCCAACGTCAACCTTAGCTTACCAGGTCTATAAGAAGGCCTTGTCCTACAGGGATGCCGTTAATAGCGGCGTCAGGGTGGTTACTTATAATGGCCTACTGAGTGATAAGGATAAGGAGGAGTCCCTCAAGGCTATTAAGTCCGGGGACTTTGACGTACTTATCATAACAAACGCCTTCCTACCCAAGGGCATGGAGTTGCTTGGTAGGTTCAGGTTTAACCTAATCTTCGTTGACGACGTGGACAGCGTTATGAAGGCCTCAAGTAGGAACATTGAGAGGCTCCTACTGCTACTTGGGGTGCCGGGGGAAGCCATAGATAAGGCCCTTGAGGTTGCCAAGGCCAGGGATCAGAGGGAGAGGGAGACCAGGTTGAGTGAGCTGAGGAGGATGCTCGAGGGTAGGGTAATAGGTTCACTGGTGGTCAGCGGTATGTTAACTAGGGTTAGGAGGACGGCCCGCGCCGCATTATTCAGGGAGATACTGGGCTTCGATGTTGGTGGTAGGGCTGAGGGGCTTAGAAACATAGTGGACCTCTACATTAAGCCTGGGGGTGACGTGAAGCACGTAATCCTCGAAGTGGTGAGGAGACTTGGTGATGGTGGCATAATCTACGTACCCACCGACATGGGTAGGGAATTCGCCGAGGAGTTGGCCAAGTACCTGGCTGATAATGGGGTTAACGTTGGGCTTTACCTGAAGCCTAAGAGGAAGCTCCTGGAGGGCTTTGAGGAGGGTTCAATACCGGTTCTAATAGGCCTGGCAACCTCAAGGTCAGCCCTGGTTAGGGGTATTGACCTACCGCACAGGATCAGGTACGTTGTGTTCGCCGGCGTGCCTAAGATGAGGTTCAGGCTTTCAATGGAGGAGTTTAACCCAGGGCGCTACATAATGCTCCTCTCCTCCCTCAGAGTCATAGCCCCCAACGAGTACAAGTTGAGGATTGATAAGGCAGTCGCCGGCCTCAGGAACATAATGACCATGAGCCAGGATAGGATTAACCAGTTGATTAAGGCCCTTGAGAGCGGTGAGCAGCTGCAGGGCTTTGATAAGTACGCATCTGAGGTGATTAGCAATGCCTTTAAGCTAGCCCAGGAGTTGCTTAACAAGGATGAAGTGAAGGAGGCCATGGGCAAGTCAATCGTGAACATACAGCGTGTGGGTAATGAAATCTACGTAATCCTACCCGACTCACCAGCCTACATTCAGGGCACCGGTAGGGCGTCGAGGATGTTCCTGGGGGGCATAACGCACGGACTATCGGTGCTTATAGTGGATAATGAGGCGGTCTTCAATAGCCTAAGCAGGGACTTGAAGTACAGGCTCGTGGATTTCCAGTTCATTAAGTACGAGGACTTTAACATTGATGAACTCCTTAAGACCATTAATGAGGAGAGGGAGTTGATTAGGCAGATAATGAGCGGTAACGTACCACCCAGCATAAGGCAGATTGACCCACTTAAATCAACCCTCATAATAGTTGAGTCACCCACCAAGGCGAGGACTATAGCCAACTTCTTCGGTAAACCCAGCGTTAGGGTGCTCGGCAACCTGATGGTTTACGAGGTTACCTCAGGCAACCTACTCCTCAACATAGTGGCCACCAAGGGGCATGTCTTCGAGTTGGCCACTGAGCAGTTCACCCAGTCAACGGGCAGGGACGTTGAATACGTGGCCAGGTACGTGTCGAGCAGCGTTAAGGACTACTACTCAGTGTTGAAGGTTGACGGCAACTTCATACCAATATACTCAACGATAAAGCGTTGCCCAACCTGCGGGAGGACCTTCACTGATGAAGTCACCACATGCCCATTCGACAACACACCACTGGTTAGCAGTGAGAGTATTGTTAACCTGCTAAGGGACCTGGCAACCGAGGTTGACCTAGTTCTAATAGGCACGGACCCGGACTCTGAGGGGGAGAAGATAGCCTGGGACGTTTACAACATGCTTAGGCCCTTCGTTCAGGACATAAGGAGGATTGAGTTTCACGAGGTCACCAAGAGGGCTATAATGAACGCCCTAGCTAACCCAAGGGGCGTCAGTGGCAGTATGGTTAAGGCGCAGCTGGTTAGGCGCATTGAGGATAGGTGGATTGGCTTCGGTCTCAGTTCATACCTCCAGAGGGCCTTCAACGACAGAAACATGTCGGCTGGTAGGGTCCAGACCCCCGTGCTAAAGTGGATAATAGACAGGTACATTGAGTACAGGAGGAATAGGGTGATTAGGCTTACCGTTAGGAAGAGACTCAGTGATGGCAGATTCATTGATGTTTCCTTTGACAGGGCCACTAATGGTGATGAAACGGCTAAGGTTAGGCATGACTTAAGGGATGTGGCTAAGAACAAGGGTGAGTTGAGGCTGGTTATCAATAAGCTTAGTGAGAGTGAAGAGGAGGTTAACCCACCCCCACCCTTCACCACGGACTCAATGCTAACCGAGGCCACCACTAGGCTTAGGGTTGGAACTGAGGAGGTTATGAGACTTGCCCAGGACCTGTTTGAAATGGGTTTAATAACGTACCACAGGACAGATAGCACCAGGGTTTCAGCGGTAGGCATTAACGTTGCTAAGGATTACATAACCAACAGGTTTGGTGAGGGTATGTTTACGGCTAGGGAGTGGGGTGCAGGTGAGGAGGGTGCCCATGAGTGTATTAGGCCTACGAGGCCCATTGATGCCGAGGAGTTGAGGAGCCTAATAGACAGCGGCGTGCTTAAGCTTAAGTTAACTAATAGGCACATAATGCTCTACGACCTGATATTCAGGAGGTTCATAGCAAGCCAAATGCCCAGCGGCGTCGTTAGGAGGATTAAGGTTGAGGTCAGGTTAATGCGCAACGGCGATGTACTATCAACTAAGAGCGATGAATTCGTAACGGGCATAGTTAAGGAGGGCTTCCTAGCCATATACCCAACCATAAGGATCACTCAATTCCCAGGATCATCAATGGAACTACCCATAACCGATGAGGATGAGGTAACCGTCAAGACTGTCCACACGACATACCCATACAGGGAGGGTGACATTGTCGCCGAGATGAAGAGAAGGGGTATAGGCAGGCCATCAACCTACGCCAAGATAATAGAGACCCTTAAGAGGAGGGGTTACGTTAAGGCAGTTGGGGCAACCAAGGTCCTAATACCCACGAAGCGCGGTGTATTAACCTACGTATGCCTATCCAGCGATAGGGAATTGGCTAAGCTATACCTAAGCACGAGGCGTAATAAGGCCCAGGAGGACGCTGAGTTCAACAATTTAATTAATCAATGCGGCGTGAACTTCAAGTGCCTCATAAGCGAGGACAGGACTAGGATGGTTGAGAAGCGCATGGACAATGTCGAGAATGGTGACGAGGACTACCTAACCGTACTCCATGAACTATTCAATGAGGCTATTAAATACGGCATAATGCCCCAAGGCCAATAAGATGAGGCGAAGGGCCTAGTATTTTTAATGCTCCTCTTTTACCGGGAATGATTTAGGTATTGCATGGTTTGATATAATTACTAAACCTTTTCCATCATCAGGATAGCGCCTTAAGGCCTTACACCATGTACCCTTAAAAGTATTGGTCAAACAATGGACCATATGTTTAACTAAGCATAATATTGTCAAATATTTGACTAAGTATGTATTTTTTGGACTAGCTGGCTAACTTTTTTGAGGTGACTTAGGTGAAGTTGGAAACGGTCTACGAGAAGGATAGGATGGTGGTCTCAATAGCCAGCTGGGCTCTACTAGCCCTGGCGCTGGCTATGCTACTAGGCGGTATATACATGCAGGTTGTTCTTCATGAAACTAAGGCCCCACTATGGCTTGGTATATTTGCCGCTCTACCACTGGCCATACCGCTTGAGCTCTGGAACTTCTCAGATCCTGACACATTATTTAGAGTTATGGCGCTACAGGATAGGTTCCTGGTGGCGTGCTTCGGATTTGCGATAGGCCTTGGCGCAATTTTACTATATGGGTTAAACTTATTCACACACCCCAACTTCGGCATTAAGGCGCTCTTCATCGGTGGCATAGTGCTTGGGGGCTTACTGTTCGGTGTTGGGGTTGGTTTAGCTGGTTACTTCCCAGGTACCATATGGATAGCCCTTGGGCAGGGTAGGAGGGATGCTGTTTACGCAGTGTTAGGTGGCCTACTTGGCGCCTTCACCTGGTCTATGATATTCGGCTGGGCTAGGGGTCCACTATGGGATGCGTTAAACTTCGGTACCGTGACGTGGCCCCAGTTGTTTGGAATACCCTTCAGTGATAAGGTTGGGATGTTTGAGGGGGCTATAGTGTTCGGCATAATAATGCTCCTGGTCTTCCTATTCCTACCCAGGTACCCCAAGCAGCCCATTAAGCACGCCTGCGGCCCACACTTGGCTGGTATTGGTAAGGAGACCACCATAAGGTTCACGGACATGATGAACGATGACATAGCGAAGTACCCTAACCAGAACAGGTTCCTGGTTGAGTTGATAAATGAGAGTAGTGTTAGGAATGCGAGGTTCATACTGGTGTTGGGTGCGGCATTCACCATAGAGGCCGTCGCAGTGATAATACTTCACCAAATCTTCGGTGAGTCAACAACCTACTCCTGGATAGGTGCCCAGTTATCTTACTTAGTTAACCCGTATTGGGCTGCTTCTAACCCATATTTCCAGCTCTTTGGCGGTATGCACATAGTTAATGGTGTACCGGTTAATAAGCCCTTCAGTGAGATTGGCTGGGAGCCCATAACAGACTTAAGCACGTTCCTAGGCGGCTTAATATCATCTCTGTTCATATCAAGGAGGTTCATGGGCTTTAAGCCGCAGATACCGAGGGTTTGGGCCCACAGGTTCAGCTACTCAACATGGAAGAGGTTCCTCGGCTCCTTCTTTGGAGCCTACCTAGTGCTCTTCGGGGCTAGGATGGCTAATGGGTGCGCCAGTGGTCACATATTGAGTGGCGACGTACAAATGGCTGTTTCAAGTTTCCTATTCTTAATAATGGTCATGATAGGCAGCATGCTAACGCTGAGGTACGTGCTCAAGCTGAAGATAAACGACTGGGGCTACGCCCAGTAACAACCCGTAAGTGATATATTAAAATTCAAAACCATAATCTTTTCCCTTCACATTCAGGTAACGCTTATAAGTGGTGCATTTTGGTTGGGTTTCATGGGTTTCAGGGTTAATATACTGGTTAAGGTGTTTGAGAGGAGGAATTCAATCATAGCCTGGGTTAACAATAAACCCATCCTGATAGTTAAGTATGGGGATAGGTTCTACGGCATGGACGCGGTCTGCGCCCACATGGGTTGCGCCCTATTAACTGACGTTAATGGTTACGTGGCCACTTGCCCAGCCCACCTGGCTAAGTACGACGTGAGGACTGGTGAGATGATTGAGAAGCCCTCAGTTAGGCCTGACGCGCCGTGCGAGTACATGCAGGTTAAGGCTCCACTAAAGACCTACAGGGTCAACGTAACCCCTGAGGGGTTCCTTGATGTCGAGGATTAAAGCAACCAGCCTCCCTAGAGGCTGCACAAAGGATGTTAACCAGGTCGTTGAGACTTAACCTACCTGTGTTTGTGTTTCTCGGACTTGGGTGGTAGCTGGCGTATATCGTTAAACCATTCAGCCTAAGGATTTTGCCGTGTTTAAAGGGGGCCTTTAAACCAAGGGCCATTAGGACACCACTCCACGCCACGGCACCAAGGGTTACAATGACCCTAGGCCTAACTAATTCCATTTCCCTCACAAACCAGTTGAAGACACAGTTCCTTAACTCAATGGTTGTGGGTTTATTGCCAGGTGGTGCGCACTTAACTACAGAGGTTATGTAAACGCACTTAACAATGGTCCCATCAGCCCTATTAATGCTGTATGGGTTATTGGATAAACCGCATTGGTGAAGCGCCTTGAAGAGGAATTGGGCACTTGAATCACCGGTAAACATCCTCCCAGTCCTATTACCGCCATGGGCTGCCGGAGCCAGGCCAACTATCATTAACCTTGAATTGCTTAAATCACCCCACGGTGGTACAGGTCTCCCCCAGTACTCCTCACCCATAAACCTAGGTGATGGTTTAACACTCTCCCTATACTTAACTAACCTATCACACAACCTGCATTTGACCAGTGACTCCACGAGTTCTTGATATTTCACGTTGATGTTCATTAGCCTTAGGTAAATCCATGGCTGGTTTAAAAGGGAATCTGCCGTTACTTAAGCCACTTGTCAAGGCCCATGGACCTAGCCCCCTTAACCTTACCCTCAACCTTAACCTCCCTGCACTCACGGTATTCATCAGGTTCAATTATGTCCACAGCGCCGTTGCTGTAATCAATTATGAATGGTGAACCAGCCCCCTCGAAGGCTACGTTAACCACTGTTGATTCACCTAGCCTAACGCACCTGACCCTTGAACGGTGAGCATGGCCATGTATAGCCAAGACCCTAGCTGTTGATAATGCATATTCAAGTCTCCTCGTCCCTAGGAATGGGTAATTAGCCTCATCCTCACCCTCAAGGGTCGCGTATGTTGGTGAATAGTGCGTTAAAAGTATGGCTCCTCTAAGCCCCCTAAGCCTACTGATTAACCAATCACCCCTCCTTCTATACACTTCCCCAATATTTTTAACATTCCTCTCCTGCCACTTGGTTGGCCTATCCAAGATACCTCTGGATCCGATTACCCTCACATTGTTAACCACCACCTCCTCATCATTAAGCAGTATCATACCGTTCAATCCCCTTAACCCTCTCAGCTTCTCATCATACTCCTCGTTACCTGGTACAGCTATTATTGAGTCCGCCTTACCTTTAAGTAGATCCAGGATGACCCTGTAGTACTCAACCCTACCACCGTCAACCATGTCACCGGCTAATAGTGCAACATCAACATGGTCAATACTTGCTAAACTATCCTTAAACTCACCCAGGTGGTGTGGTGAATGAACATCAGAGGTAGCCAGTATCCTCACGTTGATTAAGAGCTAAAAGCCACTTATTAACACTTCGCACAGGCCCCAGTTAAGCAGGTGGGTGGCTCATGGCGTCGGTTAAGTACCAGGGTAGGAATTTGGCTTTTAAACTAGTTAACCACATTCTAGTGCTATCAGACCCAGCCCCCGTGGTTAAGAGGTGCCTAAGGCAATTGGGTATTGGCTTAGTTGAAATTTGCGGTAGGAGGTTTAAGACTAGGCATGTGGCGGTGGTGGCTATTGGCAAGGCCGCCCCTAGGCTTATCGACGGTGCACTGGGTTCCATTGAGGCGACGAGGGCTTTAGCCGTGATACCCAGGGGTTGGGTTAAGCCTAGGGTTAGTGGTGTTGAGGTTATTGAATCCACGCACCCACTGCCAAGCGACCTAAGCATCAAGGCGGCTGAGGAGATCATTGAATTATCTAGGACGCTGGGCAGGGGTGACTTGGTCATCTTCCTAATCAGTGGCGGTGGTAGTGCCCTGGTGGAGTTGCCTAGGCCACCCTTAACAATCGAGGACTTGACGGAGTTGAATAGGCTAATGTTGAGTTCAGGCATGAGCATCAGTGAGATTAATACAGTGCGTAAGCACGTTTCAATGGTTAAGGGGGGTCAATTGGCCAGGTACTTCACAAGTAGGGGCATCAGCGTCGTTGGGTTGTACGTGAGTGACGTACCTGGTGATGATCCATCACTAATAGCCAGTGGACCAACGGTGCCCGATAAGTCTAGTTTCGTAGACGCAGTCAATGTGCTTAAGGTTAGGGGGATCTGGGGTAGTGCGCCAGCGGTGGTTAAGAGCCTCCTTGAGGACGGCGTTAAGGGAGTGGTGCCTGAAACGCCGAAGAGGCTGAGGGCGTTTAATAGGGTTATCTTAACCAACATGGACGTTTTAAGAGGTTTAAAGACCAGGTTAAGTGAACTTGGGCTTAGGTCAGTTATACTGACGTCTAGGCTTGAGGGTGAGGCTAGGGAGGTTGGGAGGGCCTTGGCGTCAGTGGCCCTGGACTCGGCCAGGAGGGGTACGTTGCTGAGGAAGGGTGTTTTACTGGCTGGTGGTGAACCAACCGTGACGGTTAGGGGTGGTGGTAGGGGTGGTAGGACGATGGAGTTGGCCGCCTCCTTCGCCAAGTCCGTCAGTGGCCAAGGCAAGGTATCAATACTAACCCTAGCCACCGACGGCATTGACGGCAACACAGATGCCGCAGGTGCCTACGCCGACCACACCACGGAGTCTAGGGCGTTGGCTGCTGGTTTAAGCATTGACGAGTCCCTGTCCAATAACGACACGTATACATTGTTCAATAGGCTAAACGACCTAGTCGTAACCGGCCCCACGGGTACTCAGGTTAACATGGTTTCGCTCATACTGGTTAACGTGACTGGTGGCTAACCGTTAATAGGCCTGTTGAGGTAATGCCTAACCGCCTCCATGATGACAAGCACCACCAGTGAAACGAGTAATGTGGCTGCGGCGTAGCTTAACGCCGGCTCTAGCCCATATGTTTCGTAGTAGTACCACACAAGCACTGAGGTTGGGTAGACGTAGTTGAACAGTGGTGGGGTGATTACGTAGTAGGCTACTAGGGCTATTGAACCGAATTCACTTATGGCCCTAGCCCATGCCAGTAGATAGGACTCCACCACCTCGCCAATTGTCATGGGTAGTATTAATTTTGTGAAGACACGCATCCTACTCATGCCGATGGCTAACCCAACATCCTCATAAACTGGGTCAATCCTCTCGAAGACTTGGACCAGTGAACCTACGGCTATTGGTGAAGATACTATGAAGTAGGCCAGTACTAGGCCGAGCAGTGAGTTCACTATGGGTAGTCGCCTAACTAGGGGTATTGGTGATAGGGGTGACGCCATTATGAGTATCGCTAAGCCAACCACGGTGTGGGGTATGGTTATTGGTGAGGATAATAACGCCGAGGTGACCCTACTAGCCCATCCAGGTATCATACCCCTTGCTAACGCATACGCGACAGGGGCGCCCAGTAATAGGCCAAGTGCTGCCGCAGCCATGGCACCCGTGAAGGTTAAGGTTAGGCTTTGCGTGAATTGGCTGTTAGTGAATATGGACAGCAGATTAAGGGGGTCCGCTAAACCCATGTATATGAGCGTAGCCAGTGGTGCTACTAATAAAATCAGTAGTATCACTACTGAGAAGTAGAAGGGTAGGTAACCGTTATCCATTGTAGACCACCTCACTTGAATTCACCAACAGCCTCAACTGGGTGGGTACCTGGGTTAAGTTGCCGTAGATTATGGCCGGTTTAATTGGGGCTATGCCCAGCCCCCTCATTAACTCACGGCCACGGTGAGATATCAGAAACAGTATCAGCTTAACGGCCTCATCCTTATACCTATACTGGTTTGGTATCGTCACGGCCAGTTGAATAGGTGCCCCCCTTATGACGAATGGCTTCCCATTAACGGTTATTGTGACTGATGCCTCAGAGTAAAGGTTACTGTAACTGGGGTCACCGAGGTTAATCATGGGTGGTAGTGGGAAGTAGGGCAGGTTAGCCACCTCAGCCGAGGACTTGTATATGGCTATGTCGAACAGAACCTTACCTAACTGTAGAGGACCCAATAGCTCACTCCCCGCCAAAACCTCATACACCTCCCCAGTCCTATTCAATTCATTAAACAGGTTAACATAATAACCCACCCCAATACCTGAGGCTATGCCGGCTAGTTGAAGAACCATTAAAGCCCTATACCCCTCAGGGTCAGTGTTGGGGTTTGAGGTTCCTATTACATAAGCCCCATACCCCCTGGCAAGGCTAATAGTGTAGTTTGAGAACATTAGGTTGAGGAACTTGACCGTTAGGTTAACCGCTAATTGGTAATTGCCGGTCTCTAGGGCTGTCGCCTCCTCCGCTGTTAGGTTCTTAACCTCACCCATTAGTGGCTCTGGGAGTTTGGGTGAGTAGGCTATCACCATTTCATCGCCGGCTATGGCAATGTACCAGCTCGCATCGTGACTAGGGTACAATATTGACGTCAAAATGTACGGATCTATGGAGGCGTATATCCCGTAGTAACCCGGGTTAAGCAGGACCTGCCTAGCAGCCTCAACAGAACCCATAGCCGTTATTGCAACTGGGACACCAGCCTCAACGCCAGCCTCCTTAAACAACTCAGCATACAGCGAGGCGGTTATAACCGGGATCCTGGGGTTGGCATTACCCCTACCCGCAAGCAAGTAATACCCAGTGAGTAATCCAGTGATTAAAGTAAGAGCCGCTATAATAACTATTGTGGTCTTCATAAACTGCATGACGTATTCCTTGGCTTATTACACTTACTCTCATATTATTGAAAGATTAACATCAGCATCACCTACCCCTCTTACTAATCATCAAGGCTTCCCCACTAAGGCTTCACGGATACTAAAACATCTCCATCGTTAACCTTGATTAACCTGCCATTAGCCTTACTAAAAAGCATGATACCGCTCCTCCTGGCTGCTATAGTAACCCTACTACCCGCGGTGGGGGTTAGGTTAGTTGCCATCTTTAAGACGCGGCCATTGACGTTGACCAAGACCAAGTTGTAATTGCCTTGAAACTCCACGGCTTCAACAACCCCAGTACCGATTTCAACGTAGTCCTTTAAACCAGGGTCATCGCTGGCTATTGTTAAGTCCCCTGGCCTAACCCCAAGGTAAACCTCCCTGGCTTCCCGTGAAAGAGGATTGGTAATCACGGCCTCGATTACGTTAAGTTCACCCATTAGGCCAGCCACCTCCAATGAGGCTGGTTCCCTGTACAGGCTGGCTGGTTCGCCGACTTGGGCAACCCTACCCTTAATAATCACGGCAGCCTCATCAACCAGGTTAATTACGTCTGATGGGTCATTACTGGCTATGATAACCGTTATTCCAAGTCTCCTCTGAATGCCCCTAACCAACTCCCTGGCCGTAGGCCTGTATCTAGCGTCGAGGTTGCTGAATGGTTCATCCATTAGGAGTATGCTGGGGTTACTCACGAGGGCCCTGGCTATGGCCACCCTCTGCTGTTGCCCGCTGGACAACTGGGTTGGGTACCTACCCAGCAGGTCGCTGATTTCAAGCTCCTCAGCTATTAACCTGACTGACCTATCCACCTCAAGCCTGGGTACATGCCTAACCCTGAGGGGTAAGGCTACGTTATCGTAGACTGTCATGTGCGGGTATAGGCCTAGGTTCTGAAACACAACCCCAACACCCCTTTTAGCCGGTGGTATGAATACGCCAGCCTCAGGTGAGGCAACCAGCACCCCATTAATCCAAACCTCACCACTTGTCGGCTTATTCAAGCCAGCTATTATTCTGAGTAGGGTCGTCTTCCCTGCCCCATTAGGCCCAATTAACGCGAATAACCTACCCTTACTAATCGATAAATCAATGCCGTTCAACGCCACAACATCTCCATACACCTTAACCAGGCGCCTAACCTCAACACTACTCATGCCAAGGCTTAGCACCGGGACAGTGTTTAAAAACCATTAATGTTAAGGTGCCATAACTGGTGAGCCACGTAAATCCTAGGCCGGTTAAGCCGTGGATTATGATCGCCGGTGGTTGATCCACATACCTTATAAGGTAATTGCCTAACCGCCATATTAAATTAACGAGCCCAGTAATCCCAGCTTCAGTGAGGATGCTACGGCTAGGCAGGATACAGTTACCAATAGCACTAGGGCTGAGGCAACCTCAGCCAGCTTAATTGCCGTGAGTAGGTCGTTGTAGCTGGGTAATTCACCCTCACCAACCCTGTACTCATTAACCTTCTCCAAAACCACACCCAGCACTGATGATGCAGCCGCCAGGGGGTGGCCAGCGTTTATGCTCCTGGTGGCTGACCTGTACCTAAGGTAGGTGCCTAGGTTAGGTCTCCTCCCTATTAATAGGCTCGCCAGCATTATTAACAACGCGGTTAACCTGGCTGGTACATAGTTAAGTATGGAATCTACCTTAGCCGAGAACCAGCCCACCCGCCTATAGGGTTCGTCTATGTAGCCTAGTGCACTATCCATGGTGTTGGCCAGTCTCTGCAGCATAGCCCCCACCGGACCCATGATTACTAGGTAAAGTAGTGGTGATGAGAATCCGTCCACTAGGCTCTCGAAGAGTGATTCAATTACTGCTGAGTGGACGTGGGGTTCATCGAGGACCCACACGTTCCTCCTAACCAACTGCTGGGCAAGCCCCCTGGCGCTGGTTAAATCCCCCGATTCAACAGCCTTAACGTAATCCCTAGCAATATTCAGGAGTAGCCTTAGTGAGACGCTTAACTTAATGACAAAGCCCACGTAGATTAACATGATTATGATGATTAAGGCATTACCCAGGGGGATGATGAAGACTGGCGCCGTGTAGGCTATTAGGATGGGTAGCGTTGAGAGGAACCACACAACCACCCCCCACGCCCTGCCTGAGTACGGCCTATACAGCCTTATGGCTAGGCTGTACGTTAAGTGAACTGGGTGGATGAGATACATGAAGCCCCTATGCATTGGGTATGCGTAATCCATCAACAGGGCCACGGCTAGGGCTATTAGTAGGTAGGGTATGCCCATGCTGGGTTGCTTAACTTAAGGTTAAGTTTTTTAAGAATAGCACCTGGGGCGTAGCCGTGGAGTTGAAGTCAACAAACCCCCACTTGAGGATGACGGTTAGGTTCCTTAAGAAGGCTCATAGGCAGTACAACGCCGCCCTATGGGCCACTGTGGCTGAACTGCTTAGTAGGCCTAGGAGGAGTAGGGTTATTGTTAACGTGGGTGAGTTAAACAGGCTACTCAACGACGGTGACATAGCTGTCGTGCCGGGTAAGGTTCTTGGCGACGGTGAGTTGAGTAAAAAAGTCACTGTGGCCGCTTGGTCATTCTCAAAGACAGCCATTGATAAGATTAAGGCTGTTGGTGGTGAGGCAATAACGATACCTGAACTGGTTAGGAGGATGCCCAAGCCAAGTGGTGTTAAGTTAATCACCTGATCAACCTAGTCTCCTTAAGTTTCCTAATCTCCTCATCCCTAAGAGCCTTCCTCCTCGCCCCCTCCTCGAAGAGCCTCCTCTCATAGTCATTGGCCGGCTGGTACTGTGGAACTGGTTGGGGCCTTCCCTTGTCGTCAATGGCCACGTAGGTGTAGTAGGCCGTGCAAACCCTCTTAACATTACCGTAGGCATCCTCAGTGGTCACGTGGATGAGGGTCTCTAGGCTACTCCTCCCCACGTAGGTTACCCCTGCGGCAATCCTAACAATCTCACCTGTACGTATGGGGGAGTAGAAGATTGTGTCGTCTATTGAGCCTGTGACCACCACGGACTTAGTGTATTCACTTGCCAGTGACGCGGCTATGTTGTCTATCCAAGCCAATAACCTACCTGCCGAAACCATGTTAGCCATGAAGGCGTCCTGGGGTGTAACCCACCTGCTTGACTCAACCCTCCACCTAAGGCCCTCCGTCGGATCCTTAACATTATACCTCTCCTCACGCCTATTGGCAATCCTACCCTTCCTAGCCTCATACCTAGCCTTAGCGTTGTTGTAGATCATCAATTCATCAGGGTTTGGCTTGAGTTCGTTCTTAACTAACCTGGGTTGCCCATACTCATCAACGGCCACGTAGGAGGCAGTGGTCATGGTCATTACTACCTCCTCGCCGTTGTGCCTCCTGATTGCCTCAATGTAAGTCTCCATTGATGACCTACCCACGTACTCGACCCTAGCCCTAAGCGTCACGGTATCCCCTATGAAGGCTGGGGCTAGGAAGAAGTGCCTATCCATGTAAGCCAGCACAGTTGGCCCCCTTGAGAACTTGACCGTAGCCACCGTGCCAACGTTGGCTATCCACTCAAGGATTCTACCACCGAATAATCTACCTATTGAATTGGCGTCAAAGGGCTGAACCATCTCGAGCATTACCACTTCAGTATCCCTCACGCTAACCATGTCTTAAAATGCCGGTGAGGGCCTTAATAAAGATGATTTGTTTTTAACCGCACCGCCGCACGGGGGGCCGCCATCCTAGACCGCTAGACCACGGCCGCCTAGGGTCAATAAAGCCAATGGTTTATTAACTTTTCCACCCACACCCGTCATTAAGCTACATGCTGGTTTAGGCTAGGCTTCACGTGAATTTTTCAAAATCCTGGAAGAAAGCTTATTTAGATTACGTTAATTTAAGAAGCTAGTTGGAATGCAGGAACAACCGCTGATTAGCCATGTGGTGGAGTTGATTGACAGGCTGAGGAAGGCACTCTACGCCATCCTAGTGGCCTTTATCCTAGTCTTCGCCTTCAAGTACAGCATAGTTGACGTTAACCCACCGGGCATACCAATCATAGTGCCGATGCCCTCCATAGATGACTCATTCTCAGTCTCGGTTATAAAATTCTTCATACATGCAATGGTGCCCAGGGGAGTTGAGATAATAACGTTATCACCCTTTGACCCTCTTCTGGCAGCTGCCCAAGTATCCTTATTCCTGGCCATAGTGATAGCCCTACCAATAATCCTATGGGAGTTCTGGGCCTTCGTATCGCCGGGGCTTTACGAGCATGAGAAGCGTGCGCTTAAGGCATCGGTGCTACCTGCAATGGGCCTCTTCGCCCTAGGTGCCTTATTCGCCTACCTAATCGTAATACCCGTCATGTTTGACTTCTTCCTGCTCTACGCTAAGGCGCTTAATGTTGCACCGACAATAAGCTTAAGGTCCTTTGTTCAGTTTATACTGGCTTTAATGTTCTCAATGGGCTTAGCCTTCCAGACCCCGTTAATAATGGTGCTGTTGACCAAGTTCAGACTGGTTAAGGCATCCACCTGGTGGCGGTACTGGCGCTGGGGAGTCCTAGTTAGCTTCATATTTGCACTAATAATTTCACCAGGAACTACTGGAGGAGTTATTGAAACTATAATAGGGGTAACCATGTCCATGCTCTACATAACCGGTGCCGCCATCTCAACGATGATTAGTAGGAAAAGAGAAAAAGAGTAAAATCTCGTACTTACTATAAAATTGACAAATTAATTAAACAGTCAAATTTATGACTAAGTTAGAAAGATTAAATAGGCTAACGGCAATCACTAATATGGTTCACCTCGTTAATGGAGTTGCCTTGGACATGGTTCACATGATTATACTCAAGTATTTGATACTAGGGTCTAGGTCTAAGGAGTTGAATGGTCATTATGCTGAGGGCTTTTCACTATATAAAATATCCATGATCGAAAACGTGAGCATAGCCACTCTTTACAGGAGGGCTCTGGAATTAATGAACTACGGCATATTAGCTAAGATGAGTAGGGGTAATTATACAGTCACCACTAAGGGTTACTTCACAATACTGTACCTTTACATTACTAGAAGCAGGTTGGTTGATAATGAGCTAGCCACCGCAAGTCTAAGGAGACTTAAGCAGAATTGGGGACTGGAGGAGTTCAGTGATGATGAGGTGTTCAACTACGTGAAGCTGCTGGTTAAGGGTATGGAGAGGCGTAGGCTCAGCGTACTGGGTATTTGCGTAGACTCATTCCCAAGGACAGTGTTCTTGGTATTACCTGAGAAGTTTAAGAAGAAGCCAGTGAGGGAGGCGATAAGCGAATACGTGGGCGATGAAGCCCTTGTCAAGCCGGCTGAGAGGGTTATAGCCAAGGCAATACTGGAACTCTTCCCAACGGTAACCCTCAAGGATGGCTGCGAGGCTGCATTGATGGTTTGGGGTCGTCAGGGTGACGCGATTAGGTATAGGACATTAGCCTTAAGGTGTAGAATTCACGGGTATACGCTGGGCGAGTGCCCAGTTGCCAATAACCTAGTTAATTTCCTACTACATTAACAGACACACCTCCCTGAATTTCTAACTCGTGAAAGTTAAATTCACGCCACTTCATAATTAAATCATTCACTTTTCCCCGGCCTGAAAGTAAGCCTTAAGGTGATTGGTTGATCTTAAAGGTTGAGCGTTATGAGTGGATGGGGCCCATACATGCCACCTGGCTTTCACATGATATGGGGCTGGCGCATTGCAGCTGCAGTATTCTTAACGGCGCTTGGCAGCATGGCAATGCTGCTGGCGGCGTTCTATGATGTTAGGGGTAAGGGTGGGAGGATGACTAAGATTAACATAACCGCCGGCTGGATATTCATACTTGCAGCCTTAGCATTCTTCATAATAGACCTGGGTCAACCGCCGAGGGCCGGTAACATAATATTCATTGGGTATCCCCACGGTAGGTTGGCTCAGTCATGGATGGACTGGGGTGTTATGTTTCTTGGGGGCATGGTCATATGGGGATTAATATACCTGGTCATGCTTTACCTACCATCACTGGCAGCCTCAATACTGGGTGGGGGGCTTAGGCTAGCTAGGTTAACCCTAGACTACCTGGTTATGATAACTGGCATAGCTGCAACAATATACACGGCCTTCCTATTCGCGGCTGCTGGAGGTAAGTCATACTGGTGGAACGGTGCCTTACCAATACTTTGGTTATCCTCAGGGCTTGGTTACGGCGCAGCCTTCTCACTATTAGTGGCGAGATTCTTCTATACACCAGGTATTAAGACTGATGGTGGGGCCTTTGATGCTAGGCATTTGATTCATGAATTAGGCTGGGTAGATTTACTTGCAGTGATCTTCGAGGGCTTTTCATGGGCCCTATTCTTAACCGTGGCCTACGCAAACCATTATGAGGCTAGGATACCGTTAACTCAACTTCTGCTGCAGACCTACGCACCGTACTTCTGGGGCTTCGTCATAACCTTAGGCATAGCAATACCACTGCTCCTTGAGATTGCCCTACTCAAGGTTGACCCAATGGGCACCTTCGCCAAGTGGGCTATCCCAGTAATATTCATAGCCGTCATAATAGGAGGCTACATGCTTAGGTACATAGTGATAGCGGTAGCCTACTACTATGCCCCGTTCACACCGCTGGTTAATGCAAAGCCCCAATGGGGCCCATGGTGGGGGTGAGGGGGTATGGCAGAAGTCACGTTAACTAGAAGGGACTTCCTGAAGCTGGTTGGGGCAACAGCGGTAGTCACTGGGGTTTACCTAGCTGCCAGGAAGGAGATGTACCTATTCAGCCAGGTCTTTGAGCAGAGTAGTGGTGCATCTGGGATACCTAGTGATGTTGTCGCCTTTACAACCTGCTACGGCTGCCTAGGCAGGTGCAATGTTGAGGTCATAATTAGTGGACAGACGAAGCTCCCCAGGTACATAGCTGGGTCCATATTCACCAGGAACCAAGGTGCCACATGCGACATAGGCGCATCAACAATGCTCCACTACCTAAGCCCAGCGAGACTTAGGTCACCATTACTGAGGGTGCCAACAAGTGAGAGATGTGAGGGTGACTTCATCGAGATATCGTATGACGACATGCTTGACATATTGATAAATGGCGATAACGCATCATTCCTAACCCAGAGGGGTTGGAAGTACGGCTTCCTAGGGCTTAAGCAGATCAGGGAGTGCTGCCCATACAAGTTCGTCTACTTCACAGGCAGGGATCAATACAACCCAACGGAGAACACGTGGTTCGCAGCAATGTTCGGCACACCAAATCAAGGAGGTCACGGCGGCTTCTGCGCAGCTGCTGTTGCCTCCGGTGGATCATATGCAATGGGCGGTACTTGGTGGGAGTATGGTGCTTGGGACAGTGATTATACAAAGCTACTGATAATAGCCGGCATGACCCAGGACCACTTCCCAACAATAGCGAGGCGTGAGGTGATCAAGGTAATACAGAACGGTGGTGAAGTCATATACATGTCGCCGGAGAGGATCGGCAACTTCGCGCAGGTGGCTAATGAGTGGATACCTGTAATACCAGGCACAGACGGCATGGTGGTTTGGTCCGTAATACACGAGTTATTCGAGATGAGGGAGCAGGGAATACACTCAATCGATGAGGACTACCTTAAGTGGTACACGAACGCACCCTGGCTTGTCATAACTAACCCGGACGGCTCAATAATACCACCACAGGCGCCCAATGTTGGGTTATTCGCAAGGATGAAGAACAAGAATGGTGACTGGGTGCCAATAGTCAAGGGTAGTGATGGCAACCTCTACCCATTCACCGACATACCCTGGCAAAACGGTGTTGAGCCAGTCCTGGAGTGGCAGGGAACAATAACAATACCAGTATCCCCCGACTCGGACCAAACCATAACACTAAACGTTAGGACCGCCTTCAGCATACTCAAGGAAATAGCACTGCAGGATAAGTGGAGTCCGGAGAACGTTGAGGCCACTTGGGGAACGCCACCTGCCTACAAGATTAGGGAGTTGGCGCAGAAAATAGTGAACCTACTCAACTACGGTAGGGTTGTGGTAAATGCTAAGTGGACCGATTACCTAGGTAGGGAGCATGATTACTATATCGGTACACCATTCTCGGCATACATAATGAGGGGCATATCTGCGCATACCAATGGTTTCCAGACCGCAAGGGCTTTTGCTCTGTTATTTGCATTAGTTGGTGCCCTAGACACACCAGGTGGGTTCGCCTACAAGGCACCAGCCCCATGGCCTATACCCGACGGTGACTATTGGCCAGCATATATAACCCCACCTGATCCAAGGATGAATATCACGCAGGATGACTACAACTCCAACCCAAGCCTATACACTGGACCAAATGGTGAGAGGCTCATTGGGGTTGCGGGTGGTACGATGATTCAGGAGAGGATATTAAATGATGGTACGGTGCAGATACTAAGTGTTGAGAAGGTTCCATATCCAAAGGCGATACACGTAACCACAAAGGTCATTGTATACACGCCAGACCAAATGGTCGTTGATGAGAATGGGCATCCACTGCTCATTGATAGGGCCTTCAGCTGGGAGTTCCCATTCCCGCTGCATAGGAGTTATACTGCAGTTAACATAGATGCTGGCCTTGAGTGGCCGTACAGGATTGAGTTCCTGCTATGGCACATAACCAACGAATACTGGGACAATGCCTACGACTTAGATAAGGACCTTGGATTACTCAGGATGAAGGACAGTGATGGTAGGTATAGGATACCATTCGTGGCGCAGGTGGATACATTCTACGGAGGATCTGTGCCCTGTGTTGACTTAGTAATACCGGATACAACGTTCTTTGAGAGGTACGGCGAGCACAGCCTATTGGATAGACCAAACTCGTCAGTCCATGGACCCTCTGACAACATTGAGTGGCCAATACTACCGCCATTGTTTAATGAGGTTAAGCCGTGGAGTGACGGCGAGATCATACTGGGCACTAAGATGGGGTTACCAGGTTTTGTCACGGATACTGGGGAGCCCATGTACCCGAACCTGATGTATGACTGGTTGTGGAAGTGGCAAATTGCACCTGGCGTTGGTGTCCTATACATGGCCAGGGGTACTGATGGTACATCATGCTGCAAGGGTGAGCCTAATCCCAACCAGATAAAGATGTACGTGTACCCAGGCTTCATAAATGCCGCAGCCTACTCAAGCAGTGAAACATACCCGGCACCACAGAAGGTGCCCGTAACCAATGGAGTCTACCCACCTGGTGTATCACCAGGCACGCAGACAGTCGGTCATGCCTTCGCTTACTATGAATTACCGCTGGAGATTAGGTACTATAGGCATGTGAATAAGGGCTACCTTGAGTGGGCGGCTAGTGTAAGCATGATGCCCTATGCTAAGCCCGTAATAATACCGATATACTCAGAAATAATAATGAAGTTTATACTGGCTGCCTACGGATTATGGAAAGGCAAGAACGCCTACTTCTACTACATGTACCAGAAGACTGGTGACTCAACGTACCTACAGTTAGCTGAGAAGAACAATACTCCGCCAAGTGATTGGTGGGGTACTCATGTTGCCCAGATAATTAAGCAGTTCTACCACCCACTACCAGTTTGGTATGAGCCACTTGACTGGATAGCTCCAGACGGATCTTCACCAAACGAATACCCATTGGCCACGCTAAACAGGAAGTCGAATCCTTGGTTCTACCACACCTGGGAGCTCCACCACCCATGGCTTAGGCAGATTTTGCCATACTCGATGATTTGGATGAACCCGAAGACGGCTGCCCAATACGGGATTAAGAATGGTGATTGGGTTGAGTTAACCAGTAGGGGTGGTGAGATAGCTAGGGGGCAGGTATTCCTAACGGAGGCCATAGCGCCAGGCGTGGTTGGCTACTGGAAGTCTAGGAACGCCAGGGCTGGCATGATGGCCCTGCCACCTAATGCAGTGGAGACCGTGAAGGGGTTCATGTTCAACGACATATACGTCTACACCAGGGCTAATAGCCAGGGTGGTGTGCCCAATAGCCAGTACACTGTGAATGGCTTAATAAGTGCGGTACAGAGCGGTAACTACCCAACGCTGAACCTCGATCCATTTGCCGGTAAGACTGCCTGGGGCGACCTTAGGGTGAAGGTTGTTAGGATCGCTAATGATAAGCCATACTCAGCGTGGGGTAATGCTGATCCGATAGTTAAGACACCGCCGAAGCTGATAGTTGGTAGTGAGGCTTGGAATATCAAGGTGTTCAACTACAACGCCTATAAGAGTCCTGAGGAGATGGGTATAAGCTGGTATGAGGTGAACTCATCGTGGCTGCAGTTCCAAGAGACAATAAGGCACTCCATGGGCTACTCCTTCAGTAGCGCCACGACACCACCCTCTGATTCAAAATCAAACACGGCGGATCCCAGGGGGAATGGTAATAGACAGGGGTGACCTGAATGGTCCAGTTAGCAATACTCACAGACCTAAGCAAATGCTTTGGATGCAACGCATGCATGCTGGCATGTAAGGAGTGGCACTCCAGCGGCTGCTATGGCCCAATGACGGACCTTGACCCCTGGGGCCCTGAGCCGGGTAAGGGGCCGTGGTCCGTGTTCTTCTTAAGGGTGTTGCATGTTGAGGTTGGGGAGTTTCCGAACACGAAGACGTTTAGTGTACCCATAAGCTGCTTCCACTGCAGGAACCCAGCATGCACCACCGTTTGCCCAACGGGTGCTATATATAAGAGGAAGGAGGATGGCGTCGTCGTCATTAACTACGATGTTTGCATAGGGTGCAGGTATTGCGAGAACGCATGCCCATATGGCAATATAATATTTGACCCAGTGGAGGGTGTTAGCAAGAAGTGCGTCTTAGCCATTGACAGGATTTACAATGAGTCACTGCCACTGTATGAGAGGATACCGCCATGTGTCAGGAATTGCCCAGCTGGGGCTAGGATATTTGGTGATATGGATGATCCCAACAGCATAATATACAGGACTGCGGTGAGAAAGGGTGCTGTACCAATGGGTGCCGAGTACGGTACTGACCCACCGAGCCTATACATAATGCCAGGGGTACAGACCAATGAATCAACGCGTATAGTGACCAAGGAGGAGCCTGATGAATTCGCCCTAAGGACTGGGGCAGCTGACTTACCAACAATACTGAGTAAGCTTAGTGGCGTTAAACCATCAGGTGGCCATTGTAAGGTTGAGAGTGTTGGTAATTCTAAGGGGTATGGTACATGAGCGTGGTTGAGCTAAGTAGTATTAAAAAGAATTTAGCTATTTCAAGATCCATAATATACGACTTCTTATCATCACTCTACCTATACCCATATAACCTGGATGATTACGGCAAATTTGTTAAGAGCAAAATACCCGTGGTTAAGGATGCCGTTAAGGGTTTAGGCAGTATATATGACTTCAGTGAGCTTGTTGATGTAATAGCCTATGCGGAGCGGGTTAACGACTATGATGCGTTAACTGAGATAGAGGTTGACTTAACTAAGGTGGATTACGGTGTACCACCCTACGAGGGTTACATACATAGAGGTTACTTTGACGTGGGTGTTGAAGCCATGGTTAACTCCATATACTCGGAGTTCGGTATGGGCGTTAACAAGGGTTTCAGGGATCTTAGGGGTGATCACATAGTGGTTGAGCTATCCTTCATGAGTTACCTAGCCTATAAGAGTTATGAGGACTTCAAGGACTACGGTAGGTATCTTGACGCTGAGGTTAGCTTTCTAACCAACCACCTGGCTGTTTGGGTGCCCATATTCGTCACTAGGGCCCTTAACCTCAAGTTGAAGACGGAGTACGTTAAGGGTATCTTAAGGTTCACGAGGAGTTTCATTCAAAAGGATAAGGAGGTTCTCCACGACCTAAGTGACCTGCCATGAGCGAGAAGGTAAGGATTATTAATGAGGAGGATTTAGACAAGTTAAAGGAGGGTGATAACGCAGGTCCAATAGTTATCGTGACCAATCAACTTGAGATAGTTAGTAGGCGATTGAAGTCTTCACACCCCATAAACTTATACGTGGTTAAGAGGGGTGATGAGAAGAGGCTATCGGTTTTAATAGCCCAGTTAAGGGTTAGGAGGGTTAACCCAGTTCCTATAACCGAAGATAATGCCTTAACCAGGAGAGAATTCTTAATGGGCAGGTTAAGTAAAGTCAAACTGGTTAATGCACCAGTCGTCTTCAGTGAATCCTGTATAGCCAGGTACGGCTGCACCAGGTGTGTTGATTCATGCCCCAGCGGTGCCTTAACTATAAAAGATAAATCGGTGAATGTGAATCCCAGTAAATGCATTGAGTGCGGCGTATGCGTCTCCGAATGCCCAACAGGCGCCTTGGCCATGGCTGGTGCTGATGATGAAGAATACACGGTGGCCATAAACGAGGCTTCTAGAGCTGGGTTCAGGAGGTTAAGGTTTACGTGCATATACGATGAATCACCAAGTAGTGGCGATGAATTCACATATAAGTTACCATGCATAGCCTCAGTTGGCCCTGAGTGGCTAACAATGGCCCTAACGCTATTTAACGAAGTCTCAATCACATGTCCCAATGAGTCGTGTAAGCTAAAAGGCTTAGATAAAGTAAAGGGGTTAATAGACAACTTAGCCAAGGTCATTAATGTTGAGGTTAATGGATTAACAATTAAGGTACCTAAGGAACCTGAAAACCATCCAACCTACGTTGGCTTGAGGAGGAGTGACTACTCTAATGCCCTTAAGGCTATGAAGCACATATCTAAGGGTGAGGTTACCCAGGGCTTAAAGATATTTAACGTTAAGATAGATAATGATAAATGTTCCTTCTGCGGTGTTTGCTTCGCCAAGTGCCCGCTCAAGGCCTTTGACGTTGATAACACCCAAGGCTTACCAACACTCAAGTTTAATCCACTTAAGTGCGTTGGGTGTGGGTATTGTGTGAATGCCTGCCCTGAGAAGGCCATGAATATTGAGCCAGGTGTGATTAATGATGAGTGGGTTGTTAAGGTTAAGGATGAGGTGGTTAGGTGTAGGATGTGTGGTAAGCCATTCGATACGTTAAGGCACATAAAGGCCACGAAGGCTAGGCTAGGTATTAAGGGTGACCCTGAGTGGCTTTACCTATGCCCAGACTGCAGGAGATATTACACGGCAAAGCAGATGCTTAAGGCAAATCTCAAACCCCTTAACTAAGGATTATACTTAACAGGAAGCAAATTATCTATTACATGGTTCAGGGCGCGTGGATTCTTAATCACCTTGTCATTCGGTTAAGGTCTCATCACCGGGTGAAGTTGCCTTATGGTTAGTTTTAAACTTACCACTAGGTTACAGGCCAATGGAATGACTTAGGGTCTAAGCTGGTGCACAGCTTAGATTAATTTTGCGGCCTATTCTACGAGGAAAGGGTAGAGGAGGTATTGGTTATGTGGGACGCATAACTTATAAACTCCATATAATTAATGTTAACCCATGGGTACTGTTAATGTTAACAAGCCTGTCACCTCAATGCTTAGTGAGTTAAGTAGTGACCTAGCTAGGGATGACCTAGTTCTAGTTGAGAGGATGCCGCAGATAAAGGAGACTGAGAGGTACAGGGACGTGGTGATTAGTATGCTTAGGGAATTCCACATAACGCTGGTGCTAGTTAGGCTAGTTTTCAGGAGTGGGGAGGTTAAGGGTTACGTCTTCCTAATCAAGGGTGATGTGGGTGGTGAGACACCCAGTAGTGGGCATGTTGAGGGTTATGTGATAGTCAGGGATCACAGGGGCAGGGTGACTAAGTACATTTATAACCCTGAGGATGCCCCATTAGACTACCTAGCCAGGGAGGTTTTAACCTTCGCGGACCTGTACAGGAAGGCTGAGGAGAGGATAATTAAGCTGGGCCTAACGGAGGCATATAGGGATAAGGGCTTCTTCACAGATTACGAATAAAACTTAAAGCGGTAAGCAAACTTAATCGCCCGCGTGTTGGATGCCGTGACCGGCGTTTATGATGCCAGGAAGAGCATGTTCGTGGAGAGGCTGATTAGGGAGGGTGAGGAGGGTAGGGTTGACTTCGACATACTCCACTTCCTTAAGGAGTTCAATGGCTTAAGCAACTACTACACAACCAGCAGCTGCAGTGGTAGAGTAATGCTTATCAGCGCCCACTCCCTCAGCTTCGCCAAGGGTAGGGGGTTAGCTAAGGTTGTTGCTAAGTGGCATAGGCCGGTTACGCTGGGTGAGGTGTTGAGGGCCTTGGACCGTGGGAGCAACCTATGGTTACTGGCCAGGGGCCCAATACTGCACGTGGTTGCCAGGGACCTGGAGTCGGCATTGGAGTTGGCTGGTTTAGCTAAGGAGGCTGGTTTTAAGAGGGGTGGGATACTATCCGTTAAGGAGTGGGGTGTGGTGGTTGAGATTGAGAGTGATGATAGGCTGGACGTGCCCATTAAGATTAACGGCGAGTTGATAACGAGGGATAATAGGGAGCTGGGTGAAATCGTGGATGCCGCCAATGAGACTTTGATGTTCGGTAAGATAAGGTTAACCAGGCTTATTAGGCTTATTGAGTCCAGGTTCTTCGGCAGGGACTACGGGCATTACTATGATGAGCCCGTGCCCTACAGGGTTTTCAAGAGGAACCTGCAGGGTGGTTGAATGGCCATAATACTGCCCACGAGGCACCTGCTCTACTTCCTCGTAATAACCTACGAGGTCTACATACTAATGGCGAACGCGTTAATATCCTACTACGCCTACAGGGCCTCGAGGGTTCTTAGAAGCGGTAACATGCTGCTCCTCTCGGTGGGCATAATGATGTTCGGCATATACATGCTCTCTAACAGCCTAATAAACATATCCATACTAGCCTACCTGTACTACGAACCAGCCAGGAGGGTAATATACATACCGCCCAGTGCATACCCCTGGTTAATAGTGAGTGGCTTAATAGAGTTAGCCAGCCTAATACTAATAGCCCTGGCCCTAAGCATACCGGTAAGCCCCTACGTAATCATGGCCGCCCCAATGGCATTGCACATAACCCCAATCTTCATTATACATGCGTTATCCCTGCTAAGCATACTACTGCTGGCCTACATATGCATACTGCTCTGGTTAAGGTTCTCCCAGGGCAATAACCTAGTCCTATTAACCGCATTAGCCTTCACACTGATACTATTCAACATACCTGTTGAGATCTTCATCTTCACGAGGACTGGTTCACTTTTCCTAGAGCTCGTGGAGGAGAGGCTGATATACTCCGTGTCATCAACGATACTACTCATTAATGTGATAAGGGTTGTTCACTATGGTAAGGCGTAGGAGTAGGGTTGAGATAATTATGCAGATCCTGGAGTACCTATCGGAGAACTGCAGCAAACCAACTAAAATGGCCACAGCCCTCAACCTAGCCTACGATAGGCTCGACCAAATGCTTCAACAATTAAGGGGCAGCGGACTAGTGGTTTATGATGGTGACTCATTCTGCATATCAAGTAAGGGGCTTGAGCTGCTTAGGGAGTACCAGAGGTTTAGGAGGTTGGCTAAGTCGCTTGGAATAGACGTGTAGTAGTTCTTGGCTATAACCGCGGTAGGTGCTTAATGCTCAATGTGAAACGCTTATTAACCCTAATTAGGCTTGACACGGGTGAGTAGGGCCACTAGGGGTAGGGTTAAGAGGAGGCCGTTATCCGGTTTTAAGGCGTGTAGGAATTGCAGGTTAATAGTCCCAGATGACGTTAACCAATGCCCCAACTGCGGTGGTGTCGACTTCAGTGAGGAGTGGAGGGGGTTAATCATAGTGCTTGACCCTGGGGAGTCATGCATAGCAAAGGAGCTTAACATAACAAAGCCCGGCATGTACGCGGTCGAGGTATCATGAAGGAAATAAAGTTTAGTTTTTGAAAATAACCCATGTTTAATGGTGCCTCAACTAAGGCTTAATGCCATACACCTCAAGGCTCATTCTAAACCTCCTATAGGCATCAAGAAGCATTAAGCCATTCCGCGTAACGTAATACCCGCAGTCATCTTTCCTAACCAGGCCCAGTTCCTCAAGGCTCCTTAGCACCTGGGTGAGCCTATTATAAGATATCCCTAACTCTAGGGATATCCTCGTGGGCCTGCTGCACCCAGTTGATAGATGCTCCAGGATCTGCATAACCGCCTCAATCCTATCCCTCCTACCCCTTCGTGCGCCGTACCTGCTAATTATCGGTATTTCATTAGCCACAGTTGATTCACCTTGGCTTAATGGCTAGTCTAAGGGCTACTATGGCCATGGTTAAGCCAACTATCACTGCTAGTGCAACTATTAATACAACTAAGCCGTAGGGTACTGAGGGTTTTGCTTGACTCACACTGCCAACGGTTACCACCTTTGGCGCACCTGTGGTAGTGGTCCCCATTGATATTGACGGCACTACGCTTGATGCACCGCTTAGCATGTAGACTATGTTGGCTGGGTCTATGTTGGATGAGTTACCTTCATTAATTGGTGAAGTGATTGAAGTGGCTGTTGTGGGGTGTAGTGTTGTGGGTCCGTAGAGTGTTACGATTGGTGCAATTAACCTAATCTTGATCTTGATGGTTACCGTACCGTTATTAGGTATAGTCATGTTCATGCCTGTGAGCAGTACGAATGATGGCCTAGTTATGTTTATGATCTCCTCGTAACTGGTTACGTTCACTGGAACACCATAGATGTTGATAACCTCACTGCCAATGGGCTTAACAACTATTTTACCACCACCAAGCCTAATTACGCTAGTGTAGACTAGGTAATAGGGTACTTGAAGTAGGTTACTGAACTCGGCTATGCCATTAGAGACCCCAACGCACAACCTACCGTAGGGTGATGGCGTGTGGAGTGAAAACACTAATGGCAGGAATACTGGTGGTGCCAGTAGCGCGCAAACCGTACCGTTACTGACAGGTTCACCGTTAGGAGCCTTAACTATCACGGTTACATTAGCCCTCGGGTATTGGTTCAGCGGCTTAAGAACAATGTTACTTCTAACCCATGAGTATAGGACTGCTGAACCACCAGCAATTACCCTCAGTAGCATTGAGCCGTTAACGTAAGTGTATCCAATGTATTCGATGAGCCTACCCTGGGTTACGTTAAAGCTATAAGCCACCACTAAGTAGTTTTGGTTGGGTTCTATTAACCGCATTACCACGTGGCTCACCACAAGGTTATGGCCATAAGCTGCTATGCCGATGAGAGATCCATTTGTGCTTAGTATATTAATCACTAAACCACCCCTAAAGGGCATTATTGGTTGCGCAGCGGCAACCAGCGTCAGTACTAACGCTATTGATGCGCCCACCACTAATAGGTATGGCCTAATTCTTCCCACCTTCACACTCCCTACACCGGTTACATGCATGCCTAAACCCATGCCTGATCACCACCCCCCACTGGCTCATCCCTAATTTTACTAGCACCTGAATTTTCAACGTTCTAGGTGCTAGAACTTTATAATCAACGCCGTGAGGCTGAATCATGAGTGATGAGTTTAGGCTTGGTGAAACTACGCTAAGAGTTTACCTGCTGCTGGTTAGGGAGAGTAGGGCGATGAGTATTAGGGAGGTTCAGAAGGCCCTTGGTTTCTCAAGCCCTGGACAAGCCTACCACCACCTGGAGAGGCTTAGACTACTGGGCCTTGTCATTAGGGATAGTGATGGGTATAGGGCGGTTAAGAGGGATGGTGTGTTGGAGGGTGTTTTAATAGTTAGAACGGCAATACTGCCGAGGGCAGCCTTCTACTTAGGCTTCTCATCAACCTTAACGACGGCATATGTGATTAGTGTGCTGCTTAGGTTAACTAGGCTAGATTTGTTCGCAGTAGTAGCCCTATCATCCCTCTTAGTGTTCTCAATAATTGAGTTCAACGATCAGTGGGTTAAGTTGAGGAGGTTATTGAGACAATACAGGGCTTAATGCTAACCGCATCAGCTGCTAGGTTACTCCGGCTTAGGGTGCGTATACTAAATACGGCCTTTAGCCCATGGGTGGGTTAGGCGCAATATTTTTATATGATATTTAGAAGTGGACCGAATGCAAGAGCACCCAGAGGTTAGCAGTGCCCAGCCACTGAGGGCCTTAGGCATGATGGTTGATAAGAACGTAGTGGTTAAACTAAAGGCGGGTAGGGTATTAGGCGGGGTCTTGAGGTTCATAGACCAGTGCATGAACATAGTACTTGATGAAGCTGAGGAGTTAGACTCGAGGACAAACCAGGTGACTGTGAAATACGGGAGGGTGTTGATTAGGGGGAACCAGGTACTCTACGTATCCCTAAGGAATGAGCTGGAGTGACCAGGCATGGGGAGGAACATAGTGGTTTCTGGGGTGAGGAGGCAGCCAACCGAGGAGTTACCTGTGGAGTTGGTGGAGAGGAAGGGCCTAGGGCACCCCGACTACATAGCTGACTCAGTGTCAGAGTACGTGAGTAGGGAGTTGTCTAGGTACTACCTGGAGAATTTCGGGGTGATTCTGCACCACAACGTTGATAAGGTGCTTGTGATTGGTGGTAACGCGCAGGTTAGGTTCGGGGGTGGGGATATAATAGAGCCCATTAGGATAATAGTGTCGGGTAGGGTAACCACGGAGGTTAAGTCAAGCACTGGGGCTGTTAAGGTACCCGTGGGTAGTATAATACTTTCCGCGGCTAGGAGGTTCATAACGGAGAACTTCAGGTTCCTTGACCCAGACCACCACGTCGTAGTTGACTATAGGGTTGGGCAGGGTTCAGCAGACCTGGTGGGGGTTTATGAACTTGGGGTTACCAGTGGTGGGGTTCCATTGGCCAATGACACGTCTATTGGAGTTGGCTTCGCCCCATTAACGGTAACTGAGAGGCTCGTTTACGAGACTGAGAGGCTGCTTAATTCAAGGGAGTTTAAGTCCAAGTACCCTGAGGTTGGGGAGGACGTTAAGGTCATGGGGCTTAGGCAGGGTAAAACCATAACACTCACAGTCGCCTCGGCGTTGGTTTCAAGGTTAATTAAGGACAAGGACCATTACATAAGCGTTAAGGAGGACGTGGTTAATGCAATATACGACAACGCGGTTAAGATAGCCAGTGGCTATGAAATCAAGGTCCACTTAAACACAGCCGATAACCCAGAGCACGGCATATACTACCTAACCTACACCGGGACCTCAGCGGAGCATGGTGACGATGGGATGACTGGTAGGGGTAATAGGGCTAATGGGTTGATAACACCAATGAGGCCCATGTCCATGGAGGCCACGGCTGGTAAGAACCCAGTCTCCCACATAGGTAAAATATACTATGTGCTTGCCAATATGATAGCCAGGCGCATATACGAGGAGGTTAAGGGGATTAGGGAGGTTTACGTCTATCTGCTTAGCCAAATCGGTAAGCCCATAGATAACCCGCTTATAGCTAACGTGGAAATGGTGATGGATGAGGGAGGGGAGTTAACAGGTGAGGTTAAGAGGGAGGCTGAGGCGATAGCTGACGAGGAGATAAGTAAGGTAACAAGGCTAACCAGCATGTTCATTAAGGGTGAGATAACACCCTTCTAACAGTTTATACGTTAAAAACTGCCATGGGGTCTCATTTCCAAGGACTCTAACGGTTCTTTCTACTTACCCTATACTCATTCACCAAATCCTCAAGCAGCTCATAATCCACCTCACTTAGAGCACTCCTAAGCTCATTGACTAATTCACCAATCCTCTCAATGTTAACTATCTTAACATCGTCACTTACATCTAGGGCCAGTACCTTGGACAGTGGAACGACTGTGATGCCTAACTTAAATAATTGCCTAATAGCCCTCGCACCAACATCATCAATGGTTACCACCGTGCCGGCCCAGCCCTTACTTAGATCAATTAGTGTTGATATCTCCTGAAACCTAACAATGGGTAGGAATCCCCTACTAAGAGCCTTAGCCAACTCCTCACCATTGCTAACCCTAACAGCGAAGGCTAAGCCTTTGCCATTGAGTGCATTAGCCACCATAGCCTTAACGTTGGTTAGGGTCTCCTTAAGCTCCCTATTCCTCTTAACCTCAAGTTCGACCCTATCCTCAAGTAGCTTTATCTTAGACGCTAGTGATTGGTCGGGTGGCGTGTACTTGAGCGTGTAGAGCCTATTAACCTCGTCCCTGAGCTTAGTGTTCTCGATTTCAAGCCTATTAACCTTCTCCTCCAGCAGCCTAACATAATCCTTAAGCTCCTTAACCTTATCATCACACCTGCACTCCTGCTGACCCCTAATAATGACCTCGGGCTTGCACTCCTGGTTAACACCCCTACCAAGTACCCTCGATAATGCCTCCCTTATGGGCAGGCCCCTTATGACCAACTCCTTAACCTCATCAGCATTCACCTGTATTGGTAATTCACCGAGTAGCTCATTCACCCTGTTGAACTTGTCCAGGTAACTCATGTACGCCTTATACGCCGCCGCTAAGGCATCCCTCTCGTGGGGTGTCTTAACCTTCACGTCATCTCTCTCGGATAGTTTAAGCGCTATGCCGGCCTTCTCAGTTATTTGAAGGTCCTTATCAGGATGGTACAGGACTGCACCAACCATGGCGGCCAGCTTCTTAACGTAGTCCGAAGGTTTTGAAACGTCGGTTGCAACAACCACTGGGGTACCGTAATCGTAGACTAGGCTCAGCACCCTCCTCCTACTCATATTCCTGCCGCTGAATAGTGCAAGCACCTTACCGTCTAGGTTCATTATGGCTAGCCCAGTAACTATGCCAGGGTCGACGCCGATTATCAGCCTGGTTCTTGATTTAGGTGAGGCCTCAAGTACATGCCCTGAGCCTGGTGGAATGAACTTGACGCTACTGCTGACCACCTGCTCCAACGTCACCTTAACGTCGATGGACTTAATGGGCCTAATGACCTTCCTTACGGTTGGCTTATCAGCATAGACGATTATTAAAGCTGACCTAACCCCCTCACTATCCTTATGGTAGAAGACGTCGTAGTCCAGGTTAGCCCTATTAAGCGCCTCGGTCACATCCTTAACAATGTGCCTAATCCTAATCGCCATATTCCTCTCAAACCTTCTCCTACTCTGCCCACCCTGCTTCGTCGATATTAGCGCCTTAACCACTATCTTAGTCTCGTTCTCAAAGAGCCTGACAATGGATCCAACGTTCCTCAAGGCTAACTCGGCGGCGTACTTAGCCGTCTGCTCAGGCGTCAATACACCAACATTGATACCCAGGTACCTCTTAACCAAATCCTCCATCCTAACCTCCGACCCATCGGACAGCCTGGTCACTTGGATTATCTGGGGGATGGTGGGTAACTTACCCATCCTCTTCAGGAAACGCCCACCCAGCTCAAGCAATTCCCTAATATTATCAACAGCCAGCACAGAGGGCTTAAACCTCTTAATAACCCTAATCAACTCACCTGCATCTACATTACCACCATCAATAATAGACCCATCACTACCCATGACTACGTAGGAGAAGCCACCATCAGGCCTAATGTCAATACCCAGCACCGCTGAGGACACGTATACCCACTAAGGTGGGGTATTAATTCTTTATTCTTAATCAGTCAGAGGCAGTACTGGTACGGGTTATTACGCTGCTGATGATTAAGTCTAAAGGCGATTCTGAAGAACATGGGCCAAGGTGAATGAGGCCGGACCGGTTCACTTTAAGTTAAGTTAAATGCAGCTGAGCTCTGAGGCAGTTAAATGACTTGCATGTTTTTAATCATCAAATACAATAGTTCATTTAATCACATTTTAAGCTTAATTTAATGTTAAGCGTCTCATTTAAACGCAGCCAGTTGGTTTAGGTGCGCCAGCGACCCTGCATGCGCCCTTGGCTGGGCCGTTTGGGAATAGTTGATATATCCTTTGGAGTGGTATCCCTGTCTCCTTAACAAGCATCCTTATTGGTGGGCACATGCCGAACCTCTCCCAGTACTGCCTAAGGTACTTAACAACCTTCCAATGTTCCTCCTTCATAACACCCAACTCCCCGGTTTCTGGGTCACGGCACTCCTCTCTGCAAAGTATCTTAGCCACCTCCTCATTCCATGCCATTGGGTCCTTTAGGAACCCATCCTCATCTAGCTCTATCTTCTTGCCTCCAACCTCTAGGTATTTGAGGGACATACGCCACTTAGCATGTCTATTAATTAATCCTTACCTATTGTAAACGCTCATGTGTTTCTTTACAAGGGGAATGCTTTTAAACCATGATTTATAAATACTTAAAATATCACATAGGATGTGAAAGTTGACGTGAATTAAACTTAAGCCCAGTTGGCTAATCAGACACCTATGAGTAACGGCACTAAGATTATTGAGGATTACAGGAGTGAGTTAAACAACGTGGCCGAGCTGTGGGCTAGGGTGGTCCCCTACCTGGATGAGCAGGAAATGAGCATACTGAGGGCTGTTATTGAGAATAATGGGCTAACACTCTATAGGTTATCTAGGATAACTGGGTTAGCGTTTAGCACAGTTTTTAAGAAGACTAGGAAACTGAGCAGCAGAGGTATCATAGTGATTTCTAAGAATGGTAAATGCAACAGTTACAGTGCAACAGTACTTGGCCTAATAATATGCCTAGCTAAGTCTTGCTTAGATAAGGAGTATGTCGCCTTCAAGTTACTTAAGGTAATGTCGGCATCGGGAGTTGGCGACATTAATGAGTTAATTAAGGTGCTTAAGGCAGCGGCTTCGTTAGCAACCATCAGGGATGTATGACCCCCTCCCCGCCCCTTCTAGGAGTGGGGTTTCACTCTGGGGGTCTCGACAGTTACCCCGCCTTTGTTGCGGGGTTACTGAATACCCTAGTAAAGCTGGGTTTAATAAACCTATCGCCTGAGACCCACGCAGTGGAGCTACCTACCCCCTAGAGGGGCGAGACTTGTCATTCATTTCGTCAGGTATAAGGAACCCAAGCGACCTACTTTACCTGGCTATTAAAAATTCAAGCAGTGTGAATAAGTCAATACTAGGGTTAATAATATACTACCTAAGCGTGTAGGTGGTCATTACTTAAACTTGGCTTCCCAAGAAGCAGTGAGCAGCCTTAGTAATGGTCATAAGTGTTTGATTAAGATGATAAGTTAAGGTTAATTACCTCCCAGCTCCTAGACTAATTGGCTGTGATTCAGTCCTGGGGTATCTGATGGTTGATGAGTGACATGCCGAATGAGCCGCCAATATGCTCGTTCAATGGTATTTCAAGTATGCAGAATATGCATGGTCCATCGTGAATAATAAGCCTTACTTGAGTTAGGCTTAGCGGTAGTCATGAGCATAGGCGCCGTTGATGGTAAGGTGGTTAGGGTGGATGGCAAGTACGTGGTGGATTTGAGGGGGTTAATATGCCCATACCCCCAGTTGTACACGGCTAAGGTGATAAAGTCCGTGGAGAATGGTGCAATGGTGGAGGTTTTGGTCGATTACCCCCAGTCCTGTCAGACTGTACCAGCTTTAGCCTCAAGGTTGGGGTGCAGTGTCATTGATGTTGTTCAGGCTGATGGATACTGGGTTATAAGGATTAAGAAGGGTTAATGTTAATATTGACGCGTGGCTGTTCCATTCCATTCGGTTAATCCGAAAGTTTTATAAACAGATTCGGTCAACCCGAAAGATATGAATCTACTCCAACTACTCCTAAACCCACCCACTGGGTTAGGGCTTTCGGAAATACTATTCATAAGCTTCCTACTAGGCGTAATGCACGGTGCGACGCCGGATGAACACACCTGGCCAATAACCTTCAGCTACGCCATAGGCAAGTACAGCACCAGGGGTGGTATGGCGGCTGGCTTCCTCTTCTCACTGGGCTTCACAGTGCAGAGGGCGTTACTGACAACAATAGGTTACCTTGGCTTAGCCTACTTCTACCAGAGGTATAACTTGGATGGGCCAGTCTACATGGTTGTCGGTATAGTGATGGCCATAGCAGGCTCATACATACTCAAGGGTAGGTACCTCCACCTACCAATAGACGTTCTCCTAGGTGGTAAGGCACACCACACCATCGCTGCAAGTAGGCTACCGCTGCATGAGGTTCATGATAGGGATGTGCCGTTAAAGATGACGATAGTCCACGGTTTAATAGCAGGCTTTGGGTTTGGGGCGTACGCAAGCATAATAACGTTCATACTTGCACCACAGGTGCCAGGCCTGGTTTATGCACCCTTACCTGGCGTAATGTTTGGCCTTGGAACCATGGTAATGCAGATAGTGTTCGGAGCCGTCTTCGGCAGTATCCTGAGGGCTAAGAGGTTGAATGAAGATGAGGTTAAGATTATCGGTAGGAGGGCGGCTGGTAGGGTGCTTTATTACGGTGGCTGGATATTCACGTTAGCCGGCTTACTAATAATATTCTTACCATCAATAGACTCATGGGCAATATCCACAGGTATACCCATACCAAACCTAGATGCCGTTGACGTGGGCTTCCTCCTGGTGGTCGTGGTCGTTGGCGCCTTAGGCGTATACAGCATAGTTAAGGGCTACCAGGAGGCGATTATAATTAGGAATAGGAGATTAGCCGGCACTGGTTAAGTTAGCTAATTCACTGATCAGTGAACCTAATTGCGATTTCTCATCTATGTTGTGTATCAGCATTATTGGTGCCTCATCCAGGTAAACTATGGCTAAGGGTTCACTGATGCTCATCCTGCTTAGGGAGTTTATTAGTGAGTTTAAGATTTTTCTCAGCGACATGTAGTATTGCTTTAATTGATTCAGAGACTCCTCATCAATGTCCCCAATAAGGCCCAGGTAAACCAACCTATATATCTCCCTACCCTTCTGGTCGAGCACACTGTATGACTTTAAATTCAAGACGCCTTGGCTAATCGTCTTTGCCTCACCAGCCTTAATACGCTCCATGGTTGTGTTCACCCTCGTGATCATGTTAACAGTCTCATCTAGCAGTTTATTGAGTCTCGCTAGGGCCTCATCCTTACTCTTATAGTACTCAACCTTAAGCATCTTACGCTCTGTGGCGGCACTGTATTTTAAAAGCATTCAGTCCCTGACCCCCACATCACTCATCTCAATCGCTGAAGTCTCATCACCAAGACATCAACCCACCACTGGCGCTTAAATATTTTAGCTTCACCACTAGTGGCATGGTTAGATTCTAGCTTTACCCTTTAAGGGGGCTTGGGTTCATTAAAAGTTAATTTTAAGGCTTATTGGAACCCAAGTTCCCTCAGTATCCTATTCACTGCTTCGTTAATTACCTTATCTTTATTGGCCTTAATACTCTCCATTAGGCTCCTATTCCTACTTAGATACTCATCAACCTCCCTCTTAACGCTTAACTCAGCGCTTGACCTATACTCATCAATAATCCTCTTAATCTCACCATCAAGCCTACTACGTAGCTCCTCCTCCACACGTGCAAGGTAAGAGTCTAGTTCACCCTTAACCTGCTCCTTAACCTTCTCCACGTCGGTTATTGCATCGTCAAGCTTCTTCATCACCTCGTAGAACTTAGTTAAATTGCTGGACATCGCCAGTTGAGTAGTGTGAGGATATATAAGCATTCCCACATGGTTTACTGCAGGACGGTTAAGATTGCGGTGAAGTGTTTTTAAGTAGGTAAATTACTAGAGGTAAACGTGGCTGGTCTTAACATACCTAAACCCAGTGGCAATGAGGCTTGGGCAGCTGTGGCTGTGATATTGAAGAGGTGCCAGGAACCCATGGTCCTGGTTGGTAAGAGGGCCGCAAACCCAAGTGATCCATGGGGTGGTGATGCGGCGTTTCCTGGGGGTCACTACGAAACTAGTGATGGTTCGCTATTGGACACTGCAATAAGGGAGACTAGGGAGGAGACTGGGATTGACCTAAGTAAGGTAGGTAAAGTTGCCGCCGTGCTTGGCATTGAGCACCCTAGGAATGCACCGGAGCTTAATGTATTGCCTATAGTCTTCATCGTGGATTGTAATGTTGATGCCGTAAGCCTAAGCGGAGAATTTGAATATGTTAAGTGGATTAGGCTGAGCGATATACCTAACCTAGATAGGGTCACCATGGTTAAAGGTAACGCCAAGAGGGCCATAGTGGTGGGTGACATGACCATCTGGGGCATGACTAGGAGGATACTTTGCAAGCTATACAACATGGTTAAGAATGGTGAATTAAACGTTAATGTTAGTGCTAAGCCTTTGAATTAATGGTTCCTAAATCTTATTGGCGTACTCCCTGAAGATGTATGCATATGTCTCGGTTAGCCTCCTCCTGTAGAGCGGTTGGTACAGTGGCCCAGGCTTTTCCGAGAACCTCAGGTACTTCCTAACGTCAGGTAGACCCGTTAATTCAAAGAACTTATCCCACCCAATCCTCACTATCCAGTCACCGATGCGCTCACCCTTATTAGCGTTAGCCACCCAAACATCAACAATTCTCTTAACCACCTTAACCAGGGTCGGCCACCTGGGTGGTTCATTGGGTAGGTATGGGACAACCACCTTACTCATTAACTGTCCATTGGGGCCTGTGTTTGATGCCTTACCACCCACAAGCACCATCACACCTATCTTCTTAGGGTCATAAACTATCGCATCCACCGTGTCACGGCATCTACCGCAGGCTATGCATAACTCAGACCTAATCACTATGCCGTAGGCCTTACCCGTGCTTGGATCCCTCTTCGGCGTTATCGCACCCACTGGGCATGCTGCAGTGACGTCTAGAGGTGAGCCGATGCTTGAAAACCACTTATCATCAACCATGGGTGTTTGGGCTGGATAACCAACAACAGCGATGTCAGCTACATCAATGGCGCCGCCGCAGGCGTTGGGGCAACCCGACACCTTTATTGACAAGTGGGCTGGGGTTTCCTTATCGTAAACATACTCAACAAGTGCGTCACCAAGTGCCTTAGCTATGCTAGGCGCGTCAACCACAGCCGTGGTACAGGTCAGGTAAGCTGTGCATGGTTGAATATTCCAGAGGTGATTACCCCAACCCCCAACCAGGAAGCCACTCCTCCTAAGCTCCTCCTCAAGTCTCCTAGCCCTCTCCTCGCCATCAGTCAGTATCTCCACGTTACCCTGGGGTGTGGGCCTAACCACGCCTATACCGTACGTGTCCGCTAAGTCACAAAGCTTCTCAAGGGTATCGGCGCTAAACCTGGCGTTAGGTGGCCCAATAACCTTAACTGAGTATATCTCCTCACCTGTCTCCGAGACATGCCTAACTATGGCTGGGGTAACTAATTCAGTCCTAACCCACTTACCCATGTTCCTAAGTAGTATGTCTGGGACGTAATTTGTGTATGGTACGGGGGCCAGTTTCTCAGGGTGGTTAACTGGGGTTAAGTCACCGCTCCTAAATGCTATCTTATGCTCCACTACCCTGATCCTTGCTCTTTGTCCCTGATCCATGGCGCCAGCCATGATTTAGGCATTAAACTAGCTTAAATATTAGAATTATTTCACTTTTAATGAGGAATAAGGGTTTTTAAATATAGTTAAAGCCCTCCATATGGCTAGCGAGGAATTACCAATAACCCCATCGCTATGGCCTGAGCCACCGCCCAAGGAGAAGGTTGAGGAGTACCTAGCCGAGTTGGAGAAGGGGCCGTGGCCAAGTCACGTCACCGAGCTTAAGAAGACCAAGTACCCCGTCTACATATACGGCATGGGGTTGGTGGCTGGTGCGACACCATGGGCCACCAGCGCTGCTAAGGCGCCGGGTATATACTCTGGTGTCCTCTCTAGGATGAGCCACCCATGGACTAGGATAACACCCCCCGTCTTTGAGGACCATGCCCGTGTCCTAATTCCATCAGCCCAGGTCTTCACAACAACATTACTCAGGTTCCTAATAGAGGCTTCAAGGAGGTATGGCTGGGGTTTACTTCAGTTCATAGGCGGCACAGGGGATGTTGTCATTAATGTGGATAGGGAGAAGCTTATAGACCTGGATATATTCCTAAGGAGGATAGGCCTAGACATTGGAGGGTCGGGGGATGTAATGAGGAATACAGTCTCATGCCCAGGACCCCTACTATGCCCCTACGCAATATACGACACGCTTAAGGCCAGGGACTTCACATACAGCTGTCTAATAGACTGGGCAACCTATCCCCAGTTCCCCTATAAGATAAAGTTCAAGTACTCCGGCTGCCCAATAGACTGCCTAAAGGCCCAGGCCAGGGCTGACTACGTGATCATCGGGACGTGGAGGGGGGCCCCTGACGTTGATGATGAGAAGCTTAGGCAGTGGATTGAGGAGGGTGGGGATGTTGAGGAGTTGGTTAGGTCATGCCCAACCCGCGCAATAACCTGGGATGGCTCTAGGCTAAGCATTGATGGTTCAAAGTGCGTTAAGTGCATGGAGTGCATTAGGAGGGCATACCCAGCCATTAAGCCCGGCAAGGAGAGGGGGTTAACGGTGCTCATCGGTGGTACCATAAAGAGTAGGAGCGGGCCTAAGCTGGCCAAGGTCCTAATACCCTTCATACCGCTTCCAAGCCCGGATAAACTCGAGGAGGCGTTAATGACCGTGTTCCAAGTGGTTAGGGATAGGATAGTGCCCAAGTGGGATGAGGAGGGGTGGAGGAGGGAGAGGGTTGGTGACACGTTGATTAGGGTTACTTGGCAGCGCTTCCTACGCGACTTCGCCAAGTTCGACCCCGACTTAGCGGCTAAGATAACTAAGGCAACGCCAACTGAACCATACTACAGCTACGGTATAACATTCTTCAACATGAGCGAGGAGCAGAAGCAAAAGTACCTAGAGGACCTTAGGAAGGCCATGGAGACTTGGCAGTGATTTAAAATGCCCACTGGGTTAATCTATGTGCTGTACTTCATATTACCCTACATATCACTGGTAGTGCTTGTTGTTGGTGTGCTTTACAGGATTGGGTTATGGTTAGCGGCTGGTAAGGGGCCGCTTGGCCTATACCTCGGCTTACATAGGCTTGTGGTTAAGCCAAGGCAGGAGGGCTACCTAAGCGCAGCTGGCCACATACTGGCCAGGATGTTCACCTACTACACGATTCTTAAGACCAGTTACCGAAGGGACTACGCAACGTGGCTTGGAGTTGCGTTATTCCACTGGGGCATCTTTCTGCTAATAGCCTTCCACCTACACCTCTGGTTACCCCAATTGACCGTGCCCGAACCTTTAATGTTCATAATGGGGACTACCGTTGGTTCAGTTACCCTAGCCGCCGGTGTTTACCTGCTCGTTAGGAGGGTTAACATTCAGAGGGTTTACTCAGTCACCATTAATTACCTTGATGACTACGTGGCGGTATCATGGGTCATACTGATAGTTACCCTTGGGTTAGCGCTTAGGTTAACCGCACCCCCCTCACTGTTTAATGAGGCTGTTAAGTGGGCCCTAGGCCTAACATCATTTAAATACGCACCACCGCCAAGTAACCCACTCTTCTATGCACACGTGTTGGCGGTGGAATTGTTCATGGTTTACATACCCTTCGCGAAGATGATTCACCCGTTCTCAATGCCCGTTAACCCAGCCCTATACGGCAGGTTTGAGGATATTGAGGAGGTGCGTAGGAGGGTTATGGATAAGCTGGGGTGGTAGCCATGGTTAACGTTAAGGTTAGGTATAGGGGTGAGGGTAAGGATATACTTGAGGCCAGCCCACGCTACAGTGAGTGGGTTAAGGAGTTCAGCGGTGGTAGTGGGCATGTTAAGGCTAGGGTTGAGAGGGATGAGAAGACCCTGAGCACCATAGAGATGGGTAAGTTAATGAGGATTAACCCAAACGCCACTGAACGCGAGAGGAAGCTGTACTTCGTTAGGAGGATAGGTGAATTAGCTAGGAGTAGTAGGGCCTTCAGGAACTACATGGAGTCATGCACCCACTGCGGTTTCTGCATAGACAAATGCCAGATGTGGTTGGCCACTAGGGACCCCAATAACAGCCCTGTGGGTAGGGCTGACCTTGTTAGGAACATATACAGGAGGATGCGTAGGTTGACCTATGGCCTAATAGATAAGCTTAGTGACGAGAAGGAGCTTGAGTCGATAATAGACAGCGTGGACCTGGACAAGATATGGACATACTACTACCAGTGCACTGAATGCAGGAGGTGCGCCTACTTCTGCCCCTTCGGCATTGACCAGGCTGAGGTAACCAGGTCCATTAGGCAGATATTCGTTGAAATGGGCATGATGCCGCCCTTCATAGCGAAAACCATGGAGTGCGTCTACAAGACGGGGAACAACATGTGCATAACGAGGGATGCGGCTTTAAACGTCATAGACTTCGTGGTTAATGAAATCAGTGAGCAAACTGGTAAAAGGATGGAGGGTGTTGTTGATAAGGATAAGGCCGACGTACTCTACATACCTTCGTCAACGGACTTCTTCACAAACATAGGCACCTTGAAGGGGGCTATAGCCATTATGACTGAGCTTGGGCTTAACTGGACCATGGACTCCCAATCCCTTGAGGTCGCTAACTTCGGCCTATTCGAGGATGAGTACCACCTAAGGAGGTTCGGCGATAACATAGTTAACGCCGCCTTAAGGAGGAAGGCTAAGGTCGTGGTGTTTGGTGAGTGTGGGCACGGATGGAGGGCATTTAAGAACTACGTAGTGCCTAGACTAGCTGAGCATGGCATTGAGGGGATCTCGATAACCCAATTAACGGCATGGGCTATAAAGAAGGGTAAGTTAAGGTTCAGTAAGAAGGTTGACGCGGTGGTGACCTACCACGACCCATGTAACCTGGTAAGGGCCGGGGATCTAGTGGAGGAGCCTAGGTTAATACTTAAGTCGACTGTTAAGGAGTTTAGGGAGAGGGAGCATAATAGGGAGAGGACACTGTGTTGTGGTGCGGGTGGTGGACTATTACTTGATGAGTTAATGCCACTTAGGGTTTGGGCCGGTTGGCCATCGGTCTACGACGCTTACCGCACTGGGGCCCAGTACATGGTTGCCCCATGCAGTATCGATAAGGCCCAGTTCCCGGTCGTCATAGAGTACCATAAGGTGCCCCTGAAGTTCAGGGGGGTCTCCGACTTCGTCTACGCCGCACTGTACGGGGTTGACATTGACGCCGTTTAAGAGCCTATGCACCGCTTAACGTTGTCCTTTATGAAATCCTCAATAACTCTAACGTGTTGTGATCTCGGTGTATGGCCCATGCCCTCTATGGTTAATTCAATCAACCTAAAGCCGAGCTCGTTCGACTTCCTCCTGAGCAGTTCAAGGTGATCAATGGGCACTATATCATCTGCGCTCCCCCTTATGTAAATCACAGGCGGGTAGTTGCCGCTAATGTACCTTATGGGTGAGGTCTCCTCAACCTCCCTCATGGTCAACCTCGAAACTATGTCATTGTAGAGGGCCCTCCTCACTGACCCCTCCCCACCCCTCTCAAGCCACTTTAACTGAAGAACCCTATCCACTGGAGCAGCCACAACCACACTGCACTTAACTTTACTAGGGTACTTGGCTGCTAGTATCAACGCGACTGACCCACCCATGGAGTGTCCGCCGACAATGACACCGTCTCCCTCATCCTCAATTATCCTGGAGCCTGCGGCGACTCCATCAGCCACCTCAATTATCCTAGGCGTCTCCACCCTGAACCCCATTTCCCTAAACGGCCTAGTTAACCAGTTTATCTTCTCAGGGCTTGAACCCTTACCGTGGAATAAGAGGGCTAACATGATAACAGAGGTTGTATGGTGATTTTAAAAGCGTTTTTCACCGGATCCTTATAAGCTTAACAAAACTTTCCTAGTATATAGGAGTTAATTAGGGGTAAGGTTGGGGGTGGGAAGCCGCCTATGTGAGTTAAGTCAACGCATGCTTAAATACCTAAGGCCATAACCTATATATTGGAAGGTAAAACTTTAATATAGATCTAGGGCTTATTTACCATGGGTAGTGAGTCTAGGTTAAACGTTAGGGCGTTACTGGGTGGTACAATAGGCTGGATGGTTGATGTCTTCGACCTAACACTAGTGCTTTTCATAGCGGCGATAATTGGGTCAGCCTTCTTCCCTAAAACAAACCCAACAGCCCAGTTACTGTACGTCTTCGCAACGTACTCACTAACACTACTGGCCAGGCCACTAGGTGGCGTGATATTTGGGCACGTTGCGGATAGGATAGGCAGGAGGTTAACGATGCTTGTTACGTTAGTAGGCCTGGGGGTTTCATCAGCATTAACGGGTGCCTTACCGACATATGCGCAATTTGGCATAGCAGCCACGGCCTTATTTGTGCTCTTAAGGCTGGTTGTAGGCATCTTCGTGGGGGGCGAGGTGTCCGGTTCCCATTTAATAGCCATTGAGAGTTCCTCACCATCATTCAGGGGGCTTGTTAGTGGCATTATTGAGAGCGGCTACTACTGGGGCTACGCCTTAGCTGCCTTAACATACGCACTGCTGAGGGATTACTTCGGTTTAAGTAGATTCGTGTCCTATGGCTGGAGGTACGCATTCCTAGTTGGCCTAGCTGTCGCCCTGGTTGGGGTTGTCCTTAGGCTAACGGTGGATGACCCGGAGATTTATAAGAGGGCTAAGGCAACTGGTAACATAGCTAAGGTGCCGATAGTTGAGTTATTCAGGGTAAGTGCCAGAAACGCCCTAATTGCACTACTACTCCTGGCTGGGATATTCTGGGTGGCGTACGCCACATTGGGCTTCCTACCCACATACCTAAACAAGGTACTTGGCCTACCGCTCAATGAGGTTTTCTGGGGGTTAGCGTATGCATCACTACTAGGCGGGGTGATTACCATAATTGGTGGGGTTGTGAGCAACTACACGGGTAGGAGGATGGCATTCCTAATATTAATATTAATAGGCATAGCGTTATCTTACCCACTAACATTAGGCCTTAAGTCAAGCTATACCACGTTAATAGTCTCAGCAGGCGTATTAACTAGCGTAATGGGCACTGGCGGTATAATGCTAGCCTACCTAGCCGAGTTATTCCCAACCAGGTTCAGGGGAAGCGCCGTTGGCTTCCTATGGAACATGGCAAGCATCGGCGCCACTGGGGCACTATTAACCTCGGTATTCTGGTTGAAGGCCTTCGGCCCAATAAATGGCTACGTGCTACTGCTCATAGTAGGTTACCTAATAGGGTTAATCGGCGTTGCGGTAACTAGGGATAATACCGGAGTTGAGTTGGATAAGGTTGAGGAAAGAATAACTGAGTGATGAAGAGTAAAGTTTAAAATTTTAAATAATTAATAAAGTATTACCTCCTCCTTAAGGCCACTAGCACCGCCGCTACCACTATTACTATCACAATAACGGCTATTATGGCCATTACGGTCGTGCTTACCACAGACTTAGTCAACGTGACTGTGCTCAATACAGTGGTGGTCACGGTTGATGTTACGTACCTAACCAGTGACGTGGTCGTGGTTACGGTCACTGGGCTGGTCTCAGTGATTGTGGTGTACTTGACCATTGTGGCTGTGGCAGTTACCGTGACAGTACTGGTGGTGTATGCTACACCTGGCACCACTACCGATGCCTTATACAGCTTCCAGGCTATAGCACCCCAACCTGGCTCAGTGGCCCATTGCGTGTTGCCGAATTCACTACCCAGCGTTATGGTATCCATGTAAAGACCAGCCACTTGGTTTGGTGAGTTCCAGAGACTTGGACATACCCTTGGGAACACGTTAACCATGTACTGGAGGAATGGTTTAAGTGAAATGCTAACCAGCGCATTACTGAATCCACCATTAAGCGGTACGAAGGCTATGTAGGTCCAGTACGTATTGTCATAGCCATGGTAACAATCCACATGTATATCAAAGGTTTCGTTAACCACGGTGCCGTTAACAATGATGGGTACGTTAACCTTAATCCCAGTGTCAGCCCAGGGGAAAACCGGGGTAGTTGTGTACAGCCATATCATCAACTCGGCACCGTGGTTTAAACTGGCTGAGGGGGCTGGGGTGGTGGTTAACCATATGTCGTATGACCAATCCATGGGTTCATCATCAGGAACCCACATGGTGTAGTTGAGGACGAGGAGCCTGTTTGAGTATGTCCCATTAACCAAGTCACTCACCGTTAATGGTAATGGGAGCATTGGGTTCCTCACATTAACCTGACCACCAGGGAATATGCCAACCAGGTAAAGCCCCGGGTAACCCCACACACCACCACTTGGGCTTATCAACGTAACGTTACTTATATAGGCGCTGAAGCATACCTCCCCCGTTGCGTTGTTGAATGTTAACGTTTCATTTCCATAGCCAACAGAGGCTAGGTTCCACATGTTTATTTGAAGAAGGTACTCAGCACCATTATACTCAACAATAGTCCACGGGCCAGGTGGACCGTAGGTGACTATCATGTTCTTTGACGGTAAGATAGGCTCCGGGGTAAGCATTAATGCAATACTGGAGTTAAGCGGACAGGTCGGCATATTTAAGGGCATGTTGGTGTTTATTTCGCCAAGTACAACGTGGCCATTCACCGACAGGAAGAGTAGAGTGGTCAACAATAAGTATAGACCTATGGTTAGTCCTTGGTTAGGCATGCCCTTCATGTTAATCCGCATCCATTCTTACCTTTTAAAAAAGTTACTTGCCATGGTGTATTGGAGCGTGGTTTTAAATGAGCCCACGGCTCTTCCATAGGGTAATTGCGTTGGATTGCTAGGGTTCTGTTTCTAGTGTTGCCTTTGCTTAAACCCTATTGGCCTGGTAAATGGGTTTCCCACCCCTCAGTAGTACATTTATGACGCTTTGGGCAACCACTTCAGCCATCTTATTCCTGGTTTCAACGGTGGCTGAGGCTATGTGTGGGGTGAGGACTACGTTACCCAACTTAACTAGTTCATGGGCTGCCGGTAGGGGCTCCTCCTCATACACGTCTAGGGCCGCGCCAGCTATCCAACCCTCCTTAAGTGCCTTAACTAAGGCGTTAGTGTCAACGACGGCTCCCCTGGCTATGTTTATCAAATACGAGCCCTTCTTCATTAACCTTAGCCTATCCTCGTTAACAATGTGGTAGGTTTCGTTGCTAAGGGCCACTGAGACGACCAGGTAGTCGCTCTGTCTGAAGAGGTCGTCGAGGTTAACGTACCTTATCCCCAGGGCCACCTCAACCCAGGGCTTCCTCGTCCTAGACCAGTATATGATGTTCATGTTGAATGCCTTAGCCCTCCTGGCAATGGCAACTCCAATGTTACCCAGCCCCAGTATGCCCAGTGTCTTACCCCAAACCTCTGTTCCAAGGTACTCACCCCAAACCCTATACGCCTCCCCACCCCTAACCAACCTATCCCCCTCAACTATCCTCCTGGCCAACGCTATAAGCAGGCCCATGGCGAAGTCGGCGACTGCCTCAACAAGAACCTCAGGCGTGTAGCCAACTGGTATACCCCTTTTAGTGGCCGCCTCAAGGTCAATGTGGTCGTACCCCACGCTGTAGGTTGCAATCACCTTAACCCTTGCATTACTGAGCACGTACTCATCAACCCTATCCCCAATGGTCACCACGAGTGCATCGCACCTTGAGGCGGCATCCCTAAGCACATCCCTGGGTGGTGCAGCTGCCCTATCCCACATCCCACGGCCACTGTTATCCCAAACCTCAAGCCTAAACCCAGCATCCCTAAGCATGTCGTAGAGTATCCTTGGGAAAGTTGACCTAGTCACATATACGCAGTAGCCCATAGGGCCCATTAGCCTTAACCCTATTAAAGCTTAAACGCCAGGATTCTTTAGAATAAAAAATATTAAGCTTAGGTAAAGGCACCCTCAATGAGCATTTCACCGCTGATCTGGTTCGTGGTGGCTTGGTTCATATTCGTGGGGCTGGTTAAACTGGCTTTTAGGGATAAGGTTAAGGTCTACTACTACGTGGCAATGATGGCCAGGAGTAGTGGTGTTGAAGGGTTCCTCAGGCCACTGGCTAACTTAATAAGTGGTGTACCGTCAGTGCTGATATTCATAGTGGTGGTTGCCTTCTTCGTGGTGGCCATGGTTTACGCAATACCAGTCCTCATACCCATGCCCTTCCAGGTATTGGGCTACCTAGTTGGGCTTGTCCCATCATTCATCAGGATGCTTGGTATTAACCTAGCCGCAACGGTGAGCGTCCTAATGAGCCTCCACACAATAACCACCCAGCAGGCGGCAACGCAGCTGGTGGAGAATAGGTTCACCCCAGCCACCCCCCTTATACCTGGCGTAACCATCAGCGTTAACATCTTTCTAATAATACTTATAGCTATAGGCATAAGCATACTCATTCACGAAGTCTCCCACGGCATAGTTGCGTTGAGGTATGGTGGTAGGATTAAGTCGGGTGGGGCATTCCTATCACTCTTCATCCTCTACGGTGGCTTCGTTGAGGTTGATGAATCGGACCTCAGGAAAAAGGCTGGGTTAAGGGGTGTCTTAGCAATGCTCTCAGCTGGCGTGTTCTCAAACATGGTCCTCTCCATAATCGCAGTGGGCCTAATGTACCTAGCCCTAATCCCAGTACTTCAACCTTACCTCTCTGGCATAATAATCACGAGTATCGCTAAGGATTCACCAGCCTTCTACGCCAATATACCGGTGGGTAGCATATTACTTGCTATTAATGGTAAACCCATTACATCAGTAATGAGTCTCCTCTACGTGCTTGAAGGTCTTAAGCCTGGCAGTCAAGTCACTCTAACGATATTTCACTCAGGGCTAATACATACATATACCCTGGTAACCTCAAGCAACCCATATGACTCTAACCTACCCTTCATAGGGATTTCGGTGAGTGATAGGTTATTTTACCAATTCGTGTATTGGTTATGGACAATTAACGTGGTTATAATACTGCTAAACACCATGCCAGCTTGGCCACTTGATGGCGGTCAATTCCTCTACCACGTATTACTGAGTATACCTGGCTTAAATGAGAAGTGGGCTAGTAGGGTAATGACAGCCGTAAGTGCGGTGTTGTGGATGTTATTCATCTTCACGCTTATTGTAAGCTTATCCTCAGGTTTATGGAGGATTGCGGTGACTCCACCATGAGGGCTGACTTAAAGTACCCCTTAACCATAGCCCTGGCGCTAGCCCTAATAGCGGCCCTAATCTCCGCAGCAACCCCTGTGGAGCTTCTCTTCTCAGTTGAGCCTAGGTTAATAGCCCCAGGTGGCTACTTAACATACGTGATTTATAGTGATGGTTCAATATACTGGGTTCCCTACACACCATTCTACATATACGCCTGGAGGTTCGCCTCAATAATGTTCCTACTCTGGATAGCAGTGTTGGTGATTTACGTCATTAAGCCGCTCAGGACGGCAGACCTACTTTCAATCATACTGGCCGTGATGTTTGCGGCGTCGAACTACGTCTACCTGTACTCCATAGGAGCCAGGGTGGTGATGTACCCCCTCATCTACGTCCTCTACACAATAGGCAAACCCCTGACCTTCATTGACATGGGGCAGGTGGCCCTAATCTACGCCCTCTGGAGGGCTTTTAAAAACGGGTTGATTAAGGTTAGGCGTGGAGGTAAGTGAGGAGAGGGTTCTAGGTATAGTGAATGCCCTAAGGGGATTAAGCATAGGTGATGTTTTAGCCTTTGAGGAGTCTGACCCCCAATTCCTGGTGGTTAAGGAATTGTGCAATGCACTTGGTGACCCTGGGTTAGTGTCAGTGCTCGTGGCCATGAACTCCATAGTCAGCTACATGCTCACCGGTAGGGGTGAAAGGCACTGGAGCTACTTCAGCAGCTACTTCTCCAGGAATAAGCCTAATGACGTCTGCAGCGACTTCAAGAGGTACGTTATGAATAGCCCATACCTGGCCAGGGGTAGGGGGGCTAAGGTTAGTAGGGTTGAGAGGTTCTGTAGGGCTAACCTACACGTCAAGCTTAATGGATTAATGGACTTGGGTGAGGCATGGAGGTTACTGGCCAATGGCCTTGGGTCACCCATGAACAGCAAAACCATTGTCTTCGCCGTTAAGATGCTTTACTACGCCCACAGGGCCTGCGGTGTTAACAGCAAGCCACCAGTGGACCTACCGATACCGGTGGACTACAGGATAGCCACCCTAACCCACTGCAGTGGCCTAATTAAGGCGGATCCAAGGGTATTGATGAGTAGGCAGGGCCTAGTCCAGGAGGCCTGGGGCCGGGTGTCTAGGCTATCGGGCATACCGCAGGTTAACCTAGACGCGCTACTATGGGTCCTAGGCGGCGCATTAATATACAGCGGCTTCAATGTGGAGGAGGCTCTGCGTAAATTACCGAGGGGGGTGTTGAGGATGCAGGATAAGGTGCAGGCCTACAGGAGACTAATGATTGAGCTAAGCGTCAACTGCGTTAGTAAGGGTGCAGGGGGTGGGGCCCTTGGTTAACGTGGAACTACTCATAGTTGGTGGGGGGCCTGCTGGCTCGTTCCTATCCAGGGAGGTTACCTTAAGCGAGGTTACACTTGTGGATAAGAAGAGGGTCAACTATGGGCCAGTCATATGCGGCGAAATGATGCCCAAGGCCGAGTTATTGAGGGGGCACATACCAGACGAGTTAATGGACCTAATCGAGTACACACTTCACAGGTCCATTAGGAAGGAGGTTGTGGTTAACGATATCAGGAGGATGAGGATAATGATTAGGGTTAACGGGGAGGTTATAGACCTGGGTACGGTCAGCTTCCCCGCCTACATAGTGGATAAGGGGTTGATGATTAGGAGGATTATTGAGGAGGTGGACAGCAGGGGAGTTAAGGTGAAGTTCTCATCAACGGTGACAGGGTGCATTAGACATGGTGGTGGGTTTAAATGCAGGCTGATCAGTAAGTCCGGTGAGGAGTTCGTTGAGGCTAGGCTACTGGCTGGGGCGGACGGCTACCCATCAATAGTCAATGACCTGGTCGGTAACCAACCACTGGACCCCATGGACACTGCAATAGCCACAAGCCAAAGGGCCACAGGTTGGGTTGGGGATCAGGATGAGGCTGTGGTGATCATGGACCCAGCCTTGGCGCCAGGTGGCTATGCGTGGATCTTCCCCAGGGGTGATGGGTCAAGTAACATTGGCCTAGGGGTCAGGGGTTATGACGCGTGGGTTAGGGGCATTAACCCAGTTAACCTACACCTCAAGTTCCTCAAGGCGTTTAACCTAACCCCAACCCAAAGGTCAATACTCATGAAGACCATACCCGTTGGTGAATTGGGCATTAGCATTGAGGGTGGTGGCGCATTCCTGCTTGGCGATGCAGCCGGCACGGTGGTATCAACTAATGGTGCAGGGATAAACACGGCCATGGTTAGTGGGTTAATTTTAGCCAAGGCCCTTAGGGATGGGTTAAACTACACCGCTGAGGTTCGGCGGGTTTTGGGCGCATTCCTCAGCGAGGTCAAGAGGCTTAGGGCCCTGGCTGATCCGATACTTGAGGATGAGGGTATGTTGGTTAGGTTAACTAGGTTAATGCCTAGGGAAACCCTCAGGTGGGTTATCAACGAGGCAATGCTGGCCTCGGTTAACCCAATGCTGAGGGTAATGGCAAGGCTACTGCTTAGTTTAATTGGGAGCCACCGGGGTTAAGGTAGGCACCTAACCAGGCCACCGTCTATCAGTATCATTGAGCCGTTTATGTAGGATGCCTTATCACTGGCTAGGAAGGCTACCAGGTAGCCAACCTCCTCTGGGTTGCCGTACCTACCAACCGGTATGTCCCTTGCCATGTCCCTTAAGACGGTCTCAACAGGCACCCCCCTCCTCCTAGACTCATCCTCAGCCAAGGCACGGGTCCTATCGGTCATTATGAACCCTTGCATTACGCCGTTGGCCGTTATACCCCTGGGCCCATACTCACTGGCCAGGGATTTGACTAACCCAGCTAGGGATAGCCTAATGGTGTTGGATAGGACCAGGTTACTGATGGGTTGCCTTAGGGTTAGTGAGGTCACGTAGATTAACCTACCCCAACCCCTCTTAACCATGTCACCAACCACACCCTTAGTTAACCAAACAGCCGAGAGGAGGAGCAGCTTAACCGCGTAATCCCAGTCCTCAAAGGTTAGGTCACTGAAGAGGCCAGGTTTAGGTGGGCCAGTGTTGTAGATTAGTATATCTATGGGCTGTTTTGGTTTTTGTGGTTGTTTGTAGCATTTATTTTTGTTGGTGGGTGAGTCCTTTTAGGGCTGTTAGGTAGGCTGATGCGGTGTGCCTGTCTAGTCCATGCTTCCTCATTGTTTCGTCGTGTTCTTTGGAGTTTGTTGTTCCCCTTGGGTTTACGTAACTGACCTTTATTGAGTATAGTGGTGCCTTTAGGGCTATTCTCTCGATGATTGAGCTCCTGAAGGTTGCAACCTTATGGTTGTAGTTCTCATGCCTCCTATCGCCACCCCTAACCCACACCAACTTCAGCCTGCCAAGAATCTCCGGGTTCTCTAGGAACAAGGTCTTGACACCGTGGCGGTAGGCGTAGTTAAGCATCTCATGAATCCTCATACCAATTATGCTCCATGCACTATGCCCACTATAACCCTTCCTAGAAGTCTCACTGAACCAAAACGTCTTATAATCCCTTAAGCCACCCTCCTTATCAATAATTGCCAAATTAATCCTATCCGCATTAACATCAACGCCACCGAATAGCCTACCACTATTACGCCTATGCCTAGCCATGTGCTCGTAGTAAACATCCAACGGCACCGTTACGTGTACTTCACCACGTAACCACAACCGGTTACCTCTAACACCGTAGTCCCTAACCACAACCCTACCCATGTATTTAACTCGCTCAGTGAGGACTGCATTAAGCAACTCCCCATAACTCCTCGGCATGGTGGGCTTTATAACAACCCTACTAGTCGTCCCATCATAACTAACGGTTGTGATGCTGAACTTGCTACCCCACATTAAGGTTACATTTCTAACTGGGTACTCAAGCTCACTTTGTTGAAACATCAACCAGTTCGAGAGCTCGACGCTCCTAAAATCAACACCCAACGACCTACATGACTCATAAATGCCCATCACCAGGGTTATAGCACCGTCAGCATACCTACGGTTTGGGATAATTTCATAGGCAAACTGCCTAAACATGCTCTTCCAACCAATCCTATTCCCAGGCAGTACTTCCTGATGCTTTGCCACATCCAACACCCTATGAGCAGCTATTTTAAACAACCACGCCGTCGACAACAACTCCCTGGCTACATCCCCATCAACATTAAATGGCAACTTAATGGTTAAGTAATCCACGGAGGGATATCCCTCAAAAGATTTAAAAACCTAACTCTAGCACCCTCACTAGTTACCCTGGGGTCCCGAGACCCGTAGTGGCTGGGAACCCCTGGCAACAGGGAGGGAGCCGCTGCGGTGAGCGGCCCCAGGGAGACCGTCGAGAAGGAGACGGTAGAGACAACAAACCTCTACCGCCTCCGGAGAGACGGCTGGTGGGATAGCTAACGTACACGCCAGGTACTACAGGGAGTTGCCTAACGTAGAACTTGTAGGGGTTGCTGAGATAATTAAGGAGAGGGGTCTTGAGTTCGCCAGGAGGTGGAACATACCGGAGAGTAACGTCTTCACAGACTACAGGGAGATGATTGACAAGCTTAGCCTAGACGCCGTGAGCGTAACTACACCCCACAGGTTGCATGCCGAACCCGCAATATACGCCCTTAAGCACGGCGTCCACGTCCTTGTGGAGAAGCCCATGGCCTCAACGGGGGCTGAGGCCCTGGAGATGTATAGGGCGGCGGTGTCCTCGGGCAGGGTTCTTGAGGTTGGCTTTCAGAACAGGTTTGAGGCCCAGATAATGGCGGCTAAGAGGATCGTGGCCAGTGGGCTGTTGGGTGAATTCTACTACGGCGAAACCCTGGCCGATGGTAAGAGGCGTAGGGGGATACCCACAACCCCAACCTTTTACACTAGGGAAATGGCTGGTGGTGGGGTTGTGCTTAACAACGGAACAAGTCTCGCCCTTTAGGGCGGGGTTGCCCCATTATGTGGGATTCATAGCGATGGTTTTATAAAGACCAGCAGAGATAGGATTTTGTACTCGGGGTGGTGCCCCCGAGAGGGGGTTATTTCCCTCCGTTAGATGAGCCGGTGGGGCGATACCCCACTATTTCCACCACCCCGAGGACGAAAACATTAACCCCCAAAGAGGGGCAACGGACGAGACCCCCACAATGAAAACCCCACCCCTCAAAAGGGGGCGGGGAGGGGGTCATTTAGGGTGCTATGCTATAAACAACGCAATGAACATACTCGGCTTCCCCGAGGTTGATAGGGTCAGCGCCCATATCTTCACCGCGATTGGTAGGAGTAAGGATGCCATTGTTGAGGGTGGGTGGGGTGCCTGGGACGTGGATAGGTTTGAGGTTGAGGACTTCGTTGTTGCCAAGATAGTGCTTAGGAACGGCGGTGTGTTGATAATGAAGGAGGCTTGGGCCATGCATAACAATGATTTGGGTAGGCCATTCTACATGGGCACCAGGGGAGGCATTAAGCTGAATCCACTTGAGGTTTACAGGGATGAGTGGGGGCACATGACCACGGTAACCGTTAACCTACCCAACAGAGACCCCTGGAGGGATAAGGTAGGCAGGTTCATAGATGCAATAGTTAAGGGGCAGCCATCACCAATAGACCCAAGGGAGGTCGTGTATGAGCAGTTCATACTAGACGCCGTATATGAATCAGCCAGGCAGGGTGGAGTTGAGGTTAAGCCAACGATACCGGACGAGGTTAAGCCAATCATCGGCAGGGTGAACCAGTGATGGTTGTTAAGGTAGCCATAGTCAGCTTCGCCCACGTCCACGCACCAGGTCATGCGGAGCAACTGCTTAGGAGGAGGTCTGAGAGGGGTGACGTTGAGGTGGTGGGGGTTTATGATGATAACGCCGAGAGGGGTAAGTTCTACGCAGGTAGGTATAACCTGAGGCTACTCGGGAGCATGGATGAGTTAATTAAGCTTAAGCCAGATGTGGCAGTGGTTGACTCTGAAACCTCAAGGCATGCCGAGTACGTTAGGCAGTTGGCCGAGAACGGCGTTAACATATTCTGCGAGAAGCCGATTGGAGTCAACCTAAGTGATGCATTGAACATAAGGAACATTGTTAAGAAGCATGGAGTACTCTTCACCACAGGCTTCAACTCAAGGTTCAACCCGGAGAACATTAAGGCCAGGGAGTTGGTGAGCAGCGGGGCATTGGGCAGGGTAAGCATGATTAGGGTTAGGGTAGCCCACTCAGCGGCTGTGGATAGGTGGTTTAAGGGTTGGAGTGAGTGGTTCGCCGTAAGCCAATACTCAGGTGGTGGAGGGTTCCTAGACCTCGGTATACATGGAGCCGACCTACTTAGGTATATACTGGGTGATGAGGCGGTTGAAGTTCACGGGCTAGTGACTAACTTCACCTCAAGCTACAACATTGATGATGAGGGTGTGGGTTTGGTTAAGTTTTCAAGGGGGACCTTGGGCATACTGGACGCGGGCTGGGTGCAGGTAACCGAAGGCCTACCCTGGTCCCCACTGGAGATTTACGGCGATAGGGGTGCGTTGGTGAGGACCGAGATTGGCCTAATGTATTACACAAGGGACCAAAAGTCCTGGGTAAAGCCAAACATGGATAGGATTAGTAAGACGGCCCTAGATGAACTAATCGACGTTGTCCAGGGCCGTGGTGAATTAACTATAACAATTGATGATGCGGTTAAGGCGCAGGAAATAATAGAGGCCGTGTATAAGAGCAGTGCAGAGGGTAGGGTAGTTAAGCTACCTCTGGTTTAAACTAACCAATGAGGACGTTGACACTAACAACAATCATTATTGCCATTGCCCTGTTTATCAAGCTACCACTGGCGTTGGGGGTTAATGCGGTGGGCATTTCAGACAACGGGACAATGATCCTCAACGGCAGGGTCTTGAATTACTCGTACTCAGCCCAAGGCGTCATGGGCGTTTTAACCCTCTACAACGCCTCCTTCACCTCAGTGGGCTTCGTGGGTGGCAACGTGGCTAGTATTCAACTAAATGCCGTGGTGACCAATGGCAGGTACTACTACTGGGTCCAGGACATAGCCCACTTCGAGCCTTTAACGGGCTCAAGCCTAATGGTCTGGTTCTGGGATGACCTATGGAACGTGAGTTACCCACAGGCCCCACTGATGCTGAACTACGTGAGGGGTAGTAGGGTTTACCCAAGTAACCAGCAGTACGCATACTACTACAGGCACGTTGAGCCCTCCGTAATGGTTGTTAAGCCGCCCATAACCGTGGGTTGCATGGTAACAGTGTCCTTGACCCCAATGGGCTACATTAACATTAGCTACTACTACATGTTAAACGCAACAGGCATAGACACAGGTTGGGTTAGGTACGACTCAGTAATTGTGATGGATGAGTCAACTGAAGCCTACATAACCGTGGGTGGGTTTAACCCAGGTGGGTTGAGTAACGACATTGAATGGGTTGTGGCAGGCTATACGGCGGCGGCCCAACTTTACGTTTACTACTGGAATGCAACAGCCACATTAATGTATGAACATGATGGCCATTGGTATGTGCCACCCAGCGCCCAAACCAGGTCCTTCGACACTGGCGAGTCGGTTAATGGTGTTTACGGCATCAGGGAGATTTACAATGAGTTAAGAGGGTTCGTGGTACAGATTAATGGCACCGTGAACAACACATACCTATGGGTCCCTAGGGCCATTGCCAGCTACAGTAACGGGTTCTTAATAATTCAATCAACGCCTAGCGGAGGTAAGTGGATTACAACCATCATCAACCCCAGGGGAGTTGCGCATAGGTTAAGCGGCTCGGCGTTAAGGGTTAAGGTTAACGGAACAGGCAGATACATCATAAACGTAACCCTCTACGCCGGTAACATGAGCATAGTAACCTACAGTTACGTAGTCCTAGTCAAGGGTGTTGAGCCATGGTTACAGACAACCCTACTACTCATCCCATTGGCGGCTGCAGTAGTGCTCTTGGTTAAGCTACTTGGCGTTAGGCATAGGCAGGGTCTTTAAATAGCGTCCAGTGAGTTAATCAGAATGCCCCCGGGTAGGCTCATCGTCGTCGGTAGTGGACCTGCAGGTAATACAGCGGCGTTGTTGGCATCTAGGATTGGGGTCAGGGTTACTATTATTGATAAGGCTAGGCACCCCAGGGTTAAGCCGTGTGGTGGCGGCTTAACGCCTAAGACAATTGCCCTATCCAGGATCCTCAACCTTGATTTAGGCGAGGTCATTGAACATGAGTGCGGTGAGGTGGTTGTCGTAACGCACGCGGGCTCTTACCTGCTTAGGTTTAGGGAACCCTTGATTAGGGTTTCAAGGAGGGAGAGGCTTGACGAATTCATGTTTAGGGAGGCCCTGAGGAATGGCGCGGAGTACGTTAATGATGAGGTGGTTAGGGTTGAGGAGGGGCGTGGTGGGGTTAAGGTGATTGGCAGGAGGAGCATCTACGAGGCTGATTGGGTGATTGGGGCTGATGGCGCCCCTTCAAGGGTTGGTAGGTCCATTGGACTGGTGCCTAGGTCCAACGCCGTAGCATTGATGAACATTGCATCAGGTAAGCTAGGCATAGATGCCTGCATACTGGACTTCACCAGGGTTAAGTGGGGCTATGCCTGGGTCTTCCCACTGGGTGGTGGTGATTACGATGTTGGGTTAGGTTCAGCCCTGAAGGGCAGGTACAGCGGGTTGCTGACCAGTTACGTTAACGAACTTGGATTGAGACTCGGCAGGGTAATGGGGCACCTAATACCCTACAGGCCACCTAGCCAAGTGGCTACGCGCAGGGTTATGCTGACCGGGGATTCCCTGGGACTGGCGGACCCAGTCACTGGGGAGGGGATATTTCAAGCAATGCTGAGTGGTGCATTGTCGGCATTGTCGCTGAGGCATAGTAATCCAACTGAGCATTACAGCGAATTAATGGGGAGTTACCTAAGGGATAACCAGTACGCCTTAACCACAGCCTACATGGTTTACGGCATTGATGCGGCATTCCTAAGCAGGTTCATGGGGCTAACAGGCTTTAGCCAAGCAGGTGTTGTTAACATCATTGAGAAGACCACAGGCGGTAAATTAACTTATAGGGAGGCCTTAAGGGAGATGGTTAAGTCAATGGTTAACGCAACACCCAGAATCATAAAACACATACCCCCACTTTAACCGAGTCTCAAAGAATCCCCATACATCCGGTTAAACACCCATAACAATGGCAATTCACACCCCTCAAGATACCTAACAATGTCAAAGGCATCAACATCACTTAACTACCCTTAAAGAGGTTACCATTTCTCAATATTCACTAAAATCCGTAAACTACCCATTGTTTACGATGGTGTAGGTCTCGAATAATCTTAAGAGGAATATGTTATAATGCTGCTGAAGCCACGAATAGGTTAGGTAGTAAAATCTCTAAACATTATGCTACCTAACATCTTTATTTGAATATTACTACACATTTAAATTATGATGATTAAACATTGGTTTTGATGATATTAATAATTGTTATATTATTGATATTTTATGGTAAAAGAACTCGGGTTACGATGGTTAGAGTTTATAATTAAGTCCATGGAATCTAGGCTAAGTTAAAAATTATCATTAGCCGTTTCAGGGGTTTAGAAAAAACGCTAAGAATATAAATTTGCAGGTTGATAGGTTTAGTTAATGATAATTAGGTTCTACTCCATTGCGGGGAAGACTGAGACTATTGAAAATGAATTGAGGAGTATTGTTAATGACATTAAGGTTGAATTGGCCAAGAGGGGTATTGGTGAGGATAAGGTTAGGTTAACGATAATTAAGGTTAGGGGTGATGTCACGGGTGAAGTGGTTAAGTACCTTGATCAACCTGAGGGGAAGATACCAGGTCAGTACAGGTCCCTCATAGTTAGGATGAGGCAGGATGGGGTTTCAACGTTCCCAGCGTTAGTCATTAATGATAGGAAGGTGGCTGAGGGCGACGAGTTAACAATCGACGTGGTTAAGTCTGCCCTGCTCAGGGAGCTTAAGGATGAGTTCAACCTGGAGTTACCTGCAGCCAAACCAGCTGAACAACCCCAGCCGGCTCAACCAGCCCAGCCACCACAGCCAGTGCAGCCAGTTACCCCACCACCCCCGCCAATTGAGGTTCCACCTCCGCAGGTTATTCAACCCCAACCAGTGAGACCAGTGGCCCCACCACCTCCACCGCCACCCCAGGAGACTCAGCAACCCCCCTCAATACCACCACTTGCCCAGCAACCACAGTTAACGGCCCCACAGCCCCAGTTAACCCAACCCATACAGCCAATACCAGCACCTATCCCACAGCTGGCTCAGGTTTCCGTTGGGGAGCTTAGGTTTAAGGTGGTTAACGGTAGGCCTGATGATTGCAATGACTGCGTGTACTACGGCAGGAATAAGGGCTACTGCTACCTATTCGGGCTCAAGGTGGTTGATCCGTTAAGACCCCCATGCAAGTCCATAGCCTAAGGCTGGGCCATGGATCAGGGGCAAGGTTTATAAACCCTACCCTTCAGGTTGTCCTGTAAGATATGCAGGGGGTTGCATTATTCGAGGTCCATGGCGATAGACACGTCATCTACTTTGACCTAAACGCCGTTGGGTTAAGCGAAATCAACGTGGAGGAGAGCCAATTCACAATACTAAATGAAGTTGAGAACGAGCTACGCAGCATCATTGATAAGTATGGGCCACTGACAACCAGCGATGTCGGGTTTGAGTACGATGACTGGCCAGTGGGCAGAGGCATCATACTGACACGCCTATACATGAGGGATGGTGAGGTTAAGCTAGTGCTACTGGCATCATACGGAAGGAGCCTAATAACAAAGTTAAGCAGCAGGTTAAGTAAACTGGGCTGGAAGCCAATCTTCATCTTCGACATAAGGAAGGTTGCAAGAAGCAGGTACCCACAGCGCTAAGCCCATTAAATGGGTTAAACTTTTATACAGGCTCAAGCTAAAGGCATTAGGGCCCGTAGCTCAGCATGGATAGAGCGGCGGAGGGACGGCTCCGCGGGGAGGGCCCTCCTTCTATGCCATGAAATCACATTTTCACGTAGACCCCTGAGGTCACAGAAACTACGGTATGCGCCTTACAATGATGCGCCAGAGCCGCAATGCAATGAAACGGCATAAAGCTTAAAAATTTTGCAGATACTCAATAATATCCCCGCGGACCGTGCCGCCGCACCTTCTAAGCCGTAGGACCCGGGTTCAAATCCCGGCGGGCCCGCCATCAATCTTGAAGGGCATGGTTGTTAATTAATGATTAAAAATGTATACGTATTAGTACACGTAAAAGCGGTGTTGCGCTGCATAAGTATGCATGCCTAATGACGGCAATATTTAAAAATAATGCCATCGTTAATGAGAGCCATGGTTAAAGTCTTGAAATACCTGTTAGTAATGGCCGTGGTACTGGTGGCTATATCCATATGGAGTGTTAATGTAACGTATGCGCAGCAGTCTTATCTAACCTTCACCGTTGAGGATGCATTCCCATGGAACTACGTGCTCCTAACCCCCTGGCCTGCACCATGGTGGAACCCATATGCGTCGGGTAACCTAATAGGTTGGGCCGGTACCTACATGCCTCTTGCCGAGTTTGATGACTCTACTGGTCAGTGGTGGCCTGTTTTGGCTGAGAATTGGACTATCTTCCCTCAGAATCAAACGTTGATTATTCACCTTAGGCGTGGTTTATATTGGTTTAATGGTTCGGCTACGATACCCTTCACCGCCTGGGATGTTTACGCGGAATTCTACATTGGCGTTAAGGCCTTTGACTGGTTCTACCCATACCTAACACCACAAAACGCAGACAAAGACATCATAGTCATCAACAACTACACAATATCAATACACTTCGACCACTGGACCGCCACTGGTTGGGTTTGGCCATTGATAGAGTGGATAATTACGCCATGGCCGGTTTGGGAGAAGGTTGTTAGTGAGCTTAAGACCATGAACGCCTCACAAGCATGGACCTTCGGCCAGAAGAACATAAGTGAGATGGTTGTTCCGTATTGGGGCCTTTCACCATACTACGTTACCCAAGTATCCCCGAGTGAAATATGGATTCAACTCGAGCCCGAGTACTTCAATGGTAAGCCGCTGTTGGCCACGTGGGATGAGATACTGCCATTCCACACATGGCAATACTTCCCGAAGATAGGCATATACATTGGGCTCTCAGGTGGGGTTACACAGCTGCTTACCTTAGCCATTAAGAGTAAGGACTTCTACATACCATCATGGTTCTCAACACCACCAGACTACGCAGTCTTCAACAAGTCTGGCTACACGTACTACACCATGCCCGACATATCCATAGTTGGCTTCAACCTACCACTCTACTACCCATTCACCATACCGCAGGTTAGGCAAGCTTTCCTCTACATTATTAATAGGACAGAGGCTGCATTAGCCTTCGGTCCCTCTTGGGTTAATGTACCGGTCTACATTAATGTACCTGCGCCAGCGCCCAATGTATTGGCCGGCTTCTGGTTAACCTTCCCTGAGGATATTAGGGCTATTGTTGTCAACTTCACCCAGCCCAACTGGACTAAGGCAGCTCAACTCCTCGAGTCAGCCGGCCTATACTACAAGAACGGCCAATGGTACCTGCCCAACGGAACACCACTAACCCTTAACGTATATGCGTCAAGTACATCACTACTCTTCTGGATACTTGACGACCAGGAGGCGGCTGTGCAGGTGAGTAAGTTCGGCATTAAGACAACCTTCTACACACTTGAGCCTGGCATATGGAGTCAGCTATGGCCCTGTGGGTTATCTAAGATGGGTGCAACGGCTGATTGGCTGTACGCAGGTTCCCCAAAGGGTGGTGTTAACACGGCTTGGATATACTACGACATAGCCCAGTACGCCGCTGGTGGTGTCTATGAGAGTGGATTCTGCGCTAACTTCACAGGTTCAACAGTCACACCCTTCGCTTACCCAATTGTCCAGAATAACCAGATTGTTGGCTGGTACTGTAAGCCATTAACCACGAACTTCCACATACCTAACAACACTGTGATAACCTGCGTCAACTCAACCTTCGGCTACATCAACCTAACAAACTGGGAGAATGCAATAACGGCGGCTGAGCCAGGTTCAAGCGCATACTATGATTTGGTTAAGGCCTATTTCGCATGGTTCGAATACTGGGTGCCGGGTGTTGAGATAGCTGAGGGTGACTTCGGTGCAGTTTTCCCGAAGAACATGATTGACCCAATGTGGGCCTATGACTGTATGCCGTACACCAACCCCAAGTACACCGCGGCAGCATATTCACTACTGTACAATTGGGGTATTGGCTGGGGTTGGGATGGCTTTAACCCACAGTTCAACGTGCAATTATTCATGGGCGCCTTCGCACCCCCTGGAGTCATGCCTGCGTTAGCCCAGGCCATTGTTAACGGTAGTCTTTGGACTAATCCGGAGCTCTACAAGTGGGCAGTCTTCATTGGTTTACCAACGCCGGATCCTGAGTTGCAGGCTTGTGTGGCTTCATACTTCCACACAACGTACACACCAGTCACAACATCAACAACCACAACGACCACTACGACTACTACAGCAACTACCACTGCTGTTAGCACTGTCACATCAACAACCACAGTAACAAGCACCGTCACAACAACAGCAGTATCAACAACCACAACAGCAACCACAGTAACAGTAACCAAGCCGGTGATATCAACAGCGTTGGTAATAGGCATAGTGGTGGTAGTCATCGTAATCGCCGCAGTAGTGGCAGTAATAGCATTGAGAAGGAGGTAATACATTAAAGTCCGGGGTTAAATCGTTAAAATCCATGGTTTTTATCATCTCATTAATGATGTAGGACTTATATAGTGGTGTACCCAATGCCTCCTTCAATGAGTAGGAGGTGGGTCCCCATCTACATGACCATATACGCATTGTCTGCGTCGTCGAATTACTTCTTCGTTAAGTTTGGCTTAGACTACTCATCACCATTGGTGTACATGTCCGTAAGGTACCTGTTGGCTGGTGTCGTGTTGATTATGATATCCATGATTATTAATGGTAACTACCACATAATTTTCAATAGGGATGTCGTGCTGCTCAGTCTCTTCTCATCCATAGCCACCGCGCTGTGGGCCTATGGCTTGGTTTACATAGACCCTGGTTCATCAGCCATATTCGGCTATACAATGCCTCTATTCGCAATACCACTATCAATACTGCTGCTTAACGAGAAGCCGTCGAAGGCAAGTACACTAGGTACTGCACTGGGGCTCATCGGCGTTTTAATATATGGGTTATCGGCAGTGAGCAGGGGTGTCTCGCTACTGGGTTCAGTAATAACCGTGGTTAATGCGTTGTTTTGGGCGCTTTATAGTATTTACTTCAGGAAGTTGAGCAACTATAATGGGCTCATCGTGGTTTCAAGCATGTTCATCTTCGGCTCAGTAGTCATGGCCATAGCCGCCTTGGCCATGTATATGTATGGGGATAGACTTGCCTTGAGCGTTGATTGGGGATTCAACTTCATGGATTACCTAATGGGTACATCGGTAATTGGCGGCTCTGTCCTCTTCCTAGTATGGTACCTGATGGTTAACTCGGTGGGTGTCGCCAACGTTACAGCCTACATATTCACGGTCCCGGCATTAACATTAATATTGAACTACATAATAATGGGCATTAGGCCAACCATAAACGAGGTTATCGGCGCCTTAATAATGTTCATAGGCATATACCTAGCCTCAGCCGGCACCGTTAAGGGGCATGGCGCCTAATCGGGTTTATGTTCATGTTTACCGGTGGGTCCATGCATCCTACCCTTTCCACCACCCACCTTACTCTTCTCAGCCTCCTCCAGTATATCCACCCAGGTTAGGAAGCAGTCTGTGATGGCACTACCTGTACTGCTCATTGAGGTCACCCAAGGTACTTCCTGAGGAAGTTCACAGTCCTTTCCCAGGCATCCTTGGCAGCCGCCTCGTTATACACAGGCCCACCCTCGGTGGCGAAGGCATGCCGTGTACCTGGGTAGAAGGCCATTTCGAAGCGTGGTTTATAGGTTATGACGGCCCTCATTAAGTCTGGTAAGCCCTGGTTTATTGATGGATCCTCACCGGCGTAGATGGCTAGGATTGCGCCCTTCACCTTGGCTAAGTCCTCAAGGTTCCTTGGGTTCCTTCCATAGTAAATAACGCCGGCGTCGAAGGGCACCCTTGTTAGTGCCTCAAAGGCTAACCCACCACCCATGCAGAACCCCATCACGGCAACCTTACTTACTCCATAGGTCTCCTTAACGTGGTTGTATGCGGCAACCAAGTCGTTAATCATCCTCTCCTCAGTCTTAACCCTATCAACCACCAGCTCCCTAACAATCTCCTGCTCCTCAACGGTTAAAGTCCTCATGAGTTCAGCCACGGCTTCACCGCTAGCCCTCCTCTCAGGCGGTATAGACCAGAACCTCCTCATAACCCCAGTAATCCTCTCCTCAGTGAACACGTTAGCCCTTCTGGAGTATAGGTTTGGTGCAATGGCCAGGTAGCCCAGTGAGGCTAACCTCCTGGTGATGTTCCTTATGAAGTCCGTTATACCGAATATTTCGTGAACGACCACAACCGCTGAATTAGCACTAGTGGATGGCCTAACCAGGAAGGCCGTAACTTCTGCACCATCGAAGGACCTGTATTTAACAACCTCCTCGCGTTGCATGCACGCTTAGGGCTAGTTATGTTTATTAATATTCCTCAGGGCTTATTAAAAATAAGGATGGTTTAATGAACTGCCGGGTGATTCTCTCCTACGCCGTTACTTGGATTGTTACTGAGGCTTCTCCATCAGGTGCACTAACGGTTACGACGTTACTACCTGGCTCGTGTAGCTTAACCTTAAACTCCACGGTCCTCTCCTCCCCTGGGTCCAGGTAGACCCTATGCTCCTCCACGGTTAGGCCATTGACCTTTAGCTTAATTGGCGCTGGGTCACCAACCTTACCCTCATTCCTCAATGCTGCCCTCACCTTAACCACCTCATTAGGCTTAACGCTTGGTTTATCAGCCGCCACATTAATTACCTTGATTAGGGACTTGGCTAGCTGACTTATGGTGAACCTACCCATTAACCTAATGTCCATTGATGACGAACCAACCAACACCTGGTAGGTACCAGGCTCAACTATACGCCTAAGCTCGGCGTTATACATGGCTAGGTCGTCTAGGGTTAGCTTAAACTCGACAGTGGTCTTCTCACCGGATTTAAGGGTTATTCTCCTAAAGCCCCTAAGCATCATAAGCGGCCTAGCTATGCTTGAGTACTCATCCCTAACGTAAAGTTGAACAACCTCATCACCGGTTAACTTACCCACATTCTCAACGTTTAGGGACACTGAAACAAACCCCTCATCCTCATTAACACTGACCCTAAGGTCACTGTATTTGAAGGTAGTGTAGCTTAAACCATGGCCGAAGGGGAAGAGTGGGGTTGAAGGCATGTTAACGTAGTCATATACCCTACCACTGGGTTTGGTGAAGTAGTAGAGTGGTTCCTGCCCCTCATGCATGGGCCAGGTTACTGGTAGCTTACCACCGGGGTTGTACTCACCCAGTAGGACCTCGGCTATAGCCTCCCCACCCATCTCACCTGGGTACCAGGCCTCAACAATGGCAGGTACCTTAAGCATCCAGTCACCCACCACCGGTGAACCCGTTGTTAACACTACAACAGTGTTCCTATTGACCTTAAGCACCTCCTCAATTAGTCTCTCCTGGCACCTCGGCAACCTTAACCAAGCTCTATCCCTCTGCTCACCCTCAATTATGCCTGCAAAGACCACTGCAACGTCAGCCTTAGCTGCAGCCTCAACGGCCTCCCTAATCATTGAGTCGTCCACTAGATCCCAACCGAGCTTAATGTATGCGTAGCCGTAGTTCAACCTACCGTACTCAAGCCTAACCTCATACTGTCTCCCACCCTCTAGGCTAATGGTGGCTGACTTAGGCATATTACTAACCACACCCCACGAGTCAATGAGCAGCTTACCATCAACAAACAGCCTAAACCCACCACCAGAAGCGTAAACCTTAAACTCATAGGTTCCCGTGGCCGGTGGCGTTATGTAGCCCATCCACCTAACGGAGTACTTACCTGGGTCCAGGCCTGGGTATGGTGGATCGTAGCCGAGGTCAAGCCTGAAGAACCCCTCCCAAGGTGCATCAACCCTAACGCCAACTGGCTCACCCTCTAGGTTGGGGTTGTTGAAGTACTCACCCCTAAGCCCACGCCTACCCGGTTCACCCATGGGTGTCAGGTACCTTGTTGGTATTGGGTAGTCTGGGTCCATGTCTGCTATGCAACCCTTCGCATGGGTAACGTTAACCCCCCTATTCCTAAAGGCCTCAAGTGGCGTGATGACCCTCCTCGGCACTGCACTATAGCCTCCAAGCCTAACCTCATCGGCGAATGGGCCTATCAACGCAATGGACTTAACCTTACCCTTGTCAATGGGCAGCGTGCCGTCGTTCTTAAGCAGCACTATCGCCTTCCTAGCAGCCTCAAGGGCCAGTTGCCTATGCTCCTCACTACCAATAACCTTAGCCTCCTCCGGGTTAACGTAGGGTGAGTCGAATAGGCCTATCAGGAATTTCACCCTTAAAACCCTCCTAGCTGCCTCGTTGAGCGCCTCCTCACTTACCAAGCCCTCCTTAACCGCCTTAACAAGTGGATCACCATAGTACACGTAGCCTGGGAACTCCACGTCTAAGCCGGCCTCGAGGGCTAGCTTAGCCACCTCCTCAGGCTTATCAGTGATGTAATGCCTATTCGCTATACCAGTCACTGAGCCGTAGTCAGAGACCACGAAACCCTCAAAGCCGAGCTCCCACCTAAGCACCTCGGTTAACCAGTACCTATTCATTGAGCAGGGTACGCCGTCTATTGAGTTGTAGGCCGCCATGACTGACAATGCACCGGCCTTAATTGCAGCCCTGAAGACGGGGAGCTCAGTCTCCCTAATGAACCTCTCACTCATGTGAATCTCAGCACTATCCCTACCACCATCACCAACGAAGTTCATTATGTAGTGCTTGGGGGTTGCCACAATACCCTCCTCCCTAAGGGCCTTAACGTAGGCGTAGGCCATCTTGGAGGCCAGGTATGGGTCCTCACCATAAGTCTCCTCAGTCCTACCAGCCCTAGCATCAAAGCTTAGGTTGACCACTGGTGATAGGCATTGCCTAATACCCCTAGCCCTAGTCTCCCTAGCCGTAGCCTTAGCCACCCTGTACATTAAGTCAACATCCCAAGTGGCGGCTAGGGCAATGGACTGCGGGAAGACGGTTGAGTACTTGGCCACGCACCCATGCAGGCACTCATCATGGATTATGACAGGTATTCCAAGCCTAGTCTCCTCCAGGAACCTCCTCTGGGTTTCATTAGCCCTAACCGCACCCTCACTGGGCTCGGTGTTTCTAAGAATCACGGATAGGTTACCGACGTCAAGCCTATCCGTTAGTGCTGACCTGAGTTGGATAACCTTCTCCTCAAGGTTCATTCTACTTAGCAGGTCCTCAACCCTATCGTCAATGGGCCTACTGGGGTCCTCGAAGGGGGACATTAAGCCATCCTTATCATGGTCGATCCAACCACCATGGTAAATGTCCCTCCTCTTAACACCACTGGGTATGAAGGACTCAGGTACCATACAGAACCCTACAACTTAAGGTATCCCTATCTTCATTTAAAAGTAATACCCCTGTGGTTTAATGTAGTTTAGTTTTTAAAGCTCCACTAATACTCAGACGCATGAAACTACGCATGTTAATCGCCAGGGTAATGCTGAGGTATTACTGCGCCTATGCATCACTGCTTCGACTTCAGCTTAGGGAGGGTAAGCGTAGGGGCCGGGTTGAGGGATGATGAACAGGCCGTGGGTACTGGCCTTAGCACCACTGCTGATTATTGCAACAGCCATCACCGCCAGCGCCCAGTCCACTGTATGCTGGTACTATTGGCCAAACGTAACCATTAACCCCGGCCAGGGTTTACTAGTCCAGGTAACGGGTGGTTCATATGGACTCTATGTCTTCACACCCAGCCAATACACCAAGTGGAGTAGAGGCATGGCAACCTACTCGCTTTACTCAACACAGGTGAACGTGGGGGCTTACCTAGTGCGCATTCCACCAGGCACCTACTACGTGGTCCTCTACCCAGTTAAGTGTGGTCAACTTGTTAATGCTAGGGTTATCGCCATTGGGTTAGCGCCCACGGGGGTGTCCTCCATGATGCCCATGAATACCACGGCTGTGTTAGGTTACTTCTCAATATCATCGATGAGTGCTTGGAATAGCAGCTACACCGCCGTCAACGTGATTAAGGCCCCCATGAGTGGCGCCAGCCTTCAGTTAAACGCCGTGGTCGTGGTTAAACTGAGTAATGGTAGTGTGCAGGAGTATTGGGTACAGGACGCCCTAATGTTCATAACCGACGCAAAGGTACTCAACGTGGCTGACAACACCTGGAACTTCACGGAACCTAATGCTAATGTTTCAAGTTACTTGGTTAAAGGTTTAGGGAGTGTTCATACGTATTTCGCCGGCAGTTACTACGGTTACCTAGGTAAGGGAGCTAGGTATAACTTGCCCTTGGCTGGTTACCTTGAGGTTAACGTGACTGTTATCAACGGGTCCGTGGTGGTTATGTTCGGCTACACCCTAATTAGGAACGGTTCAATATATGGCCCACCGGTCATTAAGTGGTTTGACAATGTCACGCTGGGCGTCAACGCCAGTGGTGCATTCATAGAGACCACACCTTATAGCCTAACCGGCAACGGTGGGTCCTATGATGTTGAGCTTGTCTTTGGTGGATACTACTCAGGTGAACAAACCACCTTTGAGAGCATGTATGCCCAGTTGGCTATAATGTACTGGGATGGGTTTGGCTGGTCACCCTACCAGGATATATACAACTTCGGCTTAAACACAGGTGAATCGGCCACCGACCTCGTGGCCTCAATAGCACAAAACGGTAATGTTCAACTCACGGTAGGTATACCGTACTACGGCCTGTTAAGCAGTGTCTTTAAACCGACGATACCGACAAGCTTCGTTGAGGTAATTTACCCAAACGGAACCTCGTTAAGCTTCTACGTGCTCAATGAGACAACGGTAACCCTACCCCCCGTCATAAGGGGTAGTGGGGTGCTTTACCTCTTCAAGGGGCTCCTGGTTAACCAAAATGGCGCCGTTAGGCTGCTGGGCAATAACTCCATCACCATAACACCCACCAGCGGTGAATTCTCGGTTAACGTTATCATTGGTAATTACAGTAGGTACATCCTACTGAGCCTAAGTTCAACATTCCCGATCAACGTAACCCTACCCAACGGCACATTCACCACTACTAAAATGGTTAGTTGGGTTGAGGCTGGTTCAAGGGTAATTATTAAAGTTAAATACGCCTACCTGTTCAATAATCTAACAAGGTTCATAACCCTGAATTCAACCGCAATTAACCTAACCATAACCAAACCACTTAACTTAACCATAGGCTGGGTTAGGCAGTACATGGTTAACGTAAGTAGTGTAGTGCCAATCAGCATTAACGGTACTTTGATGCTGCACTTCATCGATTGGGTTAACGAAGACTCCACTATAAGGCTCCTGGTACCTAGGTTCACGTACTTCGGCAATGGCACTAGGTTTATGGCCCTCAACGCCTCAACCATTAGCCTAACCGTAACTGGCCCCATTAACGCCATGGTCACGTGGGTTAGGCAGTACTTTGTTAAAATCACTAGCCCAGTGCCTATCACCGTTAATGGGAGTAACGTGGCCAATGCAACACTGTGGGTTAATGCAGGTGGCATCATCAATGTGACTATCCCAAGGTACTACATGATTAACGGTAATGTTAGGTTACGGCCGCTGAACACGTCAACGTTGGTAACCGTTGATGGGCCACTTAACTTAACCGTGACTTGGGTTAGGCAGTTCCTGGTTAGGGTGCTTAGCCCAGTTCCAGTGCTTGTTAATGGCTCACTCACGGTTAACTTCACAGGTTGGGTTAATGAGTTAAGCGTATTGTTCATCGAGGCCCCTGGCTACTACTGGTTTAACAATGGGAGTAGGTTAATGCTACTTAACCAAAGCCGAATCAGGCTGGTCATAAATGGACCCATTAATGCCACTATTGCCTGGGTTAGGCAGTACATGGTTAACCTGGTTAGCGTGGCCCCCGTGACAGTGAATGATACAACCGTTAAGGTACTCAGTGGGTGGTTTAATGAGGGTAGCGTGCTTAACGTTACGCTCAGTGCGGTTAACCTAGGTAATGGGACTAGGCTAATTCCGCTCAACGAATCAGGGGTAGTTAAGGTGAATAAGCCGCTTAACTTAACCGTGTCGTGGCTTAGGCAGTACCTAGTAACCGTCTCGAGTCCCCTCGCCATTAATGTTAATGGGACTTGGACCAGGAGCTACGTCAATTGGGTTAACGCCGGTGACCTACTTATCATTAAGGTGGCGAGGGCTCGGGTAGGCGCAAACATGACGATAATAAAGCCCATTGGCATTGTAATTAACGGTGTACTCCACCACGCATTAACAGTTAATGCCACCGTTGATATGCCGCTGACCATTACGGTTGAGTGGGGGGTTAGCTACATAGCCTACTATGCCCTGGCGCTACTAGCCGTAATCCTAGTCGCAATTGCCCTTCTAATACGTGCCAGAGGTGGTTAATATTTTTGTTAATTGTTAACCTGTACTTACCCCTATTCTCAATTTTTCATTATTAAGTAATTGAATTGTGTATTACATTGCTGGGCGTAGAAAGGCTTAAAAGTGCTTCATGCATGTGGCTTATGTATATGTCTGATGTTGCCTTTGAGTCACTTACACCGGCTGAGTGGTTTAGGCGTAATAAGGAGATTGCTGGATTCTCAAGCCCAAGCAGGGCGATGTACCAGACAGTTAGGGAACTTGTTGAGAATGCCCTAGATGCCACTGAGAACCACGGCATTCTCCCCACCGTTAAGGTTGCGATTAGGTATGTTGATGAGGATAAGGACATCTACTCAATTTATGTTGAGGACAATGGGCTCGGCATACCTGAGGAGGAGATACCAAACGTCTTTGGTCAAATATTCTACAGTTCGAAGTACAGGATAAAGCAGCACAGGGGTATCTTCGGGCTTGGGGCTAAGATGGTCGTCCTCTACGCCCAATCCACCACAGGTATGCCCGTTAAGGTAACGAGCTCCATAAGGGGTTCACAGTACGTGTACACCTACGAAATTAGCATAGACACCGTTAGGAATAGGCCAGTTATACACAGCCACACCAGGGTTGAGAATAAGTATGGGTGGCACGGCACGGCTGTTAAGGTAACCCTGGAGGGTAATTGGCAGTACGCTAAGAGTAGGGTGGAGGAGTACCTAATTAGGACGGCCATGATAACCCCATACGCCGACATAATACTCATTGAGCCAAGCGGCGAGGTGCTTAGGTTTAACAGAACAACTACACTACTGCCCAAGCCACCGGTGGAAGGCCTACCACACCCAAGCAGCATAGACCTAGAGACCTTGAGGCACTTAATAAGTAGGAACAGTGACATACCCTTAGTCGACTTCCTCAAGGAGAACTTCGACGGTGTGGGTGACGAGACCGTTAAGGAGTTTCTGAAGACTGTTGGCATTAGGGCTAGTAAGCACGTTAAGAGACTCAGTGAGGCTGAGTTGAGGATGCTGGCCGAGAAGATGAGGCAGTTCACTGGTTGGAGGAGACCTAGGGCTGATTGGTTATCACCAATCGGGGAAAAGATACTGGCAAGTGGAATACTCAACGTGCTTAAGCCTGAGGCCGTCTTCGTAACCACCAGGAAGCCTGCATCATACTCAGGGCACCCATTCATAGTTGAGGCAGCCATTGCCTGGGGTGGCTCATTGATGCCTATGGATAGGCCACTGCTGTACAGGTATGCCAATAAGGTGCCTTTACTGCAGGATGAGGGTAGTGACGTGATTAGGCATGTGATTGATGAGGTTGATTGGAGCCAGTATAAGGTTAAGTTCCCAGCGCCCATAGCCGTGGTTGTACACGTGTGCTCAACCAAGGTACCCTACGCCTCAGCGGGTAAGGAGGCCATCGCCGACGTACCTGAGGTTGAGAAGGAGGTTAGGTTGGCCGTGAGGGAGGCTGCCAGGAAGCTTAAGGTTTACCTAGCCAGGAAGGAGAAGGAGCAGGAACTCTTGACGAAATACGCAATACTGAAGCTGTACACCGAGGAGGTTTCAGCAGCCCTATCCTTCGTATCCAATGTTGATAATGGCTTAATTAAGACAAAGCTTGAGGATTTGGTTAAAAGGAAGCTGGGCCTAGACATACGTGCAGGGCCACCGGCTATCGCAAGCACAGCGGATACCACTCAACCTCAAACTACCTGAGCTACTCATATTTAATGCAGGGTACGTTAAGTTTATGCGCACTCCCCCCCCGGCCAGCGGTAATTGTAGACCTCATAATTGTTACCGATAAGCAACAGTGGGTTAGTTCTCATCACTGGATCGCTTGGCTTCACTGGTGGTTCCTTGGTATGGCTAACTACGCCTCTGCTCCAATTAACTGTAAAGGGTGTTACATGGAATTAAGGCTTAACGCTTGGCACCTGCGTAATTTTACTTAAACAATCAATGGACATTGCGACTTGTTGATTGACTAGGTTTCAATCTTCCTAGTTCCCTCAACACCCCTGAGTAGTATGTAGAATAGGGTTACAGCTATGGCGTAGAGCGCTGAGGTTATGTAGAGTGGTAGATCTAGGTAACCGATGTCGATTAAGTAGCCTCCTAGTTCTGGCCCCACCGTGCGAGGTATTGAAGATAACATGTTCCATATACCAAAGACCCTACCCCTCTCCTCCTTAGGCGTCAACTCGTTGATTAGTGACGTTAATAGTGGGTTAGCCATATTCATCAGTGTGTTCCTAGCTATGAATAGGGCTAATAGTACAGGTAGGTTGTATATGGATGGTATTACAGCCAGTATTGCCGTGGCCAAGCCCTCCAGGCTAACCACAGCCTTGACCCTGCTGCGTAGGAACCTTGATACGGCAGGTGCGGTTAACGTGCCTAGTGCCAGCGTTGCATCTGATATAGCGTACACTATGCTTAAGTTAGCAATGTTGATGTGGAACTTGAGGTAGAACCAAAGGCTGAAGAGCGGTATTATAACACCAGCACCAAGCCCTATTATGGCCTCTGGGAGTAGCCTCTTCAGCAACCACGATGATCGTAACTTACCCAAGTCCCCTAGGCTTAACCTATCAACACCAGCCTTTAGTATGGACTTGTCTATGCGCTTAACAGCCGCCAGAACCATGGGTATCGTTAAGTATATGGATAAGGCCTCTATGGTGAAGACGATGCCATAGCCCAGTCGCCCAAGGTAACTGGGTAATGAGGCTATTAGGGAACCAACCACGCTGAAGGCTACGTTGAAGGTTGATGAGAGGCTGAACAACTCATCCGAGGCCTCCCTTCGCTTAGCGTACTCACCTACAATGGCGGTGAGCACAACGTATCTGTTGAACAGGGCTGTGAGTAGGTAGGCTGTGGAAACTATGAATGGTACACCTGTGGTCATTAACAGCACCAGTGACCCACCTATTAGTGAAAGCACTGTGAATAACCTAACCCTATCCATTAGGTCAGCCACGTAACCTATAACCAGTGAACCCAGTGCACTCATAAGCGAGAAGAGCCCGATGACGAGTCCTATGAGTGTTGGCCTCATACCAATGTTAAGCATGTAGATTGACAGTAATACTGAGTTGGCTCCCCAAATTATGCCACTTAGCGAGTTGGCTGCCGCTAATAGGAGCCCCTCACCCCCAATCCTCCTTAGGAAACCCTTACCAACTATCCCATAGATTCATCCCCTCTACGCAAAAGCCTATTAAGCATTTCCGCTAGCCGCCAAACCACTTTAGGGATTGGTAGAGTCTATTTAACCCTAACCCAGTCCTTACCCCTCCTTTCGTACAGTGGCCTAACGCTTGAGTAAATCCCCATCACCTCCCTCCAGAACCCCTCCTCCCTGTAAATGACAACCCCCTCCTCTATCGCCTGCAGGATGAATGGTACACCATCCTTCAGCTTCCTTAGGAATACCTCAGTGTTCATGAAAATTGGGTCGACTGCCCCGCGGAACATCCTCACAACCCACATGTAAAGCCCATTAGGAACCTTCCTTGGGTCTATTGGAACCTCATCCCCGACTATGAGAACGTCGAAATCACTACTCTCAGTGAAGTCACCTCTAGCCCTGGAGCCGAAGAGTATTATCAACCTCATTTAACCCTCCCCTTAACCCAATTGAGTATCCTTAAGGCGCAGTTTAAGCACTCATCGGCATCCCTCTCAGTGTAATACTCGTAGGGGGCTCCCTCAACATAAGCGTCAGGATACCTAGCCGGGATGTAGTGCTTATCCAGGTGGGCAGCGCATTGTACCACCTCGCCTGGAGCATCCTGGAGCAGGTGAAGTACTGAGTGGCTCCTCCTCTCTATGCCTAGGTATTGGAGCAGGGCCTTAGCTGCCTTTTCCGCAGCCTGCTGAGATAAGAAGCACGCCAGCTCGTAGTAACCTCCTCTTTTAGCATACCCGGCCTCCTCCAAATCCCTCTCAGCCTGCCTCAACCAGTCGCTAACCCTCTTCACCTCAAAACCCTTACGATCTATGAACTCTAAGTAATATTTTTAAAGTTACTACCGGATCTTCACCTTGTAGGTTGCAGGTTAATAATCTCCATAGATTTAACGTTGAATGTATTTAGATGCAGGGAATTACCTTAAATAATGTTAAGATTTAATTCCCCAGTGATTAGATTTGAGTTGTGGATGCTTTACCAAAGCCGTGGTATAACCTTGAGGATTATAGGGCTGTGAGACTTAGGGAAGCTTCCTACGAGGCTGAGATAGCTGAGAAATTCCTTGAGGAGGGGTTGATTAGGAACGCTGCTGGGAAGGCGTTTCAAGCATGGAAGGCTGTGGTGGCGGCGTACGCGGTGGATAAGGTGGATGATCTTAGGAAGGTCTTTCCGGGTGTTAAGAGGTTGAGGGGTAGTGGTAGGCGTGTAGAGGCAGTCATGTGGATACTGGCCATAATGCCCACCTCTAAGTTAAAGGCTATAGCAAGCATCATAGGCGGTGATATTGATGTCTACACAAACATTGCACTAGACCTTCACGACTACCAGTACAATGGGCCAGACCCTGAGGGGGTGTTTAGCCCATACCCAAGCGATGACGTTGCTGCCCATGATGTGAGGAGGCTTGTTGAGAAGGTTAAGGAGCTTGTGAACAAGCTGGGTTATGTGAAATGAAAAACTACACAGTATGAAATCAAGTATCATTTGGCAGGCTGGAAGCGTTCCTAAGGTTTATTACGGTGAAGCGTGTCTTGTTTAACATTAGTAAAGCGTAAAATACCTAACCCTAGATGCTGATTGATGAGGCTGCTTGAGTATAAGGGTAAGGAGATACTGGCTAAGTATGGTGTGAAGGTGCCTAGGGGTGTTGTCATCGGTAAGCCTGAGGATGTGGATAAGGCCAACTTAAACTACCCAGTATTCGTCAAGGCCCAAGTGCCCTTCGCAGGTAGGGCTAAGATGGGGCTTGTTAAGAGGGCTGGTAGTAAGGATGAGGCCAAGAGGATAGCCTCAGAGTACCTGGGCAGGGTGATCCAGGACTTCGAGGTGAAGAAGGTTCTACTGGAGGAGGGTGTTGACGTTGTTAAGGAGTACTACGTCTCAGTGACCATAGATAGATCCAGCAGGACCTTCATACTACTGGCCTCACCTGAGGGTGGGGTTGACATTGAGGAGATAGCTAGGACAAGCCCGGAGAAGATATTCAGGGGTAGAATACATCCGTTTGAGGGTTTAAGGGATTACACTATTAATGCCGTTAACAGGTTCATGGGGTTCACGGGTGATTTAGCCTACAAGTTCGCCTCACTGCTGAGGGTAATGTACAATGTCTTTGAGGCTTACGACGCAGAGTTGGTTGAGATTAACCCACTGGCCTTAACAAGGGGCGGAGACTTCGTTGCCCTGGACGTTAAAATAATGGTAGATGATAATGCCCTGTATAGGCATAGCGACATATCTGTTGAGGAGGAGGGTGACTTGACTAGGGAGGAGATTGAGGCTAGGAAGTACGGCTTCCACTACGTTGAGCTGCCAGGCTACGTGGGTGTCATTGGTAATGGGGCAGGCTTAACAATGGCAACCATGGACCTGGTTAGGGAGTTTAGTGGGGAGCCAGCCGACTTCCTCGACGTTGGCGGTGGCGCCAGTAGGGATGTTGTTAAGGCCGCGTTAACGCTACTGCTTAAGGATGAGAGGATAAGGGGCATAGTCCTAAACATATTCGGTGGTATAACGAGGGGTGATGAGGTTGCCTATGGTGTGGTGGATGCGTTTAAGGAGATTGGGGCAGCCAAGCCACTTGCTATAAGGCTGAAGGGCACTAATGAGGAGGAGGGTAGGAGGATACTGGCTCCACTCGGGGTTAAAATTTATGAAACGGCCGAGGAGGCCATAGGTGAGTTAATGAGGAACCTGCAGGGTGGTGGCAGATGACGATACTGATTGACCAGAACACCAGGGTACTTGTGCAGGGGATAACGGGTAGCGAGGGGTCTAGGCACACGCTGTACATGCTTCAATACGGCACTAAGGTAGTTGCAGGGGTAACGCCTGGTAAGGGTGGTCAACAGGTCCACGGGATACCGGTTTACGACTCGGTGGAGGAGGCTTTACGTAGACACCCTGATGTAAACACATCAATAATATTCGTACCGGCTAGGTTCGCCTCAGATGCAGTCTACGAGGCGGTGGATAATGGCATAAGGCTAGTTGTCATAATAACAGAGCACATACCGATACACGACGCGATTAGGTTCGTGAACTACGCCAAGTACAAGGGGACTGTCATAATTGGCCCGAATTGCCCAGGCGTGGTTAGCCCCACGATCAGTAAGGTTGGCATTCTGCCAAACAGCGTCTACACCAGGAAGGGGCCGGTGGGCATAATATCACGCAGCGGTACATTAACCTACGAAATATCATACCACCTAACCCAGGCCGGCTTTGGGCAAAGCACGGTGGTGGGCATTGGTGGTGATCCAATAGTAGGCACGGACATGGTTGAGGCAGCCTTAATGTTTGAAAACGACCCGGAGACCAAGTACCTAGTGGTCATAGGGGAGATAGGTGGTGATCAGGAGGAGAGGTTGGCTAACCTGGTTAGGGAAGGCAAGATAACTAAGCCCATCGCCGCCTTCATAGCGGGTAGGACAGCGCCCCCTGGGAAGAGGCTTGGGCATGCTGGGGCGATTATATCAATGGGGGTTGGCACATATGAGAGTAAGGTTAAGGCCCTTGAGTCAGTAGGCATAAGAGTCGCCAAGACACCGCTAGAGGTTGTTAAAATAATCCGTGAAATATCAGGGAGGTAACGCACCTTTAAGGTAAAATCTCCTCAAGAGATATCTAAAACCCTTTATTCAAGGACCTGGGTTTGGTGATGCATTGATTAATTGCGGTGCGTTGGGTACAGTTATAAAGCCCATTAGTGGGTGCCAGTTAAATGGCTAGTGAGTCATGTGTTGTGGCCAGGATTAAGAATTACACATTGGTGGGTAGTGAGGTTATTAACGGTAAGGTTAATGATGTGGTTAGGAGGGTGGCCGCCGAGTTACTTAGGGAATGGGATCCGGAGAGGGGGGATTTCATGGTGCTTAGGGATGATAGGGTTATTCAGGTTAAGCTACCCTTACCATCCCCGGAGCTCTACGATAGGTTAAAGAACTACAACATTAGGAGGAGTGGTGACTCAGCGGAGGCTACAATACCAGTCTACGAGATAATATACTCAGGTAATTGGGTTAGCGGGGGTTTTAGGGCCGAGGACGCGGTGCTGGTCTTCCCATTCATATCAAGCGAGTTGAATAACCAAATAATAAGCGACGTAATCAATGCCCTGAAGGCTGAGGAGGCGGGTTTCGAGGAGGAATAGGCTGGCTAATGACCCTTCCCCCCGTCTCTGGGAGGCGGGTATCACCAGCGCGGCGAAACCCACACAGCGGAGTAACCCCCACCTAAAAGGGGCAAGACTTAGTCGTTATCAGCCGCCGCGTGTGGGTTATGTGCTATTAACGATATTGGTTAAGAACTCGGCAACACCCTTCCCACTTGGGTTTCTGGTGACCAGTTTAGCCCTCTCCTTAGCCCTCTTGGTGGCGTTCCCAACTGCAACGCCAAGCCCAATGATTCCAAAGGCCTCGGCGTCAATATCACTATCCCCTATGAAGGCCACTGTTGAGCAGTCTATCCCCATTAGTTCGCACATCTTGGCGATTGCCTTAGCCTTACTGCAGTCACGGGGCCTAACGTGCACGGCATAGCCGCTTGTCTCAACGTCGTACAGGTCACTCAGCCTCATCCTCCTTAACTCATCCTTAATCCTCTCCACAACCCCGTAATCATCACCAACAACATCGATGGTAATGTCTAGGTACCTACACTGGTATTGGTAGGTTGGTCTCAATCCAAGTCTCTTAATTAACTCGTCAACAACCTCCCTGGCGCTTAAGTTACTTAACATGGTGATGGTTGACCCAACCTTGATTACGCATCCGTTTTCGGCTATTATGGGTGAGTCATCCCCCAGCCCAATGTACCTGGTCAAGGTCTCGGCTACTATTAAGGCGTTCCCAGTGACTAAACCCAGTTTAACCTTATCCTTAACCCTTTGAATAACCTTAATGGCATCTGGGTCAAGGGCTAGGTTACCCCTATCCACGGTTAATGTACCATCAACGTCCAGTAGAACTAGGTTAATGGTCATGCCGTTGGCTCGGAGTTGGGGTTAATAAGCCTTTATTATGGTTTAAATTAAGGCTTGAGGTATTTAAAGGGGTGTTTATTATGCTTCACGTGGATGGACAGGTTAATGCCGGTGTCGTTAACTACAGGGAGTTGAAGAGAATACCGTATATACTGCTGCTTCTGCAAAACGGAGTTAATGACCACGGCTTCACTAGGGTTAATGTAAGCGACTTGTCTAGGCAAATAGGCACCACACCGCAAAACGTCTCCAAGATCCTCAAGAGGCTTGAGAGGGAGGGTTACGTGATTAGGAGTGGGGCCAAGGGTGAGGTCAGTCTCATGCTCAGCGAGAGGGGTAGCGCACTGTTGAGGAGTCTAATGGATCTGATGGAGAGTTTACTGGGTAGAAACATAACGATAGTGCTCAGGGGTGTGGTGACGACTGGCCTTGGGGAAGGTGGCTACTACATGAGCCTTGAGGGCTATAGGAGGCAGTTCACCAGTAAACTGGGCTTTGACCCATATCCAGGTACGTTGAACGTTAGGCTGCTTGACCAGTACGTCAAGTATAGGCTATACCTGGAGAGGATACCTGGAATCAGAATTGAGGGCTTCAGTAACGGCGCAAGAACCTATGGTGGGGTTAAGGCCTTCAAGTGCGTGATAAGCGGCATACAGTGCGGGGTGCTGCTCGTTGAGAGAACTTCACATGGCCCAGAGGTGATTGAGGTTATAGCGCCCGTTAAGCTTAGGGATAGGTTAAACCTGAGGGATGGGGATGAGGTGACCATTAACATACTCCTCTAGTCCGCTCAATAACGAAAACGGAGGGTTAGCCCGACTCCTTTCCCCACCTTTTTTTGGCTAGGATGCACTGGGGTCTTGGGGCTACACCCTCCTTACGGGTGTTGCTAAGTTTCTGGGTGTGCGCCTAGTGGTGCAGTGGGCTAGTAGGTCGATGACCCCCTCCCTGCCTTGTTGGGTGGGGTTTGACTGTGGGGGTCTTGGTTGTTACCCCGCCTATTGCGGGGTTATTAAACACCCCAGCAGTAAAGCAGGGGTTAATAACCCGACGCATAAGACCCCACACAATGGGACAACCCCGCCCTAAAGGGTGGGGCTTGACCATTTTGTCAAACGGTAATGCTTTAAAATACATGTACAGGGAGGAGAGTTGGTGAGTTGAATGGCAGCTCAACAGGAGGCCACAATACTGGTTGGTAAGAAGCCAACCACAAACTACGTAATAGCCACGGTGATGCAGTTCAACCAGGGTAGCAGGAGGGTTATCCTGAAGGCCAGGGGCTCAGCCATAGCGAGGGCCGTGGCCGCGGCCACAATGGTCCGCGACAGGTTCCTGGCCGGCCAAGTGGATGTGAAGGAGGTTAAGCTACTAAGCGACAAGATAACTGGCCAGGGCGGTAAGGAGAGGGTTGTGGCGGCCATCGAGATAGTAATCGAGAGGAAGTAAGGCCGCCCTAAAAACAAGGCGACTCATCATTGGTAACGCTTTTTTGATTTCACCATTAATGTGAAATAAGCATTATCTTTAAACTATAGGCAAAGTAAATGTGGCACTGTACGTAATAGGCGTTGGGCCCTGGGACCCTGAGCTAGTCACAGTGAAGGCGATTAAGGCTATGGCAAGGGCCCATGTGGTTTACTACAGCTCACTGGTTAACCCAGAGATCCTTAGGCGGTATGCACGCAGAGCTAGGTGGGTTTACATGGGGCACGTTAGGGGTGTTGAACATGAGGCTTACGTTAGGGAGGCTATTGAGTACGTTAAGGGTGGCCTAGAGGTGGCATTCCTCAAGAACGGTGACCCAACCCTCTTCAGCAGGGGCGTGAGGATATGTGAGGAGGCTAAGAGGGAGGGGGTTGAGTGCGTGATAATACCTGGGGTACCCAGCTTCACGGCGGCGGCCGCCGAACATCTACTTGAGTTAGGTGACGTTGTGACACTTGTATCCTACCCAAGCGTGGCTAGGGGTAGGGTTAGGAGGACAACCGTAGTATTCATGGCATCTGGGGTGATTGATAAGATAAAGGAATACGTGGGGAATGGCGACTCAGCCTTAATTGTAAGTAGAGCCACCTACCCAGACAGCAGTTTGACCAGGCTAACCAGGGATAATATAGGTGGGTTAATTGTTAAGGCGCCATCACTAATCTTCATCAGGGGTGGTTGGGATGGAATTAACGACGCCTAGGCTGATCATATCCTCGTATAAGGGGAAGTCAGGCAAAACAATAGCAACCCTGGCCATAGCCAACGCCCTAATTAGGGCAGGCTTCACGGTCTCCATGTTTAAGGTGGGGCCGGATTACATAGACCCAAGTCTACATGGCTTAATCACCGGTTCACCAAGTAGGAACCTGGACTACGTACTAATGGGTAGTGGGGTCCTTGAGAGACTCTACAGATACTCCATGGGCAGTGACATAGCCCTAATAGAGGGTGTGGCTGGGCTATACGACAGCATTGACGGTTTCAGTGAACTTGGCAGTACGGCTCAGTTGGCTAAGTTAATCAAGGCACCAGTGCTGCTAGTCATTAATGGTGAGAGGATTAACAGAACGGCCAGGGCTATCATCAGGGGGTTGAGGCAATTTGACCCAGAGGTCAAGATAATAGGTGCCATATTGACTAACATTGCCTCAAGGCAAGTTGATAAGTTAACGAGAATCGTTGAAGAGGAGGGGTTACCGGTGGTTGGTGCTATACCGAGGAGTGAGGATATTGAGGAGTCATTTAGCTATAGGCACCTTGGCTTAAGGCATGCCAAGGAGGTTGCCAGGCAACAGCTCATTAGTACTGTGGACTCTGCATCAACAGGCATAAACACAGACCTAATTGTGAAGATGGCCAGGGAGTACTCCGAGCCCATAAAGCTTAATGGCCAGCTAGAGGTTGAGGTGCCCATTGTAAGGGGGAGGCCCAGGATAGGTATCATTGCAGGTAAGGCCTTCACCTTCTACTACCCAGAGACCCTTGAGGAGGCCCTAACCTTAGGTGAGGTTAAGTTACTGGACCCTGAGGTGGATGGTGACGTTGGGGATGTGGACATACTCCTAATAGGTGGTGGGTTCCCTGAGGTCTATGCAAGTGGCCTTGAGGGTAATAGGGCCTTTAGGGCATCCGTGAGGAGGTTCGTGGATAAGGGTGGTTACCTCTACGCCGAGTGCGGGGGTTTAATGTACCTAGCAAGTTCAATAATATTCAACAACAGTGAGTATGAGATGGCTGGGATAATAGACGCAGTGGCTGTGATGCTGAATAGGCCCGTGGGCCATGGGTACGTGGTGGCTAGGGTGATTAAGGACACTTTAATTGCACCCAGGGGAACGGTGCTTATGGGTCATGAGTTCCACTACTCAAGGCTAATACTTAAGGGCAACTACGACCTGGCTTTGAAATATGAAAGGGGCTTTGGGATTAATGGGATGGATGGATTCACAATCAACAACACCTACGCCCACTTCATGCACCTACACCCACACACCCACGACGTACTGAGGTCAATAATACTTAACCACGTTAAGGGAGCTTAAACCATAGCCGTCTCTCTGGAGGCGGTGGGTCAACCACTGAAACCCGCCGTCTCCTTCTCGACGGTCTCCCTGGGCCCCCTCACCGCAGCGGCTCCCCACTAGTCGCCTAGGGTTCCTCGCCACTACGGGTCTCGGAAACCCAGGGTAACCAGCAAGGGTGTTGGGGATGGATTAATAAACCCATCGTTTCACCACCAACGGTAACAAACCCCACGAATAATCACGAAAATCGAAACAGCCCCATAGCCTAATGCTAATCCGCATCCTAATTACCGCTATTAGTTGTTAATGCTATAGTTTATAACCAACCCCTTAGCGGCTTGCTTAACCGGGGTGATGAGCCTAGGCTGGGTGATTGGTGAACGGGGTTAATAGCGCTGATACTTCATGGTAAGCATCCCTCATTAAAGTAATCTGCCACCTGGTACCTCTACCAAAGTCAGCTCTATAAGGCCTTATGGCACTCTCGGCGTATGGAGTATTTTTGATGGGAATTATTTATAAATTAAGGCTTAATGGTTAGTTGATGCAGCCATTTTCAATCTTCGACGCCCTCGTGGCGTCTGTGCAACTGTACGCAATAATAGACCCATTGGGGGCCATACCGCTATTGGTTAATGTACCAAACTACGAGAACTTGATGGATAGGTTCCTTAAGCTGGTAGCCCTCACGGTACCCACTCTCCTGCTCCTCTTCGCCTTCGCCGGGCCATTCATATTAAGCATATTCAGCATAAATATAGATGATTTCAGGGTGGCTGGGGGAGTGATACTACTGATAATAGCCGTGGATGTGCTTAGGGAGGGTACACCTAGGACTATGGGAATTAACCCAGAGGAGTACATAATAGTGCCCATAATAACACCCATGCTTGTTGGACCTGGGGCAATAACATCAGTGATGGTCATGGTTACGTACTACAATGAGCTCAGTGTACTCACGGCCATACTAGTGGTCTCACTGGCAACGTACCTAACCATGAGGTACTCCATATACCTAGTCAGGTTGATAGGCAATAACACGCTTAGGATATTCGCAAGGTTCTTCAGCATAATAATAGCATCATGGGCGGTTCAACTCATAGCCTTAGGAATACTAGGCATCGTTAAGGCCGCCTAGCGTTAAAGAACTTTAAACCAACCAAACCAACGGCCCCTATGATTAGGCGCATCATTAGCACCGGTGGCGATGTGGTGATCGAGTTGAGCAGTGCCGCATCAATGTTGTCAAGTACGGTCGACGGTGGGTTAAGGTACGGTGTAAGGTTCATCATACACCACCACGTACCAAAAGACTTCAATGCAGACCCAGCCACAGAGGTTAAGGTAACCCACGTTAGGCTCGGGATTAACAGTAATGAGGTGGTGACCTTCCTAACAGCGGCTGAACTACCCAAAAGCCACGTGATTCACAATGAACAGCACGGTGACATAGATATCACCGTATCCGTAACCATGGGGCTAAGTAACCCATATAGGATCGATGGACCTAGGGTCATTGAGATGTGGAGGGGGCCATCAACAGTGAACATTGCCATCATCGTGAATAGGCCACTGGCGGTTACCGCTATGGTTGACGCCATCGCCTTATCGGCTGAGGCCAAGCATGAGACGCTTAGCAGTTTAAGTGGTGGTAGGTTGCATGGAACCACAAGCGATGCATTAGCCATAATCTCACTAGGTGAAGGTGAACCCGAGCCCTACGCTGGCCCAGCCACCAGGGTGGGTAAGGCAATAGTCAGCTCAATCCACAATGCGCTAACCAAAGCCTACACCATTGTTGAGTCAGGTTAATCAGTTTAATGGTTGGAAAAATTTAAAAGTTAAGATGTGAAGCGCATTGAGGCCGCCGTAGCTCAGCCTGGTGGAGCGGCGGGCTGTTAACCCGTAGGTCCCGGGTTCAAGTCCCGGCGGCGGCGCCAGAGAATGACACTCCCCCACATTCCTCTCATTCAATTCTAACCCACCATTCATACTGACATGTGTGGTCATTAATATGCAACATGCTGTGCAATTTATGGATTTGCTTATTGTGGATCACTCAGCTAAGTACTGAGGCATCGTTGTAATTGGTCATGCTGGGTGGACTCTCTACGACCCCTATGGCTACACGTTAGTGATGTGGGTAATGCAACAAGGAGCCTTCTACATTGCCGGCTAAACGGATACCCTAAGTTAATCTGCATTTAATGGATGAATCAATGTTTAGGGAGCGTGAAGTAGGGTTTAGTAAGATTGTTGAGTACGCGATTAAGCACTGATGTCTGCATAGCCCATGATCCTAGGTCTTTTAGGCTTTGCATTCACATTAATCACTAAAGCCCTACCGTTAACCAATGGTAACTCCCTACTAAGCTTTACCTCGCCATTCTCAAGCCTCCCCATAACCTTTATACCATTGAAAACCACGTGAACCTCCCTTGCATCATCACTCCACTTAAACTTAGTGAAATTGTTTATTGAATTCGTAAACCTAGTGCCAGGCTTAACAAGCGCCTGTACGTCTTCCATGTCCTCGAGCCTAATGTTCCTAAGTGCCAACCCGACACGTGTACCTGGCATTACCTCCTCCTGGTCATCATCGAGTACCTGTATGCTCTTTATCTCGACCTCTCTATTCACTGGATATACAATGAATTTATCATGAACGGCTACCCTAGTTAATGCGTAACCCAGCACTACAACGCCAACACCCTTAACATTGAAGGCCCTATCGATAAAAACTAAACCCCTATCCGCCGCGTCACCATCAAGTTCTCTGAATTCGGTAGAAACTAGCTTGGATATGTTAAGTTCCTTAAAGAGCTTCATAAACATCTCAACATCGCTTGTAAGCACAACGCCAGGTATGTTCGCAGACTCGGCAAGTAACGCCAACTCACCCTCAATCCAAGTAAACCTGGGCATGCTTAGATAGAAGGAGCTGGATATTGAGATGGCTCTCGCTACCTCAAGAATGCTATCGGTACTGGGTATTAATACGCTTCGAACCAATTCACCAATCCTCCTGTAGTAAACCCTTTCCTCCATCTTATCCCTTTTACCTAACATTGACGCTATGTTAATAGCATCCTTCTCCTCCGATGAGAGCACGGTGATTATGCTTCCTCGAAGCATGAGGCATGGGGTAGGGATGATTTATTTTTAAAACTATCGTAGTATGTAAGTAAAGTACCATGATAGCGGTCTTGCTCCTTAGGTAAACCATGGCTTATACAGGTCTTGTTTAGGCGCTTTGTGATGTTCGTGAATTAGGGAGGGAGAGTGGGAGGTAATTCCACAATGATCAACCAGCGCGCATGTTATATACGTCTTCATGGGTAGTAGGGCTGGTATGCATGGATACCCATGAGAATATGCATGGTTAAGGGAATTGAATGTTAGGAGGCTCGTTCCTTATGGTGCGGGGGGTGGGATTTGAACCCACGCAGGCCTACGCCAACGGGACCTAAACCCGCCCCCTTTGACCAAGCTCGGGCACCCCCGCTATGTTGGTTTAGGCCTAGGCCCCTTTAAAGCTTTTACCTTACTCCTTACTGGTTAACTGTTGTTTGCAACCTCTATTTGAGCCGCCCTGTACAACGCCTGTAGGTAGCCTATTGCATGTAGCCTACCCAGTGCTGAGTAACCTGGCACGGATAATTGGGCTATGTCACCGCTTAGGGTTGGGGTGTGGTCCACTCTGAAGGGTCCGTTGAAGCCGTGCTTAACGAACTCTTTCATTACTAGGTAGAATTGGTCGGGGGCTTCGTCTATGAAGACCTCCTCGAAGGCCCTTGCATTGCCCCTGACAGCCCTGAAGTGGACGAAGAAGACCCTACCCGTCTCGAGGAAGTGCCTAACGGTGGCCGGTAGGTCGTTTGTCATTAGTGAGAAGTTGCCTAGGCATAGGGTTATTCCATTGTACTCACTTTTAACCAGGCTTAGCAACCTATCGAAGGCATCAACGGTATTCATTATCCTAGCCACACCCGGCGGTGCCTCAGGTATTGGTGGGTCATCTGGGTGTAGGGCTAGTTTGACGTTTGCCGACTCGGCTATTGGCACAATGTACTCCAGGAAGTCCTTAAGCGTCCTCCATAGGGTGGAGGCGTCGACCTTACCAAGCCTTGGTGGTGGGGAGTCCTTGAGATCCTCCTCGTAGAAGCCCGACGTATAGGCCCCACCCCTACCCCTTAAGGTTGCCCTGGTCCTAAGCCAACCCGTGGGCATCCAGTTGTAGACCCAGATCTGAATCCCAAGCTTACCCATGTTCTCTATCAACTTAGCCACGTTGTTAAGCTGCTCCTCCCTGCCTGGTAAACCGTAGATTAACCTATCCATTGGTGGGTTATCCTCAATGATGGTTAACTTGAACCCGGCCCCCTCAACCATCCTCTTGTAGTTGGCCAGTGGCGCATAGTCCCATGGTTCATAGGCCCTCCACTGTCTCCAATCAGGGTAATTCCTAGGCAGTATACCAGTGGCCTCCTCGACGCCAACCTGCCTAAGCATGTCCCAGAAGACAGTTGGGCTACCCTCCAGGAGTATTTCAGCAATCCTAGGCCTACCACCCGCCACTGCGTTACCCATATCCACCACACCACCTAGCCTATTTTAACCGTGTCGGTGTGCTGGGCAGTAGTGTTTTAAGAGAGACGTGGAGTCGCTTAAGGGAGGGCCTTGGTGATTTAGGTGGATGTTCAGGGTGGTGAGTCTAAGGTTGGGGAGTTGCGTAGGATTAGTGAGGAGGTTGAAGCTTGTTCAAAATGCCCCCTACACCTTACCAGGAGGAGGGCTGTGCCCGGTGAAGGCAACCCAAACGCCGAGGTAATGCTGATTGGTGAGGCTCCAGGTGAGGTTGAGGATGAGACGGGTAGACCGTTTGTGGGTGCTGCAGGTAAGCTGCTTAACAGCCTGCTCCAGGATATTGGGGTTGATAGGTCAAGCCTATACATAACCAACGTCGTCAAGTGTAGGCCACCCAATAATAGGGACCCCACTGACGAGGAGATTAACGCATGTAAACCGTACTTAATAAGGCAAATAGCCGTGGTGAGACCCAGGAGGATAGTGACCCTGGGTAGGCACAGTACCAGGGTTATACTTGGCCTCGGTGGCTTGAGGGTAAGCGAGATCTCTAGGGTTAGGGGTAGGGTGTTTAGGGTCACCATAGCTGGTGTTGAGGTTGAGGTTTACCCAACGTACCACCCAGCAGCTGCATTATACAATCCATCACTCAAGGGAGTGCTTAAGGAGGATTTGGCCAGAGCCATTAGAGCTGGCGGATCTGGCCCAGCAAGCATCTTGGATTACCTCAATGGTGGTTAATTGTTTAAGCGGAGGCGCCTTGAGTAAGAGTTATAAATAGGAATACTGTGGTATTACGAGTGGATTTAGACGAGTTGGCATTATCATTAACTGGACCGTTGGTTAACTGGTACGTTAAGAGGCATGAGCAGGACCTTGAGAGGTTTCTTAAAAATGCTAAGGTATATATGTCACCTGAGAGGTTCATGGCAAGGGTCTTCTTTGCAACAGTCATGACGGCCATCTTCTCCGTACCCATTGGCCTATACTTAACATACATGGCCATTGAATCACTCCTCAACACCCTAAGCCCCTCCGTTGGACCTATGATTATGCTGGTGTTCGGTGTTGTAATGCTAATCCTCCCCCTCATGGTCTACTCAATAATGATGGCGTTGCCTAGGATGCAGTCATCTGACTTTCAATTCAAGGTTGACTCGGAGCTCCCCTTCTTCGCAGCGTACCTAGCCATGATTTCACAGTCTGGGTTAAGCGTCACCTCAGCCATAGAAAGGATTGCCGGGATTAAGCTCCTAGAGGCCATTGGTAAGGTGGCTAGGGAGATTGTTGTTAAGAATAAGGCATTTGGTATGGACCCCTTAACGGCATTAACCGAAACGGCCTTAAGCACCCCAAGCCACCTATTCCAAAGCTTAATAATGGGTTACGTGACCAACGTCAGGACGGGTGGGGACATATTGCATTACCTTGAGATTAGGCTTAACGAGATAGTCAGTGACACAATTGATAGGGTTAGGAGGGGTGCTGAGTTCCTATCAACGCTGATGGAGTCGTACATAGGGGCTGGGGTTATACTGCTAATTGGGCTTAACGTCCTCTACCTAGCCCAGGCAATAACACCCACTGGCAACCCAATTGGTGCCCTTCAACAGGCCGTGAACAACAACCTACTCTTTGGGTTACTCGTGGTGCCGGCGATATCAGTAGCCTTCATATACCTAGGTGAGGTTTCGATATACAGGGTTCCTTACACGGATACCAGGCCATACATAGCCTTCGGAATATCCACAACGGCGGCCATGGTCGCCATACTGGCTGGTTATACCTCAATGTTTCACAGCGACTTGGGCTACGTCATTAAAGTGGGGCCCATTAGCATAGATTTCGCCATATACATGGCCACAGTAATGGTCATAGCCTACACCCCAGCAGCCATATACGCAGGTAAGGTTATAGCCGAGAGGCGCAGCTTGGAGAGGGCCTTCTCAGACTTCCTGAGGGACTTCACGGAGCTGCGTAAGAGCGGCTTCACACCCGAGAAGATAATAAGCACGTTGGCTGATACAAGGGATTACGGTGCCCTTTCAAGGTACCTTAAGGACATTAGTAAGCAGATTAAGTACGGCGTACCTATTAGGGTTGTCCTATCGGAGTTCATGAGTAAGACTAGGTCCTACTACGCCAGGGTCTTCGCATGGCTACTCCTGGAGTCCATTGAGTACGGTGGTGCAACCCCAGAGACCCTTGAGTCCTTAGCCTCATTCTCATCACTGATGATTAGGATTAATGATGACTTGTTGGCCAGGCTTAAGCCCCTTAGGTTCGTGCCGTACATAGGGGCCATGATACTCACCCTAACTCTAGTCATAATGGTGTTCACGGTTGTTAGCCTGTCCAGTGTCCTACTCAACTTATCCGGCTACTACGTTAACTATGTCACAGGTAGCTTCGCCCTAACGACCGTAGTCGACTCTTTTATAATGGGGCTCGTGGCAGGTAAGCTAGGTGAGGGTGAGTTATCCGCCGGCTTTAAGCATGCAGTGGCTATCACGGCCCTGGTGCTTTTAATCTACCTTGCCTCACCGTTCATATCAAAGCTGTTCGTTGTATAACTCACCACTTATGTGGCTCAGCCTCACCGCTCATTATCACCCTAAGCCTCTCAACCCCCTTAACCTCATCTATTATCCTAGCCACTGAGGCTGGTACGAGCCCCCTCCAGGACTGGTCACCCTTAATCATCATCTCCCTTATCCTGGTTGAAACATACCTACCCCTATCGTACATAGGCTGCTGCCTAACCTCAACCCCACCCTCCCTGAGGAGCATGGCCACGAATGGATTGCCCGTGTAGGCAACTTGGAATGGGGGTAGGTAGGACTTTATGTAACTCAGCCAAGCTGCGTTATTCTCAATGTTAGGTATGGGCACTATTATAACCCTGCCTAGGTCAACCCCACCTTCCTTAAGCCCCTCCCTAAGCATCCATATCCTCTCCCCCACGGTAAATGGATCCTTCTCTATGTAGTTAAATTGCGCAGACCCAATCACCACTATTAATTCATCCACTTCGCTCAGTATAGCCTTAATCGCCCAAACATGCCCCCAGTGGGGTGGTTGGAACCTACCTATGAATAGCCCTCTGATCACGCATCAACATCAGCCATAGCGTATTTAACCCTTTCCTAACAAAACCCTTTAGATTAGCCGTAGGGTATTGGGTTAAAGTAAACCCACCCCCTGTATTTAAGCTCCCTTGAACCCACGTAAACCCCCACACCCTCCTCCACCCTAGCGAAGTCCATGAACCCCAAATCCCTGAATAGCCTTAGGCAGGTTGGCCTTATTGAGAAGACTGGTAGGTACTCCTCACCACCGTTAAACACAACCTCCTCTGGGTCAATGTTAAGTGCACTACAGGCTCGCTTAACATCGGGGTTTATTGGCAGTGAGTAAACCGTGACCCTAGCCGCCTTACCCATCTCACTCAGTACCCTCCCTAATCCATCACTGGAGTCCATTGATGCGCTTATGCAGTCGATATTACTCGTTAACTCATCACTGGGGCTCCAGGGCCTTGGCCTCCTGGTCAACTCAATCCCCCTAGCCACAACTGGGTCGTTAGAGTGCATTTCAAGTAGGCCGCTGTACCATAGCTTAAAGGTGAGTCCAGTGAACCCGAATTGTGGTATTGTGACTAAGACATCGCCTGGCTTAGGTGACCTACCTATTGGCCTTTTAGCCACCCCAAGCATAGCCACGTCCAGGACATCATCATTGCCCTCGTTTAAGTCCCCGCCAATGTAACTTGCCCCAATGGCCACGGCGGCATCCCTAATCCCCTTAACCAGGTCCTCGAACTCGCTCCTCGTGTGGTCACCCTTAAGGGTTAATGATGCTACTAGGGCTATTGGCTTAGCCAACTTAACCAATAGGTCAGATGCAGTGCCCACGGTTACTCTCCAGCCAACGTCGTAGTAACTCATGAAACCTGTTTTAATCCTAGATAGGGAGCCTCCATCAATCTTAAGGGCAAGTAAACCAACCCCTGGGAACTCCACGTAGGATACGTCATTATCTACGTTGGGTGGTATCAAGCCTATTATACCCTGCATAATGCTCACCAACTTATCCTCACCAAGCCCACTAAGCATCATGAACCTCATGCGTGATTATCTTTATAAACGCTTAGGTTACTAGGCACCTCGTGTCTAGTGAAGTTACACAGGGTGAGCAGGCTGCGCAGCAGGGCCAGGTAACCACCGGGGAGGTTACACCTGCTGCGGCACCGCAGTTGAGGAAGCTTAGGTGGGGTATAGCCTACATTTACGCAAGCACTAACAACACCATGATAATAATAACGGACTTAACAGGCGCCGAGACTGTGGCCAGGGTTAGTGGGGGGCAGGTTGTTAAGGCTGATAGGGATAAGCCAAGTCCATACGCGGCCATGATGGCTGCCTATAAGGCGGCGCAGATAGCCATGGCAAGGGGGATTAACGCAGTTCATGTTAAGGTTAGGGGGCCCGGTGGCTATGGGCTTAAGGTTCCTGGGCCCGGTGCTGTTGCAGCGATTAGGGCATTAGCCAGGGCCGGCATGATAATAGGTAGGATTGAGGATGTTACACCAATACCCCACGACACCATTAGACCACCTGGAGGTAGAAGGGGTAGGAGGGTCTAATCCAGTATTGTTGAAAAATCTTTATATACCTACTGTTGCCTAAGCTTTAAAAATATGAATATGAATGATTTGATATGGATGATTGACATAGTACTAGTGGTGGTTCAGACATTCATAGTGGCCCTAATACTCAGGGAATACTTGGATGCGGGCTTCACACCGGTGGGTAGGCTGCTCATCACGGCTGCATTCCTATTCCTAGTTCAAAGCATAGTTCTGTTATCCTCCTACTACTACTGGTGGGCTATACGCAACACTGATTACCACGTGGCCGTACCCTTATTAGCATCAACCCTGCTGAGCCTAATAGGGCTATACATGCTTTACAGAATAAGCAAA
>Ga0081529_120559_pt1 | contig 116714 bp, 135 predicted proteins | sample EchGeymetagenome_FD_71012 | JGI IMG/M metagenome (GOLD analysis project Ga0081529, IMG submission 71012) | Ferrous microbial mat and aquatic microbial communities from Echinus Geyser, Yellowstone National Park, USA - transect B T=78-80 C v2... ...
AGATGTAATCTCCGACATACGATATATTGAATAAGTTATTCATTCTATCATTATTTTCATTACTTTTTTTCTGCTATTCTCATGGATTTTTGCGAACTTTTTTCGTCACTTGTGTTCTCCTTCGCTTCTTTTTTGCTACTATGCGAATTTTTGTCGCTATCCTGCGAAAAATTTTCACTAGCTTGCTAAGGAGTGATGGAATCTACTGTTCAGGTTGAGGGGGTCATTGGTATTACTTCTTTTCCGCCTTCGAACTCTATTATTATAATCTCTCTTACCTTGTGTATTCTCACGTTTTTGAAACCCAACTGTTCAAGTTTTCTCTTCGCATAATTATAATTTCGTGATGACACGTACTTTCTTACGAAAGCCTTCTGCTCCTCAGTAAGATACGATTTTTTCGTAGCATCACTTGTACGCTCGTACGATTTTCTCGTATTGTAGCTTTAATGAAATGCCATTTCATACGATTTTTTCGTATCGTTCTCTTGCAGTATGCTTTCCACAAATTTTTTGATTTCCCTAGCATTCTTAATATTGAACGTGAGAATTGTAGCCATGACTAACAAAATGTAAAGGATGATTTTTGACTTCACATCCATACTTATGTTATAATATACGAAAAAAGCGTATAAATAAAACATGTTTGAATGATTGAGTAGAGGAATCTTGGAGAACTTGATGTTGTACTCGTAATCTTAGAGAACATAGAGAAAGTTAGCAAAAACATGTCAGTTACTCTTGACTAAAGTTAAGGGTCTTCTTGGGTGATTTTGATGAACATTGAAAAAGTAGAAATATATACTTGGGGTACCCCAAGTAAACTTGGGGTGGGGTAAGTTTTGCTGTTTGATATAAAGCCTAAGGAAAGGAGAAGTGATCTGTACGATTTCGAGAAAGAACTTGAAGATCTCAAAAAGGGCTTAGAAAAAACTCCCATTACTCTCTTGACTGGAGTGAGAAGGACTGGTAAAACTTCGCTCCTCAAAGTTGCCTTGAGTGAACTTGGATACCCCTATGTATACCTAGATACTAGGCTTTCCTCGAATCCAACATATAGGGACTTCGCTAATATCGTAAAGGCCTCCCTAGAAGACTTCATAGCAAAGAATACTCCCCTGCGCAGGAAGATCGTGGAGAAATTTCGCAGGGTTAGCGGTATTTCGATCTCTCTATCACCACTATCAGTAGATATTTCCTGGAGAGGTGATAAGAAATTCGAACTCGTAGAGATGTTCACTGCTCTCAACAAGATCGGCTTCGACATTGGAAAACCTATTATTATCGCCTTTGATGAGGCACAGGAGCTTAGGAAAATAACTTGGATAAACTTTCCACGGATTTTTGCTTACATTTACGACAACTTAAATCATGTTAGATTAGTGTTAACGGGCTCCGAGGTAGGTCTTCTATTTAAATTCATAGGCGTTGATAGTGGGGAATCTCCTCTTTACGGCAGATATACGCACGTAGTATCCACGAGAAGACTGAGTTTTGAAGAATCCGTGGATTTTCTCGAAAAGGGATTTAGAGAAGTAGGAGTTTCAATCCCCAGGCACATTATTGAGAGCGTTGCTAGAGCGTTTGGGGGCATTACAGGTTGGTTCACGCTTTTCGGCTACAACTGCTACATGAACATTAATATATGCTCTGAGAGCATTGACAAAATCATTAAGATCGCAGTCGAGGTCGCCAAGCAGGAAATTGAAAATTTCTTGAAGAGCAGGAGAAGCGAGAGATACCAAGTTCTCTTAAAACTATTAACAACGGAGAGGAGCTGGAGTGAAATAAAAAGCAGGCTTGAAGACATTGAGAGTAGAACAGTAAATGACAAGACGCTTAATGATCTATTAACCACGCTACTAGACCTCTCAATTATTGAGAAAATAAATAACAAATACGTAATAACAGACCCCATAACTAGAAATGCCGTAAAAGAATTACTAGGTTAAAACAATAACTTCACAAGCACACTGTTTGACTCTTGAAAAAGTCAACACAGAAAAAGGTAGCATATGCTACTTATGTGTTTTAAATATATCCTGTTATATATAATAAGTGAGGCGAACAAAAAATGGTGGAAGGCTTTTGTGTAAAATGTAAAGCTAAGCGTGAAATACAAAACCCAACCAATGTAACATTAAAAAATGGCAAACACTCTCTTAATTAAGAGAGGAAATCAAACAAAAATTTGGCATTGAGCTTTCAGAACTGCAGATTTCAAAGATTAAAAACGTTTTATCATTTTATTCACAGAGTGTTTTTATAGAATTTTTTATAGACAATTATGATCGTTATACATGATTTTAATAGTCGTTTATTCTGATGATCCAGAGTTTAGGTTATCTTTAAATTATCTCAGGAAAGTTCGATGGGTTTTTCTTTAATCAGTTTTTCAAGAATTTTCTTCCCTTCATCCGTTACCCTATACTTCGTGAGTTTTTTACTTCTTTTTTGATATTCCATTTCTACTAATCCGGCACGTTTTAAAACTCCCAGATGATATGCCAGTGCGGGTTTATCGATTCCAGTCTTTCTAGCTATATCGTTGAACGCTATGTCGGGTTCATTAATTATCGTGAAAATAATCCTAAGCCTGCTCTCATTATCCAAAACCCTGTAAATAGTAAGCATCCTCTTCAACTCCTCCACATTTCTCACCCAAATAAGAATAATTTACCAGATAAATAAATTTTTACCTGATAAGCTAAATCTTACCTAAAGCTCTTAAAATCTTGTAACGTATAGAAAGTGTCAAAATTATTTTTTTAGATATTGGAAAGCGCTTTCCTTACTATCATTGTAAGCGTAGACATGCCCGTATTTTGCTATATGCGTTAAATAAAGGTCTGAAAGATAACTCTTAGAACTCCCATAAAGAGGATGATATTTATGAAAAGTTAGTATCCTAAGCTTTGGAGCTATTCTTATGTCATCATAAAATTGTGCGAGTTCCGTTGCTGAACCCCACGATTCCACATTTAAGAATACAAGGTCTACATCAGAATGCTTAAAAATAAATTCTTCAATCAGACTCGGAGCAACATCAGGAGCAAAATCATCCTCTGGTATGAGCGCAATTATTCCACTATCCTTCAGCTTTCTCGCTATGCTTCTTCGCTTCCTTATTTCCTTCCCTCCAGCTCCTAGTAAAACAACTATTATGCATGTCTCTCTAACTAATGTTTCAAATCTTTTTCTCTCATTACGAATTGAATCCAGTAAACGATTAAAATGTTCGTGCATTCATCTCACACCAGACCTAAGTAAGAGCGATTAATTATTTAAGTTTTGAAGATTAATAATCAACCTAAAAACACCTAAATGTGAGGAATGTAGGAGGAAAATAACATTTCAGCTATGTTAGATTATTGAACATGATACTTTTTTAAAGAAGCAATTATATGGAGAAGTTCATGATGCACATCTGGACTGAGCTTTAAGTTAAGCCAGTTTTGACAAGATTTCTTCCCTTTTAAACAGCTTTACCCCTATTTTAAATACTACTACATCAATAATAGCGAAAAGACCTATTAATAGTGTAACCAGCATAGGTCCAAAAATTATTACACCTGTGACTTGCCCAAATACTAATACAAGAATAGGAATTAACAAAATACCGCTGATTTGTTGAGCTTCTCTGAAGCCTTTAACTTTTGCCGAAATCATAACTATTAAGCCGATACTTGCGAGCGCCACTGTTGGAGCAACTCCAAAGATCAGTAGGATCCAAACAAGATTTGGAAGTAACAATCTACCGTTAAAGATGGTGAAAGAGAGCAAGTCCACAACTGTTGAATAAATTATGAAAGAAATCACTGTGATCATCATAGATGGAATGAAGGAAACCAGTATTTTTCCTAGAAATAACTCGCTATCGGATATGGGCGTCGCCAGAAGAGCTTCGATTGTTCTCCTTTCCTTCTCTCCAGCGAAACTATCTGAGGCTATCACGCTCGACGCCATGAGAGGAATTATTAGAAAGAACGGGGCAAAGAAATACAGCAACACTATGTAAACCATGACTTGCTGATCTGTCATTCCAACAAGTTCATCCTGTACATGTTTAGGCAAATTCTGTAACACGTTTTCAAGACCGTTTAAAGATGTCCCTGGCATGGTTGCTAATCTAGGAATGAGTACGACAACAAGAACAGGAAGCAGTACGGAAAGCATGAAGGGTACGACAACTATTGGTAAGATGACCTGCCAGTTTCTGCTAATCTCACGCCAATCTTTTCTAAAGATCAGCATTACTTTCTGAATTCTCAACCTTATTCACCTTTAACTAACCTTAGATAGGCTTCTTCAAGAGATGGGCGAAGAATGTTTACAGAGAGAATCATACCACCAGCATAAACGATACTTCTTACTACCTCAGGTGTAGCTGATTGAACATCATCCAAAGTTATTATTAACCTAGAAGTAGAATTGTCAACACTAATCTCCCTGACATGATCGAGCTTTTTTACGGCTTCAACAATCTTCTGATTCAGCTTCATCAAAGTAACTTGCAGTGTAGGTTGACCAGTTATTCTGTCACGAAGCTCATCAGGAGTTCCCACAATAATGCTCTTACCCCTATTGATAATCATTACTCTGTTGCACAATTTCTCAGCATCCTCAAGTCGGTGTGTACAAAGTAGGATAGTGCGTTTCTCACGCCGACTGAGCCTTTCTATGAGGTCTCTGACCTCCTTTGATGACTCTGGGTCTAGGCCTGCGGTTGGCTCGTCCAAGAATAGAATGGGAGGATTATGTACGAGTGCCCGTGCGATTGCGAGTTTCTGTTTCATACCTTTAGAAAAGGTTGCCACTTTGTCATTTCTTCGTTCCCATAGTTCGAAAAATTCAAGTAGTTCTCTAATTCTATTCCTTTTTTCTTGCACGTTTGAAAGGCCGTAGGCTTCTGCGAAAAAATCCATGTTTTCATAGGCTGTTAACCTCTCGTATAGGCTTGGGTTCTCGGTTAAAATTCCAACTATTTGCCTAACCTTAAGCGAATCTTGAATGATATCATATCCACCTACTTTGGCAGAACCTCCTGAAGGCGAAATAAGGCAAGCAAGCATACGAACAGTTGTTGTTTTGCCAGCACCATTTGGACCTAAAAGACCGAAGATTTCGCCTTCTTCAACTTTAAAACTTAAGTGATCAACGGCAGTAAGAGAACCAAACATTTTTGTTAATCCTTCAGCTTCAATGCTTGATACCATCTTCTTTCACATAATATATTATAAAGATCATTTTAAAATTTGTCCAAGATTTTCTCGAAGCCGATAATGTAATCTTATACTAATCCATGTTACGTATAGGGAGAAAAGAAAGGGATTATTGAATTCCTTGAGGAGCTTCCAAAATGTGCTGAAGAGGGCTAATTTTAAGAGAAGAAGATGATAATTTAAAGGAAAGGAAGGAGAAATTAAACTACATTAAAAAGACCGGAGGAAATCTCAAGGATAATAAAACAAATTGAAATTTTAGCGTTTCCAGAAAAAAGAGATACATTATATCTTAAAAGTTTAACTATCAATTAAAATTATTGAAAATGATCAAGCATAAACTTAACAAAAGTTTATTCATAAACACTACTAAAACCAGTTACAAAAATCATATTTAAGTGTATTTTTCTACGACATCGTTTTCGTCATAGGAAACAGAACATTGCGAAGAGTCATAATACCTACGGACACAATTTAGTTGAGATCGCTAGGAAGCGACTTGCTCGAGCATGAGAAAACCATCTATAGAAGAATTCTAACAAAGAAATACCGTGGTGGAACGCTCCAGAAAACATGAAAGGAGAAACGTACGGAATTTATCATAATATTGGAAATGCTAACATGCATGGATGAGAATAGGATTGAATTTTGTTAATCATTGGTGGATTAATTAGACATAGAGCATGTAATATTCTGTCTTCTCTATTTTTCCTGTTGAGGGGTCTATCTTAAGACCTAGGGTTTCTAGAGTGTCAACGCCTATTACAGGTATAGCATTTTTGAATGCCATTATTCTTAGAGGGCCTTTTCTACCTTCGATTTCGATTTCAGCTACGAACATTTTAGCCTTAACGACTCTACCATCACCTAGCTTTAATTCAGCTTCAAATGGTGTTTCAATAAAGTATTTCTCAGCTATGTCAAGAGGCATTACTGTGAAAGAGGCTCCAGTATCCACAAGTATCTTATCAATCTCCAATACATCTTTTCCCCTAAATTTAGCCCCTACGAATATGTGACCCATATTTTCATCCTCTATATAATAAAAACGTTCTCATTAATAAAAACAATCATATCAACTAAGTAAAATATCAACTAGAATAAAGCTTGAGGACTACCTCTTAGAAAGCATTTTACACGAACATTTTGGGATTTTTCTGGACACAATTAGCACAAATATGTATAATAAAATAATAGATAATGAGAAAAATTATTAACAATTTTCACATGACAAAAGCTTCATTAAGTAGCGGACGCACGCATCAGCAAGAATAATTTCCGCATTGAACAATCTTCTACCCCTAGAAGTTACTTCCACCCCTAGAAGAATCAAAATCCATAAAACACAATTGTTAAAATCAAAATATTGTTTGTTAAAAATCATTATAAATTAATGTTAAAAATCAAAATTGGGCTATCAAAATAAAGATAATTGAATATCAGCCAAAATTAAACTTGAAACAACCAATATGGTCTTTTCCTGAATGAGGAACGTGAACAGCACGTCAAGGAAACTTTAGAGGTAATGTATCTATATTAAATATAAGCGCTATTTATAACCTTCTAAAACAGACTTTCTGAAGATATAAATCCTTCTTTAACAGTTGGCTCAATTCCTGTTGCTCCATTGAACTCGTTAAATGTATCAATTCTTATATTTTCTCATTATTTGAACTCGCATATCGAAGTGAAATTATCAACATATTTTTACACATTTGTGTGTCTCTTAGTAAATTCCAGTAGTACAGTTACCTATTTATTTTCAACACTCTTTTTGTGAGATTCATGAGTAAGAGAAAACCAGTCACAAAATCTTAAATAAGAGTGTGACATATATTGAGAATATGCTGAATATCACAAATGAACATCTCGCTAAATTAGAACTTATAAAACAGAAATATCTTGGAAACACTTGCTTGCCTGAACCAGATAATTGGAAGAGTAAGAGTAATAATGAGATTTGGCTTAAAGTGATTGAACAAGTGATGCTTGTTGGTAGATCATCTCCCGCAGAAAAATTTTCTAAAGATCTGGAATTACAAAAGAAGGTTTCTTATGAGCAACTCTTAAAAATTAAAGATGATGAAAACCAATTAAAGAAAGTCATTCATGAGGTACTCCGAGCAGTTAAAACTAGGTATGCCAGTGCATCGATTGAAAAGTGCAGAAAGACTAAAGCGCTTGTTCATAATTTTAAAGTGTTAAGTGAATATAAGGATGGCCCAAAAGGTCTACTGGAAGAAGTTTCAAAGTTCAATACAGATAAAGAGAAGATTAAATACATCATGAGTAAATTTAAGTATATCAAAAGTAAAGGTGCTCGTGATTTCTTGATGGATCTTGGATTAGTTCGTGATGCTATCGCATTGGATTGGCGAATCAAAAATGTTCTTGAAAAAATTATTGGAATAGAGATACCTAAAGAAATAAAAAATAATTCTGAATCGTATGATGAAGTCGAGGAAGAGTTACTATTAAAAGTTTGCAAACCATTAAATTTATCTGGGATCGAATTTGATAGAATGATTTATCAGAATTACGAAGAAATAAATCTTGATAGCTAAGAGTATGAGTAACTAACAAAAGTCATAATTACACATATGCGGAATTCATGAACATCTTCCACATAAAAACTCAGACTGACACATGAGCTTTATCTGATAGGAACTAGGGTAACATAATACTATATGAATAGAGGTGAGCGTTGAAAGGAGCATACACTACATTATCAATCACAGCTCTTAAATGCGAACTTCAAGGCATTTGAAAATTATTTTCTGAGCTTCTTGGCTACAATGGGGGCAATCCATATCAATATCATGGTTAGTATTATACTAATCGATATGGGTCTCGAAATAAAGACCATTGGATCCTTTTTCAGTGCTGTCATCATGAAATATTGCTCGGTTAGCGGACCAAGTATTATTCCTAAGACCATCGGCTCCAGGGAAAATCTATACTCCTATAGTGGCAATGATTATCACAAGTATGATGATCATGGATAAGCATTCTACATCCTTAATACTATGCCTGAAAATCCACTCTACTATTCATACATCGAATGATTTACATTCATGAATGCGAAAGTTTTTCTCAACTGCTATGAAAAAATAAAGATAAGCAATATACGATAACCATAAAGATATGTTAACAAATAGATTGGTTTTTGGTATAATTCTGGATTTAAAATTTAAAATTGAGTGTGAAGGAGAGGTATGTTCATATGAGCAGATTAAGAGTATTATCTCTTTGAAATATGGTGAATCTAGGGCTAGAGAGATCTGATCTTCGCTAAGCATAATGCGCTCATACCTCTTCATCAAGTTTAGCCAAAATTTGCTTAATTTGTTTTTTTAGTTATATGTTTAAGACCATGAAATAATTTCCAGATAAGAGAAATATATTTATATTGGAAATTACATATATTTAATTATGAAATGGATTACCAGAAAAAAGGCAATGGTTGACAGAATAGCGTGTCCTTGGCTTATAAAAAACTTTATTGATAAAGATGCCGAGTTTCTTTTTGTGCCTGAAGAAGAAGTATTTAAAATTGCGGAGAAAGAGGGCGCTATACCTTTTGATGTTAAGGGTGCAGAACTAAACCATTATTATGAAAATGGGATCGAATACGTTAGCTTTGATGCCATAATAAAGAAGTATGGATTAAAGGATCCTGCACTACTTGAGCTTGCAAAGATAGTTAGAGGGGCAGACGCTCACAACCCTAAAGACGCTCCAGAAGAGTCAAAAGGTCTTAAGGCAGCAGCATTAGGATTCAGAGAAATTTCAAAGGACGATTATGAAAACATGAAGCTGCAGTTTCCTCTTTATGATGCGCTATACAAATATTGCCAAATAAAAATAGGTTCTTATAGTAAGTGAAAGCATAGCATTTTCTAAATGCTACGTTGCAAGGACATTGGATTTAAACATTAAGCTAGTTCTTTTTAAATGTAATATGAGAATTCATTTGATTTAACTGAAAAAAGTAGGCGGATCTCTCTCGAAATACCTTCAGGCTTTTACAAAACAAACCAATATAGCAACATCGTTGTGAAGAACCGTGAAACGCAATATCAAAGTAGAAAGATTTATTATGGTTGGCTGGTCAGATATGTTAGGTGGAGAGAGTTTTTATGTCTGTATTTAAAATACTCCCAAATTTGTTTAGGATTGAGGTTCCGCTTCCTGGAAATCCCCTTAAAGCAGTTAATTCCTATGTTATCAAGGCTGAGAAGTCGCTTATAATTGATACGGGATTTAATATGGATATATGCTATACCAAGCTTGTAGGGGCATTGAATGAGATTGGTGTTAACTTTAAACATGCAGACTATTTTGCTACACATTTCCACGCAGACCATGTCGGTCTCGCGGGCAGGCTAACAAGCAAGATTTACATGAGCAGTATTGATGCTAAAATACTCAGTAAATCTAGAAATTTAAAATACTGGCTTGAAATTTTAGAGTACTTTAGGATGAACGGTCTCCCCATAGGGGATGTTGAGAAGATATTGAAGACTCATCCCGGAATTGAATATTCAAGTGTTGTAGATACTATTCCTGTGGAGGATGGGGAAACTTTTAACTATGGAGAATATTCTTTAAAAGCGATATTGACTCCGGGGCATACTCCGGGACACATGTGCCTATATGATGAGGATAAGAAAATCCTATTCTCGGGTGATCATATATTATTCGATATTACACCTAACATCTCATACTGGAAGGACTTTGAATCCCTTAAGGAATATCTTAAAAGCCTTGATAGAATATATGAACTTGAGGTAAACTTCACGCTTCCGGGGCATAGAGAGTTTCGTGGGGATGTTAGGAGGAGAATTATTGAGATTAAGAAGCATCATGAAAAAAGGCTTGGAGAAGTAGTTGAATCTTTAAGAGGAGGGGTGAAGAATGCGTGGCAGATTGCTCAGTATGTAACATGGGATGTAAAATATAGTAGTTGGGAGGAAATACCAGCATTTCAAAAATGGTTTATTATTGGTGAAACAATAGCTCATTTGCATTTCCTCGAGAAAGAAGGAGTTGTTGCTAGAGAGTTTGAAAATGGAAGTATAAGATGGAGTTTAAAATCTTAGCTTGAGATTTGTAACGTTAACATTGTTCTCATCAGGTAATGTTAGTGCTTTTGTTTGACCTTTTTTATGTTGGTGTAAAGATGTTGTGGAAGGAGTTAAGTTTCGCGTGAAAAGGTTTGATTGTTCTTAATTACAAAATATGGTTCAGACAAGAATTAGTCATTTTTGTGTTTACGCTTGTGATGGAAAGGTGTAAGAAAAGTAAATAAGAATGTTGTGATTGATTTTTAGGTGTTCTTGATCTTATTTTAAGTAAGTTGGCATGCTCAAAGTTTCTCAGGATGAGCAGAATAATAGCATTTTTTATTGAATCTTGCAACAATCAAAAAACCAGTTACAAAATCATATTTAAGGCAGATGATAGGAATTAATATCAGAGAGGTTGTGGAAGAAGCTTTAGAGGGTGCGATAAGGGATAAAGAGAAGGAAGAACTTAAGAAGATAGCTATGAAAATTAAGGAATTGATGAGAGATGTAAGTGAGGAAGACTGGGTAAGGGCTGTTAGAGAGAGTCGAGATGAAAGATAAGGAATTTCTATTTGATGCTTCAGCTTTATATTCGCTCTTGGATTACGTTGATAAAATAGACGTTAGGAAAATTCATATACTTACTCTAACTTTCTATGAGGTACGTTTTTTAAGTTTACTTCATTATGCAAGATGAAGTTTTTCTGCTTTGACGCTTAATTGTGAAAAAATTAGCTATCATTCTTTAGAGAAGTGATAACTTCTTTTTAAAAAACGTTTATAAGAATTCCCGTATATTCCAATTTATATTGACAAAATAGCTCCTAGAGGGACGCTTAGAAATTCCCTCATCTGAGCTGATCAAGCCATATACTTATTTTGTAAACATCTTCTTCAACAATTCTGAATTAAGATGGTAGAAGTCATAAACGCTAGGCGTCAAGACATACCTTCATATACTCAAACTATGAAGATTTCGACAAAATCCCACAAATAAAGAGAATATTCCAAATCTTTTTTCTAACAGAATAGTGAAATTAAATTCCTATCCTATTCTTTTATAACATTTCCGTATATAACGTTAATACCTAATTCATTTGCTTTAATTAACGCATCGTCATCTATATTAACAGTTACTATAATCTTTCTCCTTAAAGGTTTGTCAAACAGTGTTTTTATGCTCTCAACATTCTCATAGAACCATTCAACATCCTCTTTCTCCGTGTGCGCCTTAACCTCTAACACATCCGTATGCTCATCACTAACAACTATATCAAACTCATACTCCTTACCCTTCCTACCAAACCTCCCTTCCTCATCAATATACTTGAACCTTTTAGCCTTATCCGGATTTACACCGATTTGCATCAACTGATCCTTATAAATATTAAGTATCATTTTCTCCATATCCTTACCCAATCTTCTACCCAACGAACCCATACTAACCTCCAACCTACTCTGACTCACCCTCAAACTCTTAACTTCCTCCCACAACTTGTTTTGTCCTTCTCTCAATGCCTTAACCTCCTCCCATAATTTATTTTGCCCTTCTCTCAATGCTCTGACTTCTTCCCACAATTTGTTCTGGTTTTCCCATAGTTTGTTCTGTCCCTCTCTTAAGCTCTTAATTTCCTCCCAGCCTATTCTGGTTCTCCCATAGTTTGTTCTGGTTTTCCCATAACCTATGCTGATCCTCCCTCAAACTCCTAACCTCCTCCCACAATTTGTTCTGGTTTTCCCACAGCTTGTGCTGTTCCTCTATGAGTGCGTCCATCTTCTTGAGTATTTCTGAGAGTCCTAGGTAGCCAGCTACTGCGTAGCGGAACTCAACATCCTTCTCCAGTAAGCTTAAGAACTCTCTCTTTAGGTTGATGCTCATCATGAAATTATATGATAAAGTGTTATATAAATGTTTAGGAGGATGAAGCTCTAGTACTCGTTTTCCTCTATGAGCTTTTATTCTAAAGTTTTCCTTTCTTAGTTTGTTTTTCGCTGTTTAAATGTTATCCATTTTTTTCGTTTCTTGAAATATGAAATTTAGAAGTTCAATTCAAGTCTCTTAAAGGATGCAGGAATCAACTTACTTTTCGATTTTTGCACAATAGTTTTAATTAACAGTAAATTATTAAGTGGGTGTGAAGATGGAGTTGGAAGCTGTTATTTGGAAGGAGGAAGCATTAGAATTCATTAAAAAGTATAGCATTAAACCTTCAGATTCTCTCCACTTAGGAGCTATGAGGAAAAACAACACCAATATCATAATATCAGAAGATAAAGAGTTAGACAAAGTAGACTGGATAAAGAGGATGTGGGCTTTAGCCCCTATTTAGTAGGTAATAGTTTAATGTATTATCACAGTAGCAGATGCTATTATTAATTGTAATCAAAATCCTACAAATAACCTAACCATAATTAGACTAATCACAATTACAAAATATCTCAAAAACTAGGAAACTTTCTAACAATTTTTTCTCAATCACTATGAAAAAATAAAAACAAACAATAACCACAAAGATTAACAAAAAGTATGCGATAAGCGCAAAAACAAACCGCAATAAAAAGAGTGATAAAATAAGAGAATAAGATCCCATTAAAAACAAACAATGAATGCATATTCAAAATTACTAAATTCTCACCGGATGAAAAATTGAAACATCACTTAATGCTCATCACAAGTGGACGTTAGGTGTGGGTGTTTGAAGGAGGTGCCACTTAGAATGTTTTATAGAATTTTTCATAGACAATTATGATCGTTAAGTTGCCATGCATGATTTTATAGCCGTTTATCCTGATACCCAGAGTTTAGGTTATTTACTTTGAATTATCTCAGGAAAGCTTAATGGGTTTTCTTTAATCAGTTTCTAAGAATCCCCCTCTCTTCATTGTGTTTTGAATTGTTTGATGTAAAAGTTTATATTTCAATTATTTGGGTATGGCTGAAACCACATATAAGAATAAAGTATACATTCCTCGTGCAGTACGGGAAAGTTTAGGGTTAGTTGATGATGATAAATTATACATAAAGGTTTTGGATAAAGCACAACTAATTTTGATACGCAGAAGCGAAGCTGGCAAGAGGATTTTAGAAAGAATCAATAACCCCCAAATCTTGGTAAGTTAAGAGGATGAATCACGAGGAGAGAGATTTATGAAAATATTACTTAACACCAACATTCTCACGCATACAATAGAACCCCTCCTCTCAACCATTCTAAACATACTACCCGTAAGTTACTTACGGGTAGTAAGCTAACAAATGCGCTGGAAGCAGAATAAGTGATCATAAGATCTAAATTAACTTTTAATAATGAAAACCAATATTAGAAAACACACTCAGAAAAAGAGCACATCAAAGAACCATGCAACACAGCAGTTTTTAGCGTTATGTTTAAATATTAGAAATACTATTAATAATATAATGAAAATCGTGCGTTTTAGAAGCAAATTATTCGGTATCATGATTATAATATTATTACTCTCGACAGGATTAACAATATATGCCTTACAAAAACCCTTTAGCGGGATCATCATAAAATTCGAAAACGCACCATCAAACACGAAAATACAAGTACAAGTTGATGCTCTCCTACCACCAGAAGACCCAAACGCACCACCAGCACAGAAAACCATACTCATAGCATATGCAAACAACAACGAGCTCCGCATACCAACCGACACCATCAAAGACATCCTACAAGGAATAATCAACTACGAACAAAAATACAAAAACACACCACACATCACAGCCGCAAACTCACTCATCATCAGCGCATGGCTCCTTGACGAGAACGATAACACCATAGACACAATAATCGACACAATACCATACAACCCACAAAAACTCCTCAACGGAGGACAAGAACAAAAAACCATAAAATTCCACACAACACAAAAAACAAGCCCAAACAAACAACCATCAGAAGCAACATGCGGAGCAACATACTACTGGGAAACACAACAAACATGGAGCACAAACACAAAAATACCAACACTCATCATATACAACGATTACCCAAACTATAGCGCAACAATTTTAGGAAGTGTTACAATTGTTGCTGAAAATACGAATGGTTTCAGGTTAGGTTTTTCCATAAAATTACCAGATTACGCATCATTCTCCTCCCCCCAAATTGGAGATTTCACAAACACAGGAAACTATGACTATGCTTATGGTTTTTTGGTTGGTCCTGGTCAGACTGGTTGGTCTTGGATTGTGGGGAGTGTTGTTGGTGGTTATTATAAGGAGGTGAAGTATTGCACGTTGACTGGTGCGAAGAGTTATACTGGTAGGGAGATGGTTGATGTGAAGGTGTATCCGAGTGTGTCTGGGAGTTATTTTGTTGGTGGTTATGAGGTTCGTAATGATACTGATGGTTCTTATTATCATTCTCTCCTCAAGTATTACGAGGTTGGTGAGCGTGGGCCTTTGCAGATTCCTAATACGCCCGTGGCTGATGGTTTGCTTAATGTGAATGAGTCGCTTTTGTTTCGTGATGTTGCTGGGTATTATGCTTTTTCTGGTTTTGGTGTTGGTGTTAATGCGGGTAAGCTTCTTGTTGTTACGCTTGGTCTTAGTACTTCGAACCCAATAGTAGCGGTGCTCAGTCTGCTCGCAGTAACGATTCAATATGTCGATTATACTACTGTTTCTGTCCACACTTATGTAATGAATAAAGGAGCAATTCCTCCAGAGATTCCGAGTCCTTATAGGTCTTATGATGCGTCTGAGATGTTGTATGTTGGTGTTTCTTCGTATAGTGTTTATTTTGTGAGTGCTGGAAGATACGTAAATATTCCATATCAGGTCATAAGATCATATTAAATTTGAGAATATCTAAGCAGGATCAATATAAGTGAGGTAACCAATGCTAAAGAACCATGGTAGGGATGGTATGATGAATCAATGAGCAGTAGTAGCTTTTCATGTTCTGAAACGATAAAGAAGTACCAATATGTGGTGTATATATTATGTATTGCTTTGCGGAGATGTAACGAACTAGGAAATATTGTAGCATTCTAATTCGCAAGGAAAACTCTGTTTCTAGTGGAGATATTTAGAAAACATGATAAAATAGTGATTGTTTTTATTTTAAAATAAAAACATGTTTTTGAAAGTGCAATATATTTTTACTATTTTTCAGAGATTTCATATCATAGAAACCTACTAAAAACACAATGCATTCTCAATGTATTTTATACTAAATATTACTTTTTACTAAAAATAAAACCATAATGATATCATTTGTAGTAAAATAGTATGCTTTTTACTTTCAATCCAAATTGCACTACAAGTAAATTATAAGCTTCGTGTTATAGAATTTGTATCTGAATGACGATACTATGGATAAAACTAGCATAAAAATCCATTTTTTACAAAATTTTGACTAAACTCATGATCCATGTGATGAATTTAAATATGGATATGAATAATCTTAAATCAAGACCTCCATAATAAGGAGGTAACTCTTGATACCAGGATGCTGACAAGTAGAAAAGGAACAATTTACACATTCTTTTCTCTTAAAACTTTTTTCGCAAGATCCACTATTGCCTCTATGTATCTAGAATCCTTCTTAACCCTTTCTCCACTAAGTCTAGCTTCGTGAAAACCTTCTACGTGTAAAACCCAAGCAGCTTTCCACCATAGTGGTAGTTCACTAACGTCTAATTTTATTGCTACAGCGTCTATGGTGTCAAAGAGTAAAGTGGACGACCATCTACCCTGCTCCACAGCTTTTTTAGCCTCATCTAAGCTGAGGGCTAGAGCCATGGCCTTCACAGCTTCTTCAGCTGCCTTGTACAGCTTCTCAGACGCCTGAATAGGATCTTTATCAGTCAGACTTTTTCCTTCCTCTAAGTACCCCAGGGCAAGATCAAGATGTTCCTCAGAAACTCTGCGACCCTCCATCTATGCACCCTAAATAATTAAAAAGCTTTCCTATTTATAGTTTGTTAAATATTCGTGTCAAATTTGTAATTATAGTATTTCTTCTAATAGAAGCACTATTTCTATTAAATGATTCTAGTTAAGTAGTGTATGCTACATCCTTTTATTGAAGTGAAAAAGTAAGTAATGTAAATTTTTCATGTTGAAGCATTATTTTTGCATTGTGTTGTTAAGAAGTTCATAAAATTGGGATCATTTGGTGCAACTATCTTTATTTTTTGACTTTCACTATGATATCCCCTCAATAATTTGTTTTGATTCACGCTTTCAAGAAAATGACGATCTGCCGTTACTAGAAATACTTTTTCATGCTTTGAAGCTATGGCAAGAGCAATTCTAAGAACTTCTTTATCCTCCTCTTCTATTAAACCAACATCATTAACATTATAATATTCAACACGAGAAGTTTCTAAAATATGGAATTTAACACCTCCCTCTGTTTGACTAACATTGCATAGAAGCCCTCGCGATTTACTAGTAATTTTCACAAGTTCTGGTAAAGGTTTCAATGGACTTTATAGAGGGAGAAATCAGGGGAAGAGAGGCGATAACATTGTAAAAGTGTTTGAGTCGTTTTAGTATGAGTCAAGATAACATATTAACAATTTTGAAAATTAATAATATCATTAGAACTCATAATAAGAAAGTTCACTAAGACCTAAAAAATTCTCGCGATGCATTTATTTTAAGTTTGAAGGAGAGTATGAGCATATCCGTCTTAAACTGATAGGAATGTTCTCCTTTCGTTGCATTAATAACATAATATTTCTTCTCATGATTCTCATAAAAAATTTGAACATTTATTGTATCATACTTGATTATGCTCACCTTCACAGGAAGGTTTTCTTCACGCTCAGCATTTTTCACCGCGAATAAATAATCCTTCTCCACATATACAATATCCCACTCCATCAATCACTCACCACCATCAAACATACAATTTTAATAAGCGCAAATCCTGAATGCTTCATTTTATTCATTGTTTTATGATAAATTAATGCAAGATAGAATATTTTAATAGATACTTTATACATCTTGAGAAGATTGTTTCTACTAAATCCCTCATTCAGCTTATTATACATCATTTCACACTACTAAATATTGTGCAAAGTATAATTTAAAAACCATACAAAACTTATATAACTTAAATGCACAATATTAACTATGAATGGATTCTTCATTTAGGGAGTAAATGCTGCATTTTAATTATGACCTTTTCATGAAGAAAAATTGAGTTTTTATTATTAAAATTTTTAATAAATGATAAAACTGAAAAACTTTAATCAAATTAGTGATAAGGTGGTGGGAATAAATTTAAGTTTGTGTAAGTGCATATAAGATTGATGATATATGAGGAAATATCTTCATGTGATTGGTACTGGAACATCTGTTTTAAGGAATTTTGAGAGGTATCAGGATTACGGGAATATTATAGAGAAGTATGGGTTGAGGGGTTGGGGTGAGTTAAGTCCTAATGATTTTAAGCAAAAGGTTATTGAGAGTTTTATTATGCGTGGTAATGAGGTTCATGAGAAGTTGTTAGAATTTATTAGGAGGGATCCTAAGTATGCGTCGGCTGAGTTGAATAGTTTTTTAAGATATGTGGATGAGCATCGTCATAGTAAGGATTATGTGGAGGTTGTGATTTATTGTACGGATACTAATAATAATAGGTTGGCTGCTCAGGTTATTTATGAGTGGTTGAGGGAGAATGGTTATTATGTTGTTAGTGAACCTATTAAAGTTAAGGATTTTGGTGTTGGGATAGAAAAGTTTGATTCTGGTTTGATAAATTTGCTTGAGAGGGTTTTGAGAATTATTGTGAATAAGTCTAAGCAGGGTTACAAGATTTATATTAATGCGACTGCTGGTTATAAGCCAGAAACTACGTTTATTGTTATAGCTGCCATGCTAACTTTGAAAACTGCACCAACAATCTATTATATTCATGAAGCGTTTAGGGAAACTATTGAACTCCCAACGTTACCGTTAAAAATTGATGAGAGTTGGGTTGAAATAGCAAAAATGTTTATAGAACCAAAACCTATGCACGATGCGAGAGAAATACTTAAGAAATTTGGATATAATCTTGATGATTTAATATATTCAGGTACATTATTAATAGATACCGATAAAGGCATTGTACAGACTAGAGAATGGCTTAAAAAAATAATAGAATTAAATGAAGCATAACAGTTAAAACTCTTATTTGATTTGTAAAATTATTAAAGCTTTCCAATACTCTTTTTATGAGATTCTTCTCAATACCCATCATTCTTGCCAAATCATATATCTTTCAACACTCTTTTCTTGAGATTCCATAGCGCTAGGCACCTCTATGGCAAAAGCCTATTTAACTTTCAACACTCTTTTCTTGAGATTCTTCAATTCTTCGCTCATTTCTTCTTCGCCTCCTCAATCTTTCAACACTCTTTTCTTGAGATTCATTACATGATTTGGTTTTTGATGTAATATTAGCCGACTTTCAACACTCTTTTCTTGAGATTCTCGAACACGGCGATATTGGCGTTCATTTTGTTCTAAAAACACTTTCAACACTCTTTTCTTGAGATTCTTGGGGAATGTGATGCCAATTGAGATTGAGAGAGGTACTTTCAACACTCTTTTCTTGAGATTCCACTTAGGAACTGTTGCCTTTGCTCTTCTTGTTCGTACTTTCAACACTCTTTTCTTGAGATTCGAGTTGGATTCTTTATTTGTCTTTTATCAACACTTTGAAACATCTTTCAACACTCTTTTCTTGAGATTCGGCATGTGGGCGTTTCTTATTGCAATAACTATAATCTTTCAACACTCTTTTCTTGAGATTCTGAAGCTATATACAGTGTAGTTTTGTAAGTATTTAAGCTTTTGCATGCTTGTGCATCTTACGCATGTGGTTTTTGTGAATTCTTCATGCGGAAGCCGGACGGGAGCGCAAAAGCTACATCAGTTTACCACATGTAAATATAATAAGATTTAGTTTTCAAAAATAGATATTATAGAAATTTTCTCGTTTTTGTTTTGGTAGTAAGGTTTGGTTTCTTTGAATGATTTATAGTAACTTTTAAGTTCTTTGTTGTTTTTATGATTTTGTGAGTTTGGTGTTTTTGGGTTATTCGAATTCTTTCCATTTTGTTATTTTTATTGCTAGTGTTGTGAATATTATTGCCATTGATGTCATTATTATGAAGGATGTGTATGATTGTTGTATGTTTTTGAATATTAGTAGTTCTCTTAGGCCTTGGTGGAAGTAATAGAGTGGTAGGATTTTTGCTATTGATTGTAGGTAGTCGGGCATTATGTCTACGGGCCAGAATGCTCCTGATAGGAACATTAGTGGGAATGCGATTGAGTTTGATATTCCGTAGGCTGTTTCTACATCTTTTATTATTCCTCCGAGAACTATGCCTATGCTGCAAAATGTTATTGCTCCTATGAGTATTAATAGTAGTGAGGGTGGGTCTGGTATTATTGTTACGTTAAAGGCCAGTAATCCTAGTGTTAGCATTATGAGTGTTAGGAGGAATGCTAGTAGTGTTTGTTGTAATAGGTTGGCTATTATCCATGAGCTTTTGCTTAATGGTGTTGCTGCTAGTCTTTTTAGTATTCCGTTTCTTCTGAATTCTGAGACTGTGGATGTTACTCCGATGATTCCGTTTGTCATTATGAATGCGGCTATGTATCCTGGTAGATAGTAGTCAACTGCTTTTAATGTTCTTTGGGATGTGTTTTTAATATTTATGTTTATGATGTCTTTTGTTCCTATTAGTTTGTTGTTGAATGCTGTGGTTATGCTATAGATTATTCCTTTTATTGTTGTTGCACTGTTATCTGATGGGTCTAATAGGAGTGTTATGGTTACATTTTGTGTGTTTAAACTTTTGTTAAATGATTCTAAGCCTTGTATTCCATTTTTTATGTAGTCTCGTGTTGTTTGGTTCATGTTATTACCATAGAGTTCTAATATTTTTCTTAGTGTGTCAATAATTATTTCAATTCTTGTTGAGATGCTTTTGTTTATGGCTTTTTCTTGAAAGCCTTTAGGTATTATTAGTATTCTGTAACTGGTGAATGATGGGTGTGTTTTGATATAATATGATATGTTTGTGTTTGGTTCTAAATATTTTATATCGAAATTGTTTGTGGAGTTTAATGCTTCTATAAAGGCTTTTGATAGGTCTGTGGGTGTGTTATTTTTTAGGTCAAAGTTTTGAATGTATATCGTGTATTTTATGTTTTCGTTTCCGCTAAATACTGTAGCGAATAGTAATAGTAGCATTACTGGAAATAGTATTGAGAAGAAGACACCGGTTCTGCTTCTTATCCAATTTTTTGTTAATGCAGAAAATACTGCTAGTGTGCCTTTCATATGAGTTCACCTTTTTCGTTAATTCTTTTGCCTGTTATATTTAAAAATACGTCATCCATTGATGACATAATGATGTGTGCTCTGATACCATTTTCATAGAGTTTGGTGAATGCTTTATTGGCATCGTTTAGTGATGAGAACTTTCCTACAATGTTTCCGTCTTCATCGTAAGATATATTTTTAGTGAATTCGTGGAGTATTTCTTTGCTATTTGGTTTATTATCTGCAATAATTCTTATTCCGCTACCGTATTTTAATATTAATTCATTAATGCTAGCTGTGTGAATGATTTTACCTTGGACTATGAGGGATGCTCGGTCGCATAATATTTCTACTTCATCCATGTAATGTGTTGTAAGAAAAATTGTTTTTCCAGATTTTCTAAGATTCTTTATAATGGTCCAAACTTCTTTTCGTGCTTGTGGGTCTAAACCGGTTGTGGGTTCGTCAAGAAATAATATATCAGGGTCGGTAATTAATGCCATGCAAATGCCAACTCGTCTTTTCATACCGCCTGAGAGGGTTCCAAATTTTTTATCTTTGACATCCCATAAACCTAAGAGTTTAAGATGTTCGTTTATATTAGTTTTTGAGCCACTTATCTTGGCTATAAGTTCTATGTTTTCTTTTACGGTAAGTCTTTCAAAGGCATTAAAATTTTGGGGCATGATTCCTATTCTTTTCTTTATTTTATTTTCGTCTTTCAAAATATCATAGCCTAATACTCTTGCAAAACCGCTGGTAGGTTTTCTTAGGCACTCTAAAATTTCTACTGTAGTTGTTTTTCCAGCACCATTTGGACCAACTAATGAGAAGACTTCTCCTTGATAGACATCAAATGAGATATTATCTATAGCAATAATATTCCCATAACGTTTAGTTAATTGAGAGACTTCTATGACCTTCTCTTTCATGTTTTTAAGATTTCTAATCATGTATTTAAATTTTATATTTTTATAATAAATGTTTAAATGAAATTGATGGGTAGAAATTATTGTTGAGCTTATAATATATGTTGTTTCATGCAGAATTGTTGTTTGTGTTTTTAATGATTGCGTAAGTATTTAACTTTCGTATTGTTTAAGGTATTGGTGGGAGATATTGGGTCGTGCGATGCGGATTGAGGATTTGGAAAAAATTACTCTTGTTTCTGATCCTAAGGTTTCACCGAGGGCTGATTATGTTGCGTTTACTGTAACGAAACCTAGTATGAAGGATGATAAGTATTTTTCTAGGATATGGTTATTGAATGTAAATACTAGAGAATATGAGCAGATTACTAATGGTCCTAATGATCATTCGCCGGAGTGGAGTCCGGATGGGAGATCATTATCGTTTATTTCAAGAAGAACTATTAGGGAGGAGGAAGAGGGTGCTGAGGTTTGGATTGTTAGGGTTGATTATATGCATGAACCTAGATTGTTAATTAAGTTTGATAAATCTATTTCTAATGTGAGTTGGAGTCCTGATGGTAGTAAGATACTGTTTATTTCTCGTGTTGGTAAAAGGGATGATGATGTGAGGATTATTGATGAGATTCCGATCTGGTTTAATGGTGAGGGTTTTATATATAATACAAGGACGCGTTTGTTTGTTGTGGATGTTTTTTCAGGAAATTATGAGCAAGTTACTAGCGGTAATTTTGATGTGATGTTTGCTAAATGGAGTCCTGATGGTAGTAAGATAGCTTTTGTCTCAATGGAAAATAGGATGAAACCATATATTACAGATATAAATATATTAGATGTTAAGTCTCGTGAAATTGTTAAACTCACTAAAAGTAACATGATGATTCATGATTTGGATTGGGATTCAACTGGAAGGTATTTAGCTTTTCGAGGTCATGATCTTCGTAAGGGATTAGCTACACATACTAAAATTTGGTTATTGAATATTCAAACTGGCGATGTAAACTTATTAACAAATATTGACCTTGATGCTGCAAATTCTATGAATTCTGATGTGAGGGGATTCTCTTCATCGTGGAAGATTCAATGGATTAATGATTATATATACTTTCACTTAGCAAATAAGGGAGTTGTTGGATTGTATAGGGTTAATGTTGATGGGTATTTAGAACCTGTTATTGATGGTGATTTTGTGGTGGAAGATTTTTCAGTATCAAAGGAATTTATTGCGTTAACGCTCATGAATTCTGTAGCATTACCAGAATTATACATTTATAAATCTGGATTAGAAAGAATAACATCATTTAATGATATGCTTCTTAGTGAGGTGCAACTTAAAAGGCCTGAACATTTTAGTTTTAAAGCTAGTGATGGTGAGATTATAGATGGGTGGTTGCTTAAGCCGTTTGATTTTGATTTGAATAAGAAGTATTCAGCGATACTTTATATTCATGGTGGGCCTGCAACTGCTTATGGTGAAGGTTTTATTCATGAATTTCATGTTCTTTCAGGTGAAAATTTTGTAGTAATTTTCACAAATCCAAGAGGTAGTACTGGTTATTCTGAATCATTTAGAGATATAAGAGGAAAGTATGGAAGTAGAGATTATTTGGATTTAATGGAGGCACTAGATTACGTGATAAAAAATTATAGTTTTATTGATGAAAATCGCATAGGAGTTATTGGAGGTAGTTATGGTGGTTTTATGACAAACTGGATAATAGGACATACGGATAAATTTAAAGCTGCTGTTACTGATAGATCGATAAGCAATTGGATAAGTGATTATGGAACTACTGATATAGGTTTTTATTTTAATGAGGATCAGATAGCTGGAGAGTTCGGAAGAGCGTTTTGGGATGATAAATGGTTTAATAAGTATTGGGAATCAAGCCCACTACGATATGTGAGTAATATAAAAACACCTTTACTCATAATTCATAGTTTAGAAGATTATAGATGCTGGCTAGATCAAGCCCTTCAATTATTTACTGTACTAAAAATAAGAAATATACCATCAAAGTTAGTACTATTTCCTAAAGAAAATCACGATCTTTCTAGAAAAGGAAAGCCTAAGCATAGAGCTGAAAGATTAAGAAATATAGTAGAATGGTTTAAAAAATATCTAAATAGTATGCAGGATTCTTAAATTTGATGCTTTTAGTATGCTTCTTTTAAGTTTAAAAATTACGATGACTTATTAACTGAAAGTTGTTACATTTGTAACATGATATATTAAATATTTATTTAGCTTTTTATATTCTTTTTATTGTGGAAAGAAGAATAAGATATTTGGATAAGTTAGCCCATATTGATAGGAGGATACTTAATATAGAATCTTGGTTACCTATGAGTGAAGAGGAGAGGACGCGCTTAGCGATATACAAAGCATTTCAAGAGATTGTAGAGGCCTTGTTTGATATTATAGCTATGAAATTGGTTGATTTGAAAATACCGCCAAAGGATGATTATACAAATATTAAGATTTTGGAGGAAAGGGGTTTATTTGATAATACATTATCCAGTATATTAAGAAAAGCAAATGGGTTGCGGAATAGGCTTGTACATGGATACAATACGTTATCTGATGAGGTAGCATTAGAGTCAATAAAAATTTTACTTCCTGAGATAAAAAAGATGAGGAGGTTCATCGAAACATGGATATAGAGTTTTCTTCATTGCTTGAAATTGATAATGTTTTGGCTGTATTATTATTTGGATCTAAGGTTAGAGATGTATCATTAGCAAGAGATACTGATATATGTATTGTTGCACCTGATTCAAAAGATAAGGTTTCTCTTTTATTGGAAGTATTTTCGAAAATTTATGAGGCAGGTTATGATGTGTGGTTGTTTGAGGAGCTTCCGCTTTACATGAAGGCAGAGGTAATAAAAAATCATAAAATTTTAGGGTGTAAAGATATTTATAGACTTTATGATTATTTTGCAAAAATAATGAGAATCTGGAGTGATCAGGAGATAAGAATAAGGACGTATGTTAAGGAACTTCTATAGTGATTTGATTGTTAAATGTTGATGGTGTTGGCTGAGGATTTTAAGGTTTAAGGAAATAGTTTTTTATTTTGAGGTATTGTGTTTTAGGTTGTTATGTGATTTTTTATAAAAATGGATATTTGTGATTATGTGTATTTCTGTTTTAGGTATAGTTTGTTTATTTTTCCGGTACTGGTTAGTGGTATGTCTTCTACTATAATTATTTGTTCTGGAATCCACCATTTTGCGATGCGTCCGTTGTCGGCAGCTTTTCTTAGATATTGTATGATTTCTTCTTGTGTGATTTGTGTTGAAGTGCGTGGTTTAATTATGGCTATTGGTCTTTCACCGTATTTTTCGTCTGGTTTTCCTATTATTGCGGCAATATCTACTTGAGGTATTTCTGATATGATTGATTCAAGGATGCTGGTTGGTATCCATTCACCGCCGCTTTTGATAACATCTTTTACCCTGTCAAGGATTCTTATTCCGTGTTCTGGGGTTATTAGTGCTATATCACCGGTTTTAAACCATCCGTTTTCATATGAGGTTTTTGTTTTTTCAGGATCTTTGTAATATTCACCGGGTAGCCATGGTGCTTTTACGTATAGTTCTCCGATTTCATTGGGGCCTGCTATCGTTCCATCCATTTTTATAATTTTTGTGTCTACGAAAGGTACTGGATGTGTTGTTATTCTTAAATAATCAATTATATCATCTATTTTAATATCTTTTGGGATTATTGAGATTGAGATGGCTAGCATGTCTGTTCCACCATAGATTGATGAGAATTTTATACCAGTATCATTTATTTTTCTTGCTAGGTTTATTGGTATTGGCATTCCACCTATAAGTAATTTTAAGCCTTTTAGTTCGTGTGCGTTTGGATGTGAAAGAAGCATGTGAATCATGGTTGGTACTGCATTGATCCATGTTACTTTTTCTTTCCTAATTAATTCTAAGGTTTTTGATGGGTCAAATTTACCGCCTAAGACATATTTTGCACCTAAAAATGATGCGTGAAATAATGATCCCCATGCCCAGATGTGATAAAATGGTATTAATGGGAAAATTACATCATTACTATCTAATTTTGCTGGAGCATTATAAAGTCCTAGTTGGTAAACCATCGATAAAGCTCCCCATACTGTTTTTTCATTAGTATATATGACAGCTTTGGGCAGGCCTGTTGTGCCTGAGGTGTAAAGGATTGAATATGGGTCATTACCGGTTATTTCTATTTCAGGTTCTTTGGTGAATTTTTTAGTAATTAGATCGTCATACACTATTTTTGTTTCATTAGTATCTAATCCTATTACTTTTTTGGGATCGGTTACATATTTGGAGAGTGCTATGAAATCTTTTGATAAGAATAACCATTCAACGTTTGCATGTTTTAGAGTGTAAATAATTTGCTCTGGAGGTAATCTTATGTTAACAGGATAAATTATGGATCCTATTAAACTAGAAGCATAAAGTAGTTCTACATATCTATGAGTATTAAAATCGGCTACTCCAATAACTGTTCCTTTAGATATTCCTAGGGAGAGTAATGAGTTTGCGAGACCTATAACTCGCTCATAAGTTTCTCTGTATGTTTGTCTGTGGTCGTTATAAACTATTTCAGTATTTGGTGCTATAGTTATAGCTCTTTTTAAAAGGTTAAAGACTGTGAAGCCTTCATGCATGATAAATCACACTCCTAGGTTTTAGTTCTTCGATAATGAAGAGTTCTTTTGCTTTTTCAATGATATCTTTTGTATAACTTTTTCCTTCTAAATATTTATCAGCATATAATTTGGCTATGAGTGTAAATCTGTCTAGATTTAGTTTTGTTCCAATATGGTTTAATAATATTACTGTTATTGCATGCCCAAGTGTTGTTAATATGTCTTTTGCGTAGAATTGGGTTTCTGTATTAGTGTATGTTATTAATTTTGATAGTGTTTCTTCTATTTTTAGTTCGGCGTGTACAGCTGTTTCTTTTCCTTCTTTAATTTCATTTATTAAGTTTTTCATGTCATTTAAAAGTTGTATGTGGGCGTTCTTTTTGGCGATTGTTTCTAGCATGTCTAATGCTTGTATGTTACTTGTTCCCTCCCAGATTGGTGTTATTAGGGCTTCTCTATGGAGTCTTTCTATTGGATATTCTTCTAGAAATCCTATGCCACCATAAATTTCCATTGCCATTTTTGATACGTATGCTGCTGTTTCAGCGGTAATGTTTTTCGCTATGTGTGTTAATAGTCGGGCATAATGGTACTCTCCAGTGTATGGTGGTGTGTCTTTCCATGATTTTTGGAATTGATCCACGGCTTTGAATGTTAATGCTGTTGCTCCTTCTATGAGTATTTCCATGTCAAGTAGATCTTTTTGTAATAATGGATGTTCTATTAGATGTTTGCCGAAAGCGCTTCTAACTTGTGCATAATAATATGCTTCGAGGAATGCTTTTCTCGCAATACCTAATGCTCCAACTGAGTTTGCTAAGCGAGAAACCATTAAATCTTCCATAGTATAATAGATACCTTTCTTCAATTCACCTATAAGATATGCTTCAGAATTATGAAATTCAACTTCACCAGTAGGCACACTTATGGTTCCGCTTTTTTCTTTTAATCGTCTGATTATGAAGTTTCTTTTGCCAGAATTGTTAATCTTGGGTACTAGGAATAATGCTAAACCTTTTGCGCCAGGTGGTGATCCTTTTGGTCTAGCGGTAACTAATGCGATATCTGCAAGTCCTGCGTTACTGGCAAAATATTTTGTATCTCCATTTAATATCCATGTTTTTCCATCGTAGAAGGCTTCAGTTGTGTTAGCTCCTAAGTCGCTTCCGCCTTGAATTTCTGTGAACCATGTTGCGCCATACATTATCGGTTCAACATCCCCAATTAAGTGGGGAATATACTTTTTTAATTCTTCGGTTCCATACTTGTATAGTGCATAAGCAGTTTGATTTGTAACTGTTATTATGCAGGCTATTCCTGGATCGGAAATTAAATATATTGATGCGTAATGTTTGTGCCAGTTTCCCTCTTTATATGGAGGTTTATTAACACCATATTCCTTTAATAGTTTTTCGAGAACCCATCTTTCTGCAGGATCTAGCCATACACTATCAACGCGTTCACCATTAATACTCCACATTACATGCTTTGGGTGTGCATTTTTATCAACATAATCAGCGACTTCATAAAGTTCTTTTCCAACAAATTTTCCTAAATCAGAATAATTGATACTTTTACCAAGAAAATATTCAAGTATTGCCTGGAATGGTTTATCAATTTCAAAATGGTTCTTACCATATGCATTTGATAGGTATAAGTAAGTATCATCCATAAAAATCCCCTTAATTTATTATCATAATATTATATTTAAACATTAGCATGCTCTATTTACAATGAACTCCGCAAGAAGGCTCAGAACTTTAGCGAGAACTCCTGATTTCCTTGAGCATTGGGTTTGAAAAATAATATCTTCCATTAATTTGCATTAACTAATGCACTTAAAGCATAAGTCATGGAGAATGTCAAACAATAATGCAAAAAGGTTTATATCTATTTAATATTTAATGACATATATAAATATAGATGTGTTAGATATTTTCATCTTTCATATGATGGAAAATTTCACCACTATCAAACAGTACTTAATTAGAGATTCATTTAGATAAACTAAACAGTAAGTTAAATAGCTTAAAAATTTTAAATGGGTTCATATTTTTGTTAGTTGGTTTATGTTTTTTAATCCACAAACTTTTTTAAAAAGTTTGTAGATATCTATATTATGAATTTGCAGGAGATTAAAGGGGTAATTGTTTCTCAAAGAGAGGAGATGGATGAGAAATTTAGGGAAGGAAGGATAATAGAGCGTGAACCTAATGTGAATAATTTGAGACGTTTTCTTGCGTATCCTAATATTTTGGTTATTTTGGGGATAAGGAGGTGTGGGAAATCTGTTTTTTCATGGCAGATTTTTAGGGATGAAATGTTTGGATATATTAATTTTGATGATGAGCGATTGTTTGGTGTTAAGGCAAAAGATTTGGATCTTGTTCTTCAGGCTTTTTATGAGCTTTATGGTGATATAGATTATATTATTTTGGATGAGCCTCAAAATGTTGAAGGGTGGGAGTTGTTTGCAAATAGGTTAAGGAGGACTAAAAAGGTTATAATTACTGGGAGTAATTCAAGACTTTTGAGTGGAGAGTTAGCGTCTCATTTGACTGGAAGATATGTTGATTTTATGTTAATGCCTTTTAGTTTTAGAGAGTATCTCAGTTATAGGGGAGTATCTTTGTCTAGGGAGGATTTTTATTCAACGCGAAGAGTGGCTGAGGTTAAGAGGTATTTTGAAGAGTATATGAGGGTTGGTGGTATGCCTGAAGTTTATATGTTTGGGAGGGAAATTCTTGTGAGGATATATGGTGATATTATTGAGAAGGATGTGTTAGGAAGGTTTAGGATTCGAATGAGGGAGACTTTTAAGGAGTTTGTGAAGTATTTGATGTCTAATGTTGCTTCGGAGTTTACTATGAGAAAACTTTCGCATATTTTTGAGGTTAAAGATGTTCATACTATTAGAAACTGGATTGATGCTTTAGGGAATTCTTATTTGTTCTTTGTTCTTGAAAGGTATTCTCCAAAGTTGAAGGAGCAGATTATTGCACCAAAGAAGATTTATTGTATGGATAATGGTTTGGTTAATGTTATATCATTTAAAACTACTGAAAGGTATGGTAAGTTAATGGAGAATTTAGTAGCTGTTGAATTGCTGAGAAGAAAAAAATATTGGTATAATTCTTTGGAGATCTATTATTGGAGGGATTATCAACAGAATGAGGTTGATTTTGTTTTAAAAGAAGATACACAGATAAAGCAGTTAATACAGGTGACTTATGCTTCTAGTAAAAATGATATTGATGAGCGGGAGATTAAAGGGTTGATGAAGGCGAGTGATGTGTTAATGTGTAAAGATTTGTTAATAATTACATGGGATTATGAGGATGTGTTGAATATTGGTAATAAAATGATTAAGTGTGTGCCTTTATGGAAGTGGTTATTAAATAAAGATATTCCATAAATTCTCAGATGAGTATTCTTCAAAATAAATAACTAGTGCTTTCACAATTATTTCTAAAGTGTTTTGTTGTATGGTTTTCATTTTTGTTGGTATTGATTTTATGTTAGGATTTTAACACAAATAATATACTGAGTGCTATTAGGTAAAACGTAAGAATATTTGTGATTAAACGTCCTATCATTTCAATTAAAGGATTATCTGAGATACTTAATAGTGCTGAAGTTAGTAATAGCAAGATGGTAGCGAGTATTTGTATGTGAAGAGGTTTTATTTTCATTTCAAAAATTAATATCATAAAAGTTTTATAAAGGAAGCTAAAGTTTGTGTTATTGGTGAATGTTCTTTTTAAGATTTTAATTCATAATACTATAAAAGCAATGTTTTTAAATGCTGATGTGTAGGTTACGGAATTTATAGAATTTGCGTTTTGATCTCTTATAATTCAAGGTTTATAACTGAAAGCTTAAGAGTGTTGACTGTATTTTCTTTATTTTTTTATAAGATTATTATTTTTAAGTTATGCTTGATTTTTGTAAAATATTTTAATAATGTATAGTAATACATAAATATTTTATATTTCATAAGTTTGTTTGTGATGGTTAAATGGATTCTAAGTCTATTATAAGTGATTTGAAGAAGATTGTTGGTGAGAATAATGTGGAGGATGATGAGTTAATCATAAAATTGTATGGAAGGAATGCGGCGTATGTTGAGGGTAATGCGTTGGCTGTAGTGTTTCCAACTTCGGTTTTGCAGGTTTCTAATTTAGTGAAATATGCATATAAACATAATTTAAAAATTTATCCTCAAGGTTCTGCGAGCGAATTAACCGGTGCTTCAACTCCTTATAGGGATGGTATTATTTTAAGCTTTAATAGGATGGATCGTGTTAAAGAGGTTAATATTATTGATTCGTATGTGGTTGTTGAGCCCGGTGTTAGAATTAATGATTTAAATATTGTTCTTATGAAGTATGGTTATATGTTTCCGATTGACCCAGCTTCTGAGAAATCTGCTAGTGTTGGTGGTGCTATAAATAATGGTTCTGGAGGAATGAAAGGTGTAAAGTATGGAACTATGAAGGATTGGGTTTTAGAGTTAGAGGTTGTGATTCCTAATGAAAATGGGACTATATTGAGATTAGGTTGTAAAACTATGAAGTGTAGGAGTGGATATGATCTGGTAAGACTAATAATAGGAAGTGAAGGCACATTAGCAATTATAACAGAAGCAACCTTAAAAATTACACCATTACCTAAGAATATTGTTACTATAGCAAGCTTCTTTTCAAAACTTGAGGATTTAGCTAATACTGTGATTGAGTTGAAGAAACAAGGTATAAGTTTATTCATTGCTGAATTTGTTGACGCATATACTGTAGAGGCTGCTTATAAGTATTTAAAGCCTAAAATTATAGGAAAGGGACATATGTTAATAGTTTCTGTTGATGCACCATTGATGATGGCTGATGAGATGCTAAATTTATTAGAAGGAATTGCAAGGAGTAATAATGCTGTCTCAATATTTAAAGCAAGGACGATGTCTGACGCTGAAGAATTAGGTCTCTTTATGATAAGGAGAGCACTACTGCCCCTTTCTGTTAATATTGCTGCTGAAGAGATTAAAGATTTAGGGTCAAGGCCAATAGTTATTATGCAGGATATTTCTGTTCCTCCTTCTAAGCTTCCATATGCTATTAGTGAGTTGAGGAGTTTAGCAGAGAAATATAATATATCTATGACTTTAGGTGGTCATATAGGTGATGGTAATATTCATCCAATGGTTTGGTATAGTGAAAAAGATGATAACGCAAAGAAGATTGTTAATGAATTTATATATGAAATGATGATGATTGCTATTAAATTAGGTGGTACTGTAAGTTCTGAACATGGAATTGGAATAATGAAAAAGTCTGGTTTAGTGGCAGAATTACAATCTAAGGAAAGTTTATACGCTCTTGATTTAATGAAAGGAATTAAAAAATTATTTGATCCTAAAGAAATTCTTAATCCTGGAAAAATATGGTAAATGATTTTTTATGAAAATTAAACATAATTATATGACTCCAAGGAAACTGGCTGGTTAAGCTATTTAGTATAATGAACTATTCAAGTATTAACGTTAAATGAGTAAGCAAGCATCACTTAAAATTCTCAATGACACATTTAGATATTAAATGCTTCTTGTCTTAGATTATCCTCCTAAATTTAAACAGGTTTAAGAGAAAGTTTAGTTACAAGATATTTTTATTTTCCTTAAAGTTAGTTTTTAAATTTTAAGTAATTTCTTTAAAATATTGAATGGTAAATTTATAAATATGGTTGAGATGTTGGTTTAAGTTAGGTGAGGAGGATGGCAATAATAGGTATTGGATCAATCTGTGTAAAAACTCGAGGAAGAGAAGCTGGCAGGAAGTGCGTCGTAATCGATATAATTGACGAGAATTTTGTACTAGTTACTGGACCTAAGAGTCTTACTGGCGTAAGAAGGCGAAAGGTTAATGTAAACCATTTAGAAATCACTCCTTTAAAGATTGATATAAAAAAGGGTGCAAGTGATGAAGAAGTACTCAAAGCTTTAGAAGCCGCTAAACTAATTGATGAAATGAAAGTCCCAATTAAAATAACTCAAATAGCTAAGGTTGGTTAATAATGAATTTAATAGAAAAGGTTCTCAGTGAAGCTGATATAGTGAAGGCAACAGAACCTGATAAGGGATTAGGGGTTTCACCATATGAAAGACCAATTAATGAATATTTGATGAAAGGTTTTATACTTCTAGATAAACCAAGAGGTCCATCTAGTCATGAGGTTGTTGCATGGATAAAGAAAGTCATGAATATTAAAGCTGGACACGGAGGGACCCTAGGATATTCTTCGGGGAGATCCCAAAGTGTCCGGCTTACTTCCAATAGGTCTTGGAAGAGGTACTAAGTTAGTTAAGCTACTCTCAGGTAGTGGAAAGGAGTATGTGTGTCTTGCACGGCTTCATGGTGATGTAGAGGAAAATGAAATCAGACGTGTGATTAATTTGTTTCAGGGAAAAATTTATCAACGCCCACCTGTTAGATCATCAGTTAAAAGAGCTATTCGTATTAGAACTATTTACTCAATTGAAATACTTGAATTAAAAGGGAGGGATATTTTGCTTAAGGTTAAGTGCGAGGCTGGAACTTACATGAGAAAACTATGCTATGATATAGGTGAAGTATTAGGTGTAGGTGCTCATATGGATGAACTAAGAAGGATTGGAGTAGGACATTTTAATGAAAGTGATGAAAGGTTAGTCACACTCCATGAGGTCTTTGGAGCATATATGCTTTGGAAGGAACGCCAGTATGAAGATGAGTTAAGAAGAGTTGTAAGGCCAATGGAAGAGATTGTGACAAACTTGCCACCAATAATAATAAGGGATAGTGCTGTAGATGCAATAGCTCATGGTGCAAGTTTAGCGGCACCAGGAGTACTTTCATTTAGTAGTAAAATAAATAAGGGTGATTTAGTAGCATTATATACTAAGAAGGGTGAGCTAGTGGCTATTTCTAGAACTCTTTATTCTGCTAAAGAAATTTTGGGGATGGAAAGTGGATTAGTGGCTGAATCTCTTAGAATTTTTATGGAACCTGGTAGGTATCCCTCTTTTTGGAAGGATAAATAATAAAGTTTAGGTAATAACCATTATTAAAATATGTATACCTATCGTATATACATTAACAAATAAATATTTATATTGCGTATTGTTTTTTGTTAGTGAGATAATATGAAAAATATTGTGATTCTAGGTGCTGGAACAGGTGGTGCTATAACGGCAAATAATCTTGCATATAGGCTTTCGGATGAAATTAGGTCTGGAAATGTTAAGGTTACGGTTATAGATAAGAATGAATACCATTATTATCAACCAGGGTTCTTGTTCATAGCGCTTAGTTTAATGACTCCTAAAGAAATTACGAGACATGTAAAAAGCGTGTTAGTGCCTGGTATAAATTTTATTAAGGATGAGGTATCAAGAGTTGATTTGAATAATAGGATTGTGTATACTATGTCAGGTAAGCAGTTGAATTATGATTATTTGGTAATATCAACTGGTGCTCGTTTAGATTTAGATTCAGTGCCTGGGATTAAGGGGGTTGATCATTTCTATTCATTGGATGCTGCATTGAGGCTCAGGGATAAGATTACTAAGTTTGAAGGTGGGAATATTGTAGTAACTGTTGGTGGTTTACCCTATAAGTGTCCTCCGGCTCCGCTTGAAATGACGTTTTTGTTAGAAAGTTATTTTAGAAAGATTGGTAAAAGGAATAATGTTGAGATAACTTATGCGTATCCATTACCAAGAGTTTTTACTATTCAGAATGTGTCTGATGTGACGGCTAAGCTTTTAGAGGAGAGGGGTGTTAAAACTTCATTAATGTTTAATGTAGAGTCAATCGATACTGAAAAGAGGGAGATAAAGTCTATTGAGGGTGAAACGTTGAAGTATGATCTTGCAATAGTTATACCACCGCATAAGGGGGCAGAAGTAATTGAGAAGTCTGGTATTGGTGATGAAGAAGGCTGGATTCCAACTGATAAGTATACTCTTAATATAAAAGGTCATGATGATGCCTACGCTATAGGTGATGCAACAAATATTCCAACTTCTAAGGCTGGATCTGTGGCTGATTTTGAAGCAGCAGTTGTGGTTTCGCGAATAGTTGATGATTTACAGGGTGTGAAACCAAATAAAGTATACGATGGAAGGACAATTTGTTTCTTAGTGACTGGAATAGGTGAAGGTACAATGCTTGTGTTTGATTATAATAATATGCCTAATCCTCCACCTCCATCATTTGCTTGCTATTGGACAAAGTTAGCATATAATAAGTTATATTGGAGTATGACTGTTAAGTCTGTGTTGCCAGGTATGGGGTGGTAAATATGGCTACCCAAGAAGCGGAACATAATGATATTGAAAAATTAGTGCAGGCACTTTCTAAGCCAGAAAACTTGGAAGCTGTGACAAAACTTATTGATAGTTTGCCAACAATACAATATACTGTTTCTAAGCTAGAGGATTTAAAACGTACTGGTTCTTTAGATGTGATAATGAATTTGCTCTGTCTTGCAGCACAAGCTAAAAACTTATTAACTGATGAAATGATAGCTGGTGGGGCTGAGGCTATATCAACAGCTTTAGAATTATTAGCTAAGACGAAATCTCCAGTAGTGGAGGGATTATTATCTACGTTAACAAATCATCCGAATGAGTTTGAAGAAATAATAAAGAATGCTTCACCAGTTAAGGGTATTATGGGTTTAATAAAAGCTTTAAGAGATCCAGATGTGCAACAAGGTCTTGGGATAATGATAGCATTCTTAAAGTATTTTGGAAAGTATGCAAAAGAGGAGTTAACTGTAAAATAATTTTTGGGTTTAATATTGTTTTTTAAATTTAAAAAGTGTTATTGCATAAGTTTTATAATTTGGTTAGGGTTTCATTTAATTAGTGCCGGGGTCGCCTAGAGTTTTTAAGCGGGCAGCTGGTAGGGCGCAGGCCTGGAGAGCCTGTGTCCGTAAAACGGACTCGCGGGTTCGAATCCCGCCCCCGGCGCTTTCTTTAATGGTATTGTGTAATTTACAGGTCTTTGTACCAACCTAGAGGATTTTTATGCTGAAGTGCTGGGAATATGTAAGTATTGAGCATTGTATATATTAACGCTTTTAGCATTGTTAGTCTTTTTAGGAGATATTTTGGTCTTAAGTAAAATCGTAAATATGCTTCTCTCAGCATTTTTGAGACTATATTTTTGCTTAATCCTATTTTTTCATATTCTATTACCGGATCTAATACTGTATATTTATCCCAATCTTCTGTAGCTATTAATCCCTTACTTTTGAGTTCATAATATATTGGTGTTCCTGGGTATGGTGTGAGAATGGAGTATTGTACATAATCTGGGTCAAGTTTTATAGAGAATCTTATGGTCATTTCCATCTCATTAATTGTCTCACCTGGATATCCTAATATGAAGGATGCGAGTGTGCTGACTCCAACCTTTTTTGCATTATTTACAGCTTTTTCTGCTTGTGATAATGTGATTCTTTTATTCATTAATTTTAATACTCGTTCTGAACCTGATTCTACACCGTAATATATTGTTGAAAGTCCTGCTTTCTTCAATTCAAGTAGAAGTTCACGATTTATTGTATCAACCCTTGATGATGCCACAAAGTTTATGTCAAGCTTTCTAGAGCGTATTTCTTTGGCAATTTCTAATGCGCGCTTTTTATTTAGTGTGAAAATGTCATCAATGAATTCGATTGTTTGTACATTATATTTGTAAACTAGTTCTTCAATCTCATCTACAACGTTTTTTGGTGTTCGTGCTCTAAACATTCTCCCCATTAAGTGTGATGATGAGCAGTAGTTGCATGCAAACACACAACCTCGACTGGTAATCATGCTACCTATTGGTGAATCTTTATTGAATAATTTGTATTCATTGAATGGTACTAAATGTCGTGCTGGGAATGGTATTGAGTCTAAATCTTTGATGAACGGCCTCATTGGTGTAATTTTTATTTCATCGTTTTTCGTTCTATAAGCTATTCCTTTTACGTTAGCAGGCCAATTTGGTTCATTCTTTTCATAAGATTCTGCTAATTCAAGTAGTGTTTCCTCACCTTCACCTATTGCTACAGCGTCTAAATCTTTTGACATGCTTAATGTTTCAATTGGTAAGAATGTCGTGTGTGGTCCACCTATTATTGTGAATACATGTGATAAGTTTTTCTTAATTTCAGATACATATCGTAGTGCAGTTTTTATAGTAGCTGTCGCAGCCGTTAATCCAATAATGTCTGGTTTTAGTCTTTTTACAATATTTACAATTTCTCTCGGCAATATATTGTATAGGTTTGCATCAATGATTTTGACATAAAAACCAGCTTTTTCAAGGACTGCTGCTAGATACATTAAGTTTAATGGTGGTGCTTTTAATCCAAGTCTGTTAGTGATTTGTGTTCTATCAATTGGATTTATTAATACTATACGTGTCATGGTTATCATTCATTTAATTTTATAAATATACTACCCAATGGTGTTTCTTCTGTAACATACTTATTTGCTAATTCTAATTTTAGTTTGTTCCATTCTCTTGAATTAAAGATGCAACCAGGATCTGGTGCTAGAATATCATGAAAATAATTGTATGCTCTGGCTCGGCATCCACCACATGTATATCTGAATTGACATTTACCGCAGAATCCTTCAAGTATGTCTTTATTTCGTAATTTCCAAAGTAATTCATGTTCTCTCCAAAGTTTTTCAAAGTTATCTTTTAATAAGTTCCCAATTTTTACTGCTTCTTCATGTGGGAAGAAAACGCATGGATAAATGTCACCGTTTGGTTCTATTGATAGATAAAATCTACCTGCGCCACAGCCTCCAATAAAATCTGCTAATTGTCGTATTTTGGGGTCTGAGTATTCTGGGTTGTAAAAGTGTGTAGGTATAATATTTTTACCATCTTTACTAAATATTTGTGCTACCATTGCATATTGGGGAGCTGTTGAGAGTACTTGTAAGCCAGCTTCACCTGTTTCAGCATATGCTAATTTTAAGAGTTCAAAACGTTCTTTTGGTGAGAGGTCACTTTCTATAATTTCTTTGCCACGTCCTGTTGGAACAAAATTATATAACATGAACCAGTTAGCTTTAAGGTTTCTGACGAATTCTATCATTTTAGGTATTTCATTTATATTATATTTTGTGACGGTTGTAGCCACTTCAACAAATAGTCCTTCTTCAACGCTATTTTTAATAGCCTGCACAGCATGTTCCCATGCTCCAGATACTCTTCTAAATGAATCGTGAGTTTGAGGATTTAATCCATCTAGACTTATCTGTACATACCCTAATCCGGCTTCTTTAAGTTTCTTTACAACAGTTTTGTTAGCTAAAACATATCCATTTGTTGCAATGGCTACATACATTCCTCGTTCATAGGCATGTTTTATGAATTCTCTTATATTTGGATGTATTGTTGGTTCGCCTCCAGAGAATGCTAAAACGGTTACACCGGCGTCAGCAAGTATGTCTATGCCTTGATGGATTTGTTCAGGGGTGAGTTCATCATTACCTTTAATACCAGCATTTTCGTAACAGTGTAAGCAGTTCATGTTGCATGCTTTAGTTATATTCCATACTATTTGAAATGGTGCGCCTGGTACGAATGGTCTGCGAACGCCAAAAAATGCTATACCTTTAAGGACGCTTATGAGTCCTCTTCTCCAATATGAATCCATCATTGTTTCCTTTAATTGTTCTTCACTAACACCAAAAGTTTTAGCTCCTTTTTTTACTACGTAACTAACAATTTTAGAAGAAAGCTTGCAGGTGTTGCATGCATTTTTTCTTATACCTAAATAAAGTTCAAGGGCAATTTCCATACGATTTTCATGATCTTTATGACAATAACCGGTTAACTGTCTTAATACATATTTACTGAAAGAGTTATTCATAATACCTTCAAATGATGCTATCATATCAGGTATTGAGCTAGAATTTTTAACCATAATTATCACTGTTTATATTTTCTTTGAGGTTGAATATATTTTTGACTGACTAGTTAGACAAAAAGAATATATAATAGCGAATAAACATAAGATGTGAGTATGAAGAATAACAATAATGAGAAGAGAAAAATAATTATATTAGCTGCGCGACAGTTGTTTGCTGAGAAGGGCTTTGATAAGACTACTGTTGATGAAATAATGGAGAGGGCTAATCTTTCAAAGGGTACGTTTTATACTTATTTTAAGAGTAAGGAGGAGTTGATTAAGGAGATTGCTATAGGTTCTACGCCCGTGAAGATATTTGAGAGGGTGCTGGAGAAGAATTATGAAAGTGCTGATAAAATGTTGATGGAATTAGCATTAAGTTATATTTCAAAATATAATGATCCTGTGGAGAGGAGACTTTTTCTTTATTGTGTTGGTATAGCTAGTAGATATGAGATGATTAGAAATTTGTTTAGAAAGCTATATGAGTTAAATTATGTGCGGTTAAAGGAAAAGTTACAGAGGATGAGTGGTAGAACGATAGATTGGATGCGTATTAGAATTTTCATGGCGGGCTTATTTCATTATGTATTAACGATGGATTTTGCTGAGAGTCTCGAGCCTCCTTATGAATATTCAAAAAAGCTTATTGATCTCTTATTAATCTAACTTTATTGATTTATTTCTTCTTTTCTGGTTCGGTATGTATTGTGATTGTGAAGTTGTCCCCTAGTTCATTGATAAGGTAGTTCTCTAATTGAGTAATTATATTATGGGCTTCTTCAACGGTTGTGTTTCCTTTAATAAGGCATGTTATATCCATAAATTGTTTTGAGCTCATTGTTGAAAGCATCACAGATTTTATTCTAATTTTGGAGTAAATTTCTGGGTGTTTGTGAAGGATTTGATAAAGAATTAATATTGGTTCTTTTTTGTTTGCGTGATATGGTTCAATATGAACTACAACATTCCTAATATTATTTATGTTTCTTTTTAACACTTTTTCAACTTTTGTTGCAATGTTATGTGCTTCACTAATACTTAGGTTTGGGTTTGTTTCTATATGTAATCTTACATCAATTTTATTATTATCATAACTTATATTCACATCGTTAACATTCAGTACTCCATCAATATTACGTGCACTTTTAATTATCTTATTTTCTAATGTTTCATTGAATGTTAACTCTCCTTCTCCTAATACCTCTGGTTCTACATGTATTATCATGTCAACATCTGATTTATTGTACTTATTTTTTATAATATTCTCTAATTTTTCTGTAATTTTATGTGCTTCTTCAATATTTAAATCTGGGGAAACTTTTATTATCATATCTATGAAAATTTTATTTCCAGATTTTCGTGCCCTTACACTCTTCATACTAATACTCTGCTCTTTTGTAATTTGTTTAATGGTCTCAATGATTTCTTTTGGGGTTCTATCCATAAGCTCATCAATTGCTCTTTTACTTAATATATAACTAGAACGAGTAAAGTAAATAGATATTAATGATGCTGTAATGGAATCAAGAAGAACTAAAGTTTTCTCACTTGGATGAGCAATTAAACTGTATATTATGATGGCGAGTACAGTACCTGAGCTTATTAAATCACTAGAATAATGAAGTGCGTCAGCCTCAAGTGCTTGGCTTCCATACTTTTTTGCAGCATTATATAATGCGCGTGATCTAGAATAATCAATGATAAGGGAAGTAATCATAACTAATGCTGCTGTAACTGAAAGTTCTACTATGGCTCCTGTAGTAATTCTTTGTATGGCTTCATAAATTACCCAGAGGCTTGTAATGATTAATAGTAATGCTTCAGCCAATCCACCCAAATTTTCAGCTTTCCCATGACCATACATATGTTCTATATCAGGTGGTTTTGACGCTATACTCACGGCATAGAGTGTAATTATTGTGGAAAGTAGATCGAGAGATGAATGGAGAGATTCCGCTAGAATACTTAAACTTCCAGTAAATAAATAAGTTAAAAATTTAATAGCAACAAGGAAAAGAGTAGCTAATAATGATACTAATGCAACCCATACGCGTGGATCTTTATTCACTGGTCTTCATTAGAAGAATAAATTAAGTTAGATTTAAGTTTTCAAGTTTGAATGAACATATAATTTCTGGCTTCGTTAATACTCCAACCTGAATCAATCACAAATACTTGTCCAGTTATGTTTTTTGCTTCTTCAGATGCTAGAAAGGCTATTAAGTTGGCTATTTCATCTGGTGTTAATAATTTTTTAGTTAGCGTGTGTTGTAAGGACCATTGAGTTGCAAATTCTTCAATGTTGCTTTTTTGTGCTAAGAGTTCAACTAGGCTTAATCCCATTTTCGTTTTTACTAGTCCTGCTGCTATTGCATTTACAGTAATACCATATGGCGAGAGTTCTGCTGCGAGTGCTTTTGTTAATCCGATGAGACCTGCTTTAGCAGCACTATAGGGTATTAGTAGTGCCATACCTATGAGACCTGCTACTGATGTGATGTTTATTATTCGTCCCCAACCTTTCTTGATCATTATTTCTGATGCATATTTAGAGCATAAGAATGCTGATTTTAAGTTTGTGTTGATTTGTTTATCCCATAGAATTTCATCAATTTCATGAAGAGGCTTAGCTATACCTACACCAGCATTATTTACTAATATATCTATTGTTCCAAAGGTTTCAAGCGTTTCGTTAATTAGTTTTTTCGCCCCTAAATCTGTTGATACATCAGCTTGAATAATTAAACCTTCTCCATTAACTTCTTTAATTTGTTTTAATGTTTCATTACCTTCCTCAATATTTCTTTTCATGTTAACAACCACGCGTGCTCCCATTTTAGCTAATAGTACTGCGGTACTTCTTCCTATACCTCTACCACTTCCTGTTACTATTGCAACGCGTCCTTTTAAATTGTTCATGAGTATCATAAGTTATTTTAAGTTTAAAAATTTATACTGGTTGAAAGTTTATAAGTTATTTAAAATTAATATTGTATGAAGTAATATGAGCAAGTTGCTCTATATGTATGATAGTTACTTAAAAGAGGTTGATGCTACGGTAACTTATGTTGATAATACGAGTGTAGAATTGGATCAGACTGTGTTTTTCCCTGCGAGTGGTGGTGTTCAGCATGATACTGGAGTACTTGTTTCGGGGAATATAACTTATCAGGTTAATAATGTTATTAAGCAGGGTGATAGGGTTCTTCATATAGTTGATAAGCCTGGGTTAAAGGTTGGTGATAGGGTTCATGGTATTATAGATTGGAATCGAAGATATAAGTTAATGCGGATGCATACGGCTGCTCATTTGTTAAGTGCAGTTTTCTATAATGATTTGCATGCATTAATAACTGGTAATCAACTTGATGTTGATAAGTCAAGAATAGATTTTAGTGTGGAGACTTTTGATAGGGATTTAATTGCAAAACTTGTTGAAAAGGCTAATCAATTAATTAAAAAAGATGCTAGTGTAAAGGTATATTTTATGAAGAGAGCTGAGGCATTAAAGATACCAGATCTTGTTAAGCTTGCGGAGGCTAATCCTCCTGAGGTTGAGGAACTTCGCATTGTAGAAATTGAGGGTATAGATAGGCAAGCTGATGGCGGTCCTCATGTTTCACATCTAAGTGAGATAGGTACTATTGTAGTTCTTAAGCTTGAAAATAAGGGTAGGACTAATAGAAGAATATATTATACTGTACAACCATAATGTTAGAACATAGGTTTAAAATGTTTTTTAAGGTAAGAGCATTGGTGTAGAATGGGTTCTACGATAGAATCGTTGGGAGAGAGGGAAATAATATTACGTGCATGGAATATATTTTCTAAACATCCTAATGAGTTAATGGGAAATAACGATGATGTGGTCTCATTGAAGGTTAATGATAAGTTTATAGTTCTTCATACTGATGTGTTAGTTGAGAGTCATGATGTGTTACCGGGCATGACACCATATCAAATAGCTCGTAAATCAATTGTAATGAATGTATCTGATTTAGCATCAAAGTCTGTAAAGCCTGAAGGGGTATTAGTTTCTCTTGGACTTCCGAGAACTTATAAGATAAGGGATCTTACTATGTTGTTTAAGGGGCTTGAGAGAGCATCAAGAGAGTATGGTGCATATATATTGGGTGGTGATACGAGTGAGGCATTAGAACTTTTTATAGCAATTTTTATTTATGGTGTAACTGATGTTGAACCACCTAAGAGGAGTGGGGCTAAACCAGGTGATATAGTGGCAGTTACTGGATTATTTGGACTTACTAGTATAGCATTTAAAATATTGTTAGGAAGGGGGAGGGTAAATGTTACGAAAAGGGTTTTGAATCGTGTGTTAAGGTCTGTTTATTATCCTAATGCGAGATTAAAAGAGGGTCTAGCGTTAAAGGGTTTGGTTTCATCGAGTATGGATGTGAGTGATGGTTTAGCTTTTTCGTTACATACTATAGCTGAAATGAGTAATGTAGGGATAAAGATAACAAATATACCAATCCATCCGTTAGCTAAAAAAATTTCAAAGGATTCGGGATTGGATCCAATAAATTTAGTATTCTATGAGGGTGGTGAAGAGTATGAATTATTAGTTACAATTCCTCCTGATAAATGGAGTAATGCTGTAAGTAGTGTGAGAAATGTTGGAGGAAATCTTATAGAGATAGGCAGAGTGATTCATGAAAAAAATGTTATAGTTGAAGTAGGGAAAAAAGTATTTAATATTGAAAGAAGGGGATGGAGTCATTTTAAAGCATGGGATCTGATTTGAGTTTTTGTTTTAGAATTTATTATAATTTAGAACTTGAAAAATTAGTCTATTTTTCATATCTAATGTATAATTTCATAATGAGGGTTTTCGGTGAGTTTTTAGTTTAATGTCTGTTTATGAGTTTAAGGTTTATTATTGTGTTTTCTAGTGATTATTTGGTGGTTAGGTTGATAACAAGGAGTGATTTAAATGATGTTATTAAGAATTATGATTTAAGTGATGTTCATATTGGTGTTTTGGGTAGTCATTCAGCTTTAGATATAATGGATGGTGCTAAGGATGAGAATCTAAAGACTGTTGTTGTTTGTCAAAAGGGAAGGGAACGGCCCTATCTTATGTTTAAGAGGTTATATGATGAAATAATAATACTTGATAAGTTTTCACATATAATTAATGAGGATGTCCAGGGTAGGTTAAGAGAGCTTAATACGATTTTTGTGCCTCATAGGTCATTTACAACTTATGTTCCATATGATGATATAGAAAATAATTTTTTGGTGCCAATTTTTGGTAATAGGGCTATGTTACGAACGGAGGAAAGAAATGTTCCGAGGAATCAATATTATTTGCTTGAGAAGGCTGGAATTAGGCAACCAAAGAAATTTAGATCACCAGAAGATATTGATAGGCTTGTTATTGTTAAAGTGCAAGAGGCTAAACGAAGGATTGAGAGGGCATTTTTTACAGCATCAAGTCCCGAAGATTATTGGAGAAAGGCTAGAGAGAGAATTGAGAAGGGTATTATAAACGAGTATGATTTGAAGAATTCTATTATAGAGGAGTTTGTAATAGGAACGTATTTTAATTTTAACTATTTTTACTCTCCTATTGATGATGAGCTTGAGTTTTTGGGTATTGATAGACGGCTTCAAACAAATATTCATGATTTTGTTAGTTTACCTGCTAAACAACAATTAGATGTTGATATACCATTACAAAATATTGAAGTTGGTCACATGCCAGCTACAATAAGAGAATCACTTCTAGAAAAAGTATTTGATATAGGATTTAAATTTGTTGAGATAAGTAAGAGGGAGTATCCGCCAGGTATTATTGGTCCATTTGCACTTCAAGGAGCAGTCACGCCTGATTTAGATATAGTAATATTTGATGTGTCACCAAGAGTACCGGGTAGTCCTGTATTAGTTACATCATCACCTTATAGTAAATTTAAGCATGGATTTGTAGTAGGAACAGGTAGACGGATTGCTATGGAAGTTAAGAAGGCTATAAGTTTAAATAAAGTCATAGAAATTGTGACTTAATGGTGATCATATGGAAGAGATTACTATCGCAACTTTAGGTTCCCACTCTGCACTACAAATACTTAAGGGTGCTAAAGATGAGGGATTTAAAACAGCATTAGTATGTTTGCAAAAAAGATTAAAACTATACAATAGGTTTAAAAAATTGATTGATGAATTAATAATTGTTAATAATTTTTCAGAAATTGCATCACCCGAAGTTCAGGAAAAACTTTTGAATTTAAACTCCATACTAATACCTCATGGATCTCTTATTGAATATGTTAGTTTAGAAACTATAGAAAAGGAATTTAAGGTTCCAATATTCGGTAACAAATATATTCTGAGGTGGGAGTCAGATAGAGTACTTAAAGAGAAATTATTACATGAAGCCGGTGTGAGAACACCAAAAATGTATTCATCAATAGATGAGATTGATAGAACTGTAATTATAAAACTTCCTGGTGCAAAAGGCGGTAAGGGATACTTTTTGGCCTCAGGATCGGAAGATGCTAAAAATAAAATTCGAGAACTTGGTTTAAAAATGGAGGATATTTTCATTCAAGAATATGTTTTAGGTGTCACAGCATATATTCATTTCTTTTATTCTCCATTAACTGATGAACTTGAACTTATAAGTATTGATAGGAGATATGAAACTAATGTTGATGGACTTGGCAGAATTCCAGCTAGTATACAAATTTCATCAAATCTAAAACCCTCCTACTTGGTAGTGGGAAATATTCCAATAGTACTTAGAGAATCATTATTAGAAGAAATTTTTGAAATTGGTGATAACTTAGTTTCATCATCCAAAAGATTAGTACCACCAGGTTTTATAGGGCCATTCTGCATTGAAGGAGCCTATGATAGTGATGGAAATTTTTACGTTTTTGAATTTTCAGCTAGAATAGTTGCAGGAACAAACCTTTACACTTATGGTTCACCATACACATGGCTATTATATGATGAACCAATAAGCATGGGGAAAAGAATAGCGAAAGAACTAAAAAAGGCATTAAAGGAAGGAAAAATCAAATATTTGATTACTTAATTATATCTTCCTGTATTCATATTTTCTAACACATTATAGAGTTTAAAATAATGCTGAATAATCAGATTTTTGCTAGCTGACTTTGTTAGTTCATGATATTATCTTTATGATTAGTCAAGTGCCTAGATCTTATATAAATGCAATGGCTTCAATTTCAATGTCAACATTTCTAGGTAAATTGCTAACCTCAACTACGCTTCTAGCTGGAGGATTTTCTGGAAAATACTCTGAGTATACTGAATTAAACTCATTAAACTTATTTATATCTCTAAGATAAACATTAACCTTCACAACATTACTTAATTTTCCGCCAGCTGCTTCTACAATACTTTTTAAATTCTCTAAAACTCTACGCACTTTAGTCTTAAAATCACCCTCAATTAATTGTCCTGTAGTAGGATCAATTGGTATTTGTCCTGATATAAAGAGAAATGGTGGTGCAAATACACCCTGCGAGTATGGTCCTATGGGTTTGGGGGCTTTTTCTGTGAATATGATCTTTGATGACATATTTAACACCATAATTAGATCTTAGTTACATTTACTTAAATATGTTCTTTGAATTGGAGCCGGGGGCGGGATTCGAACCCGCGTAAAGCGGGTCTGCAGCCCGCCGCCTAACCGCTCGACCACCCCGGCTTTTATTTTCCACATGAATAATTATTTTTAGAAGTTAAAAACTTAACGAATATAACCAATTTACTAGTTCATTTCATAAACTTAAGCATGTTGAATGATACATTATTATGTAATTTTTATTTAAACTAATAAAATTCTGTCTTAATTTTTTAAATAATAATGTAAATTTTATCAACATAAATTAAATAAAATTTAAATAGACTTGTAAAAGAGTATTATTTGATAAAGGGGTCAGATGTTATGACTTCAAAAGTTGATGTTCAATTAGTAAAGCCTGATGCATTAACTGCTATTGCGTATGCTGCTGTTTCATCAGCTGTTACAGCTGTAGGGTTCTTGCTAACTGCGCCAATACCTTTAATACCTGGTGCTATTCATTGGAGAGTGCTTGCATTCTTGCCGTGTGTTTTTGGAATAATGTATGGACCTTTAATTGGTTTCATTTCGGGCGCCATTGGTAATACTTTATGGGCTATATTGGGAGGGTATTTTAATCCGGCAACTCCCATATTTGATTTAATTGGTGTTGGTATTACTGGGTTATTACCTGGATTATTGACTAAACCTAGTGATGCATTAAATAAAATTGGTCTTGTTAAAATAACAATAGTTTCTTTCGTTGCTGGTGTAATTATGGTTCCAATAGTTGCTATAGGTTTCGATTGGGTTGGTGTGGCTCCTTTTGGTCCTGCTGTTGTTTTATTATCACTTAGCGATTTACCACCAATTCTTATTGGAACACCTATAGTAGTAAGAGCTGTTGTACCAGTATTGATAAAACGAGGCCTGATACGATGGAGACTTTAAATAAACTAACTGTTAATAATTTAAATTGTAATTATGATAAACGTAAGGTTCTAAATAATATTTCTTTTTCTTTAGGTAAGGGAGAGGTATTATCAATAATAGGACCAGCTGGTTCTGGAAAAACGACATTGGCATATTGTTTATCAGGCATAATACCTAATCGTGTTAAGGGGTATGTTGATGGAGAGATCTTATTAAATGGTGAAAATGTTTTGGGGAGGGAGCCATATAAATTAGTTGGTAAGATTGGTCTTATAATGCAGGATTATGAAACTCAAATCTTTGGTTTGACTGTAGAGGAAGATATAATGTTCGGTTTAGAGAATATTGGACTTGAGGAGAAGGAGATTAGGAAGAGATTAGATTGGGTACTAAAATCTTTAGGGTTAGAAAATTATAGAAGAAAGTACACATCACAACTTTCGAGTGGTTTAAAACAAAAGCTAGTTATAGCGTCCACAATATCAATGTATCCTGAAATTGTTATTATGGATGATCCTTTACTTAACCTTGATTGGAGTGGAATAAAAAATTTGGAGAATATTATAATTGATTTAAAAAAGCAGGGTATTAGTTTTATAATACTTACTAAACATATTAAAGGATTAGAGCGTGCCATTGATAAAATTATTATGTTGAATGGTAATACTGTAATGCATGAAGGTGAATTAAGTTTTATTAATAAAAAAGATACTATGCCTAATAATTATGAAAAGAGTGTACCACTTATAGAAGTAGATAATGTATGGTTTAAGTATCCTGATGGAGATTTAGTAATTAAGGGAGTGTCTCTAAATGTTTATGGTGGTGATGTTTTAGCTATAATGGGTCCTAATGGTTCGGGTAAGACGACATTAATAAAGCTTATGAGTGGTCTCTTAAAACCTACTAAGGGTCATGTAAAAGTTATTGGTAGGAGTACTAGAAATCATGGCGCAGCAAAGTTGGCTAAATATGTAACTATTGTGTTTCAGAATCCTGAAAAACACATAACATTTGAGACTGTGTGGGACGAAGTTGCATTTGGGTGTAAAAATCTTAAATTACCTTTAAGTTATGCTGAAAATGCTTTGAAATGTTTTCAATTGTTTGAGCGTATTTATGATCCTCCTTATGAATTAAGTATGAGTGAGAAAATTAAACTTAATATTGCTTCAGCTTTTGCATTAGATCCTAATGTTCTTATTTTAGATGAACCAGTGACAATACATGATCATAATTCGTTGGGTATAATCAAGACTGTAATTGAAAAAATGCGTAGTATTGATAGGGCTGTGATAATTGTTACGCATGATTCTGATCTGGCTTTTAGCTTATGTAATAGAGTTGTTATAATTAATGATGGGGTCATTATAGCTGATAATACTCCACAATCAATCTTCTCTAATCATGAAATATTACGAAAAGTTGAATTAAAACAACCTGAAGTGCCTACTCATGAGATTAAATTAGGAGGGGCCCATAGTGAGTAAGTCTTTGGATCCGAGAACTAAGATTATAATGTTTTTTGGGCTTTTAAGTCTAGTTTTTATGGTAAAGGATATTTATTGGTTTTTAGGTTTAATTATAATAGCACTACTTACAATGTTCTTTAAGAAGAGTGTGCGAATTTTCTTAAAAATGTTAATAAAATTCATACCTGTGTTATTGATTGCATTTATGTTATGGTCGCTTTTTTATAATTGGTCAGTATTCCGCATAGGTAATTCAAATGGTTTTAATGTGAACTTAGGCATGTTTATGACATTTAGACTTTTTACACTTATTTCTATTTCATTAGCTTTCATTTTAGCCGTGAAACCTGAAGAATTAATTAGAGCATTAGAATTATTAAGGTTTCCTTATGTTTTAGCATTTACGCTAGGTTTAGCATTAAGGCATATAACTACCATGTCTGACGAGTATAGGGCAATTAAAGAAGCGCAAATATCAAGAGGATTAGAGTTAGATAGTGGATTTCTATTGAAAAGAATTAGGAATTATACTTACATACTTATACCACTATTAATTCGAACAATAGAGACAGCTGAAAAACTAACATTAGCAATGGAACTTAAAGCATTTACACTTAGGAAAGATAGACGTAAAATGGAGTATAGACTTAGTATTATAGATTATGTTTTAATCACTCTTATAGTTATTGTTATAGGATTCTCTATAATTTATTATAATTTTAAAGGTGTTCTATTATGAATGAGATCTGTGAATATAATGGACAAGAATATTATATTATACGGTTGAACAATCTTATAAGAAAACTTCCTATTGTCTCAGTTGAACATGATATATGGATTGCGTCTGATGCAGAGCTTGTCCTAGGAGATGTTGAATTCATAAGCAGGGTTTCTGAAGAAATGGCAGAGCTTATAAAACCATTTAAGCCTGAAGTCATCGTGACCCCTGAATCAAAAGCTATAGCATTAGCATATGAAATATCAAAAAATTTGAATCATAAAAGATTCATAGTTGCTAGAAAAAATGTCAAAGCTTATATGAGAGAGTATTTGGTTGAGAAAGTAAAATCAATAACAACAAAAGAAGAGCAAATATTAGTGTTAACTAATAATGACGCTATGTTTATTAAAAATCGTAGAGTGTGCATATTTGATGATGTTGTATCTACTGGTGGAACAATGAGCGCATTAGAAAAATTAGTTAAAAAAGCAGGAGGAGTTATTGTATGCAAAGCTAGCATCTGGCGTGAGGGTCCATGGTATAAGAATTCTGATTTATTATTTCTTGATATACTCCCAATATTTATTTCTAAAGAGAAGTTATCCGACAACAAATTGATAAATTTTTAGTTTATTAGGTTTGAAACTTTAGATTTACTGTTTTTCTACTGAACTTATTATAGAAGTGTGTATGTTATTTTATTGGTGTTCATAAAATAATTTTGGAAGAAAGCTTAAATAATTCCGTAATGAACTCATTAATTATGATGCTGATGTTCTTAATGTGTTTTGAGTGGTATCTTTATATAGCAAATTAATTTTAGAAGAATGAGTAATTATGAGTGTTGATGAAATAGAGTTTGCTAAGAAATATATAAGTATAAAAAGTGTGACTGGAGAGGAATATGACCTCAGTAAGGAAATAAGAAATGACTTTTTATCCTATGGTATAAAGGCTGATATTGATGAATGGGGAAATGTTATAGCAGTTGTTGGTTCTGGCAATTCTCCATTTCTTGTTTTTAATGGTCATCTAGACACGGTACCTCCAGTATCTGGATGGACAAAGAATCCATTTGATTCAATCATTGACGGTGATTTATTATATGGTCTTGGAGCTTCAGATATGAAGGGAAGCTTAGCAGCTATGATAGCAGCTACTATAGAATTATCCAATTATAAATTAAATGGTACTTTAATATTTACAGGGGTTGTGGGGGAAGAGGGAGGTTCTGATCGTTGGGGATCATTATTAATAGCAAGCAAAGGTTTCTTAAGCAACAAGCACATTGATTATATTATAGTTGGAGAAGGTTCTGTTAGGGCTAATAAGATAATGGTTAGAATAGGACAGAGAGGTTATGTGAGATTTAAAGTTGTCATTAAAGGTATTTCTACACATAGTAGTGTACCTACTGAAGGTATGAACGCATTATACCGTTTAGCTGATTTTTTGAACGAGATTAAGAATTTAGATTATCATTTAAAGTCAAGATATATTTCATCAGTAACATTTAATCCTTACGTCAAAGGTACAATTGCACCGACGATCGTTAAAGGTGGTCAAAAGCTTAATATTATACCGGATGAATGTGAAGTTTATTTAGATAGAAGATTAGTGTATGGAGAAACGATAGAGGAAGCTTTTACTCAGGTGAAAGAAATATTAAATCATTTAGATGAGGTTCATTCAAGCTCATTTCAAGTATCTAAAGAAAAAATACATTCACAAATCGAGATCTTACCTGGTAGACCACCATATTTAACTGATATTAATAGCGAGAATGGACGTAAACTGGTTGAAACTGCAGAGTATGCCATATTTGAAATTACTGGCTTTAGACCTGAGAGAATATACGGTACTGGTTATACTGATGCTGAAATTCTTAATTATTATACTAAAGCGCCAGCTATAATAATAGGGGCAGGTGAAACAGGACATACCCCGGACGAATATGTAAGAATAAGTTTATTAAAACAATTAAAAAAGATCTATATAAATACTGCTCTCAAATTATTAGGTTGAATATGAAAGGAAAGATTAGTTTCTGCTTTTTAATATCTTCTCTATAATACATTTGTAAAGTATAATAATTTTGATCAGTTCATCACTTAAGTAGTTTGCACATGTTTCATAATCTTTACCTGGAGGATTTATAATCAGACTTCAGTTCATTTGTTTCTGATACGTGTATAATGTAGGATTGCGATGGTGGGTCAAAGGTAATCTTTCAGTTCATTTGTTTCTGATACGCAATATGTTTATATTTATGCTAGTTATTACTATTACTTTCAGTTCATTTGTTTCTGATACACACATGACAAGATACAAGCTTATAGGATTTTATACAGATACTTTCAGTTCATTTGTTTCTGATACACCAAAACAAACTAGGTGATGCCAGATGAATGAAGTGCGCACTTTCAGTTCATTTGTTTCTGATACCGCGGGTTTATATATCTGTTTATGTATTGCGTGTTTGTTCTATATAAGCTTTTCTCTATTTTCACGCTTCTCTCATCATTTTACATCAGGAGTTGCGACTGGAAACCAAAAACCATATAATTACTCCCGGTAAAAAGTTATTAAATATATATTGGTATTATATTGCATACATTGGATACTTATAATGCGCTATTAACTAGGGAAACTTTCGAATTGGGTGATTCTCAAGGCTTTTATAAGTTAAATAATAATTATTTTGTTCCTACTTTAGTAATTACAGGGAGAAGTTATTCTCTTTATACTACCGTTAGCTTATATACCTTTGCATTAAGATTTGTGAGGATAGCTTCCGTAAAGGGAGGTACCCCCCAAGACTCCTGGGGTAATTCCGTCCCATTAGAGGACGGAGGAGGGAGTTAAGTGGGAATAGAAATAAGATCTGTGAGAACTTTAATTACATGATCTCTAATATTTTTGGATATCTTCAGTTCACCTCATCTCATAATAAATAAGAGTTTAGCAACTATAAGTTTTTATTAAAAGAATATTTTGTTTGTTTATGTCTCAGCTTGACTTAATTATAAAAAGTGGCATAATAGTCGACGGTTCTGGAGCACCACCCTTTAAAGCAGATATAGGGATTAATGGTGATACAATAGTTAAAATTGGAGATTTAGATGGTGTGAAAGCTGAGAGGGTAATCAATGCATCTGGATTAATAGTAGTACCGGGTTTTATTGATATTCATAATCATAGTGATACTGATATATTTATAGTACCCACGGGTGATAATTATGTAATGCAAGGTGTTACTACACTTGTTATAGGAAACTGTGGTTCTTCTCCAGCACCATTAACTGATAAGAATTATAATTTGACTAGGAATCTAGAGAGGAAACTCGTTGATAAGTTAGGAAAAATACCATGGAGAACATTTTCAGAATATTTAAAAGCTTTAGATAGTTTAAATAAGAGTGTTAATATTGTTCCACTTGTAGGTCATGGTACAATTAGAAGTGCTGTTTTAGGAGATGAAAATGTACAATATACCAATCAAGATTTAAGAGAAATGAAAGATCTAGTTAAGGAGGCTATTGAGGCTGGCGCATTTGGATTATCAACAGGTCTTATTTATATTCCCGGCATGTTTGCAAAAACTCAAGAAATAATAGAATTAACAAAGGTAGTGTCAAAATATGGGGGAATATATGCAACACATATGAGAAATGAGGGGAATAGATTACTGGATGCTGTTATGGAAGCTATAACTATAGGCATTGAAAGCAATATTAGTGTTGAGATCTCTCATTTAAAGGCATCTGGTATTCCTGCATGGGGTAATGTTTCTAAAGCTCTTGCACTAATTGAAGATTATGTTAGAAGAGGTTATGATTTTAGTGCTGATGCATATCCATATACTGCTTCCTCAACAGGTTTAGAAGCGGTTCTTCCTTCATGGGTTAGGGAAGGAGGTATGAAAAAATTGGTTGAGCGGTTAAGTAATTCAGATATTGTGAATAAAATAGAAAAGGAAATGGAAGATTATGGTATTATGGAAGAGCGTTATTTAGGATGGGATCAAATTGTGATAGCTAATTCGGAATCTTATAGAGAGTTTGAAGGTAAAAGTATTAGTGAAATAGCCGATAAACTAGGTATCAGCCCAATAAAAATTGTAGCAAAACTTTTAGTTGATGATAATGGTACAACTTCTATAATAATTCATTCTATGAATGAAAATGATGTTAAAGATGTGATAAAGCATCCACTTGTTGCAATAGGTAGTGATGGATCTGTGAAGGAATTCGGCAAAGGAAAACCACATCCAAGGAATTATGGTACTTATCCAAGAATTTTAGCTAAATATGTAAGGGAACTTAAAGTTATTAGTCTTTCTGAAGCTATAAGGAAGATGACAAGTTTACCAGCAAGAAAATTGAAATTATGGGATAGGGGATTAATAAGACCTGGCTTTAAAGCCGATATAACAATATTCAATTATTATAGCATAAAGGATACTGCTACATTTGAGAATCCTCATCAGTATCCTAAGGGAATTAAATATGTGATAGTTAATGGTGCGATAGTAGTTGAAGAGAATGAACATACTAAAACCAAACCTGGCAAACTTTTAAAAAGATCTGACATGCTTTATCATATTTCTAAAATCTAATGCAATTTTAAGTTAGACAATAAAATCAGCATTTATATACATTTCATGTCTATATTGAAGAAAGTAAAAAGAAATAATCTATGTTATATAATCTATGGAATAATATTTATTTATAGAGTTCCAGGTGTATAAAAATAATCTGTAGTTAATTTTGAAGGTTGTATGGGGAAAAGATTAATTATGGTTGATGTTATTTTATGTTTTTAACTTTTTTATTGCTTCTATTAGTATTGATGTTATGAATGTTTCGTCCCATAATGCTGTGTTTATCATTAAGTCGAAGATTGATAAGTCATTGATATCAATGTTATATAATTTTTTAAAACGTTTTGCGTTTATTTCTTCTCTGTATTTAATTATTTGTTCTGCGTCTTTTATATTTATGTTATCTCTTTTGCTTATTCTTGCTATTCTGATTTCTAGTGGAGCGGTTACGTATATTTTAATGTTTGCTGCGTCTTTTAGTAACCATGCGCCGAGATGGGAATCTATAACTACGTTGCCTTCTTTGGCGATTTTAATTATTGTTTCATCAACTTTTTTATCTATATCAAAGTTTGAGAGAGCGATTTTGTGTAGTTCGGTAAATGATACTCCCATTTCTTTAGCGATTTGTCTAAATAGTGATCCAGCTGAAAAATATTTTAGGTTAAATTCATGTGATATGCGTTTTGCGTATGTTGATTTACCAGAACCTGGTGGGCCGCTTATTGCGATGACCAGGTTCTGCATTATTAGGACCTCTAAAAGTATATTGCTCGGACTTTAGTTGCTATTAATGTGCTTAGGCATGTTGAACATATTTGTCCTCCATAAGGTCTGTTGGGTCTTTTCTCACTTAGGGATAGTTTTCTGGCTTCTATACCTACATGTGTTCCATGTAATGGTTTTCCGCAAATTGAGCATCTAGCTTTCTTTGTTTTTCTTGGTCTAACATGTATGGATATTTTACCGCCAGGTGTTCTTGTTTTTGTTTTTGCTTTTGAGTGTGTTCTTAAGGCTGGTCTGGGCATAGGTATCACCTATGGTGATTGTAAACCAAGTAACTTATAAATAATTGTGCCTATACCAAATGCACATATAAAATACCACCAATAAAATGGGAGTATGGTGTTGAGGAATGGGAAATATACTATTGGTTCTGAACCAAATATATTGAGAAATATTATCCATATTAACCAAAAGATTGGAAGTGTTATAATCATATTATACGTTGTATATTTAAGACTTTTAGATTGGAGTTCATTTAAACGTTCCATTTTCTTTTTTGAGATTAATTTTGGATCCTTAACTCTTCTTAGTTCTTCTTGAATTTCTCTGTTTATAGCCATGATCTCTCTTTGTAATGATTTATATTTTTCAATATCACCTACTATAAGTCTAGTTATTGAATATGATATTAATGGTATGAGCATTGCTAGTATGAGTGTTGTGACTGATGCTAATGGTGGATATGCCCATGGGCCTAATATGCTTTTAATATAATTTGATACTCCTTCGAGGAATTGGAAATACATAATATCACCTCAATCCTAATATTCTCGCTACAGCTGGGTATTCTTCTTCGAGTCTTTGTGCTGCTAATATTTGATAGAACTGATTTACTATACCTACAGCTAGAAGTATGCCCATTCCAGTACCTAAGGCGCCTAGTATATCAGCAAAGGCAGCTAATAATCCTACTATAAGGCCACTGAACCATGTGAGAGTTGGTATGTATCGGTTTAGCATGCTTTCAATTACTTGTACGCTTGATCTAAAACCTGGTATTTGTATGCCTGAACGTACTAAGTTTTCGGCTTGACTACGTGCATCCATGCCTGATGTATTTACCCATGCTATTGCGAATATTATAGAGAGTAATGTGAGTATTAGAATGTATCCTATTGCATGCATAGGATCTTCTACAGCGTTTACTAATCCTCTGGGGGGTGTCATATAGTAAACTAATCCCCCACTGGGTACTGGTTGTGTTGCATTCGGAACAAATTTAAATTGGAAGAAGAGATTTAATATGGGGTTATTATTTCCTGGGTTGTAGCTTTTCCATAAGAATTGTGAGAAGAATATGATATTGGCGTTTAATGCTGAGGCAAGTATTATTGGTACGTTAGAAACATATAAGAATTGGAGTGGTATTTTTGTTCTCATTCCTCCATATCTAGCATATGCTATTGGAATCTCAACTCTAGCTCCAGTAGCATAAACTACTATTATTAAAATTATGATTGTGGTTAATAAGCCTACTATTGAGGGCCATGATCCACCTCGTAGAATTATATAATGGAGTGCAGTGCTATTTGATATACTTGAACCTAGTGCCCAGAGAATACCATAAGCAAATCCATCTCCAACATGTATTGGGTTGAGTAATTCGCTAAACATCTGTTGAGTTATTCCTGCTAATATAAAGAGGCTAACAGCACTTCCGAATCCCCAACCTTTTTCGAGTATTTCATCTAAATAAATAACTAATACTCCAGCTATAAAGAGTTGGATAAAGATAAGAGTAGCGAAAAGGGGGTAAGTAAAGCCTGAAGGAGGATTACCAAAAAAGCCACCAATCAAATATGCACCTGCTTCAAATGCGGCAAATATAATTGCTAAAAGTTTTTGAGCTCCAGTAAATAAGGCTTTTTCTGTAGGATCTGTTAAGTCCATATTGATAAGTTTTGATCCTACTAACAATTGCATAATTAAACCAGCGGTAACTATTGGTCCTACACCTAATTGCATTAGAGTACCAATTTTTGATGCGAATACAATGCTCATTAATGCGATTTGTGCTCCCTGTAATGATGGGTTAGTGGAATAATTGAGAGGATAGAGTGGTATTTGTCCCATTATTAAGTAAATTGTTAATACTATTGTTGTCCATGCTAATTTTCCTTTGAAACTTATTGGTTTACTAGGTTTTGCTACTTCTGGTAATCGCTTAATTATGGGATCTAATGCTTGTAATGCTCCCAACTTAACACTCCCTCTACTCTTCTGATTCTAATATTAGTCCACCTGATGTTATTATTTTTTCTTTGGCAGTCTCACTTATGTTTTTTATTCCTTTAATGATTAAGGGTTTCGTGACTTTACCAGATCCAAGTAATTTATTAATTCCTAGTCGTGCTAAATTTATTTCAATCCCTTTCTCAGATTTTATTGCTAATCCTTTAGTAACTAGCGTTTCAGACAGTTCATCTAATTCTCCTACATTAACTGTTTTTATAGCTCCTTTAGGAATTGGATGGAATCCATGTTTTCCAAAGTAATCTGGCCAATATCTTAAAACCCATGACCATTTATGCTTGCCACTCTTTCTTCCAGCTTTTCCTCTGCCACCTTTTCTTCCGGATCTTCTGTGTTGTCCTTGAATTCCCCAACCATGTGTGCGTGATCCTCTCATTTTTCGAACCTTTTTTTCTCTTCTTACACTCACAGTCCTACACCACTTATTTGATTCTATAACAATCTTACTTATAAATTAATTTATTCTTTGGAGAAGTCTTTTTAGGAAGTGGTGTTAAATATGATGATTATATCATTCTTAAAAGGAGCTCATTAATTTCTGGTCCTCTATAACCTAGTTCGCCTCCATCATTAAACATCTTCTTTACTGAACGTTTAAATCCTTTTTTAGGTGGATGTAGTCTAAATACTGGTTTTATTATTTTTAAGTCTTTGAGCTTTACCTTTTCTTCTAAAAGTGCTTGCGCCAAGTCGCCAAATCCGTTGAAGCCTAAGCGTTTAATATCGTTTTCTGTGATGGGGTTGTTGCCTATTTTTTTACCTCTTTCTTTAAGTAAGAGTTCTAGTGTTGTTTTATCTATTTCACCCCATGTTATGAATTTCCATACAGTTTTGAGTATTCCTACCATTTGAGGAGTATTGCTTACTAAAACTGCATGATTTCTTTTGTGTAATCTTAAAATTTTTAGGGCCATTTCTTCCTTATCGCTCATGTTAACAGTTCCTCTAATTCTTATTACTGCTAATAATCCCATTACTATCAGCCTCTTAGCACATTAAATTTGTATGTTGATTTTAAGGCATTATAAGTAGCTAATGCGAGATTTACTGTGGTTCGTGTTTCACCCCTGGATCTGGTCCAAGCATCTTGTATTCCAGCCATTGACATTACTAGCTTGACTGTTTCGCCTGCTACTAGTCCTAATCCTCTTGGAGCTGGATAAATTGTTATTCTAACACTACCACTCTTTCCTGTAACTTTAAATGGAACGCTGTGAGGTCGTGTGCATGAGCATTCCCAACTTCCACATCCTCTTAATATTGGTACTGTATTTAATAGTGCATTGTTAAAAGCTTTATTTATGGCTATGCGCATTTGTCGTGATTTACCGAGTCCCATGCCTAGATGGCCATTCTCATCACCAACTACAACTAGTACTCTGAAGCTACCTATTTCTCCGGCATCAGTTTGACGTTGTACAAAATTTACTGTTATTACTTCATGTTTTAAGTTGGGTAGGAGTGCGGCAGTTATTTCAGGTTCTTTTATTTTTAGATTGTTTTCGAATATTTCTTCTATTCGTGTTATTTTGCCCTCTTTTACCATTTGTCCTAATTTTGTTCTCGGAATCCATTCTTCTAAGTTTATCGACATTTATTCATCCCTCTCTAGCATTGCTAAACTCCTTTATAATGATTTTCTCTATTTCTTCAAAATGTTGTGGCAAGTCTTCAGGTTTTAATCCACGAATAATATATCTTGAGAAACGCTTTTCATAAAGTTGCGGATCTTTTTCTTTTAGTAACGAAGCATAATTGGCTATATGGATACCTTTTATTCTTTCCTTATCAGGAATTATTTCTTCGCTTATTGGTATTTCTAATCCTGCATTGGTAGCACCTAGTATTGCTGCGAATACTTTAGCTCCTTTTGTAGGGCTGTGTAAACCAATGTCTGGTACTGCATTCTTAATTCCTCTTGATAAAGCTTTATAACCACAAATTAGTCCTACTAAATATGATGCTGGTAAGTTATTTTCATCTCCTTTCCAACCGAAACGTTTTATTAATTCTTTGGATGTGGAGGAGACTATAACCTCGTCATGATCTGGTAATGCTTGTATGATTTGCGCTGTGATGTGTTTGTTTGAAATTCTTATTACTAATCTTGGTTTTCCAGATTTTATAAGTGCTAATCTCTTTCTATAGTTTGTTTTACCTTCACGGCGTCTTCTAAATGGAACTCTATAATGTGGTCCTACTACCATTTTTATCACCTTATCTTTCTTTTCAGAAGGTTATGTTCAGTAAGATAAGTTTTAAGTTGCGTTTTATTCTTAAATACTCCGCCTTTAATATAATTTCTGAGTAATCGGTAAGTTTTTGTGTCAATTAATTTTTTATCTTTAAGATCTCTTAAATATGCTCGAAGTGATCTAACTCTTGTAACCCATAGTCTTTTTTCAAGGCCAGCGACATGACCCTTTCTACTACCAGGTCCTTTTCTGAGACCTTTGGCTTTTTTGATTTTTCTTATGCGTGCTCTTCCCCTACTTACACCCTTCTTTTGTTTGACTTGTATTACTCCACTTTTTATTAATGCTCTAACTTCTTCTCTAGAAATTATTGATGATAATGTATCAAAACTATCTGGATCAAGCCATATTCTACTTTTACCGACTCCAAGTTCACGGGCGGCTAGTTCCTTTATATGATCAAGGCTCATTCTGCACCACCTGGATTGAGTACACGTAATCCTAATCTATTAGCCTCTTCTAAAATACTCAAACGTTTAAGTTTACCTACAGTAGAAGCTATTCTTATGGCATGCTTATCTGGTTTAAGACCTATTAAATCTTCCTTTCTGTGTACTAGAATCTCAACGTAACCTGAAGGATGTATATTTCTAATGCTTTTCATTGTCCTGTATCCTATTTTAACTCTGGGTGGATAGCCCTTAATTTCAAGTCTGATCTTATTATCTTGTCCTTTTGGTTTACGCCAAGGCGTATCCATTAATCTTTTAACCTTCCATGCGTCGGGGCTTCTATAAAATTTAGGTAATTTTCTTTTATATTTTGCACGTAATTTAGCAAGGTATTCATATGTTTTCATTTTATATGCTCACCTCGCACACTTATATAAATACCGTCAAGGAATTTTCTGGGATCACGTTTTCTAATTTTAGTAGCTTGTTGTATGTTAGCAGCAGTTTGACTTACTTCATCAAGATCTATACCACTTACTATTATTTCATCTCCTTTTATATCAATCTTAACATTCCCTATTATGCGAGCTTTTCTGGGTGCGCGTTCGCCTATAAAATTCTCAATTAATACATAATTATCACGTAGTTTAACGTTAATTGGGAAGTGTGAATAGACTATCTTAAGTTTATATACATATCCGTGTATAACACCAGTTACCATATTTTTTATTTTTGATGCTACTGTATTTACTACTGATATTTCACGTTTTTTCTTTATGAACCTGTAAACTTTTATTGAAGATTCTGAAATTTCGATTGTGACTTTTGCGTGTGAAAAATCTTTTTCAATGCTTCCTAAGGGTCCGCTAATTTTTACTCTGTTATTACCGTTGAGTTCTGCTTTTACATTATTAGGTAGATCAATAGTTACTGTATGAACTTTTATAATTTCTGGAACATTAAGACTAATAGACATATGCTACCAACACCCCTCCAATACCTTTTTCTTTAGCTTCTCTATGTGTCATCACTCCTTGTGGTGTTGAAATGATAATAATTCCAACATCTCTTGAAGGGAGGAATCTAGGCTCAAATTTTTCGATTTCATTATGTTTTACTGATATTCGCGGAGTTATTATACCACACTTGTTTATACGTCCAAGTAATTGGATCTTAAATTTTCCACCCCTATTATCATCAATTAATTCAAATACTCCAATGTATCCATTGCGTTGCATTACTCGAAGAATTTGCGCGACAAATTTAGAGGTAGGATATACAATACACTCTCTATTACCTCGTAGCTCATTGTTGTAAAGCGTTGAGAGCGCGTTTGCCAATGGATTCTTTACCACCATTATAGACACCTAGATTTTCTTATGTAAAGAAGAAACGGTTACTTATAAAAGTTAGCTTATCCTATTCATACTTTTTAAAGCCCATGAGTGGGGCTACTTCTCTGAAGCAACGTCTGCATATCATTAATCCGTATTTTTGTATTACTGCTTCATGAGTACCACATATTTTACATTGGCGTGAACCTTTCCCAAATTTTCTAACTTTAGGAGGTCTATATTTTCCCATGTTATTCACCTTGACTAATCTCAACTGAAAAGTTTTCCTTCATGAACGTTGCCGCTTCTTCAGGTGTTACACGCTGTTTTTTACCAACTTTAGATCTTGCTCTTCGCCTTTTACCTACACGATAACCAGGTTTTTCAAGTGTTACACAAATATCCATGCCAAAAATACCAAGAGCAGGATTATATTTTGCACCTGGTATTTCTATGTGTTCTTTAATACCAAATGAGAATACTCCTGTTTTTGAAAAGCTTGAGAAAGGTATTTTTCTATTTACTACATTGAGTGCTTTATCAAGGAATTCTTTAGCGCGTTGTCCTCTTAAAGTTACTATACATGCTATAGGTTCACCTTTCTTTATACCAAAACCTTTAATAGTTTTCTTTGCATACCTGTATACAGGTTTTTGCCCGGTTAATTCTTCTAAAACTTTTGATGCCTTTAATAATCTTTCACCTGATTCTCCTACAGATATGTTAACGGTTACTGATGCTAATTTAACCTTAGTCATGGGATTTACCTGTAATGACATCAGAATCACCTCCAGGTAATTTTATAATAGGTGAATTAATACCGATAAGTATTAAGTTCTTAATACCAACTGAAAGCGATTTACTATCACCAATATCAATAACAGCGATAGAACGACGTTTTGGAGTGAGTTGCCTAATTTCAATAATTTTACCATGTTTTGCGACAGATCTGCCTGAATATGTTAATCCATAAGATCCGGGTGCTAATGGTATTCTTTGAACAATTTCATTAGTGGATAATTTTATTACTAATGAATCGTAAGTATTAGGTATTTCTATATTAGATGCTGAATCTATAAGTATATTTCGACCATCATGAAGTGTAATTTGTATTTTTCCACCTTTAACACGTTGTTTATTTATTATTTTACCTATTTTTAAATCCTTTTCCGTTTCTGGTATTTTTGCAAGTGTTAATGGATAGCGTGCATATGGTAATAATCTATAAATCTCACCAGAAGGTACAACCTCTATAACATCCATTAAACCAACTGGAAACGCCTCATCTCTTCTTACTTTTCCATCAACCCTGATTAATCCCTTTTTAATAATCCTTTTAGCTTCCTTATAGGTTTCTGCATATTTTAACATGTCTCTTACTATTAAAAGTAAAGGTATTGATAATCTAGATGGGTGTGGACCTGGTGATGGTTTTACTGTCCATGTATATTCTTTTCTTAATATTGGCCAATAAAACGGTGATGCTTCACGTTTTAAATGTCCTGTCATGGTTTCTCACCAACTTTTTCATTAGTTTGCGTATTAGCCACAGCCTTTCCTAATGCTTCAATTTTTGCTTGTCTTTTCTCATCACTAAGATCTAATTTTGTAATAATTATTTTTGATACATGAACTGGTTTTAATACTGTTCTTCCTCTTGAATCTTTCATTGTTAATCCTTCTATATACACAAATCCACGTTCAGTATCAACGCGAACAACTTTGCCTTCATGACCTTTTGAGTCTCCTCTTATTACTATTACACTATCACCTTTTTTTACTCTTATACTTCTTCGATGGTATCGTTCGCGTAATTCATTACTTAAGTGGGCGTGAAGGAATTTATTTCTTAAATGTGGCGGTGCGGTATATAATATTTTTCTTTGTTTTCTTGGTTGAATACTCACATTAAACACCTCATATTATCATTGTAGCTAGACCAGCAATCTTTGGCCAGCGTTCCGCAGCTTCACGAGCAACAGGTCCTCTAATCTCAGTACCCTTTACGTCACCTTCAGGCGTTACTATGACAGCAGCATTGTCTTCAAACTGTATCCATGTACCATCAGGCCTTCTGTATGCTTGTTTCTGTCTTACTATTACTGCATCAAAAATTTGTCCTTTTAGTCCAGGTTTAGTTTTCTTTGCAGCTATTTTTACTATATCACCAACACCAGCTGTCGGTAATCGTCTTAATCTAGTTTTAATACCTTTGACTGAAATGATTAAACCTAAGTAAACGCCACTATTATCTGTTATATTAACCATAGCGCCAACTGGTAAGCCTCTAGTAATATTGGGTTTATATGTAACTCCTGTTGGACCTTTTGCACCTCTCTTAGCCATTTGCTTCACCACACTGAGCATGTAAATTTAAACAATAATATAAAATTGTACACATTTTTATCATCTCACAGAAAGGTTCTTTAATAAAACAAAGGATACAGTTTTTGCTATTGGTTTTGTCTCACCTATAATTACATGATCACCTTCTTTCACGTTTATGCATTCTGGAACATGCGCATGAATCCTACTTCTAGATCTCATATATCTCATGTATTTTGGTACATAAGTTATAATTTCTCTTTCAACTACAACGGTTTTTGGTGATTTTGCTTTTATTACCACGCCTTCGGTTATCAGTCCCCTAACTTTTATTGAACCATGATACGGGCAATTAGGATCATTACATACATTACTTGGTGGTTCTATATCAAAAATTTTTTTCCCTGGTCTTACAACCATTTTAATCGCTCCTCCGGTCTACCAACAATTTCACGACCGTTAATTTCTATAACTTTCTTGTCAGGAAGAATAAAACGGAAAAAGCATGACGATTTCAAAAAACTTTTTAATGAATTATTAACTAAAATTTTTAAAAGGTTACGGGTTTCATCAATAACAATACCTGAACCTAAATATTTATGATGTAAATCATAAACTCTGACTTTAAGACCAATTAATTCATGCGCAATAAGGTTTTTAGGTTTAATTTTCAACTATTTGCTCACCTCAACGTTTTTACTTTCTTTTAACTCTTCTTTAGACCCTGTTTTTTCTATTTCTTTTGTTTTCTCACTCTTAGCAACCTTGAGCTGTCTTTCTCTTAAGACGGTTAATGCTCTAGCATAGTCTTTTCTTAAATTTCTTAAGGTCATTACATTTTTTGGTGGACGACCTGAAGCATAGAGACCTCTAAGTTTTATTAGTTCGGCTGCCATTTCATTAATTCGTTTATTTAACTCTTCATTGCTGAGTTTTCTGAACTCCTCCGCTTTCACTACTGACCACCTTCATTTCGGACATTTCAACCTTGCGCAAAACATCTTCTGGTAATTCAACAGGCGGTAATATGCGAACTTGAATGCCAACGAGACCTGGTTTAAGTAACACTGATGTAACAGCTTCCTTAACTTCTTCCATTGAATATTGACCAGCTTTTAATAATACGCCTGCTTTAAACTTTTCACGTCTAGAACGTTCACTAATTAATTTTCCTGTTATTGTAATTTCAGCGCCTCTAGCACCGGCATCCATTATCTGCCTTAAAGCTATATTTGCTACACGTCTAAAGTGTATTCCTCGTTCAAGCGCCAATGCTATATGTTCAGCTATAAGTGCAGGATTTAATGCAGGGTTCTGAAGTTCACTCACTGTTATTTGAGGATTTGGTAAACCAAATTTTTCTTCTAAAGTTTTTGCAATCTCTTTTATTTTTAAACCATGCCTACCTATTATGAGTGCTGGACGCTCTGCTTCTATAATTATCATTGATCCTAAAGGTGTACTTTGAATCTCTATATTTCCAACTCTTGCACGTTTCAAAGTTGTTTTAAGATATTGGATTATTTCCATACGTTTTGAGTTTTCTAAAAGGAATTGTTTTTTTATTGAGATGTTTTTTGTTGAAGACATTTACTTTACCACCTCAACAGCTGCCAATTCAACATGAACCATCTGTCTAAAATAGGGTGTAGAACGACCGTAAGCTCGTTGAATATATTTCTTTATTGTCATACCTTTTTGCGCTGCTGCATGAATGATTTTCAATCTTGAAGTATCTAAACCTTTATATTCAGCGTTTGCTTCGAGCTGTTTTACCACATCTAATATATACTTAGACGCTTTAACTGGATAACGCCCTGCATACCATCCTTGTAATGAATGATGAGGTAATTTCTTTTTATAACGTTTTATAGGCACCATCCTTTTCATAGCTATTACATCCTCCAAAAACTTTTTTGCACTCTCAATATCAAGACCTTTAATGCTTTTGCATATCTCAACAGCATCTTTAAATGAAATAGGCATATCTCTACCACTTGCTATTGCGCTCCTTTCTGGATCCAATTTTGTTACTGAATATCCCCAAGTAGGCATAAATAACACCTATTTCAGCGGTACATACATCGATGAACGAGTCGCCCTTAAACCTGGTTCTCCATGAGTTACTTTCTTACACGTATGAGCAAACTCACCTAATCTATGACCAATCATCTCTGGCTTAATCTCTACAGGAACAAATTCTTTACCATTATAAACATGAATCGTCAATCCAATCATCTCAGGTAATATTATCATTTCCCTAAAGTGTGTTTTTATAGGCTTTTTGATATCACCACTTCTTATAACTTTTCTAATTTTCTCTAACAATACGGCATCTCTAGCTAAAAGATTTCGTTTCAAGCTTCTCCTAATACGCGCTGGGAAAATCTGAACTAGCTCATCCATTGTCATACTACGTAACTGCTCCACTGTATATCCTCTATACATGAACTCTTTAGGCATATTAGTCACTCCTTAATATATAAGGGATAAATAAAAGTTTTTAGTAAAATTTTCTATCACCTCTAACCTTTTCTTCGACCAGTTCTTTTCGAACCATAAAAACCAACTTTTTGACCTGGGGGTGCAGTTTTCTTTACAGGGCGTCCTCCAGTTGGATGTGATCCACCACCGTGTGGATGTGATGCAGCATACATTGCTTTACCTCTTACACGTGGCCATTTCTTCTTATTTGCTTTCATTATTTTATAATTTATACCAGCTTTTAATTTTGGTTTTTCTGTCTTACCACCACCAGCTATTACACCTATTGTTGCTAAGCAATTTTTATTTAATTCTATTGTTTTTCCAGAAGGAAATTGTATTATGGATCCTTTTTCCGTTTGTGAGAGCAATACTGCATATGTTCCAGGAGATCTAGCTATTGCACCTCCATCACCGGGGCGTCGCTCAACATTGCTTATGATGGTTCCTTCCTTAATAGAACCTAAAGGTACTATATTGCCGACTGATGTTGGCGCTTCCCATCCTATTACAATGGTTTGGCCTTTTGATAAACCTTCAACACTAGGTATGTAAAATACATTATTCTCATATGCTATCTCTGCTAAAGGTACGCTTCTACCACTTTCAGGAATTAGATTTTTCACTAAGGCTGTAATGGTTTTACCATTATTAATTATTTCGATAAGATCTTGAGGATATCTTGCTGGTGCAATTTTTTTCCATCCAGGTGCGCGCCATTGTGATACGCCGCGACCTCTTCTTTGTACAAGGAGACGTTTACCCATTATCATCACCTATAGAAGTCCTAATTTAGTGGCTAGATCCATAGCTGAATGTTCCTTTGTTAATTTCACGTATGCTTTTTTAATACCTCGAGGTGTAATTAATATCCTTACATTTTCAACTTTTACGCCATATAGTTTCTCAATTTCTTCTTTTATCTGCGTTTTATTAGCTTTTAAATCTACAACAAATGTAAGTTTATTTTCTTTTTCAATTTTGGCTATTGCTGATTCTGTGAGGACTGGGTAAAGTATTACTCCCATTTATGCCACCTCCAGACCAGCATAAGCATATTGTAATTTAAAATTCATGAGCATATTAATTGCTGATTTACTCCAAATTGTGAGACGTCCAGCTTTACCACCGGGTGCTAAATCAAGTATACTTAATCTTCTGACGTTAACTACGTCAACACCTGGTAGGTTTCTTGCTGCTTTTATTATTTTTTCGCTTTTATTAACAACTATTAAAAGACTCTTTGCTTCTTTGTACCGTCTTCCCCGTCTTTTACCCTTGCCAGCCCTAATTTTTACTTTATCTTTTGCCCGTATAACATCATCATATAATCCAAGTGCTTTAAGAACATTAATTAATTCGGAAGTCTTCTCAATGTTCTCAATGTTATCTTCTACTACAATTGGTAATTCAATGTTTTTTGGTAAAATGTGTCCTCGTGATTCTACAAGTTTAGGTTCTGAAGTTGCCGCGATTGCTGAGGCTATAGCGATACGTCTCTCTTTTTTATTGATCCGTTCTCTAATAATCTTTTCAGTTTTTGGAGCCTTTACTTTATATCCCCCAACAGTCATTGGTGCAAATGCTCCTGCGCTTGCTTCTGGATATCCACTACCTTTTACTCTTGGAACTCTGGCAATTCCATAACCAACACCCCAACTTAATGCTGTTGTTCTCTTACCAGCCATTGGATCTCTTCCTTGAGCTTGTCGAGAAGCTGTTAATGCTGCAAGAAATGCCCTTTTAATTAGATCAGGTCTATAACCTACTGTGAATACTTCTGGTATTGTTTTAAGTTCTTCGATACTTTCTCCCTTTAATGATAATACTTTTATTTTTGTGATTGACATAGGATTCACCCTCTAATAATTTGAATAACTTTTTGTGGTAGTTGTAATAAGTTAGGGCTGGCTCTGATCGGATATCTTAACATAAGTATACGCTTTGCTGGTCCTGGCGCGCTTCCTTCAATAATCACATAATGATTCTTTATTATTCCATAGTGTTTGAATCCTGATGATGGATTAACTTTAGATGGGTCAACCCCAATCTCTATAATTCTTTTATTGTACTCTGTTCTTCTATGAAAACCCATTTGTCCAGGTCGTGGTACTGTACGCATCATAGAGGGATGTTGTGGACTGATTGCGCCCACTTTTCTAGAACCTTTACGGTGTTTGTGCCACTTAATTAATTCTTTTACGCCAAATCGTTTTATAACTCCCTGAAAGCCTTTGCCTTTAGTAACACCAATAATATCAACTAACTGTCCATTGTTAAATACGTTTGTTATATTAACCTCCTTTCCTAAGATGTTAGAGACGAAATCTAGTTGATCTTTAATATTACCTCCGCCTACACCGATTTCTAATAGCTCGGGTGTTTTCTTACCTATTGTAGTTTTATAAGGTTGTGTTGCTGCTATTACGCGAACTTCTTTAATCTTATCAATAATTTTGTAGAGTTCTTTTATTTTATCATTAGTATTAACAGCTTTTTTACGTTCGCTAATTAATCTAAATAGCTTATCTGGTAATTTTTCTGCAAAAACTTCTGTTAACGATTTGAGAGCACCATTCTCTTCTCCATAGACGCGTATTCCTGCGATGAATATTGGTGGTGCTTCAAGGAAAGTAATAGGTTTGGCAATATCCCTACCATGGAATGGGCTCATCTGATAAGTTTCAGTTTTTATAACGTGCCCCATACCAACTTTATAAACTGGAAAACCTAATAAACGGGGATCCCCAGATATTTTGGGCCATGTTCTGACTCTGGGTAAAATAGAACTAGCCCTAACTCTAGGATAAAATCCATGGGATCCCCTTCTTGGCTCGTGTATTCTCCTACCCACTCTTCAACCCCCGACAGAGAATTAGAGAAAAAAGCTACTATATATCTTTTCACAATACTTTTACATAAATATTTTAAATAAAAATGGTTTTTGTTATTTTGAGGTTAACTTTATTATTTTGTATTATTTACTCGTATTAAGATAAACAATGTCAAAATCTCTTGTATCAATTGTTACTCATGGTGTTTATTTAATAGACACGTTTGGTGCAAATTTTGAAAAAACTATTGCTTCTTATGTGGTTAAGGGATCGAAGATTGCATTAATTGATGTTGGGTATGCATCTTCTTATACTAATATTATAAGGGGTCTTCAAGAGCTTAATATTAATCCTAATGATGTGAACTATATAATACCTACACATGTCCATTTAGATCATTCTGGAGCTGTGGGGATTCTTGCTAAATACATGAAAAATGCTAAAATTATTGCGCATGAGCGTGCTGTAAAGCATATAATTGATCCTTCAAAACTAATTCAGAGTGCTACTTCAGTTTATGGAGAGGAATTAATGAGACTTTATGGGTATCCCGAACCTGTGGATCAGAATCGTGTTGAAGCAGTAAAGGATGAGTTGTTTGTGGATCTGGGAAATAATGTTGAGTTGCGATTAATTTATACACCAGGGCATGCTCCACATCATATTTCTATTGTGGATGAGAAAAGAAAGCTGTTATTTTCTGGGGATGCGCTTGGTATTATTTATCCGCGCATTCCAGTTTTAATACCTACAATGCCACCACCAAGTTTTGATGCAGAATTAGCGTTAAAAAGTATTGATTTATTAGAATCATTTAAACCAAAAACTCTATTGATACCGCATTTTGGTATTGTGGAAAATGATGGTACAATATTTAAGAAAAATAAAGATGCTATTAACGAATGGTTAAAATTAATTGGGGATCTGAATAGACAAGGATTATCACAGAATGATATCATATCTATATTGGCAAACAGAATTAAGAATGAAGCAAAAAGTAATGAGATTCCTATTTATGCAATGGGCTCTATAACTATAACTGTAATGGGAACGCTTAATTATCTATCAAAACGATCTCAATAGATTAACGATAAGTTTAAAGATTAATATTAATATTCATTATTTGAGTATAATGAAAGTAGCTGAAGTTACATTACGTGATGGTACAAAAGTTTTTATTCGCAATGTTACAAGTTCTGATTTAACAAAGATTATTAATTTTCTAAATCAACTTGATCCTGAAAGCATATATATGAGATTTGGACATTTCACAAAATATTTTGATAAATTTGCTCAAGAGATTATATGTAGTTCTAATACTGTATGCTTACTAGCGTTTGATGAAAATGAAAATATTATCGGAATAGCAGATGCACACATATCTAATGAGGAAGCTGAGGTAGGTGTTGTTGTTCATCAAAACTGGAGAAATAAAGGTTTAGGAAAAGAACTCATAAAGAGACTTATTGAAGAGACGCAGAAAAAAGGTGTAAAATGGCTTTATGCATATATACTACGAGAGAACATTCCAGTATTTAATTTATTACGAAAATTTAATGCTAAACCAGTTGCCAGTGAAGGTAGTATGGTTAAAGTGAAAGGCCCAGCATTCATAGAAAAAGAATCCACCACAAAATAACTACAAAGCTTTTCAAGCATAAGAACATGCATTCATAAAATAATCATGAGCGTATTCAACTTATGCGAATATAGCAATATCAAAATATCGTACTAAGTCACTAGGAAAGAAAATTATTTTTCAACACTAAACTTTATGAAAGCTGAGATAAATTTCAAGGAAGTAGAAAGACGTGTTAAAGTAAAGTTTATTAACTTAAATGTATAAAATTTATATAAATCTTATAAAGAATATACAGTGATGGTTGTGCCACTTGAAGTACTTAAAGAAGCTAGTTTAACTTTAGCCTGTTCTTCTAATGCTGTAGCGTTAACTGGTTCTGGTATTTCTGTTGGTTCTGGTATTCCTACATTTAGAGGCCCTGATGGATTGTGGTCTCGTGTAGATCCAGATAAATTTACTTTAAGTTATTTCTTTGAAAAACCATATGACTGGTGGCAGATGATACAAGAACTAATTATACCATTTCTTAGAGTAAAACCAGCGCCATCACACAAAGCGTTAGCTAGGCTTGAACAAGCAGGAATACTTAAGGGTATAATTACTCAAAATATTGATGGATTACATCAAAAAGCTGGTAGTATTAATGTTGTAGAATTACACGGAAATATTAATAAATTAAAATGTCCAGTATGTAAAGCTGAATATAATGCAAAACCCTTCCTTTTAAAGCTTAAAAAAGGTATTATACCTGCTTGTGAAAACTGTGGTTCAATATTAAAACCTGCGGCTGTTCTTTTTGATGAACCAATACCAAGGGATGCATATATAAAAGCAGTTCAATTATCATTGGCAGCGGATGTAATGCTAGTTATAGGAACGTCTTTAGCTGTTGAACCTGCTGCTAGCTTACCAATAAAAGCATTCGAGAGGGGCGCTAAGCTCATAGTCATAAATATACTTGAAACTCCCATAGATGATCTAGCATATCATGTTTTAAGAGGCCCCTCAGATGAAATTCTCCCAAAATTAGTAAGCATTACTAAAAATATAAAAGATAAAACACGATGCAAGAATTTTAATCAGTAGTCAAGTATTTATTCTAAAAAATGTTAGTGCATCTGAGCAACAATGATACGTGGTATAGTGTTCGATTTAGATGGTACATTATGGGATAGTGTAGATTTACTTGCTAATGCATGGGTTGAAACGTTAAAAGTAATAGGGTATCAAGTCACAAAAGATCAAATAAAGCCGCTTATCGGTCTTAATGGAAGAGAAATAACACGCAGAATAGCAGGTGATAGTGCAATCCCAAAATTTTTACAACATATGAATCTATTTGATGAATATGTAATCACACATTTCAATGAAGCACCACTTTTTAATAATACTTTAGAAGTTTTAAAAGAATTAAGAAAGAGAAAGATAAAATTAGGAATTGCAACATCAACACCAAGACGTAGACTTGAAAAAATACTTGATTATTATTCTTTAAGAGAACTATTCGATGTTAGTGTAGGAGGTGATGAAGTTTTAACTGGTAAGCCTGATCCAAGCATATACCTAAAAGCTTTCAATCAAATGAACATTGATCCTAAAAATGGAATGATAGTCGGTGATACGGAATATGATATAATACCTGCAAAGAAAATTGGAGCTATAGCTGTGCTAGTGCTACATGACAATAAGCAAATTAATGAAAAACCTGATTACATAATTAGAGAACTTAATGAAATAATAAAAATTGTTGACGAATTAAATAAAACTAACACTCTTAAATAAGATTTTTGTGGTTAGGTCTTCATTTATTTTAATCTTAATACTTACAAAACTACACTATTATAGCTTCAGAATCTCAAAAAAAAAGAGTGTTGAAAAGGGAAAAACTAAATCTCCTTAAGTAATTGTTCAATAGTGCTCTTTATTTTAGTAAGCTTTGCATTAAGCTCACTATTTTGTTTTTCTAATTCTTCAACACGCTTTTTTAGATCCTCTTGTTGGAATGTAATAGGTAATTCTATTTTTCCACTTTTTAATAGTTTTTCATAAGTTTCTCTAACAATTTTTCCAGCCTCAGTTTTTCCGCTCAAATGATTTCTAATAGTAAGTTCTGTTCGTCCTAATTCTTCTGCAATTCTAGAAATTGGTATACCACCTCGCTCACGTGCTAATGCACTAGCCGCAACCATTAACGAATCAAGCCATGTAACTTTATCTTGCGCTATTCTCACACTTTCAAGAACATCAGGTCTAAATAGTGTTCCAAGAATTAATGCTAATTCAAGTTTTCTAATATCCTCTTTTCCTATTGGTTTTAAAGGTATTTCACTCATTTTCCTCACCACCTCCAATAATGCTTGCAGATTCCGTAATTCTCAATTCACCTCTAGATTTAACAATTTTATTTGGATACACTACTATACCTTTATCAGTTATATCAAAAGGTCTTCTATGTAGATCATGCCTAGTCCCTCGCATTTTCCATACTATTAATGATCTAATCAACTCACCATTAACTTCATCGAGATCTAATCTTATTATACCATCAACTGCATGTTCAACACCAGGTCCTCCAAAGCCTCTTTCTATAACACTCACCTGAGATACTAAAACAGCTGTGGCACCTAAACCTGATAAAACACGTTTCAATTGCATTAATGTTGATCTTGCCATTGCGGGCTTTGTTAAGTACAAAGTTGAGACGGAATCAATCGCTACACGTTCAGCTTTTGTATCTTTTATAGCTTGCTTAACCACATCAATTAATTCTGCCATGTCATCAACACTTCGTACTACGTATTTTTCCCTTTTTACTGATTCACCATAACCACCAGTAAATGCATCTACAATTGCGAACATTCCATCATCTTCATATTTCTTAATGTCCCAACCAAATGTAGCCATATTTCTTTTGATTTGTACTGGATGTTCTTCAAGTGCTACAAGAACGCCCGGTTCATTATGTTGCAAGCCATAGAATAAATATTGCTGACTAAAAATGGTTTTTCCAGTGCCTGGTCCACCAGAAAGTAGAACAATATTTCTTTTAGGTATACCACCATAAATTAGATCATCAAGACCAGGAATACCTGTTCTAACTCGTTCTATAGTTGAACTCATAGAAATCACCATAATATTGATGCCAATTTAATATATAAAATTTTCGTTCCTACATTGCACAATTCTTTGATTCCTATAGATGTTTTCTAACATTAGATTAATACTATAGAGATTATGAAGATGTTTTATTTTAATTTCTATCATTAGAAACCTATATCATATTATGAATATAAGAAGACCTAAAGCAAAACTTCACATTATACACTCTTTAATGAATTATGAAAGCATTAAGATTTTTTATTGCTTTGTTTTATTCTTTTATAAGAGGAATAGCTATATACTTGCTCCAATCTCTATTATCAGAGGTCACATATTTCACCTCATTGCATAAATATGAGGAGGCTTAAACTAAAAACTTCACGCTGCACGCTCAAGTCGTGCAACACAGCACTCCTGACCAAAAGTTTAAATACAACCTATGCCCAAAATCTGATGGGGTTGAGGTGCGCACGCCTGGTCAACTCTCAACACATGAGGAGCGGGAGCCGAACCTTACTCCCGCAATACCAGGCAAGCGCACCAATGAAACCCCGCTCACAAACATAAGAACAATCATCATAAAACTAATACTCAGAGAAAAAAGATTGAGAAGATTAGCAAACGCGTGCGCAAAACTCTGGAACGAACTCACGTACGAGAGAAGACAACAATACTTCAACAACAAACACGTAGACCTCAAAGGAACCGCAAACAAATACTACGAAAAATACAAGAAAATACTGGGCAGCGTTACAGCACAGACCATCATACAGAAGAACAACGAAGCATGGCACGCATTCTTCGAACTACTAAAACAGAAAAAAGAAGGCAAACTACCAGAACACATACAACGCATCTCACCACCAGGCTACTGGAAAGACAGAAAAACAAACAAAAGAAAACTAATACTAATTATTAGATGCGACCGCTATGAAGTACGTGAGCGCTCACTCTACTTAAAAGACTGGAACATAGAAATACCCTTCACAGGAAAACTAAAATGGCACGGTAAGCAGGGCAGACTAGAGATAATTTATGATGAAATTAAGAGAGCATGGTACGCTCACATACCAGTTGACGTCGGCACAGAAAACACAAAAACCAGCAAGCCAAGCAAACACATCGTACATGGCGAGAGGAAGCGCATTCAGATTGCTGAACCAAAGGGTAATAAGAAAGCTGCTGTTGACCTCGGTATTAATATTTTGGCGAGTGTTGTGGTTGATGATGGCACGTGGTTGCTGTACAAGGGTGTTAGGGCGAAGGAGGATTACTTTTATTTTGAGAAGCGGATTGCTGAGGCGCAATCCCTCGCTGATAATGCTAGGAATGCTGGTAGGCTTGGTGCGTTTAAGAGGTGGAATAGGGTGAGGAGGCGTTTGTCTAGGAAGCTTTATAGGCGTTTGTTGCATTTGTATAGGAATTTGGCTAATCATTTGGTGAAGCGTTTGTGGGGCTTGGGTGTTTCTGAATTATACTTGGGCTATCCTTTCAATAGTGCGCAGGATGTCGGTAATAAGTTTACAGTAAACTTGTGGTCTTACCGTAAACTGATGGACATCATTGAGCTCAAGGCGCAGGAGTATGGCATTAGAGTGTTTGAGGTAATAGAGTATAATACATCAAAATTTTGTGCGTATCATGATGTTGAGGTTGTGCGTGAGGAAAGGGGTGTTGTTGTTTGTCCGTTTAATCATAAGTTGCATGCTGATTTGAATGGTGCGCTGAACATATTGAAGGTTGGTGCTGGTGTTGTGTTAAGCAACGTGAGTAAGCCGTTGTCTTTTGTTGTTGGTCATGATCGAGTAGCCTCCGTAAAGGGAGGTAACCCCCAAGACTCCTGGGGTAATTCCGTCCCATTAGAGGACGGAGACAGGAGTTAAAGGAGTTGATAAAGTTATGATTTATTTTCTCTTTAAAAGAAATGCTATTAACACTAATAATGGCATAATTATGATAATAACACCACTTAAATAATAATACCAATCTACTATTACTATCGTTTTAGTTACGGTTGACGTATAATTCATTGTAATTGTGACAGTCTTTGTAATTGTTGTAGTGGAAGTGACTGTTATTGTAGGAACTAACTGAGATATGATGTAAGGAAAACCTATTATTAATATTATTATAAGAGATCCTATTAAAAATGCCAATGTTTTATTGTTCATTGTTGTTCAACTCATTTTTATTGTAAATCTTTAAGATACTTAAAAATGTTATGGTGCTTCAGGAACTATTACGACAGCTGTTCCAGTAGCGGATACCATTACTACTGATTCAAAAATCTCTGACGTTTCAAAATCTAATCCAATTATAGCGTTTGCTCCTAATGTTTTAGCTTGATCTATAGCTCTTTTGATTGCTTCATCTCTAGCTTTTAGCATCTCTTCAGTGAATGCTGAGACTTCTCCTCCGACCAAAGCTTGAAGACCTGCAATAAATTTGCCACCAAAACCTCTAGTTCTCGCGGTTATACCACTCACTATGCCTAAAATTTTAACAATTTTATAGCCAGGCACGTTTGGAGTTGTAGTAACAATGAACTGATCCATGATCCATCAATAACATAATTAATTCTTAATTTATTTAAATTTAACTTAAGATTACTGTGTTGCGTGCGTTGATTCACGTCGTTTATAATAAAAATAGTGTTTTTTACTTTTGATTTAATTTAAATCGTAAGCAATATTGTAAGCCTCATATTATAATATAAAGTTTGCAACTTAATGATGGCATTATGAGTTTTATAATAAGTTCAGATTAATATATTACTGGAGGTCTTTAGGAGTTATGATTACATTCTTAATTTCATAATTATTCTTTTCTAGAAATTCAATGAATGGATAATCCATTGTTAATAATGGTATGTTTAAGTTTTTAGCTGTTGCATAGAGTAATGCATCAATGTAATCTTTATGGCCTTTGTCATATATTTTAATGGCATCTATATACACATTAGAAGGTGGTTCTATTAGCTTATAAGTTCTCTTAATTGATTCAAGTCCTAACAATATTCTGCTTAACTTAGTTCTATCAACGATCTTGAGAATTTTCCACATTGCTTCTAGAATCTCTATCTCAATATAATATATATCTAATTGGCGAAAAATGACTTATGGTTCTATAAATTTCATCTTCAACATCTATTCCAAGTGCTGGAAGTATGAAAGATGTATCAATAAGAATTTTAGTTCTTTCCGATATGTTTCTTTTGTTCTTCAACACTAACAGCCTCCAATTCTTCTAATGTAATCCTAGCTATTTTTTCACCTTTAAGAGAAAGTGTTATAGCATCTGGCAATGGTTTTATAATAACATACTCATTTTTTAACTCTAGTAAAATACGAGAACCTTCGTCTATATTTAAGGCTTCAGCAATAGCTTTAGGTATAACAATCGTCCTTTTCTTACCTACATGAATCTCCATAGTCAAACCCATATAAATGCTCCAAACATATAACAGTAGTCAGATTAATAAGCTTATTCCAACTAATAATACAACGCAATTCGAACTATATATCAGTCCACCTGGCATAAACAGAATTTTCACAATCTCCTTAACAACATATTCTAAACACATCTTAGTAATATACATCAACGTTTTGCTTAACATTACTAAAGTATTTAAACGTTTAATATAGGTGGTATTATGTCCCTTTATACGTTGTCGAGCATGTTGATGATCTCGTTAATATTCTTCTAGATAAGGGTCAAAAATTACTTTGGAGTAAAGACTAAAGCATGCGCCTATCAATTGAAAACTTGAAGAACTCCTAAACAAATAATCAGGTAGGTGCAATGTTTAATATTAAACATTAATTTTAACTTTTATGGAATTTAGATGGTTTCCAAGGTATGGATAAATTTAAAATCTCTAGAATTTTCTGTTTTTAATATGAGTGGGAATGTTGCAATAGTTACTGGTGCTTCTTCAGGTATAGGATTAGCTGTTTCTAAAATGCTTGTTATGAAAGGTTTTTCTGTTGTGCTTGTAGCACGGAATGGTGAAAAGCTTAAATCACTTGTTTCGCAAGTTTTTACTGGTTATGATGTTTTACCTGTTAAAGCTGATTTAACAAGTTTATCAGAGATAAGAAATTTAGTTAACGAAACGTTAAAGAGATATTCTAAAGTTGATGTGCTTATAAATAATGCTGGTATTGGTGTTTCTGGACCATTGCAAGAGATGAATGATGAACAGATTGAGAGAGTTATATTAACAAATTTTTCAGCACCAGTGTTTCTTACTAAAGAGATTTTACCGATTATGATTGGTAATAAGAGTGGTTGTATAGTGAATGTTTCAAGTCTTGCAGCTTTTGTTCCAATACCTTGGATGGGATTGTATGCTGCTACTAAAGCTGCTTTGAAGGCACTTACTGATAGTTGGAGGATTGAGTTTAAACCTTATAATATACGTGTTATAGGTGTTTACCCGGGTTATGTTAAGACAAACTTTTCTGTAAATACTATGAGAACTCCTACAGCACAAAAACTTATTAATGTTGATAAGACCGTGGGTCCTGTTTTACAACCTGAGGATGTGGCTAAGAAAATTGTTAATGCTATTATTAGGGGATTTAACGGTGATTTATTTATTGGTCTTTCATATAGGATTGCATATAATATAGCTATGCATGCGCCTAGTTTAGTAAGGTGGTATTCAGAACGTTTATATAAACGACGTTTGCTTAGTAATTTATAAAAATAGTGTTGTTTATTGTTGTATTTGAATTTTATATCTGAGTATTGCGGCTATACCGCCCATTAGTTCGAGATTTTTTCCTGCTTCGCTTTCGGATGGTATAACTTTTATGTTTCCTCCGAAGCTGAATGTTTGTTTTGCTATTTCTAAAACTTTATTAAATGTTTCTTCATTATGTAAAATTGAGCTTGATATTATTAGTGTGTCGATAACTTTGAGTGGGGCGGCTTTATTTACTTCTTCTATTCCTATTGCTGTTTTTCCTTCTTGTGATAATTCGATGAGTTTTTTCATTGTTTTTATATCATCTATCATTGATAATCCGCTTAGTTCGCTGAGTAGTTCTTCGTTATGTATTGCTTCCCATAAACCGTCTGTACCACCTATAGAACCTGTTATGAGCTTTATTTCTTTTGACTTTCCAATGTTTTGGCGTACTCTTTTTGCCAATTCTTCTTTTAGGAATCCTGGTCCGTAAAGTATGATTGATTCATCTGTAATATGTTTTGTTAGTTCTTCTGTGATTTTGTTTAAATATTTTTCAATTAATGTTTCTTTGTTTTGTTCATATTCTTGTCTTTTACTATGAAGTTCACTTTCTATTGTTTCTAATATGTTTAATCCTCTATCTGAGAGTAATCCTATTGCTGCTTCTTCAAAATCTAATGATACTATGATAATTTTTTTGTTTGCTGTTCGTGATCTTTCAATTATTTGTTTGATTATTTTGGGCGACCATTCACTCTTTTTCTCAATTTCTATCGTATCGCCAATGCATATATTCATTGTGTGGTAGGAACCTTGTATGCTCATGTTTTCTGGTGCATTGATTACTTTTCCTGTTACTCTTAATGAGTCCCCGAACTGGCTGAATGTGATTTTTTCAACTTCTATACCTAAGAATATTTTTATTCTGCCTACTTTTTCTTCGCTTTCAATTCGTTGTACTTTCTTTTGGCGTTCGGTCCATCCATAAATTATATCTTTTTTATTTATTATTAATGCTAAGTGTATTAGATCATCAGGGATTTCAACTAATATTTTTAGATAGTTCTTCTTTTCGTTAAATTCTAAGAGTTTCACTATTTTCTCCCTAGAGTACAGTTGATAGTAGTGATTCGAATGTATATATTTTTATATTTACGGGTCTTCTTACTAGATTACCTATTCTGTATCCTATAATATAAGAAACCTTTTTTTCATTAGCTAAGTCGACTAGTCTTTGAGTTATTACACCATCAATTATTATTGCTTGTACGTCTGAAGCGTTTGATAATTTATCTACTACATCCTTGACTGGAAAACGATCAATTTGTGCCCAATCTTTATTTAAAAAGACACCTTCCATTGTGCCCATTAATGTTTTTGCGGTCTCTATTAATTGAGTTGGTAATTGGGGTACTGTTGGTTTTACTATAGCTTCTTCTTTCTTTATTTCTTCTGTTTTTTCTAATACCTCCGTTTTTTCAATTATTTCTTCCATTTTTTCTTCTTTTTCTGGTTGTTTCTTTAGTTGTTCAAGAAATGTTTCTAATGGGACTTTGCTGTTTAACGCTTTTACAATTTCTTTTCCGCTTAACTCTTCTACTTCTCTACCAGATGGGGCTCGTGCTACATAATCAACCTTAGCAACCTGTATTAATCGTCTTAGTATGAGTTCTCCCCCGCGATCACCGTCTACAAATACTGTTACAGCTTTCTTTTTACTTAGCTCTATTATTGTGTCTGGTACTGATGCGCCTCCTAATGCTATTACATTAGTGAACCCGTGTTTTAATAGGTTTATTACATCGGCTCGCCCTTCTACAACAATGAGTTCGTTAGCGTTATCAATATCTGGTCCAGCCGGTAATTTTTCAGGCCCGTATGTTGTTATTTCGGACGTTTTTAGTGAACTTATTATTTCTTCAATGAGCTCTTTTGTTTCTACTCCACTTTCTTCTTTCCATTTTGCTAGTATTTCTCTTGCGCGTTCAAGTATTTTCTTTCTTTTTTCTTCTCTTTGGTCTATGATTTTTTTGAGTGATATTTTTGCGTTGCTAGGTCCTATTTTATCAATAGTTTCTATGGCTGCAGCAATGAGTGCGACTTCTGGTTTATCAAGATTTGTTGGAATTATTATTTCGCCGTATGTTTTTCCTCCTTTATTTTCAGAGTTTACTTCTATTCTTCCAACCTTGCCAGTTTTTTGTAGTTCGCGTAACTCTAGTTCGTCTCCGAGTAAACCTTCTGTCTGACCAAATATTGCTCCGATGACATCTGATTTATCTATAACTCCATCTACTTCAAGGCTTGCTACTATTACGTATTTTGCTGTTACTGGGGGTCCTCCCATTTATCCCAAACCTCCAATTTAGATACTCAATACTTTACTAAATATCTCACTATTAAGTTTACGCATTTTATGCTATAAATCTTTTTTAAAATTAATGGTGGAGGCTGTACCCTCGCTACAACACACAGGCTCATTGTGGTGCGTTACGCCCCTCTAGCCTGTGCTCTCTCAAACGAGGGTAGATATCGCCTCCACCTACTATTATATCTTAAACTAGTATAAAGAATTTTCATATAACTTCAAGATGTTACTATTATTGTGTCTTGAATTATTTTTTATCATATAGTTTCTGTTGGTATTTTAAGTATTTCTGCTATTTTGGTAATGTTTATTTCAAATGCTGCTGTGGGCATTCTTAATCTGAAATTAAGTAAAACTTTTGGATGTAATTCTCCGATTATTCCTATCTTCTTATTATTAGTTATTATTTCTGCTGCTCTTCCATTTAGAAAGCTTGGATGTTCTAATGGTTCAAATTGTGGATCTAATTCAAATGTTTTAAGGAGCGCATATGCTACTGCTTGAATTTGTTCATAACTTACTGCGTATTCTGTGTGTGCTGCTGCTATTTTCATTTCTTGTAATGTGAGATTAGGGGATTGCGGATTACGTTGTACTGTGTAACCTATTTCGAATATTTTTTGAGGGTATGGAGCGTCAACATTAAATGAGAGAAAGTTTAATAAACCTGGTATTAACCATATTCTTAATGATGTGTATTCATCGCTCATTGGATTTTCTACTTCAATAATATTTGTTATTTCTGACTCTGGTAGAAGCATGTTTTCTAATTGAATTTTGGGTGATGTCATCATGTAATTTAAAATTTCTTGAAAGCCTAATCCTATCATAATTTCACGTATACCTTTCTCTAATGAACGAATTGGTAGCTCATGACCTTTAGTGTTTATGAGTGGATATGTTGGGTTTATTTTCATGTAACCATACGCTATTGCTACATCTTCAACTAAATCTATTGGATGCAATACGTCAACTCTATATGGAGGAACTTCAACTAATAATTCATTATTATTTTTGATTGTAATTATGTGGTTCATTTTTTTAAGTAGTTTTGCGATACTTCTTATGCTTAAATGTAATCCTAGTGTATTGTTGATTAATTCTTTAGATAATTTGATTTGTTGGTATTCTAATGATGGTATGTATGTAATATCTGGATATTCAATTGTTACACTCTCAATATGTGTTGCTCCTCGTTCAGCTAAATTATAAGCTATTATTCGTCCTACATTAGTTACAAATTCTCTATCAAAACCTGTAACATCAATGAGTACATCTTTTGTACCTACTGTTAATCTTGTGTCTTCACTATTGATTATTGGTGGCATGGAAAGTACTGTTCCATTCTCATCTATTAGTAATGGTGCCTTATTTCCTATTAATGATCCATACTTTAATCCTTTATCAGTATTTTTTATTATTTCATCACCGCGCATAATTATTTGCTGATCTAATGGTCTGAATTTTATCTCTGTGAGTGGTAGTGCTTTGTATTTTATTGTTGTAGTGATTTTTGAGATATCATAGAGTCCTATTGACCCTTTTTTCCTATTTCTGCAAAGTGTTTCGTGTAATTTTTCTTGGAATTGAAAAGTTTGTGATAGAATTGTATCATTGATCTTAACTCCTTTGACTATAAATGCTGCTATTGCAGGTCTGACTTCAAGTACTGAAGGTTCTACAATTATTTTATAGTTGCTATGTTTTGTAGGTATTAACTTATTTTTCTTTCCAATTAATGGTCTTATTGCTCTTGCTAGTCCCTCAACAGAAAATAGATCTGGTCTATCGGCATTTACTTCTAATGTTGCTGTAGTGCCTTTAATTTCTTTAATCTCACATTTAGTATACTCTAAAAGTTCTCTTAGCTGTTCTTCGCTAAGTGATGTCTCTAATAAATTGAATAAATCTATTATATCAATATTAATAGTTGGCATGGCTTCTCAACCATGGAAAATTACGTAAGTAAGATAAATCTCTTGTAAACAGTTCTCTAATATCATTTATACCAAGCACTGCCATGGCTAAACGATCAATTCCTATACCCCATGCTAATACGGGGTATTTTATATCTAATGGAGCTAAAACTTCTGGCCTAAACATTCCACCAGGTAATGCTTCGATCCAACCCAATTTTTCATGATAAATATAACCTTCTACACTAGGTTCAGTGAATGGAAAATAAGAAGGTTTAAATTTGATTTTTGTTATGCCTAATCTATTGCTAAACTCTTTTAAAAAGCCAAGTAAATCTCTAAATGTAAGATTTTTATCCATGACAATCCCTTCACATTGATGGAACTCCATAGAATGTGTAGGATCAAGTACATCTGGACGAAATACTCGTGAAAGAGCGAACATTTTAATTGGCGGATTTTTGTGTTTATAGAGATAACGAACTGATACGGATGTAGTTTGGGTTCTTAATATAAGCCTCCTTGCTATTTCAGCACTCCATTTATATCTCCAACCACGAGATCCAGTAATCCATCCTGATTCGTGAGTGTTACGAACTTTTTCTACAAGTTCAGAATCTTCAAGTGTGCCCAATGAAGGTTGCTTTACTCTATAACTGTCATGTATTTCACGCGCGGGATGATCTTGTGCCTGAAATAATACATCAAAATTCCAGAATTCCTGTTCTACAAAAAATCCTTCAGCCTCACTAAATCCCATTTCTAATAGTATTTTCCTTACTTCTTCAAGGAATGAAATGTACGGATGTTTTCTACCAGGATAGATTATTGGTGGTAAGGCTTTTACATTATAAGATTTTAAAGATAAGGTTGTCCAACGTCCAGAAAGTATATCATCGGATGTAAGCGTACTTTTCTCAGTACTTAAAATTATTAATCCCTGATCTAATAACTGTTTACCAGTATCAGTTAAAGAAATCTTATATGTCTTTATTACTTTACGTTCAGCTAATTTTCTTCTTACTAATTCTTGAAATGTGATATCTTCAACTGGTCTTACTGTGAGCGGCCCTCTTGATAATTTTTGAATAAGTTGTTCTAAATTACTCTCAACGATTTGAGGTAATGCTTTTAGCACGAATTTATCGGACTCTTGTTTTAATGTGATCCACCCAAGTTTACGAGCGTGCCCAATACCTAATTCTATTAGATTTTTTGGTAATGCAACAGTATTTAATAATTGTTCCATTGTTGCTGATCCTCCTAAGCTAATAATGGCATTATAAATCTGTCTTTCTGGGAGACCTTTTTCTGAGTATAAAATGCCTTCTTGAGTAAGTTTATATATATAAAGTTCTTGTACGTTAATTGTTATTAATCCTCTCTCTTTTAGGGCTTCTAAGGTTGACATTAATGTACTAATTGGTATTCCAAGTTTTTTTGATAAAAATTGTGCATCTATAGGCTCATATGAGCTTCTCAATTCGTATAGAATAGAATATTCTATATCATTGACTGTTATTTTGTTCAACGGGATCACCACTTACTGAAAAAACTAACATACGAGCTAAAAGTTTACCGTTCTCATCAACTTCACTAAGTCTAACTCTTGTAGCCCTTAAAGGTCTTCCATCCTCTGCCTTAATAATTTCAACAACAATAATATTAAGCGGTTTTAATCCATGTTCTGTTCGTATCATATTTATTTCTACTGCGCGAGGAAGAGTTTCTTCACTTACAACTATTGTATCAATTTCAGGGTCATTTATAGTAGGACCATAGGGATCATTGAGTGGTTCTATTATAATGTCTAATGGTTCTTTAGATTTTCTTTTTATATATTCCATTACTCTTTTTGCTCTAATATTATAAGGTTTTATTAATACACTGAGTACTTTAGAATGTATAAGTTTATCAGATACAACTCCTATAACAATCGATTTACATCCACTTTCAAGAGCTTTATCTATTAAACTACGATGACCTATATGAAGACGATCAAACGTTCCACCTAATGCAATCTTCTTGCACAAATTATGTTCACCGGTTAAAGAAAAGGAAAGGTTATACGCGTCTTCCTCTTCTTCCACCGGGTTTTCTAGTAGTATCATGTGGCAATGGTGTTACATCCTCTATACGGCCAATAATTAAACCTGCTCTAGCAAGAGCTCTAATAGCTGCGCTTGCTCCAATACCTGGCGTTTTTTGTCCGTGTCCTCCTGGTGCTCTAACTTTAATATGGACAGCATTTATTCCCTGCTTCATTACTTCCTCAGCTACTTTACTTGCCGCAAGCATTGCAGCGTATGGTGTTTTCTTTTCTCTATCAACTTTTGCTACTGAACCACTACTTGACCAAGCGAATGTATGCGCTCCTGAGATATCAGTTATATAAATAAGAGTATTATTTCTTGATGAATATATATGCGCTACTCCCCATTTTAGTGCGCTTTTACTTTGTGTAACCTCTTCACTCATTTATGTCACCCCGCATTACCTTCAACTTTACTAATAGGAATATCACATGTTATTAAAGTTTCTTCATCTTTTGTTACAAGATAACCAGGTCTACTAACAGTTTGTCCCCCAATCTTTATATGCCTATGAACAATGAATTGTCTAGCTTGATGTATTGTTTTTGCGAGACCTAGTTTATAAACAACTGTTTGCAATCTTCGATTTAATAAATCTTCTATCGTAAGACCTAAAAGGTCATCTATGGTAGCATCTGGAGTGACTAACCCAAGCTTATGTAGCTTATTAAGAAGTACTTTAAGACGAGCATTTCTTTCATCTTCTCGTAAAGCTAGTAGTGCTCGTGCTTGTGTTCTTATGTTACGTAATAAAGTTCGTGCGATCCATAATTCTCGCTTATTTCTTAATCCATATTTACCTATAAGTTCAAGTTCACTTTTTAGTGTATCGCTTCTCCATGGATGTCTAGGACCTCTCCATTTCTTTTTTATTTTTCTAGGATCACCCATTTACCTCAACCCCTATTCTTTAGGTTTCTTAGTAACACCAACTGTGGCACCTGTGCGTCCAGTTGTTCGTGTGCTTTGTCCACGAACTTTAAGACCATATGCATGTCTCATGCCTCTCCAAGTTTTGAGTTCTTTTTCTTTATCAATATCTTCTTTCACTTTAAGGACAAGGTCTGAACTTATCAAATGATAATGTTTACCTGTTTCAGGGTCTTTTGGTCTGTTTACAAACCACCAAGGTACATTATTGCTTGCAAAATTTAAGACAAGGTTCTCGAGTACTTTTAAATCTTTTGGATTTAAGGAACCTAATGGTGCTTCTGGATCTATATTTGCTATTCTACATATTGCATATGCTGTATTTATACCAATACCTTTAATCTTGTGTAAGGCGAAGAAAGTTTTATGTAGCCCATTTAAATCTTTATTTGCTAAACGTACTATGGGTATTATTGTTTGTGCTTCGCTCAATCTAACCGCCAAAAATAAAAATATGTGTGCCCTTAAATACTTTTCTGAAACATTGCTTGTTACACAATTGAGTGTGCTGTGTAAGGTTTTGTTCAGGTTTTCCTATATTCATGTATGGTATATAACTTCTGATTATAGAATGAAGTTAAGTGTATATTCATAGTGCTGATCTAAATTAGTATCAAAAATCATGAGAATAGCAAAGAATCATGCATCATAGTATGGGGCATAAATTTATTCTAATGATTTAGTATTTAGATCATTAATTAGTAAGTAGAGATTAGTGATTTATTAAATTATAGCTTTAAATAATAATATAAGTTATTATACTAATATTGTGTGTTAAGGTTTTATATATAGTGTTTCTGATATGTTAATTAAATAAGTATATATGTCCATTTTAGGTTTCTTTAATGAGTGATTAGTATGTCTGAGAATAATGATGAGAGTTTAGAAATTATAAAGAGTAGATTATATTCTCGTATACTTAAGGAAAGTATGAGAAAGAGTGTAAGTAGTGTTGAGGAGAAAAAAATTGCAAAACCTATAAAACTTGATATTAATAATTTTGATGAGGTTATACGAAATAATAGGGTTGTTTTTGTTGATTTTTGGGCTGCTTGGTGTGGTCCATGTATATTAATGGCTCCGACGGTTGAAGAACTTGCTAGGAAGTATGCGGGTAAAGTTGTTGTAGGAAAGCTTAATGTTGATGAAAATAGAGCTATAGCTTATAGATATAGTATAATGAGTATTCCAACGTTCATGATATTTTATAATGGTGAGCCTGTTGAACGTATTGTTGGGGCTACAAGTATCGTGGAATTTGAGAGATTATTAGCACCTTATATAAATGAAGATAATTCCAAAGAATTCTAGAGGAATAATTATCTGTATTTATAGTGTCCTTCAAAGATGTCTTGTTTTTTGGTAATTTCTTCAGTAGATTCTTCAATGACTAATTCTTCGAAAATCTTTTCTTTTCCTATTAATTTTTCTTCTATTCCGCTCCATTTTCTATCTATCATATAACGTAATGCTGTTCTGAGTGTTGGTATAGGTATTCTATCTATTGCTGGTTCAAAAAATCCTAATGCTATTATTTTTATGGTGTTGTTTTTATCAAATCCTCTTGTCATTATATAAAATAGTTGGTCTTCATCAATTTGAGTGATATATGCTGAGTGTGTAGCTTTTACTTCGTTTGTTTCAATTTCGAGTGCAGGTATAGTATTGGCACGTGCATCATCCATTATCATAGCATGTTCGGCTAGATAAGCATTTGAGTTTTTGGCCTGTCTTTCTATTTTTATAACACCTTTGCTTATGGATCTGGATTGGTCTTTAGCTACATTTTTAATCGTAGCATGAGCAATAGTTGATGGTGCTTTATGATTTAGATTTGCAGTTATATCGAATCTTTGATCTTTTGTGCTTAAAGATACTTCAATGTTTTCAAGGCTAGCGCCTGGTCCCTCAAGGTTGGCATCGAATCGTGATCTAGTTAGGGATCCTCCAAAATGTCCAGCTATCCAGTTTAATGTTCCTTGTTCTTCTATGGATGCTTTTCTGTTTATGAATGAAAGGCTATGTTTATTTTGGTTTTCTATTGAAACGTATGTAAGTTCTGATCCTTTTCCCACGTAGATTTCAGTTAAGTTGCTATGAATAAATGGTTCGTTGAAGGATTGATCTAATGGGTACGTTTCTTCAATAAATGTTGCTTTACTATTTTCGCTTACAACAATTATAGTTTGTGTAATAGTACCGGTTTTACCACTAAGATAGTTTATATTTCTTAATGGGGTTATTACTTCAATACCAGCAGGAATGTATACAAATATTAGATTACTAAATAATGCATGATTAAGTGCAGCATATTTATCTTCATCAGGTTTTAAAATTCGTTGTTTTAAATATTTTTCAGCAAGATCATAATGATTATTAAGTAATGTGTTTAAATCTGCAAAGAAGATTCCAACATCTTTAAGTTCTTTTGCAAGTTTTGTTTCTACAATTTCGGAATCTATATTAAGTATAAGATTTGGTATTTTTTCTATAGGATCATTAATGAGCTTTTGAGCAGTGTTATCTCCAAAGAGTATTGCACTATCTACTTCAGTCTCATTTACAAGTGTTTGTTTTTTATATAAAGATGATAATTCTATAGGAAGTTTTTTATACATTTCTAAAGCGTTTATTCTCATTCTGAAGAGCCAATCAGGTTCATCGATTTTTCTAATATAATCAGTAATTAGATTGGTTTTAAGTTTGTCATGAGTTATATACATTTTTAATCCCTGCTAATATTAAGAATAATATTTTAAGGGATATTAAGTTTATCCGACTGATCCTTGCATTTCTAACTTTATTAAACGATTAAGTTCTAAAGCATATTCCATGGGTAATTCTTTTACAAATGGTTCTAGAAAGCCCATTACTATCATGTTTAAAGCATCTATTTCAGGAATCCCTCTACTCATAAGATAGAATAATTGATCTTCACTGATCTTACTTACTGTTGCTTCATGAGTGGCTATAGCTGTATCATCTTGTATCTCTTCGTAAGGATAAGTATCGGTTCTTGAAATGTCATCTAATAAAAGTGCATCACATCTTACGCTTGACTTAATATACTTTGCACCTTTAGCTACATAAACTAATCCTCTATAAGTTGTGCGCCCGCCATCTCTACTTATTGATTTTGATGTTATCCTTGAAGTTGTATAAGGCGCTAAATGATAAATTTTAGCACCACTATCTTGGTGTTGTCCTCTCTTGGCATATGCTACAGATATTACTTCGCCTTTAGCACCTTTACCAAGTAGATATATTGCTGGATATTTCATAGTAACTTTACTACCTATATTTCCATCAACCCACTCTACTGTGGCATCCTCATATGCAAATGCGCGTTTAGTAACTAAATTATAAACATTGGTAGACCAATTTTGTATCGTGGTGTATCTTACTTTTGCACCTTTTTTAGCTATTATTTCTACAACAGCAGCATGTAATGAATCTGTACTATAAATTGGTGCAGTGCAACCTTCTATATAATGTACTTTGCTATAGGGTTCAGCAATTATTAATGTTCGTTCAAACTGTCCTACATTAGCCGCATTTATTCTGAAATATGCTTGTAATGGTATATCAACCTCCACTCCTTCAGGGACATAAATGAAGCTCCCCCCACTCCATACTGCACTATTTAATGCGGCAAATTTATTATCATTTGGAGGAACTACAGTCCCAAAATATTTTCTAACTATATCAGGGTACTCTTTTACTGCTGTATCCATATCAGTAAATATAACACCTTTAGCCTCTAAATCTTTCCTAATATTATGATAAACTACTTCAGATTCGTATTGTGCTCCAACACCTGCTAGGAATTTTCTCTCTGCTTCTGGAATTCCTAAACGTTCGAAGGTCTTTTTTATGTATTCAGGTACTTCATCCCAGCTCCTACTCTTTTTTTCAGTAGGTTTTATGTAATAAACAATATCATCAAAGTTTATTTCACTTAAATCTGCTCCCCACGTAGGCATTGGTTTTGTGACAAAAATATCATATGCTTTAAGTCTGAACTCAGTCATCCAGCTTGGCTCATTTTTTAATCTTGAGATTTCTTCAACTATTTCTCTACTCAAACCTTTTTTAGCTTTATATACATATAATTCTGGATCTTTAAATGCATACTTACTATAATCGAAATCTAATTCTTTCTTGACATCACTCATTTCATTCACTCCAATATAACATATGTTATCATTTATATAAGTTTATTTCTTTAAACTTTCAATTATTGATAATCTTGATCATGAGAGTGCGCAACAAATTATGATAATATTTTTATTTTTTGTAAGTAACTTCTAGTTCGTTGATTTTAGCTCGGGCATTAGCAACTCTAGCTAGTACAAAAAGTAAGCTAGAGAGTCTATTAAGATAAACTATTATACGTGGATTGATTGATTCATTACTTGCTAAATGTACTACTACTCTTTCTGCTCTTCGACATACTGTTCGAGCAACATGAAGTAATGCTGCTAGTTGTGTTTCACCTGGAAGTATGAATCGTGTTAAAGGTTTTATCTCTTTAACATATTGTTCTATAAGTTTTTCAAGTTCTTCTGTATGTTTTTCTGTTATTCTTGGTATATTGAAAGACTGTGGGATATCATCCGGTGCAGAAATATCAGCACCAACTATAAAGAGGTCCTGTTGAATATTTTCCAATGTTTTTGAAAGATCTTCATAAGTACAAATACTTCGCGCTAAACCTAGAAATGCATTGAGCTCATCTATTGAACCGCTGGCTTCTATTCTTAAATTGTATTTAGGAACACGACGTCCTCCTATAAGGCTTGTTTCACCTTTGTCACCAGTTCTTGTATAGTAAGGTGTTTTTAATGTCATAATTATCATGCTAATAATTTAATAAATCTTAGATAAACTTTTCCAATAAGAAAAATTGTTCATAATATTTATGTTATTAGAAGGTTCCAGGTTTTAATCTTTTTAATTCAATGCCAGTCTCATTAAGTATGAGATAACCTAAATATACATATTTTATTTTTACTACATCATTTTCACTAACATGACTCTTTATTGTTAATGTATTTTTATGTAAATCTAACCTTTCGAGTGTTCCTAAACCTAGGAAATTTTTAGTAGCGTCATACAATCCAAGAAGAAGTCCTTTAAGAAGTTGAGGAACAATGATTTTTACATCTTCAAATCCAATACTTCTTAAAATATTATTAATATATTCTAATTGGTTTTGTGGTAATAATTCATCAATAACTATTACTGCGCTAGTTCCATCTGATCCAGCATATGCTGGATCTAAGTGTAATGTATTTTTTATGATTTCTTTTAGGAAAGTGTCTTCAGGCAGTTGTTTAATTGTAGTATTTAGTAATGTGGTTTTGTTAAGATCTAGGGTAATGCTTTTAGCATTTAATAAATATTTTGTTAATTTGAATGATCTGAAATCACCTCGTTCTTCACGGTTTCTTTTTAAAATATGGCTGGGTGTTTTTAACCTTATTATCTTTATTATGTCTGTGTGTGGTCGAAGTAAGTGTTCTGATTCATTATTTTGTTGTAATGCTACTAGTATATTAGGATTTATTGTTTCGATCATATGATATTTTAAAGCCATCGCAACACCTCCTCTAGTTAATCCAGATGTATTTATCACTATTGCATTAGCTCCAAGAGCTTGTGCCTTTTTTACCATTTTATGTGATCCAACCACTACTGGTAATAAATGTCCTACTGGTGTTTTATCACCGATAAAATATGCATCAATTAATTTTGCATCTAGGAATGATGGAATTTGTTTTGTTAATATTGTCATGCTTATGGTTCCTGGTGGGCCTATATCTGATTGCCCTACATCAGTGTCTATTACCGCAACACACATTCCATTAGCTATTAGTTTATTAGTTAAAAATAAAGCAAATCCACTTTTGCCTGTATCTACTGCACCTATTATCATTACAACTGGGCTTGGATGTTTTATGATTTCATTTACTGCATTATCCCAATCATCGGGTATTAATTTCTCTTTAACCATTTCATAACTACCATTTTCTCCGAGCGTTATCATTAATTCAGTATTTGTGATGCATTTCATAGGCGCTTGTCTTCCACCTATCACTGTAAATGAATCATTGGTTTTAAGTGTAGCTCCAAAAACTTCAACTATTCCGTCTTTTATCTCTACTTTTGCTGGACCTTTTATTAAAGCCCAAGTTTCTGATGACAGTTTTTCAAATTTTATTGTTGACATTAATTAATAAAAATAAACTAAAATTTTTAAACTTTCAGTAGAGAGTATTATTGAGATTAAATGAAAATACTCTTTAACGAAATATATGTAAGATCCCGTGAACGTATTGAATTAATAGATATTACTGGTGAAATTGAAAGAATTATCAAAGAAAGTGGTATAAAAAATGGGTTTTGTATTATTTTTGTTCCCCATGCTACTGCAACACTTATAATAAATGAACATGAGTCCGGATTGCTTACTGACATAGTTAATAAAATAAAGGAACTATTTCCTTTGAATGCTCAATATCAGCATAATATAATAGATGACAATGCTCATGCGCATATAGCATCATCTATAATTGGTTCAGAGAAAATTTTTCCAATTAAAGATGGTAGGATAATAAGAGGAACATGGCAAAACATTTTCTTAGTAGAACTTGATGGTCCTAGAAGTCAACGTAGAATAATAGTTGAGGTCATAGGAGATTAGATTGATTATTTAAGTACATTATTAATGATTGCACTTTAGAATACATAGGGTGCGAAGTAGGTATGCTGCGAATCCATATTGAAAGCGTATAATGTATATCATTTAATATCCTATTGAGATTTCTTTTTATATTATTTAACGTTTGGAGGGGAATCTCATCATAACTAATATTCCTAGTTGGAATATATAAAAATGGTAAACCCTCTTCAGAAGCAGGTGCGAATCTAACTACTACACCCGTATTTGTTAGAAAATATGAACGATTCCCAAGTCTATCTAATTCTATCATATTATCAGGATTCGGTGGTATAAATTCCTGTAATTTGGAAAGAAGCATTTTAATTTTTTCTGGATCGTCCCCATTTTTAACCTGTTTAATTATTTGATCCAAATCATTAATATCAGTCATTATCATCTTTTTTAACAAAACTTTCACATAATTTATTTTTATTTCATAATAATAGAAAAGTACATGAATTTTTATGATAGATAGGGATATTCATTAGTTCTAAACTTCTTATGAATTCACTAAAGTTTCCATCTATCATGAAAGGTTATATTATGATGAAAATTAAGGTTAAATTTGAAGTGCTCACAAATGACTGAATGCAGAAAAACGTTTGATAAAATATTTTAAAATAGATTTTCGGATTTCAGTTTAATAGCATTATTTAAGATATTACTTGCAATAGTTAATAGTTCTGCATTTTTTGTTGAATGTTGTACAGTGTCTATACACATTTTAATACGTTCAATTAATTTATCTACTTCATTAAATAATTTCATGTCACTATATGGTTTTATTCTTGTATAATGCACTAGAGCTTCAATAATTGCTGGATGTGCTCTATTAAATACTTTGGGTATTGACTTAAGTATCTTTATGTTTACGGGTAAGAAATAAAAAATTGCTCTATCAATTTTATCTATAACATTAATAACTTTTGTTTCTATTACTGCATCAGCAAATTTTAGTGCTGGTGTATTAATATTTTCACTCAGCATTAGTTCATCGGTTTTTAATTCCTCATTCATCACAAGTCTATAAAAAACGCGCGCATCTGATGTTATATTAATTGTGCATTCTTTATTATTCATTAATCCTAGATAGGTTAGAGAATCTTTAAAAATGGTAGCTTGCATTAGATTATCATTAATTAATTTAACACCTATTGGTGTGGCATTTATTTTATTATTTATAACGACTACTAGGATAGTTTCTCCATATGTCTCTTCTGAGAAGCCTAATTCACGTAGCATAAAGTATTATTTAGTAACACAGATAAAAATATTCTTCTACGAAAAATAAATTCCTAAAAGAAAAACTAAGATAAATTGTTTCTAATTTTCTAGGCTGTGTCAGCTTTAACGATAAACTTAAATATTTATAAGTAGCCATGAATTACTGTTAAACGGGGAAACGCGGCCGTCGTCTAGCCTGGACTAGGACATCGGCCTGCCACGCCGGCAACCCGGGTTCAAATCCCGGCGGCCGCACCATAATGGCTCATATTAATGCCTTTTCCTCATTAAGAATCAGCGTAACTCTAATTAATCATCGCCATTAATTAATAATAAAAACATGTTAAAAAATTTAATGTTAAAGTGTTTATTACAAAATTTCATGAAGTTAATAAATGCTTAATGTTTAAATTTAATTAAATGAACATTTTAGAGGAACAAAATTCATAAAAAATTATGTAACAAAATGGATTATAACGAATCTATTTAAGTCTTTTAAGGAGCTAGTAGAACTTAGAGTTAATCTAAATATTTCTAGTTCATATAATATTCATAACAATATATTTAAAAATTTTGTAGTAAATTTAAATAAAGATTGAGTTTTGATTATTTATCTTCTTCGACCACACTATTCCTTAAAACTCCAATATGCTCGATTTCAGCTTCTATGATGTCACCTTGTTTCAAATATTTGTTTTTAGCCATTCCAACTCCGGATGGTGTGCCGGTTGATATGTAATCACCCGGTTTTAATAATATGCCTTGCGAAGCCCAATGAACCAAATCTTGAATATTGAATATTAAGTTTCGTGTATTTCCATCCTGCTCTATATTTCCATTAACTCTTAATATAAGTCTTAAATTGTTAGGATCGGGAATCTCATCTTTAGTTACAATATATGGACCAACAGGTGTTGTGGAGTCCATTGATTTTCCCCATACCCAATAAAAACCTAAAGATCCTGCGGGAGGATATTGCCAATCCCTTAATGAAATATCATTAAATATCGTATAACCAAAAATATGTTCTAAAGCTTTTTCTTTATTGATATATTTTCCTGCTTTTCCAATTATAACTCCTAATTCAACTTCCCAATCAACTTTTTCTGAAATCTTAGGTTTTATTATTGGTTTTTCATGACCTATTAATGCACTTGAAAATTTTGTAAAGAAGTATGGTTTAGATGGTGGACTAGCCCCACTTTCTTTACTGTGTTCACTATAATTTATAGCAACACAGAAAATCTTTTCTGGATTAGGAATAGGAGGTGCCCATTCTACATTTTTTGGGTCTAGAAAAAGACTTTGATCATTAAGTTCTATTGATTTATTAGTAAGATCTTTGATTATATTAAGTGAGAATTCTTCCAGGGCAATGAGTTTACGCATATTATAGAGAAATTCTGGAATTTCATTGGTATTATATATTTTTTTGTATGCGTTAGGTAAATCTAAGATTCCAAATTTTGTTAAAACTCCTATTCTATAAGTATCTCTTATTATAAATGTTAGCAGTTTCAATTAGTTCACCAAATGCATTAATGTTTTCTTAGTATAATTACTTTATCTTTTAATAGAGACATAGCAATGCTCATTTTTAAGTCACAAGTTTAATGATAAGCATTTGTGAATTACTTTAAAATATTGAGTTTATTACCATAAAAATGCATTATTGGTATGTTTATTATTAACGTTATTATTATTCCTAAACTGAAAAACGTGTTGTATGCTTGATTAAATGTTATTAGATTTTTAATATCATAAAGAACAGAAACAACACCTGATATAATCCATAGCGTAATTAGAGTGACTATTATATTCCATATAATGTCTAATAAAGTGTTTGGTTTATTTCGTAATGCACTTGAATAAAAGTATCCAAGTCCTCCTAGGAATACCGATGCGAATAGTATTATGAAGTTATCTGTTATGCTTAATGAAACTGTTAAAATAATACCTCCTAAAAACCATCCTAAAAATTTAGCACTTTTTCTTAGATATGGGCTGATTAAAAACGGTAAAAAAATTAATGGGGCTAATCCATTAAAGTATGATGAATAAAGCATTATATAAAACCTAAATGCTAGTAGTATTAAAATAGCTAATAGTAATGATTCTGTACTTATCTTTAAACCATTAGAAAATTTCATAGAATATCACCATATAGATCATTAAAAAATATCATAATAAATTTTTGCTCTTGATTATATGAATGGTAGTGCTAGAGTTATAAAGAAAATAAAAAAGAAGATTGTTGTTTATTTTGCGCGTTCTAGTACTATTTCTATTGTTGATACGTCTCTGGCTTGTTCGCCTTCGCCAACTCTCTCAGTACTAATTGAAATATTACCAACCTTCACTTGCCCTGGTAAGAACTTGTTCTTTAATATTTCAGCAACGTCTACAGCTCTTGAAATTGCTCGTCCTCTTGCTTTTAAGATGACTTTTTCACCGCCTCTGTTGAATTGTATTAGTGCAGCTACTACGTAACCCATTACGGGTTTAGAACCTATTAAAACTGTGTTTTCACCAATTGGGCCTGCGGGTCTTTTTGAGGGTCTCTTTGCTTGTGCTTGTTTTTCTTCGGGTAAGGTGGGAACCCCTTCTCCACTACTCATGATTTTTTTCCTCCTTTTGTAGGTAAGATATTGAGTATTTAGTGTAATATAAATCTTTGCTATTTATAGGTATACTAGCTCAATGATAAGTTTATGTGATAGTATTTTGTATATTTTTGTGTGTCAAAGTTAATACCGGAAATCGAAAGGACAGTATTGAAGAGATTATTATCAAATCTGCATGATAGTATTAGAATTACTGTAGTAGTTCCTATGAAATATGAAATGTATGATTTATGGATAGGTTTTGTTTCTGAATTAAAACAGATAGATGAAATGCTTAATGTTAACTTAATTATTACTAATGATAACACTATTCCTTTGAATTTAAATATATCAATGGTTCCGGTACTTATTATTAATGGGAAGAATACTGAAGTTAGGTTTTACGATGTGCCAATTGGTCTGGAGTTAATAATGTTTATTGATGCGTTATATGCAATTATTAATGAAGAGGGTGATGAAGACTTTAAACATGTTGAAAAGAAACATACAATTAAGCTTTTTGTATCTCCAACATGTTCTCGATGCATTCCTGTTGGAAGGATTGTGTTTAGTTTTGCATTATTAAATAAATGTTGCACTGTAGAGATAATAGATGTTTTAGAACATGCCACTCTTTTAGAGCATTATGGAATATTAACTGTTCCAGTCATAATAGTTAATAATAATTCTATTCTTTATAAAGAACTAACTGAAGAAAATATAATATCATTTCTAGCTAAAAATTTAGTTGAAACATAAATGATGTAAATTTTTTAAAATCTAAGTAAATATTTAATAGTCTGTAATATCTTTGTTTATAAGAATTGGTGGTATAGATGAGGCAGGTAGAGTATGATGTGGTAGTTGTTGGGGGTGGACCTGGAGGACTTGTTGCTGCGAGGGTAGCGGCTGAAAAGGGTGTTCGTACTCTTTTAATAGAAAAAGAAAGTCATTTTGGTAAAAAACCTTGTAGTGGTGCTATTTCAAGTAAAGCTATGAAACTTTCAGGCTTATCACCATCCCCTAAGTTTGTAGATTCTGTTGTTAAAGGTTTCATAGTTCATGCTCCTGATGAATCTAAGAATGTTAAAACGCTTAATTCTGATATTAATGAGGGGCCTGGATACGTTACTAATAAAGCTTTATTTTTGAAGTACCTTGCAATACTAGCTGCTAAAGCTGGTTCAGATATATGGCTTAATACTGTAGCTGAGAATCTTATCATCGAAAATAATTTTGTAAGAGGTCTTATCGCAAGGCAAGGAAGCGAAAAGATAGAAGTGCGATCTAAAGTTGTGATTGATGCGAGTGGATATGCGTCTAAGCTTTCACTTGATTTACTTCCAAGGGGTGATCGTTATGAAATAATTCCTGCTGTACAATATATTATGACGAATGTTAACAATGTTGATGATGATTTATTATACTTCTATGTTGGTAATGAAGTTGCTCCTGGAGGTTATGCATGGATATTTCCGACTGGTGATGAAACTTATGAAGTAGGATTAGGCGCTACTAGACCTGGTGCTAAGGCTATTCTTGATTCGTGGATTGCTAAACATCCTGATAAATTTAGTAAGGCAAAAATTATCAAATATGAATCAGCAGCCATACCGATTGGTGGTTTAGTTCCAAGATTGGTGAGTAATGGTATTATGTTAGTTGGTGATGCGGCCGGTCAAGTAATACCTCTTACTGGTGGAGGCAATCATTCTTCTATGGCTGGTGGTAAAATGGCTGGTGAAGTTGCTGCTAAAGCGGTTGAACTTGGTGATTCAAGCATTAATATACTTTCAGAATATGAACGACTTTATGTTAAAGAGAGTGAGTGGGGTTCACGAATTGAGAAGAGTTATAAAGTAATGAAGGCATTAGTATCGTTAAGTGATGATGATCTTAATAAACTGGCTGATATGATTGATGGGAAAGATATAGTTGATCTTGCGAATGGTCAAAATATAGGTCGCGTTGCAAGAAAATTATTAAAACATCCAATACTTGCTTCTAAGCTCGCACTAAAAATCCTTGAATAATTTATTTCTTAATTTAAGGAATGTTAAAATATTAGGTTAATGATAAACTAATAGGTGTAGTGTATGGATGTAAAAATAAAGGCTATATTAGTTGGTAAGAATTTGATCAGAAAAGATAAGGATACGTGGATTGTAAAGCTTGATTTTGTTGAAGAAACCCCTGAGCCTCCGATTGTATCCCAGGGTGATATAGCTAGAGAGATAGCTCCAATAATACAGCAAACCCTTCAAATGATTAGTCCTGGATTAACTCAACAAATGATGCCTAGACTTACTTTGTGGCTTACTGATGATGAATGGGAGAATTTGGAAGTTAAACCAGATGTAGGTGATGAAGTTACTATAACTATTACTGATAAGAAGGAAGTTAGGATAGGGTAGTATTATTTAGTATTAGCATTTTTCCATGTGTAATGGAGACGTTGTATTACTGTGATTTGTGAAAATATTGTTATTATTATGAGTGCTATTTCTAATGCGTAATTAAAGAAAGGTAATATTAGTGTTGCTATGATTATTGTTAATAGTCTTTCTTGTCTTTCGAAAATGCCTACTGCGCAATTTTTTAATCCCCCGCTGGATTCTGCCCTAGCGCGTGTATAGCTTACCATGATTGAGCTAAATAGTGCAAGAAATGCATAAAGCCAGTTTGCATATTTTCCTATTGCAATACCTATTATTATGAAAAACTCTACATACCTATCTAATACTGCATCAAGAACAGCCCCAAATTTTGTAGTAAGCCCTGATGCCCGTGCGACAGCTCCGTCTAATGCATCCATAAGACCTGAGATGATGATTGCTAATAATGCTAATAATGGTTGGGATGTTGCATAGAAATAAAAGATTATAAAACCTAGGAGAAAGCCTATAATTGTGATATGATTTGGTTTTAATCCTAATCTAGACATTTTATACCCTATTGGGTTAAGTAGTTTATTTGTTAATTCTCTTAATCTACTAGCTACCAATACTTTCACCTTTTAGGATTTTAATGCGTTCTTCCATAAATTGTAATCCATTTTTAAACATTTTTAATCCATTATCCGTTAGTTTATAATACTTTATTCCTGGTAAACCAATTCCACTTATTGATTTTATTAGACCCTCGTTTTCCATTTTTTGAAGAACCATGTATATTGTTACCGTTGCTGCGTTTAAATGGTATTTTTCTTTTAATTCTTTTACTATTTCATAACCGTATTTTGGTTTTTCAAGAAGAGCATGACAAACATATAACCAAATATTACCTTTTGTAAGACTTTTGACTAATCTTTCATACGCCACTTTATGGCACCATTATGATATTTCTATTACGTCATTGATAAGTTTTAATACTTTATCAAGTCCTACTGCTAACATAAATGATGCTAGTCTTGGACCGCTGGGTTTACCTAAAAGTATCATGTATAAGGCTTTATACGCATCCTGGGATTTTATATTAACCTGTCTTATTAACGAGTAGAGTGCAGATTCCAATTTTAAATAATCTGATTCAGTCCATGTTTTTAGCATGGGATATAGTTCTTTAAGAAATGCTATTTGTTCATTATTTAGCTTGGATTTTATATTTTGTGGAACTGAAGATAAAATAGTAATCCTGTAGCTTTCTGGTGCATATTTTCGTGCCCAATAACCTGATTTTGATAACATTTTCTCAATTATTTTTAAATCATTAGATGTTAAGTTGCTTTGTATATGACCTGTTCTTTGTAAACGCTTTATAGCCTCACTAAGTTTACTTGGACCTTCTGGAACTATTTGGTCAATTATAGCCATTAATAAATATGGAATCTGTATACCAATTTTTTCTGGTACTTTACCATCATTAGCTAATTCATATGCTCTTTTAATATCTATTATCATATCTTTTTCTGCTGGTTCTTCAACGCCAAAGTATATTCTTTCCGCACGATCATATTCATCATGAAGTGTAGGGATTGTTTTTGCAGGATCAAAGTCAAGATGAGCTAATGGTTTCATTACAAAATACCAATATTTTAAAACTTCAGGTCTTCCTACCCTAAGCCATTCATCTATATCAAATGAAACACCTTCAGAGCTACCCATTTCCTCCCTTTTTCCATCTTTTATTAAACTTACCCATTCATAAGCAAATCCTTCAGGTGGATCTATACCAAAAAGTTCTCTTATTAATTCATTACAACTTTCTCTACTTCCGCCTGCAGCAGCATGATCTTTACCATATAATTCTATATCAACTTTATAAGTATACCATAAAGAAACCCATTCTGCTCTCCATTCAAGTTTTGCATTATCTAAGCTTGTAATTCCTTTATATCCGCATCTTGGACATGTATATTCTATAATGCCTTTTTCTGGATAATATTTTGTTACTTTAGTGTCTAAAATATTATAGCATTTTTCACACAAAGCTTTTATTGGAAACCATGTAGGTTCCAACTTCCCACCTTTGTATTTATTTAATATATTTCTAGCAATTTCCCTCTTTTCAATAAATTGCTTTACAGCTTCTTGCATTCTCGGATGTTTATATGATTCATGAGTGTAAACTGGTTTCGCTGTTATTCCATATGCTTCATAAGATTCTAAATATGGTTCCATGAAATGATCAACCCAATTTGAATGGCATCCCCAAGGATCAGGAACATTAAGTATACGTATTCCTTTCCACTGTTCTATGAACTGTTTAGTTACTAGTGGTTCCTTAGCTTTTAGGGGATCCTGTGTATAAATTATTACTATGTGTTCCACTTCAAATCCTTTTTTAGATAGTTCTCTAGCTATAGCTGATGGATATATTACTTCACCTCTTATTTTTCCTATGTGTATTGGGCCTGCTGGTGCCATTCCTCCACTTATTACGAATCGCTGTTTTCCAGAAAGCATCAATTTATTTACGAATCTATCGAGCCAATGTTTGGGTTGAGCCTCCTGGCTCATACCCATTTTCATCCCTCAGTTATTTTACGCTCTTCTCTAGCTCTAATGGTCCTTACACCATGATAAACTGCACAAGATACGCAGTAATATTTTGTTACAGGGACTTTCATTATCATAGCACCTGATTTTTCAAGTTCTGAAGCAAGTTGTGGATCTACAGGCATGTAGTATCTAGTGACTTTTATAGCCTTATCCCTGGGAATTTGCCTTCCGCAACCATCACAATATACTATAGCACTTCTTCCCTTATCACCCTTTGATCTACCACGGCTCTTTCTTTTCTTAGTCAAGAGCTACACCTACCGAATTTTAAATATAGTTCATATAAATAAATCTAAGTGTTTAAATGATATCCCTAGAGATTTTGATACTCCCCACAACTAAAGTCGGGAGATTCTTGCTTCCAAAATGAGATAAACCATTTCACCTCATCTCACCTTAGAAGTACCCCCTATTATCTAAGAGGGACATGATATATGTCCAAATACATGTACATGGCATAATTTGAATTTGATGTGAAATTTATGCCAGTACTTAAAAATTTTAAAATTAATGTGATAATATGGCTTATTTCATTCATTTTCAGAGAAAAGTAAAAATATTAGTTGTAACTCAAAAATTAATGTGATAAGTATGATTAAACCAATACTCTTTGGCACATTATATAGATTGGCTTTACAGGGTGCCATTGATAATGAGATAGAGATCTCAACGTCCATAATAGCTAAGTCTGCAGGTTACTCTCAGCAGACTATATCAAGGCATTTAATATTACTTGAAAGGATGGGATTAATAGAGCGACGTTTAACTGTTAATGGAGAGTTAATAAGAATAACTAATAAAGGAAAGCAGGAGTTAATGGAGGTTTATACAGCGTTAAAGGAAATGTTTGAAAAGATTTCTGAAAAGAATTTTACCATTACTGGAACGGTGTTTACGGGTCTTGGGGAAGGAGCATATTATATATCGAGGTCAAGGTATGCAAAGCAAATTGAAAGTAAACTTGGCTTTAAACCTTATCCAGGAACGTTAAACATTAAATTAATATCTCCACCATCAAGAGCTTTTCTTAATAATTATGAGCATATTTTTATACGAGGTTTTAAGAGTAGGGAGAGAACTTTTGGTCCTGCTAAATGTTATCCGGTAAGTATTAATGATAGTGTTGAGGGAGCAATAATTATACCAATTAGAACGCATTATGATTATACGGTAGTTGAAGTGATAAGTCCAGTTAATTTGCGTAATGCGTTTAATTTGCGCGATGGATCATTGGTTACTCTTAAATTAAAGAATCCAACAAACATAGTTCATGAGTAAAGAATATCTTTTGTCATAGATGATAGTTTGTTTTTATTTAAAGTTTTTTAGAGAGGTAAGGTCCATCATCTTTATAACCCATTCTTCTATAGTAGGGTTTTACACCTATGCCGCTTATTACTAAAATTTTTCGTGCGTCAAGTTCTTCTTTTGCTATTTTTTCTGCTTCTAATAATAAGCGTTTTCCGTATCCTTTATGTTGCCATGAGATATCTATTCGTTCACCTATTGGTGCTTCAATACCATATACATGTAATTCGCGTATTATTGCTGATGATGTTTCAATGATTTCTCTTCTCCATGCTTTATCAGATGGTTTTCTTAATCGCAAAAATCCTATTAATGTGTCAGTAATGGGATCTTCAAATGAGATAAAATATTCTATACCTTCTGATGCTTCATACTTCCTCGTAATTAATTTTACATCTTCTTCTCTTGGTATTAATCCTTCTTTAAGCTGTTTTAATCCAACTTCTCTGCATCTAATGCATCGACATTTTTTGCCCATGCGTTTAAGTTCTTCTTCTGCAAGTTCTCTTAGATTACTTTTCTTTATGCCATCAGTTATTATTGTAGCTGGCACATCTCTTTGAATTCTCATAACACGTACCCATTCAGGTGTCATTGAAAGTATTTCTGCAATTAGCTTTACAGTAGTATCTAAGTTATAAGGTTTGTATGTACCATTTTTCCACCATTCATAAAGTTCTGAACCTTCTATTACTAACGTTGGGTATATTTTTATCATATCAGGTTTAAAGCGGGGGTCATTAAATATTGTCTTAAACGCTTCTAAGTCACGTTCTGGATTATTACCAGGTAATGCTAACATCATATGATATCCAACTTTTAATCCAGCATCCTTAAGACGTCTTGTTGCTTCAATACTCTCCTCTACAGTATGACCTCGTTTTACTAAATTTAATACATCATTGTAAATAGTTTGAACACCTATTTCTACGCGAGTTGCTCCAAGACTTAACATTTTATCTATATGATGTTCCTTAGCATAATCGGGTCTAGTTTCAAAAACTATACCTATGCATCTTACGCGTGCATTTTCATTTCCTTTTAATGCACTTTCTACTGTTACATTTTTATTTGGTTGTAAATCTGGATAATCGTTCATTGACTGAATCGCCTGAGCAATGAACCATTCTTGATAAGTAGGACTTAATGCTGTGAACGTTCCTCCCATTATTATTAATTCAATTTTAGTTGGTTTGTGACCTAGTTCAACGTATTGATCTAATCTATTATGGACCTGCTTATAAGGATGAAAATTATTTTGTATTGCCCTCATTAAAGCAGGTTCATTACCTAAATAACTTTTTGGTGTTCCATATTCTGGACCGCCAAAACAATATACACATTGACCAGGACATGGGAGTGGTGCTGTCATTATTGCAACAACATGTATTCCAGAGGCAGCCCTAATTAATCGTGCAATTGTTCTTTCAGTTTTTTCAATTGAATTTGCTTGATTCATTATTATATGAACCATCTCTCTTACATTAAATACCTTATACAATTTAAAGGTATTGATTAATCTATGGGCCTTATAAATATTTAATGATGAAGTTTCTTAGCTATAACTAGAAGATTTTGTGGGAAAATTGATGGTTTTATATCTAATCTATATATTTTTGTTTCCCTAATGTTTGCAATTCGAAAATCTGAAGTGAGTTCTTCTTTTGTATATAAATGATAGTAACGCAATAATACTTGTCCTTTATGTTTCCATGGCACATAAACATCCTTAAATGTTAACTTTTTTGTGAGTATGAAAGTTTTAATTATATTTTTTATATGATGTAATTGAAGTAAATTCCATACTGAGATGAGTAATAGACCGTTTTCTTTTAGTATTTTATACATTTCGTTTAATGTTGAGATTCTGTCTGTTCTTGTTGGTATATGATGTAAAGTTGCTATGCACATTACCAAATTAAAAATGTTTCGTCTTAGTGGTAAATGTGTTATTGATGCTTGAATTATGTCCGCATTACAAAATATTTTATTTTTTAATAATTTAGATTTTGTCATGTTTAACATTTCTTTTGAGATATCTAATGCAATCACATAATGTCCCATTTGTGCATAAGGTATTGTGTGTCTTCCATTACCACAACCTAAATCTGCAATTATAGAGTAAGGTTGCATTTTTTGTGCATATTCTACAATATATTTCCATGGCTTTGATCTTGTAGCACTAAATTCTTTCGCTATCACATTATACAATCTCATCATGTTTTTTAAGATTTGTAATGGTGAACTATTACGCATTTGTACCTACACTATATTTAATTTAACCGTGTTAAATTATTGACCCTTATAAAACCTTAAGTTTTTATTAATGCAGTAAATTACTCAAAATATGAGTAATAGTAAGGATTTAATATTAGTCGAAACTAATCCAGAGATTTTTATAGAAAAGCAGATAAAATTAATCAAAGATATTGTTAATTCAAGAAGAGTTGTTGCGGCTGTTTCTGGTGGTGTTGATAGTGCTGTAGCTGCATATTTAAGCTGGTTATCAGTTCCTGATAATTTAGATGTAATTTTTCTTGATACTGGTTTTATGAGAGAAAACGAAAGTAGTGAAGTTAAGTCATTATTCGCGTCTATGGGTATTGATATAGATATTGTTAATGCTAAGGAACGTTTCTATGAGAAAACATTAGGTTTATCTGATGCTGAGAAAAAACGTATAGCGTACAGAGAAGTTTTTTACGATGTTTTAGCTGACGAGGTTAGAAAACGAAAAGCTACATTCTTAGTGCAAGGTACTATAGCACCAGATTGGATTGAGACGTTAGGAGGAATAAAAACCCAGCATAATGTGCTTTATCAAATTGGTTTAAAACCTGAAGAACGTTATGGTTATATAGTATTGGAACCTCTTGCAAATCTTTATAAATCTCAAGTTCGCTTTTTGGCAAAATTTTTAGGATTGCCTGAAAAGCTTATTAAAAGACAACCATTCCCAGGACCTGGATTGCTTATAAGGTGTGTTGGAGTTTGTGATTTAGAAAAGCTTGAAGTCACACGATTGGTTACTAATATTGTTGAGAATAATCTTAGAGATCATGGATTTTCACAATTTTTTGCTGTTACACTTTCAAAGGCTGAAGAGGTTAAAGGAACTGAAAGCAATCATTATATCAATCGTATTATTAATTTTAATAATGAATTTAATGGAATCAAACTTTTTACATTTCCAGAAAAATCTACTGGTGTAAAGGGTGATTCTAGGGTTTATGGTGATATTTATGCTGTTTCGCATGATAATATTGATTTAGTTATTGAGAATAGATCATTATTAGTATCTGAACTTATGTCTATTATACCTTCAGCATCTAGATTAATTGCAAAGATTAGTGATGGTTCTAGTATGGGTAAGTATTCAGTGGTGATAAGAGCAGTCATTACTGAAGATTTCATGACTGCGGATGTTCCAGTGATATCAGTTAATGAATTAATACATATAAGTGAGGAGATCATTAAGAAAGATTCTCGTATTACTGGTATATATTATGATTTAACTTCAAAACCTCCAGCAACCATTGAATATGAGTAAGGTGATTATATGTTAATAGCTGTTATTGGCATGAGCGGTCAATATAACCACCTTATACTACGTCGTGTATTAGAATTGGGCAGTAATGCTAAATTTTTTACTAGTAATGATATTATCAATGACTGGTTTAAATTAAATAATTTTGATGGTATTATTATCGGAGGCGGCCCTATGAGTATTCCTCTTTATGATAAGGAATTCCTTAATGAATTTGCAGATTTCTTAAAAGTTTATCAAAAACCTGTTTTAGGTATATGCTTAGGTCATCAACTTATTTCAGCTGCACTCGGCGGAGAAGTTAAACGAGCACAATATCCTGAATTTGGCCTTACTGAAATTAATATAATACGTAATAACGAACTTTTCAAAGGACTCCCCTCTAAATTTACTGTATGGGAAAGCCATAATGACGAGGTTACAAGAGTTCCTGAGAATGTTGAGATTCTTGCATCATCGCAGAAATGTAATATTGAAGCTATTGCCGTTAAAAATACGCATATTTATGGTGTTCAGTTTCATCCTGAAGTAGAGCATACAAAGTACGGAAAAAACATTATAAAAAATTTCTTAGATATTGTCTCACATTATTAATCTATTTTAGGTAGATAAGACAGATCTATGTTTTCTGGTTCATAATCCTTTAACTTTCCTGAAAGATAATCATCGTATGCCGATAAATCTAATAATCCATGTCCACTCATGTTAAACAGTATTGTAATATTTTCTCCTTTCCTAGCTGCTTCTCTAGCTATGTCTAATACTGCTTTTATTGCATGTGCGCTTTCTGGTGCAGGAATTAAACCTTCAGATTTCGCAAACAATACTGCCGCATTAAACACATCAGTTTGATGATAAGAAATTGCTTTTACATAACCTAGCTCAGCAAGTAAACATAGTGATGGAGCTTTTCCATGATATCTAAGACCTCCTGCATGTATTGGGGGTGTTCTAAATTTATGACCTACAGTATACATTTTTAATAATGGTGTTAATTCAGCAGTATCTCCATAATCATATGTGTATACACCTTTTGTTATGCTAGGAATTGCTTTTGGTTCTACAGCTATGAAAGTTATATCACTTTTATTTTTTAGCTTATGTTCCATAAATGGATATGCTAAACCACTATAACTGCTTCCACCACCTATTGCTCCTATTACATAGTTAGGATACTCCCCTAAGTATTCCATCTGTTTTAATGCTTCTAATCCAATGATTGTCTGATGCAATAACACATGATTCAATACTGAACCTAAACTGTATTTAGCGTTTCCTTTGCTTTTTATTACAGTTTCAATTGCTTCGCTAATTGCTATTCCTAGCGATCCTGGATGATCAGGTTCTACTGATAAAAGTTTACGTCCAAATTCTGTTTGATCACTTGGACTAGGAAAGACTTCAGCCCCATAAAGCTGCATGAGAATTTTTCTGTATGGCTTTTGTATGTAACTACTTCGTGTCATATACACTCTAACTTTTATACCAAATAATAATCCTGCTAATGATAATGCTGATCCCCATTGTCCCGCACCAGTTTCTGTAACTAACATGTTTACATTTTCTTTTGATGCATAATATGCTTGGGCTGCAGCAGTGTTTAATTTATGACTACCTGTCGGTAATGCACCTTCGAATTTGTAGTATATTTTAGCTGTTGTGCCAATTGCTTCCTCAAAACGTTTTGCACGCAATAATGGTGTTGGTCTGCCAACTTCATAATAGATTTTTAAGAGCTCTTCTGGTATTGGTATAAAGCGTTCATTACTAAATTCTTGTTTTACGACTTCTTTAGTAAATAATACTTCAAACATTTCTGGTTTTGCTATTTCTCCGTTTGGTAATTTTGGTGGTGGTAATGTTTTTGGTAAATCTGGAACTATGTTGTAAAAATATGTGGGGACCAATTCTTGTTTTTGTATTGATCTAAGTAGTGGTAGGTTATAGGATTTTTTAAGAGGAGTTAAATCCATTGGTGCATATCAATCCACCATAAAATAGTCTATAATCTCATGTATATAAATATTAGTGAATAATGAATTAGATAATGTTTATAAATAACTTATCTTGATGCTAATGCGATCCGTTCTGTCTCCTCTTTTTTCTTTATTGCATAGCTTTTCGTGTCATTTTGAGCGGCTGCTATTATTTCATCTGCAAGACTTTCTTCTATGGGTTTTGGATTATTGAATGATGCTAATCTTGCTCCTTCTACTAAATATCTTAATGCTAAGTCTATTCTGCGTTGGGGAGCTACATCAACTGATTGATGGTAGACGATTCCACCATATGCTATTCTTGTTGTCTCCTCTCTGATTGAAGCATTTTCAATAGCCTTAACTAGGATTTGTATGGGGTTTTGTCCAGTTCGTAAATGTATTATATCAAATGTTCGCATAACTATTTTTGTTGCGAGATATTTTTTACCTGCGTTTCTACCTGGTTTCATTAGCATGTTAATTAATCTTTCATATATGGGAACTTTTGATTTAGCAAATCTTATTCTTGCATAACGACCTGCTGAGTGTGGCATATAAACTGGTTTGAGTGAAATATAATTCTTTAAACCAGGATCAGTAACTATCACATCATCAACGGTCCATTTGCCAAATACCAATATATTGGGTTTAGGTATTGTTTTATTTTCTTCTGTTTGTGTTTCTTCTGGCTTACTAACTTCATTTTCAATATTTTTATTTTCGTTAAGGTTTTCTTTATTTGGTTCTGTGGTTTCTTTCATCATTTTCATCTCCTTGGTTTTTGTGCTTTACCAGCTAGTATTGCAGAGAGGGAAACTCCATTAACTTTAACAACTTTCCATCTTACTCCTGGAAGATCACCATAAGCTCTACCTTGTGAACCTCCTATACCTTCAACTATAACTTCATCGTGTTCTGATATAATATTTAATGAGCCATCTTTTGGACAGAAAGCGGTGATTTCTTTTCCATTTTTTATTAGTTGTACTCTTACACATTTTCTTACAGCCGAATTGGGTTGTCTTGATTCTACACCAACTTTTTCTATTACAATACCTCTTGCTTGTGGTGCCCCTTCTAATGGATCGTATTTCTTTTTAAGTTTCAGCATGCGTCTTTTATATGTTGGTTTACTCCACCTGAATTTTTGCCTTTTCCGTATTAGTTTTCTTGCTGCGAACAATCCTTTTGGAGATTTTGATCCTGGCACATTAAACACCAGTCGCAAGTTATTAGTTAAAGCGCCTATATATTTTTCTCGATTTTTTTATCATTAACTAATGCTTTAACAGACTGGGGTATAAATATCTTTTATTGAGGGATGCTTTTCTTTTGTCCCACTCATCAAGTATTTTTACAGCTTCGTTTGCTACTTTTATTGCATCTTCTTCTCCAGCATTTGCTACAAATTCATTTTTGATTCTTTGCGCATAAACTGCACATACTGCACCAGCTCTTACGTTATAAATATTTGCTAGGGTGAAGAGTGTTGCTGTTTCCATTTCAAAGTTCAATACATTCATTGAACGTAAATCATTAACAATGTTTTTGTTCCAACTTGGTAAATAACCTCTATAGCCAGCTCTTCCTTGACCTACGTAAAAGCTATCTGTTGATGCTGTTAATCCAACATGATACTTTACACCTAAGAGCTCAGCAGCTTCTATTAATGCTAATACTATCTCATAATTAGCTACAGCTGGATATTCTACTGGAGCATATTGTTTGCTAGTACCATCAAACCGTACTGCAGCAATGGATATTATTAAATCACCAACATTAATATTATCTTGTATTGCGCCTGTGCTTCCGACTCTTATGAAAGTGTCAGCGCCAACTTCCAATAATTCTTCAAGAGCTATTGCTGTAGCCGGTCCACCAATTCCAGTTGATGTAACAGATACACTAACATCTTTATATTTGCCAGTATATGTTAAGTATTCTCTGTGCTTAGAGATTAATTGTGCTTCATCCCAGTATTTAATAATTTTTTTAACGCGATCAGGATCACCTGGCAGTAGAACAATTCTTGAGATTTCATTTTTCTTAACGCCTATATGATATTGTCTTCCCTCAACATCAACAGGCCTTTCTGATGATATCATTTGTCTCATACTAAAACATTTTAAATTTCTCTTAATATTTATAACTAATTGTTAAATTAGCTCTTATTCTTAAAGTTCAGGGATTTCTATTTTTGATTGATAAAATAATATCATTGTGGTTAATTGGTGGTTTAATAGTATTTAAAAGAGGATTTATATTATAGTGACTAGTTTTTGTAACTGAGTTGCTATGAAACTTTACGAGTATGAGGCAAAAAAGATCTTTTCAGAGTATAATATTCCAATTTCACCCTATGATGTGGTGGAAAATCCTAATGATGCGAAGGCTGTTGCTGAAAAATTGGGTTTTCCAGTAGTTGTAAAGGCTCAAGTTTTAGTTGCTGGAAGAGGGAAAGCTGGTGGTGTAAAGATTGCTAGGACTTCTGATGAGGTTTATGAAATAGCTGCTAAGATGTTAGGTTCTAACATTAAGGGTGAAATCGTTAAGAAAGTAATGATTACCAATGCAATTGATATAGTTAAGGAGATCTATGTGAGTATTATAGTTGATAGGTTCATGAGAAAGCCTGTTATCTTAGTTTCTAGTGAAGGAGGGGTTGATATTGAAGAATTAGCTGCTAGAGCACCTGAAAAAATTATCAGAATCTATGTTGATCCTTTGATAGGAATTCGTGATTATCAATTGAGGTATGCTGTTTCACGTGTAGGACTTTCTGGACAACAAGCATTGCAATTCATGTCAATATTAAGATCATTATATTCAATATTTGATAATCTTGATTGCGATCTTGCAGAAATAAATCCTTTAGCTATTGATTCTAAAGGTAATTTAATTGCCGTTGATGCTAAAATAATAGTAGATGATAATGCTTTGTATAGAAGAAAAGAGTTTGCTAGTAGAGAATCTGCTGAGTATTCTGAATTCGAAATTGAAGCACACCAAGCTGGGTTTAATTATGTTGAGTTAGATGGAAATATAGGAATTATATGTAATGGTGCTGGATTAACTATGGCCACAATGGATACTGTATATTTAAAGGGTGGAAAGCCAGCAAACTTTCTTGATGTTGGTGGTGGAGCAACAGCTGAGATCGCAGAGAAAGCTACATCATTACTTTTACGTCATCCTAATGTTAAAGTAATTTTCTTTAATATACTTGGAGGAATTACGAGATGCGATGAAGTTGCTAAAGGTCTTATTAGTGCTCTTAATAAATATGGGACCGGTAAAAAAATTGTTGTAAGAATGATGGGAACTAATGAAGAAGAAGGTAGAAGATTGCTTAATGAAGCTGGTATTGATTGGTATGATTCTATGGAAATGGCAGCAACAAGAGCAGTTGAACTTGCAAAATCATTGGAGGTATGAAACATGGCAATCATTGTTGATGAAAATACAAAAATACTTGTACAAGGTATAACTGGCAGAGAAGGTACATTTCATACAAAATCTATGCTAGAATACGGTTCAAAAATATTAGCCGGTGTTACTCCAGGAAAGGGAGGTCAAACAGTTTATGGTGTACCTGTATATGATAGTGTTTCTGATGCATTGAAAAATCATCCTGATATTAACACTTCCATAATATTTGTTCCTGCACCTTATGCGGCTGATGCAGTATATGAAGCTATTGATAATGGAATAAAGACTATTGTAATAATAACAGAGAGAATACCAACACATGACACACTAAAATTTGTAAATTACGCTAGACTTAAGAATGTTACTATAATAGGACCTAATTGCCCAGGGATCATTTCTCCAGGAAGAACTAAAGTTGGCATAATGCCGGGTCATGTATTTAAGAAGGGTATAATAGGAATGGTTTCTAGAAGCGGAACTTTAACATATGAAATAGCACATGCTATTACAAAATCAGGACTTGGACAAACTACAGCAGTAGGTATTGGAGGTGATCCAGTTACTGGTCTCACATTTATTGATGTTTTAGAAATGTTTAGAAAGGATGAAGAGACTGAAGCTGTAGTTATTATTGGAGAAATTGGTGGTGATGCAGAGGAACGCGCTGCTGAATATATAAGATTAACTAAATATGAGAAACCAGTTGTGGCATATGTAGCTGGTAGAACTGCTCCACCTGAAAAACGAATGGGTCATGCAGGAGCAATAATATCAATGGGTACAGGTAGTGCAAAAAGTAAAATAGAAACGTTTGAAAAGAATGGTATTCCTGTTGCATCATTTCCAGGGGAAGTTGCTAGCATATTAATGAAATTACTGAAGAAGTAACTCATCTCTTTTTTAATATTATAAACTTGATGAATAATGTTTATAAAGGTTTATATAACTTGTTCTTTTCAATAAAAATAGAGTTATTTATTACTGGTGAAATGAGGCTTGACGAACACTGTAATAGGTGTTGATATTTGCAGTGGAACGTCACCTATATCTAAAGGTGGGGCTAGGTATACTGCAGTATATTTAGTTGATAATGAGATTAAAGATGTCCGTGAAGAGATAACCTTAACATCTCTCTTAAGGATGGTATGGAGGCATCAACCTTCAATAATTGCAATTGATAATATTTTTGAACTTGCGCCAAGTAGTAAAGCATTGATAAGATTACTTTCTACTTTTCCACCTGGAACAAAACTTGTCCAAGTTACTGGTGCACCTAGTCAGGAATATGAGTCATTAATAAAAGTAGCTGAAAAACATGGTATAAAAATAGCATCAAAACCAACACCTCTTCAAACTGCATCAGTTGTTGCTATGTTAGCAGCTAAAGGTGTGGGTTGGATTGTCAAGGGACTTGAGGATGAGTGTATAATAACTGTTTCTAAGAAGATAACGCCTCAAGCTGGAGGTATGAGTATGCAAAGGTATGAACGTCTTGTTAGATCTTCAATACTTAGAGTTACAAGAGAAGTTAAAGAAAAATTGCGTGAACATGGTTTTGATTATGATCTTATTTATAGAAGGGGCGAAGGAGGTATTAATGGGAGTATGTTTATAGTATATTCTCCGAGGGAAAAATTATCGGGTATTATTAAGCCTTATGAGGGTCATTCTGTTAGAATTACTATTAAACCTGTTATAAAGAGAGAATTAGATTTTGAACCGTTATCTGCGTATCCTACTACTAATTTGACTTCTAAAAAAGGATTGATTATAGGTTATGATCCTGGTATAACTGCTGGGCTTTCTGTGCTCACTTTGGATGGAAGACTTTTGCTTCTTAAAAGTGGTAAATATTTAACACGTGGTGAAATAGCAAGGCAAGTGTTAAAATTGGGTGTTCCTGTTATTGTTGCTTCAGATGTAAAGCCTGCTACTGAAATGACTAAGAAACTTGCGACTATGTTTGGTGCAATATTATATGAACCTGAAAGGGATTTAAAGATTGATGAGAAGAAGGAGATTGTGGATAAATTTTTAGTTTCTCAAGAAAATATTAGTAAACTTGATACACATATGAGGGATGCTCTTGCGGCTAGTATAAAAGCGTTTATGCATTATAAACCAAAGTTGCAACAAGTTGAAGAGGAGGCTAAGGCAAGAGGGTTTAAGGGTCCTATTGAAGAGGCTAAAATAATGGTTATACAAGGAGTGAATATTAATGAGGCTTTACGTACTCTTGAAAAGAAAATGACTACTGATGAGCAACGCGTTTTAACTTTAGAGAGTTTACAAAAAGATAAGGATCTTGATTCTTTAAGAGAAAAGGTAAAGGAGCTCATAGAGCAACAGTCAAAACTCAGTTCATTAATTATAGAACTTCAAACATTAATTGAGAGAAAAAATAGTGAGATTAGAGAATTACGAGAAAGATTACGAGAAGAACGTGAAAAGGTAGATTTTGCTGTACGTAAGGATAGGAAGGTTGAGATGTTAAATGATCATGTAAAAAGGCTCGAATCTATGATTAAAAAGTTAGAATCTGATGTTACTGAGCTGCGTGAGAGGTTATTTAATTATGAGAATATAGCAAGTAAAATTGAAAAGGGGGATCTTGTTGTAGTAAAAAAGGTTGAAAATGCTACATTTAGTTCTGTAAAGAAAGCTATCGAGTTAAAAAAGTTGAGAAATGGCGAATTGATATACTTAGAAAATCCTGTGATCTTTGATGAAGATGGTTTAAACGAAATAGTGAAGCTAGAACCTAAAATGATAATTTTTACTGTTAAACCAGCTGATTGGTTATTAAACTTCTTTAGGTCACAAGCGTTACCCGTTTATTTAATTGATGAGACTAGTGATAGTGTTCTTAAATTAGTATGGATAGGAGAGACTCCTTTCATTGATAAGGAAAAAGTTCTTAAAATGGCTGAAGAAGAGAAGGAGAGACTTAAAAATGAAAAATTACGTCAAATGCGAGAAAGTTTAGAAAGGCTCATTGAAGAATATAAAAAACGTAATAATCGATAGTTTAGAAAAGTGGCAATGGTGTCTTATTTTCTATTATCATGCTCGTGAGTCTAGTTATCCGTGATAGTTCATCATCAGTTATTGTTTCTGCTTCGTAACGTATAGTATTGAAACTATTTTTACTTTCAATATTAAGTGATATATTAGCGATTAAAGGTTGGTCTATAGGTTTCCCAATCTGACTGAGTAATCGAACTGTTACACCTTCAATGCCTTTCACTTCTGTATATATTCTATTAGCTATTATGTGCGCAAGCACGTTATAAATTTTTCCGACATGGTTTACTGGATTTTTACCAGCTACTGCTTCCATAGACATTGGTCTGAAAGGTGTTATCAATCCATTGGCACGATTTCCCCTGCCTGTATTTCCATCATCGCCTGCTTCTGCTGATGTTCCTGTAACAGTTAAATAATATGCTCCTAAATTGGGTCTATCTGCTGTATTAACATAAACTTCCACATCCATATCTGTTATTCGTGATGCCAACTTTTTAACTCTCTCAATAACATCTGCTTTCACGGAAAGATAATGATCAGGATCAGGTATATACCTGCTTACCATGGCTATTGCTATAGATAGTGTTATCTTATTACCCTCTCGTAATCCCATTACCTTAATGTCTTCACCTAATTCAGGCAATTCTTTCTTTGTTTCAGGCGAATTTAAATATTGTTCCGTCTCTAAAACAAGTTTCTCTGTTGGTGTGAGTGGGGCGAATCCTACACCAATTGATGTATCATTGGCTGGTGGTATTGTTTCTTTATTTTCAAAGAGCGCTCTTAAATCACGTGATCCTGGACGTATCATATAATCAATGATTACATGCTTGTCAACATCAAGAAATCTAAAATTGTTTTTTAAAAATTCTTTTATCGATCCTATCACAAGTGATCCCAATGGGACGTGTTCTATTACTCCTTCTTTGATTTGTACTGATGTGGTTGCTCGACCAGCTATTATTATGTAAATTGGTTCAAGAACTTCGCCGCCACCAAATTTTGGATTAGAACTTCCACCTACTACAAGACCTTTATCTACATTATGATGGAGTATCATACCAAAAGTATTTAGATAGTATTTAGATAGTGCTCTGCTTACTGCCTCAGCAGCCCCATCTGCAATATAATCTGGGTGCCCTCTACCTTTTCGCTCAACCATTTCAACAGGTCTTTTAGAAATAGGTTCATTCTCATCTAATGTTATTAATATGTTTCTTTTCATGTTCAACACTTCCTATACTGTGTTATTGATATTCCTTAATATTTAAGCATTATTTAATTTTTTCATTACTTATATCATAAAGTTTTATGGTTGTCATGAAAAAGTTTCTTAGTTTATGAGTTTCTTAGTAGACCTGTGAGATTGTCATGAAAAATGAAAATAAATATTGGAAAAAGCTTATATTAGTTGAAAAAGCGTTATTTAAGGGTGTAGATAAATGTATGTCAATATATCACGCTGGGATCAGTTTGAAGCGCTTTTAAAGTCTAAAGGTGTTAAAGAAATTTATTATACATTTGATCAAAAAACTAGACAGATTCGTCTTAAATTTACAGATGGTAATGTAATTTATGAACATGTAACACCTAGAGATCGTTTTCCATTTGATTGCGATATATACATAGAACCAGAGGAGGAAATCACAAAACTCACGAAACCTGAAGAGGTTTATAATGTAATTTTAGGTAAAGAAATCGTGTACTTAGTAGGTAGTCAGAAGATCAGAGGATTTAATATGTGGGTTATATATAGTAATTTTGTCATTGTTGGGCGCGATCTATTAGAAAATGTGCTTAAAGGTTATACACTAGTAGAAGGAGATTTACAATATTAGTAAGATAAGAAATGAAACAACTATGAATATTATTACAATGGAACCAAAAAAGAGAAAGTTTAATCCTTTGATTTTTAACATCTTCAATCAGCTTCTTATTTCATAAACTCTCTAACGATTTTTCTAAGCATATTGAATAAATACTTTTGAAACATAATTTAAAATGAATACAAAGTGAAGAGGTTATGAATAATCTCAAGATAATTTATGAGATGAAAAGCGAGCATGTAAATTGCAGGATATACGATGTTGATGAAGGTCTAGCGAATATTAATAATAAGATCAGATTTTGGTGTTCAATGAGACGTTTGAGTAGTTTGTATGCAGTTTTATCTTTAACAGTAATAGTGAATTATCTGATTTTACTTAAATTAGTATGTCTCTTACTTGAACATAGAGTATATTGTTTCCTCTGATGAAAACTTTTCCATATTTTACTATGGTTTCTCCGTTGTCATTTTGTTCTTCAGCGTCTGTAAGAATTATGTTCATATTCATGTCACAACCTACGAGATTACCATAAAGTAATGTATTGTCTTTTAAACGTATGTTTACATGTTTATTTATGACCTTGTAAATTAATCCGAGTGGTGTTAGTGTTTGTAGGCTACTATGCGTGAAGTTTCCACTATTTTCTACACGGTTACTTTTCATGGGAATCTCCGGACCTCATTTTCATGAATACACTAAAGATTATTTAAACCTAATGCTTCCACCTAATGTATTTAGTTTATTAACAATTAAGAGTTAATTATTGGTCATAAAAAATAGTTTTTTATTGGACATTCCATGTAATATCAATGAAGGTTTATTATTTATTATTAAAAGTAGAGAATATAACTAGGATTTTATTTACTTATAAAAGGGGAGAGTCTGTGGTAAAAGGTGATGAGAAAGTTGAAGAAGTAAAAAAACCAGCTATGATGTTGAGGGATATTGAAGGTATTGGTCCAGCAACTGAAGCAAAATTAAAAGAAGCTGGATATTTAACAATAGAATCTATTGCCGCAGCTTCAGCAAAAGAAATCGCTGATTTAACTGGTCTAAGTCTCGATAAGGCCATGGAAATTACTAAAGCTGCTCGCCAAGCTCTCGGTATTAGCTTTATAACTGCTGATGAATTCTATCAAAAAAGACAAGCAGTAGGTTATATATCTACAGGAAGTAGGGCGCTTGATAATTTGCTTGGTGGTGGTATTGAGACGAAGGCTGTGACTGAGCTTATTGGTGAGTTTGGTTCTGGGAAGACGCAGTTGTGT